>Ga0315271_10000039_pt1 | contig 53874 bp, 49 predicted proteins | sample C3_top_MG_FD_204664 | JGI IMG/M metagenome (GOLD analysis project Ga0315271, IMG submission 204664) | Sediment microbial communities from Yellowstone Lake, YNP, Wyoming, USA - C3_top | ecosystem: Environmental > Aquatic > Freshwater > Lake > Sediment | place: USA: Wyoming | collected 2017-08-01
TTGCAGCTCGGTGTTGACGGTAGGACTGAACGCACCATCGGCGCCGGTGCTGCCGCTGTCGTAGGCCAGCGAGGGCAGCGCCAGACCTGCAAGGCTCAAGGTGGCAAAGAGTGCGCCAAGTTTGAAGTGGCTGTGTTTGATCTGCGTCATGATGCGTTTCCTTTCTTTCGTTGATTCTGGTTTGCCGCCTGGGGGCAGCGCGTTATGTTCATGTGGCCAACCGGCCCGACCCGGACTGGCTCGCGTTCGATAGGGCTGTGTTTGACAGGCTGGCGTCGTCATGGTGGAAACACCGTGAAGGTATTGGCGGGCTCCGCCTGGTCGGTGGTGATGCCACCCGGCGTTTGCACGCGGATGACCCGTCCGCCCTGGGCGGCATCTGCTGGCACATACAGCCCCAGGGTGAGTTGCGTGCCATCCGCACTCATCACTGGTGCGCCGCCCAGCACTACACCTGCCGCAGGTTCGATCAGCACGGTTGCGTATTGCAAGTTCGCGCCGCGCACGGTGAGGGTCACGGTGTCGCCCTGGCGCGCGAGGATGGGGCTGACCGAATCAATGCGCGGCACGTCAGCAGCGACAATGAAGCGCGCGGCACCGGCTTCGGCGAACAGCACCGCTGCTATTCCATTGTTCAGCTTCAGTTCCTTGATGCCCGCAGGCGCGTCCGCCGCCAGCGCAATGGGCACGGACAGCGACAGGCCGTCGGGCTGAATCGTTGATGCGCCGAGCGTGATGCCGGTTGCAGGATTGGCGCTAATTGCCGAGACGACATCAAGCCCAACACCGCTGATGCTGAGCGTGCCGCTGACACCGGGCCGCAGAGCACCGGCTTGCAAGGTCTTGGCCACCGGGCCGACGACAACGCCCAGACGGGTGTTGCCAAGGAAAATGTCCTGCGTGGAGGGCGGCGGGGCGGCTGCTTGCAGCACCACGCCGAGATTCGGCGACGCCAGCAGGCTGTCGGTAGCGGGCGGCGGCGAGCCGTCCAGCATGACCACGCCGAGTGCAGGCGCCTGGATCGGGGTGACGGCATCGCCCAGGATGTTGACGAGGTTGAGCGTGTTGGCGGGTGTTGCTGCGTTATCTGTCGTCCCGGCGGGCGTGGCGACGGTGACGACGCGCTGACCAGTGGCCGCACCGGCGGCAATCGTGACGTTGACGGCGATTTCGGTCAAGTCCGCGTTGACGACCGGCGGCTGGCTGACGGTGATGCCGCTCGCAGGCAGCACGGATACCAGCGACGCATCCTTGAAGTTGATGCCACGCACCGTGAGTGCGATCGGGCCGGTTCCGACAGCCAGGTTCACCGGCGTCACCGAATCGATGCGCGGCAGCGGCGCGGTGACCTGGAATTGCGACTGGCGCGCATCGCTGAATGGGAGCGCCACGCTGCCTGCCAGCGCCCTGACGGTGCGGAAGGTTTTGGGCGCAGCGGCGTCGATGGCTATGCTGGCGGAGACCGATTTGCCATCGGCAGCGGGCGTCAGCGATTGCACGGTGATGCCGTCCGCCGGGGTGAAGGCGAGCGACGTAACGCCCGTGAGTTCCTGCCCTTGTAGCGTAAGGCTGACGGTTTCGCCGATGATGCCCGCGCGCGGCGTCATGCCGGTCACCACCGGGCCTACCGCTATGCCCACCAGGGGTGCAGTCAAACCAACATCCTGACTCGACGACGGCGAGCCAGCTTGCAACACCACGCCAAGCTGCGGCGCGGCAATGGGCCCGATGGTTTCATTGAAAGCCGTGACCACGGTGAAGGTGTTTTGCGGGCCTTTGGCGTTCGCGCTCACGCCGCCCGGCGTGGAAACCGTCACCAGATGCTCGCCCAGTGCGGTGAAGGAGCCGATGCCGAGGTTGAAGGTCATCGCCGTGCCGTCGGCATTGATGACCGGTGCACCGTCCACCTGGATGCCGGTGCCGGAACTGAGTTGCACTTTGCCCTGTTGCAGGTTGCGGCCGCGCAGGGTCACGCTAACCGGCGCGCCGACCGTGCCGTATACGGGCGTAATGGATTCCACTACCGGTGCGGAATACGCAATCAACAAGCGATCCGAATCGGCGCGCGTAGCCGGGAAGCGGTTGCCTGCGCCATCGGTCAGGATGATCTGGCGCAGCGTGGCGGGCGCGCTGTCCGCCACGGTGACAGACAGCGTTGCGGACAACCCATCGGGCGCGGCGGTCAGACCGCTCAGGGTCACGCCGTCGGCTGGATTCAGACTGGCTGCTGTCGCCGTTTCCAGCCCCTTGCCGAACAAGGTCAGCGTCGCGCTGGTGCCGCGCGGCACAGCTTTAGGCGCGATGTCGCGAATATGACCGCCGACGACTACGCCCACATCGGCTTGCACGCCAAGCTGGATGGTTTGTGATGCGGGCGGTGCGGGCGGTTTTTCCAGCACGACGCCGAGCAGGGGCGCGTTGCTGGTATTGATGCCAGCGAATTCCGCCGTCACGAACACGGGAGCCTGTACCGTTTGCAAGGTAGGTGAAGTCAGGGTCAGTGTCGTCGAGCCGCCCGATACGCCGGTGAGGCTGGCCAGCACGCTGGTCTGACCCGGTGCGATGGACAGCGAGACCGGACTGACGGTAGCGATGGCTGGATTGGCGGTGGCGAGGTTGACGGTATGCGCAACGGTGTCGGCATTGGAAAGGACGATGCTGAAGCTGCGCGGAACGTTGTCCGGAGCGACCGCGAGCGGCAGCGGCGCAACCGACAGGGTGGGCAGAGTGGCGTTAACGCTGAGAACGAAATTCGCGCTGCCTGCCGAATTGGACACGGTGAACGTATGCGCGCCCAGCGGCGCATTGTCGGCTACCGCCAGGTTGAAGGTGAGTGTGGCGGACTGCGCGCTGATGCCGCTGACGATTAACGCAGAGGTGGGAGAAACGACACTGGCGTATGCCAATCCGCTGCCACTCAAGGTGATTTGCGCACTTTGTCCACGGCGCAGCGCATTGGGCGCAACAATGGAGACGACGGGTACGGTGACGGGTTGATTGCCCGTAACTTGCAGCAGATTACCCGCCGCATCGTAACGGTATTCGACGCTATTGCCGTTCGTGGTTGAACGCACGAGCCGACCCAGCGGGTCGTAGTCGTAATTTTGCTCGGCCGCCAGCAAAGCGCTGGCGGCCAGCGGCAGCAACAGGATCGATACGACGCGTGCGAATCGCGCCCAGAATGAGACAGCGGCCAACTTACCTCCCAGATGGGTTGGCGTTTATATTCGGTTCTTGCGAACCCCTTTTTAAGTTTTCCGCATTTCTCATTCGCTATGGCAAAGCCACGCAAATTGATTTGTTTTTTAGCCGTGCCCTACACACGACCGGCGCATCATAATCGCGTTCTCTTTACGCTAGCAAGCTTGGCTCGAAAATATTTTCAGTCACTGCATTTTCTGTTTGTCCTGGATGGACTCATTGATGACACATTCTCGCGCTCGTCGCCTGTTAATTTCCTTATTCTTTTTTTTACAGGTGACGAGCAGCTTTGCCGCAACCGCCTATTGGCTACCGGACACCGGAAAACTCACTCCCGATATTGCTGAAACGTCCAAGGCTCTGCCCGCCTTTAGCGCTCAACACACCGCAGCTTTTGGATCAATCACGTCCCGGACAATTCAACCCGCGACTGAGCGATGGAACGAAGAAGCATCCCAGTTGATTATCAAATATCGTGTGAATCCGTTACGGGCTGTTCGTGCGTTGAGCCTTCTGCAAGTAGCAATGGACGATGCCGGGTTGCGTACCGAAACGCTTGGGCTCAAGCAGACTGCGCAGTCCGCCGCCACCCACGTGGCAGCCACGGTCATGCTCGCGCATTTTTTTCCTCTGGAGTCCGCTGGACGATTCGAAGCCATGGGTGAATCAACGCTGGCCGCCTTGGCAGCAAGCCAGCCCGGACAAGCGCGCGAGATTGCGCTTGGCACGTCGGTCGGACGCGGTGTTGCCCATCTGGCAATTCTGCGCGCCCTGAACGATGGCGCCGACGAGGTATGGGATGCGCGCACTCGCCCCGCCGTGAAGCCGGGGATATGGCAAGGCGTACCGCCGCTGGAATCAGCGCATCCACAGGAGCCGCTGGCCGGCACATGGCAAACCTGGCTACTGAAAAACGGCGGCGAGTTTCAGCCTCCTATCCCCCCCGCATCCGACTCGGAAGCATTCCTGCGTGCAGCCAAGGAAGTTCTGGAAGTCAGCCGTAATCTGACACCGGAGCAAAAGCAGATTGCAGAAGTTTGGCATCTGGATCAGGGCTCGGTCACGCCACCTGGTGTGTGGAACCGCAAGGCGCGCGAACTGGCTACACGCAACAAACTCTCGGAGAAGGAACGCCTGCATCTGCTGTCCACGCTCAATGTCGCCATGCTGGATGCTTCCATCGCCTGCTGGCATGCAAAATACACGTGGTGGGTGCAACGCCCTGCCACTACGATCCACGAGCAACTGGACAAAACCTTTACGCCTTATTTGGTCACCCCACCCCATCCCAGCTATGTCTCGGGTCACGCGACGGTGTCCGGTGCGGCAGCGGAAATATTGAAGCGCACCTTTCCCCAGGATGCCCGCCAGATTGATTCCTGGGCGGAAGAAGCTGCCATGTCCAGGCTATATGGCGGGATTCACTACCGGTTTGACAACGATGCTGGCCTCACGCTCGGGCGCCAGATCGGCAAGGCCGAACTTGAACGCGCGCCGGGGAAAATGCAGGGCGAATAGCGCCCCCTTTCAGTGGGTTTCGATGGGGGAATTTTCGACAGCCACCCAACTGTTGATGCCTTTCAATCCCTTGCACACGGGCTGCACCGCAAGCAGCCACACGCCCGGCTCCAGTCGGCCAATTTTTGTTGTGGCTCCATTGCTTTCACGCATGAACGCTGGCTTGCCATCCTCTGTGGCATGAATGCGAACTTCGTAACGCTGGGCTAACGGAAGCGCGTCCCAACTGAGTTTCCATTGGCCTTTATCCGATTCGGCAATGGGCGGCGCTTTAAGTCCGCAAGCCTTATCTTCAACAATCCTGAACCGCGCCGACGTGGTTGCCTGAGTATTGTCATTGCACACCGCAGTCACCCGTATCCGGATCGTGGCTTTGCTGCTGGTCAGTGGACGCGGCGGGGTCAGATAAGTTGTGCTGGTTTGAAACTCTTCGGTCAGCAATACCCGCCCTTCCGGAACCCGACTTTCCAGCCACACCAGGTAATGGTGCACATCGCCAACCGGCTTCCATTCGAAGCGAGGGGTCGCTTCGCTGATTTCAGTCTGCACGGGGGATACCAGAACCGGGGCCGCGCAAGCCGCCTGCGCGTGATTACACATAGCGCATCCCGCTAATACAAACATTCGCAGCCAAAGTGTGGGTTGCATGGATGGATTCTCTGTAATTGCTACTGCTGCCAGTTTAGGCGAACTGGCTAAATTGGCCGTTACACGAAGGCCAGCTCAAAGCCCGCGCAAGCGGGCTTTGTTCATTTTCATTCGCGAATTTCGCCATCGACATACAACCAGCACCCGCAAGGAGTCCGCTGCCAGACGCTCGCACTGTGGGCGGTCTGGGCGCAGCGCCCATCCACCCGCTCGAAGCGACTCACTTCGTGCAGCTTGAACGCGCGGCCATTGAGTTTGTAACGCGCGACAAATTCGACCGTGGCGTGATTCGCATCCAGCATCGTGTGTGATTTGATCGCCAGCCCCAGCCAGTGCGAACGCGGAGTGGCGTCGAGTCCCAGCGTCGCGGGGCGGGTGTCAGGATGCCAGGTCGCCTGTAGATACGCTTCCAGCCCCAGCACGTAGGCGCTGTAACGCGAGCGCATCAGGGCTTCGGCGTCGGGTGCGGGCGTGCCGCCATGAAACAGTCCACAACACGCTTCCAGCAGCCGCCCCGATCCGCACGGGCACGTCGCGCCGCTCATGGTTTTTTCACCGGACAACGCAGTTTTGATTGGATGTGCGGCCACACCGCATCGAGCATTTTCACCTGCGCCGCCTCGTTCGGATGGATGCTGTCGGCCTGCATCATGGCGGGCGTAACGCCAACACCGCAAACAAAACACGGCACGCGAATGATCTTCTCTGAGCGCGCCACCTCGGCATATATCTTCGCCACCGCGTCGGCATAGGCGCGACCATAATTCGGCAACACCGGCGCATCCAGCACACCCACCCAGGCGCCCGCCGCCTTCGCCTGGCGGATCATCGTTTGCAGGTTGCGCCGTATCTCCGCAGGCGGCGTGCCGCGCAAGGCGTCATTGCCGCCGAGTTCGATCAACACGCCGTGCGGGTGGTGTCGATCCAGCGCGGGCTTTAACCGTTGCAGACCGTTCTGCGTGGTGTCGCCGCTGACGCTGGCGTTCACCACACGCCAGTCCGGCGCGGTTTTCTTCAGGCGCGCGTCGAGTTGATCCACCCAGCTCGACCCATTTTTCAGACCATAGCCGGAACTCAGGCTGTCGCCGACAATCAACAAGGAACATGAACTGGCCGCTGCCCAACCCGGCAGCCACAGCCACACCAGCATCCACACGCGATAATTCATTCATTCACCTTAAGCTGACCCACCTCAATGACGCCTCCCGACAGCGCCCAGTTCCCCGTTAAATCGTCATGGGCATCACGTTCGCCCCCTCTCTCGCAAGCGGGAGAGGGTTGGGGAGAGGGCGTTATCGTCGCGGCGCGCGCCTTGTCGCAACGCGTGACCACCGCCGACGGCTCGCTCGTCATCCTCAGCGAAGTCGAGCTTGCCGTCAAAGCCGGCGAAACGCTGGCGATTACCGGCGCGTCCGGCTCCGGCAAATCCACCCTGCTCGGGCTGCTGGCCGGGCTCGACCAGCCATCCTCGGGCGAGCTGTTTTTGCTCGGCCAGCGCTTGAACGATCTCGACGAAGATGCCCGCGCCCGCCTGCGCGCCGGACGCATCGGCTTCGTGTTTCAGTCGTTCCAGTTGCTGCCCGCGCTGACCGCGCTGGAAAACATCCTGCTGCCGCTGGAGCTTGCTGGCCGACCTGACGCACATGAGCGCGCCGCCCACTGGCTCGATCGCGTCGGCCTCACCGCGCGCGCCGCGCACACGCCGCGTCAACTCTCCGGCGGCGAACAGCAACGCGTGGCGCTGGCGCGTGCGTTTGCCACCGACCCCGAAATTGTTTTTGCCGACGAACCCACCGGCAACCTCGATGCCGACACCGGCGCGCACATTATCGACCTGCTGTTCGATCTCAACGCTTCTGCTCACACCACGCTGATTCTGGTCACCCACGACGAGGCGCTGGCGGCACGCTGTCAGCGGCGGATTCATCTGGTCGCCGGGCGTATCGTCGCATGAGCTTAATCCGGCTTGGCCTGTGGCTGCTGCGGCGCGAACGAAGCAGCGGCGAATGGCGCGTATTGCTGCTCGCACTGATTATTGGCGTCGGCAGCGTATCCACCACCGGCTTTCTCGGCGACCGCCTGAAACGCGCGATGGGTGAACAGGGCGCGAGTTTTCTCGGCGCCGACTTGCTGGTGAGCAGCCCGCGTCCGATCGAGAACTGGCCACACCACGCCCTCAGTCGCAGCAGCGCCCTCGAATTTTCCAGCATGGTTGCCAAAGGCGACGCCTTCCAGCTTGCCACCCTGCGCGCGGTTGACGCAGCTTATCCGCTACGCGGCAGCGTGCGCATCGCCGACCGTCCGTTTGATCCCGGCACCGCGCGCCCGGCACAACCGCCGCCGGGTGCGATTTATGTTGATCCGTCGCTGCTGCCACTGCTCAACGCGCAGGTCGGCGACCGCGTACAAATCGGCGAAGCCTTCTTCCGCATCGCGGGCGTGGTGGCCGAAGAACCCGGCCAGCTCGGCGGCGTGTTCGGTTTCGCTCCGCGCGTGTTCCTGCGCTTTGACGCCGTCGCGGCCACCCGCGTCGTGCAGCCCGGCAGCCGCGTCAGTTATCTCTACCAATTCGCGGGCGAGCCGGAACAACTCGCCGCGTTCAGCGCCGCGCTCAAACCCCGGCTCGACAGCACCCAGCGCCTGATCGGTTCGCGCGAAGGCGGCGAAACTTTACGCGGCGCGTTCGCCAAAGCCGACCGTTACATCCAGCTCACCGCGCTCATCAGCCTGTTGCTGTCGGTGGCCGCCATTGCCATCGCGGCGCATCGCCACGCATTGCGCCATTACGACCAGGCCGCATTGTTGCGCTGCTTCGGCGCCACCACCGCGCACCTACGCACGCTGTACGCCGTCCAGTTGCTCACCCTGGGACTGCTCGGCAGCGTGCTCGGCGTGGCTATCGGCGCTGTGATGCAACAAGCGCTGGCGGGGCTGCTCCTGCCCGACGCCGCCACCCGTCTGCCGTCGCTGGGCGCAGCGCCGGTCGGGGTCGCCGTCGCCAGCGGCCTGCTGGCACTGACGGGCGCCGCGCTGCCCGCGCTGATGCGCCTGATCCGGGTGCCGCCGCTGCGCGTATTGCGGCGCGAGCTGCCGCCGCTGCCGCTGGCCGCATGGATCAGCGCGGCGGTCAGCGGCTCGGCGCTGCTGGTTTTGATTGCGTGGTACGCAGGCGACGCCAAACTGGTCGGCATCTTCGTCGGCGCGCTGGCCGCGCTGGCCGGGGTGCTGATTCTGCTGGCGCGGCTGGCGCTGCTGGCCGGGCGCGGCGTACAGCGCTTATCGCATGGCCCGCTACGCTTCGGCCTCGCGCAACTGCTGCGCCACCGTTTCGACAGCACCCTGCAACTCGGCGCCTTCACCCTGGCGCTGTTCCTGGTGGCCTTGCTGGCACTGATACGCAGCGACCTCATCGACAGTTGGCGCGCGCAACTGCCGCCGCAAGCGCCCAACTATTTTCTGGTGAACATCGCGCCGCAACAGCAGCAAGCGGTCGCCATGTATCTGTCGCAACATCACCTGCAAGCGTCCACGCTGTATCCGATGGTGCGCGGCCGCCTGGTCAGCAAAAATGGCACGCCCATCGCCGAAACGCTGCCTGCGGAGACGCGCGATGACAACACCCTGCGGCGCGAACTCAACCTCACCTGGACGGCAACACTCCCCGCCAACAATGCTGTGCTTTCGGGAAGCTGGCATGGCGAGCGCCGCGCCGCCAACATCTCGGTCGAATCCGGCATGGCCGAACGCTTGAATCTGGCCATCGGCGACACGCTCGGTTTCCAGGTCGGCGACCAGACGCTGGTCGCACGCATCACCAGTCTGCGCAGCGTGAAATGGGATTCGATGCAGCCCAATTTCTTCGTCATCTTCGCCCCCGGTCAGCTCGATGATTTGCCTGCAAGTTCCATCGCCAGCGTCTACGTGCCGCCGGACGCCACCGGCGTGCTGCCCGGCTTCGTCAAAACCTTCCCCGGCATCACCGTGCTGGCGCTGGACAAGCTCATCGCCAATATCGAAGCCGTATTCGCGCAAATCATCGGCGCGATTCAACTGCTGCTGGGATTTTTACTCGCCGCCGGCATGGCCGTCGTCATCGCCACCCTGCTGGCCAGCCTCGACGCGCGCCAGCAGGAAGCCGTGCTGCTGCGCACCCTGGGCGCGCAACGCGCCTATCTGGCTCAGGCGTTGTGGAGCGAATTTCTCGCCCTGGGATTGCTCGCCGGGCTGCTCGCCAGCGCCTGCGCCGAACTCGCCATGGCGCTGATCGCAAATCGCCTGTTCGAACTGCCGCTGCGCCTGCACCCCTGGCTGTGGCTTGCGCTACCGCTGGCCGGCGCACTACTGGTGGGCATGAGCGGCTGGCTCACCACGCGGCACATCACGCGGGTGCCGCCGATGCAGTCGATCCGGGCGTTGAATTGATTTTGGGTTGCTGGGGGGGCGGCTGAATTTGTCCGGCATCGACAATCAATACTGCACCACCGCCGGATCGAGACTGCGCCACAGATACCAGGTGGCGACGGTGCGCCAGGGCGCGTGGCGTTCGCCGTGCTCACGCAGTATTTTCGGCGTCGGTCGCACGCCATCGAGGTAATGCAGCGCCACCGCTTTTTGCAAGCCGATGTCGTCCAGCGGCCAGACGTCGGGGCGGCGCAAGCTGAAAATGAGGAACATCTCCGCCGTCCAGCGACCGATGCCGCGCACGTCGGTGAGTTCGTCGATTACGGCTTCGTCTTCCAGCTTTTTCCAGCGCGCCGGTTCAACCCGGCCATCAACAAAATGCCCGGCCAGATCGCGCAGATATTCCGCCTTGCGACGCGACAATCCGCAGGCGGCGAGCGCGTCCAGTTCGAGGGTGGCGATGTGTTCGGGACGGATGATTTGCGCATAGTCAGCAAAGCGCGCCCACACCGTGTCGGCGGCTTTCACCGAGATTTGCTGGCCGACGATGGCGCGCGCCAGGGTTTGAAACGGATCGCCGCGATTGGCGAGGATGGCGTCGGGGAAGCGCGCAATGAGTGCGGCCATCACCGGGTCAGCCGCGGTGAGTTCGGCGCAGGCGTGCTGCCAATATGAGGGCGGGCTGGTTTTCACAAAACCTTTTTATCCGCGAAGGACGCGAAGAAACGCGAAGGAAAAACCGGGGATTTCCCTGGGTTTTCTTTGTGTCCCTTCGCGCCCTTCGCGGATAAAGTCTTTCCAACTCACAACAAAATAATGTCGTACTGCTCCTGCGGGTAACTCGTTTCGACTTGCAGCGACACCGGCTTGCCGATGAAGTCGATGAGCTGGGCGAGGCTGCCGGATTCTTCGTCGAGGAACAGGTCGATGACGCTTTGCGCGGCGGCGATGCGGTATTCGCGCGCGTCGAACTGGCGCGCTTCGCGCAGGATTTCACGAAGCACGTCGTAGCACACGGTTTGCGCGGTCTTGATTTCGCCGCGCCCGGCGCAGGTGGGGCAGGTTTCGCACAGCACATGCGCCAGCGATTCGCGGGTGCGTTTGCGCGTCATTTCGACCAGGCCGAGCGCGGAGAAGCCGCTGACGCTGATGCGGGTGGGGTCGCGCGCCAGGGCTTTTTTCAGCTCGGTGAGCACCGCCTCCTGGTGCCCGGCGTTGTCCATGTCGATGAAGTCGATGATGATGATGCCGCCGAGGTTGCGCAGTCGCAGTTGGCGGGCGATGGATTGCGCGGCTTCGAGGTTGTTTTTGAAGATGGTGTCGTCGAAGTTGCGCGCGCCGACGAAGCCGCCGGTGTTCACATCAACGGTGGTGAGCGCTTCGGTCTGGTCGATGATGAGATAGCCGCCGGACTTCAGATCCACCCGGCGGCCGAGCGCTTTGGCGATTTCGTCTTCGATGGCGTGCAGGTCGAACAAGGGACGATCCGCGCCGTAGTGCTGCAATTTATCGAGCACGGTCTGGGTGTAGCTCTGCGCAAAGTCGGCCATGCGCTGCCAGGTTTCGCGCGAGTCGATGAGGATGCGGGCGGTGTTGCTGTTGACGAAATCGCGCAGCACGCGCAGCGACAAATCGAGATCCTGATACAGCAGGCACGGCGCGTCGGCGTTGCCGCGCGACTGGATGTTGCTCCACAGCCGCCGCAGGTAGTCGATGTCGGCTTCGATTTCGGCGTCCTCGGCGGTTTCGGCCATGGTGCGCACGATGAAGCCGCCGCTGCTGCCTTCGGGCATCAACTGGTGCAGTTTCTGGCGCAACTGTTCGCGCTCTTCTTCGCCTTCGATTTTCTGTGAAATGCCGATGTGGGTTTCCTGCGGCAGATACACCAGATAGCGTCCGGCAAAACTGATTTGGGTGGACAGCCGCGCGCCCTTGCTGCCGATCGGATCCTTGATCACCTGCACCATGATGGACTGGCTTTCGTGCAGGATTTGTTCAATCGGCCGCTCGGGTTCGCTGCCGTGGCGTTCTTCCCAGATATCGGCCACATGCAGAAAGGCCGCGCGCTCCAGGCCGATGTCGATGAAGGCCGATTGCATCCCCGGCAGCACGCGCACCACGCGCCCCATGTAAATATTGCTGACCAGTCCGCGACACTGCGCGCGCTCGATGTGCAGTTCCTGCACCGCGCCGAGATGCAGCACCGCGACGCGGGTTTCCTGCGGGGTGACGTTGACGAGGATTTCTTCGCTCATGACGGAAGGGTTTGCCGGCTCAGATAGCAAAACCAAAGGCTCTCAATAAAACAGCAGTGCCATATAACGGCAAACCCATGACGCCGCTGTAGCTGCCGTCGATGTGTTCGACAAACGCACCGGCACGTCCCTGAATGCCATAGGCGCCCGCCTTGCCGAGGTATTCGCCGGTGTCCAGATAACGGGTGATGGTGGCGGGGTCGAGTTCGGCAAAGCGGATCAGGCTGGTCGACAGGCACTGTTCCATTCGCTCGCCATGTTTGACCGCCACTGCGGTGTGAACCAGATGCAGGCGGCCTGACAGGCGCGTCAGCATGGCTTCGGCTTCGACGCGATCTGCGGGTTTACCGAGAATGGCGCCATCCAGTTCGACCACGGTATCCGCGCCCAGCACCGGGAAGCGCAGCAAACGCCGCACGTCCACGGCGCGCCAGCCGCAGGACGCTTTTTCGGCCGCCATGCGCTGTGCGAAATCGGGTGCGGCTTCGCCCTCGCCCGGGATTTCGATGACGTCCATGCGACCGGCCACGGCGCGCAGCGCCAGCACATCGAAAGCCACCCCAAGCTGCTTCAGCAGTTCGCGCCGTCGCGGCGATTGCGAAGCCAGATAGATGCGTTTATCAACCAGCATGATCGTTACTTTCCTGACTTCTCTTAATCCCGATGATAGGGATGTCCCTTGATAATACATACGGCGCGGTATATCTGCTCGGCCAGCATCACCCGCGCCAGCGCGTGCGGCAGGGTCAGCTTCGACAGCCCCAGCAATTTACCGGCACGCACCTTGATGCTGTCATCCAGCCCATCCGCGCCGCCAATCACAAATGCGGGCGACACGCCTTCCGCCATCCAGCCCTGCAACCACGCCGCCAGTTCGCGCGTGGTCAACTGCGCACCACGCTCGTCGAGCACCACCGGCACGCAGCCCGCAGGCAATGCCGCCAGGATGCGTTCAGCCTCAAGCTGGCGCGCCTTGACGCCGTCTTCGCCCGCCGCGCGATGCCCCGGTTTGATCTCGACGAGCACCAGCGGCAGATCGGGCGGCATCCGCCGCGCATACTCGTCGTAGCCCGTGCTGATCCAGCCGGGCATTTTATGACCGACGGCGATCAGATGCAGTTTCACCTAACGGTCATGGCGGGAAGCGCCGCCCCGAATCATGAAACGCCGCTTCCCGCCGTGTCCGTTCCCCCACCCCTGCCCTCCCCCGCTCTTGTGCCCGGGCCGTAAGGCCGTCGGGTATGCGGGAGAGGGGGACGCGGTTTCGCTGTGCGGGCGTCACGTTAATGGTCTGACTGAATGTGCCGCGCGCGCGCCGCTTCGCCCGCGCCCCACAATTCTTCCAGGTTGTAATGCGCGCGTGCGGTGGGATGCATCACATGGACGATCACTTCGCCCAGATCGAGCAACACCCATTCGCCGGTGTCTTCGCCTTCGGTGTTGCCGACGTATTCGCCCGCTTCTTTCATCTTGACGCGCACATGGTCGGCGAGTGCGCGGGTCTGGCGATTAGAGGTGCCGCTGGCGATCACCATGCGCTCGAACAGCGAGGTGAGCTTGGCGGTATCGAGCACGGCAATGTCTTGCGCCTTGAGGTCTTCAAGGGCGGCGACGATGAGTTTGATCTTGGCTTCAATGTTCATAGGGGTGCGTACAGTTGATGTTGGTGAAGATAGTCAAGCACGGCGTCGGGCAACAGATAACGCGCGCTGCCGTGCCGTGCCAGGGTGTCGCGGATGGCGCTGGCGGAAATATCCAGCGGCGTCATGGCTTGCAAAAGTACCGAGCCTGCCGAGCCTGCCGCCGCAGCGTGGGTCACCCGGCGCGACGATACGGCATGATTCAAATCATCATGGTTCAAATCATCCGGCAGGGCGTCGGCTTGCAGCGACTGCGCGCCGGGGCGTGCGGCAACGGCAATATTCGCCAGTTCGAACAGTTGCCGCCATTCGTGCCAGCCTGGCAAACCCAGAAACGCATCCGCCCCCAGCAGCAGCCACAGCGGCTGGTCGTTGCCCAATTCGGCGCGCAAGGCGGTCAAGGTATCGACGGTGTAGCTCGGACGCGCACTCTCCACTTCGCGCGCATCCGCCACAAAACGTGGATTGCCGGCAATCGCGCGGCGCACCATCGCCAGCCGCTGCGCCGCCGCCGTGCGCGGCGCGGCGCGATGCGGCGGCTGCCCGGCGGGGATGAAGCGCACCTGGCTCAAGCCCAGCGCGTCGGCCATTTCCTCGGCCAGCCGCAGGTGACCGAAATGGATCGGGTCGAAGGTGCCGCCGAAGACACCTATGGGTGACACCAGATTCATCAGCGTACAGGCCTGATTCCGCCCTTGCGCCCCAAGCCATAACCGACTCGGAACACATCGGGGATGTCGATTCGATATTTCTTTAGATCGTATTCAAATATAGCCAGCTCAACCAGTTCATCACGGATACCGGGCAAACCTTCTTTCAGACGCATCGGGGCGCGCGGTTGCTTCTCCAACCGCTTGATCAATTGTGCGTCTTGCCAAAACCCCTCAATTTCTGCCCATGCGCAAGGCACGTTCCGTTTGTTCAAGGACGTCATGGCATCTTTGATCCAAGGATATTCCTGTTCCAAATCAGCAACACGAACGGATGACGCCTTCCCTACTCCGGTTTTGATATCTTCGTAATGCAGTGCGAACTCGTGACCCGGATGTTTTTCCCGTGTAGCGATTGCGGCATTGTGGACAGCGACGATGAAGCTGCGTGGGCTGACCTTGGCGGAAGCATCCCCCAAGTGGTTAGGCAGCCAAGTGTAAGGAAAGCCGCGGCGTGCATCCTTGCCCATCCACTCACCGGCCAATGCGTGGAAGACAAGCCTCTGCAAGTCCTCGTCACGCCGTAACGCCTCGGGTACCGGCCAAATCCCATCGGCCTGGTGCCATGTCAAGCCGTAGGATAAACACCATGACCGGAACAAATCCCCATGGGGAGCCTCGGCATTACCTAAGGATTGCCAAAGCAAAGCATACAGATCGGCACGAGTCCAATCCAAAGTAACTTGTTCATATTGGAGCTTGGAGCCATCTGGAAACGCAAAGGTTTCACGATCAGCAAGCATGTCCGGTCGTACAAAAGCCTTGGCGCGGATCGCCCGAAAATTGCGGAATTCCAGCATTACCTGGAATAGCCCCTTAAGCCAAGCATTGATATCCACCCATTCGTCAGCGGTATCGTCTAGGGAGTCAAACAACACCAGCAGCGTGCGGCCATCCCGGAAATACGCCTGATCGGCAGTGTACAAGGTGCGCTCCACTTGCTCCACGTTAGCCTCACACCAACGGACACGCTCCGACCAAGATCTGGTGGTGGACATAAGGGTGCGTATCTCGGACACATGCCAACACATCACAGCGCGCCATACGGATCGAGGGGCAAGCCCATCGCGTCTCAGGTCATCAAGGATGCGCTTGGTTGGGAAATCGTCCGGATTGCCCTTTTTTCCGTAGCCAGGGCGGCATTCCAGGCTTTTCCCGTCGTTGCCTTTCTCTCCAAAGATCAGCGTGCGCGCATGCTGTTCCTGTAATTGCAACCACCAATAAGTCTTACCGGCTCCTCGCATGCCGATTACCAGGGGCTTGTCTGGGGAGAGCGCTTTCAAGTGGGCAGGCGGTGTGTAAAGCCTCCCTACGGGCAAAGTATTGGCCAATTCGGCGGCAGTGGGAATTTCTTCAGTCGCTGCGATTAAGCACTCGCGAAGCTGGGCAGGCGTGATGCTAGTCATCTTATGTTCCTGTCCGTTCAGACAGGCGTTTCACAAATTCTCCAAAGGCAGGGAGAAAATGATTGTCGTCCGCCAGTTCGGGTTGGGTGACGAAATCACCGTCCACGAATTCCGAACGCCAATAGATTGGTAAGGGCGAATGAGGCGCATCAGGATCGTCACGGTCAAAATTGAAGAAATCATAAGCCCCAGTCGATTCTCCTGGAACTTCCTCTCCGGATAGTGGCGGGACTTCATCGTAAAGTGAAGTCAAGCAATCCCAGCTTTGGCCAATTAAGGCGTCTAAATAACGTTTCCGCGCCTCGGGCATCTCAGGAATCATGGCTGCTACCACTTGTAATTTCTCCCGTACCTGCTTAGCCATGGCTGGCTGCTTGGCCCAATTCCCGAGTAGTTCGGCATATCCGCGCCATGTCTGGTGGCTGCTGGTCGCGAACAGCAGCGCAATATGAGAGAGGTGGGTAATGGCAACGGCAGCGATGTCGTGGAGGCCTGCCCGGCTATCGAGTAGGAGCAAATCACAATTAGTGCGTTCAATCAGCGCCTGACAAAGACGATGCAGGCGCTGCCCGAAATGCTCTAGGCCGTTCACTCCCCGTGTATCGCCATAGGCGCGAGCCAGCTTGGGCATAAAGTCAGCAGTTTTCGCACCCAGCGCGGGAACGACGCGAATGTCGCCTGTAGGCGTGGATGGGCCGGGTGCGAGCATATTCGCGAGGAGTTCGTCATCGGCCTGGCCGACGGCATCTTCCACCAGCCAGTCCACAACACCAAAATCAGGCCTGGCCTCATCGGCAAGTAGGGTGTGGCTGACACCGGGCGATTCCAAGTCCAGATCAACGACCAGTACCCGTTTGCCCTGTTTTGCCATCCACCAGGCGAAAGCGGATAGCGCTGTAGAGCGGCCAACCCCGCCTTTTAGACCATAAAAGGTGATGGTCGGGACGGACAAAGCAACCGGGTTCGGAGTTCTAAGCCAATCCAAACCCATGAACTGGCGGTCAAGTAGCAGCAGTTTTTTACCGGCTAAATTGCCGATTTCATGCGCGTCTGAATTAGCGAAAACGGCATCCGGATCGAACATCTCATCCCGCCAAAACACGACGGACTTGTCTGAGGTTGGCGCGTATACACCTAGTTCCTCGCGCCACTCTTTGAGCAAGTTTTTTACGGCTTTTTTGTTCTCATCATTCCCGGCCGCATCCAGTGCCAGGTGCAGCCGTCCCATCAAATCACGGACAATGACGATCCGTTCTCCAGGTAATTCTTCAGCACGTTTAGTCAGTAACGAATTGGCAATTTTCAATGCATCGGAAAAGAAAATCCTAGTATTCATAACAATCCATCCAGGCGAGCATGCTCAATGTATTTCATGGCTTCCCACGCACCGTCCGCATGCTGTTGCAGTCTTGTCCGATCGAAAGCGGAAGACGCTCCATAACGGTCATACACCCTCCAGTTCGGAAGGGGGTTCGACATAGCTCGCGCACCATAGGTGTTGGCTCCGATGGGCGGCTGATAGCATTGAAACTCCTCCCATATTTGCGGGAGATGGACGTAGTACTTCTTCGACAATCGACTACCACTCACGATTTCCATAATGGCTTTCAAGGCGCATTCCGCACAGATTCCATAAAGGTGATCTGCTGTAGCGAGACGATCTTGTTGATCCAGCAAGTGTGCATCTTGCCAATACCTCTCCGCTGCATCGAGAAAATCGGGAGTAAATGCCATGTTCACCCGCGCACGTGGCCGTCGCCGAGCACGATCCATTTTTGCGAAGTCAGCCCTTCCAGCCCGACCGGGCCGCGCGCGTGGATCTTGTCGGTGGAGATGCCAATTTCCGCGCCGAGACCGTATTCGAAGCCGTCGGCAAAACGGGTCGAGGCGTTGACCACCACGCTGGCCGAATCGACTTCGCGCAGAAAGCGCCGTGCGCGACCGTAGTCTTCGGTGACGATGGCGTCGGTGTGTTGCGAGCCGTGGGTATTGATGTGGAGCATCGCGGCATCGAGGTCATCGACCACTTTGACCGCGATGATGGGGCCGAGATATTCCTCTTGCCAGTCAGCTTCCACCGCCGCTTTCAGTTTGTCTGCGGCAATGCCCGCACTTCGCAGAATCGCCAGGGATTCCGCGCAGCCGCGCATCTCGACACCCTTGCCCGCCAGCATCCTGCCGATTTCGGGCAAAGCGGTCGCGGCCACACCGCGCGCCACCAGCAGCGATTCGGTGGTGTTGCAGGTGCCGTAACGCTGGGTCTTGGCGTTCTCGACGATCTTCACCGCCTTGGCGAGGTCGGCGCGGTCGTCCACATACACATGGCAGTTGCCGTGCAGGTGCTTGATCACCGGCACCCGCGCCTCGCCGGTGATGCGTTCGATCAGCCCCTTGCCGCCGCGCGGCACGATGACATCAACGTAATCCTTCATGGTGATGAGTTCGCCCACCGCCGCGCGGTCGGTGGTTTCGACCACCTGCACCACGTGTTCGGGCAACCCGGCGGCAGCGAGGCCTTCGCGCACGCAGGCGGCCACCGCCTGGTTCGAGTGCAGCGCCTCGGAGCCGCCGCGCAGGATCGCCGCGTTGCCGGATTTGAGGCACAGCCCGGCGGCGTCCGCCGTCACGTTGGGGCGCGCTTCGTAAATGATGCCGATGACGCCGAGCGGCACCCGCATCTTGCCGACCTGGATGCCGGACGGGCGGTATTTGAGGTCGGTGATTTCGCCGACCGGGTCCGCAAGCGCGGCGATCTGTTCCAGCCCTTCGGCCATCCCGGCTACGGCTTTGTCATTGATTTGCAGGCGGTCGAGCAGCGCGGCGTCGAGGCCGCTGGCGCGGGCGTGTTCCATGTCGCGCGCATTGGCGGCCAGCAATTTCGCCGCGTCACGGCGGATCGCCGCGGCAATGGCCAGCAATGCGCGGTTTTTCTGGTTGGTGTCGGCGCGGGCAATCGCACGCGAAGCTTCGCGCGCCTGTTTGCCCACCGTCTGCATGTAGTGTTTAACGTCCATCATTTTTTTCCATTACTTGCCGCTTCCGCGAGCGTCATGCCCACGCGCAACAAGGTATCCCACGGATCGCCCACCCGCTCCAGCCCTTTGGCCTGACGATCGATCAGCGCCAGATCGGCCAACGCAGTTTCGACCTGCGTCAGGCTCAATCGTTTCAGCGCCCGTTCGATCTGCGGCGCGCGCTGCTTGTCGCGTCCCCACAGGCTGCGCATCGCGGCTTGCAGGCTGTCGCCCTGCGCCACAGCCAATTTTAACCGCAGCAGCAATGCCACCGCCGACGACACTTGCCACAGGATGGCCGGCACCGCTTCGCCACTGTCTTTCAAGTCCGCCGCCCCCTGCGCAAAACGCGCGCTGTCGCCGGCGTACAGCGCATCCGCCAGCGCGTCGGCTTCCAGCCGGCTGACATCGACCACCGCATGTTCAACGTCGGCCAGCGTCACGTTTCCCGGCGGCAACAGCAGCGCGAGCTTGTCGATTTCCTGCTGCGCCGCCAATAAATTGCCTTCGACCTGATCGGCCAGAAAATCCAGTGCGGCGCGTTCGGCGCGCAAACCCTGCTTCGCCAGTCGCCGCTCGATCCAGCCGGGCAAGGCAGTGCGGTCGATCGGCCGCGCTTCAACCACCACGCCGGTTTTGGCCAGCGCGGCAAACCAGCGGCTTTGCATCGCTTTCCAGTCCAGTCCCGGCAGGCTGATCAGGGTCAACGTATCGGCGGGCAGTTTGGCGGCATACGTCTCCAGCGCTTTAGCACCATCGACGCCGGGCTTGCCGGAGGGAATGCGGATTTCGGTCAGGCGGCGCTCGGCGAACAGCGACAGATTCTCGCCGCTGGCAAAAATGCCCTGCCAGTTGTAGCGCCCCTGCACGGTATAGACATTGCGCTCGCTATGCCCCGCCGCCCGCGCCGCCGTGCGAATGGCATCGGCCGCCTCCTGCGCCGCCAGCGGTTCGTCGCCCACCACCACGTAGAGCGTGGCGAGGCCGCGCGCCAACTGGTCGGGCAAGCGTTCAGCCGGGATGTTCAAGCGCCATTGCCTGGCTTGAGCGCTTGCAGGCGGCGAATAATGCGCAGCGCAGCGCCGTCGTACATGCTGCGATACAGCAACTGCTCTTCGTCTCCCTTGGCCAGCAACTGCGAATCGCTATAGGTCATATCGCGATGCAGCTCGATGGTTTCAGGCTCCGCCAGCGTGCGTGCGTCCTTGTCCTGGATGGAATACGTCAGCACCAGGCTCAACCGGTACTCGGTCACCAGTCCCGCACCCGACACCGTGAGGATGGTTTTGTTGCGTTCTTCGCGCGCGATTTTGAGCACCCCCTCGGCCTCGGCCGCAGTCGCGGTCAGGCGGGTGCCCTGATTGAGCGCCAGCATTTCCCGGATGCGCGCGGCGATGGCGCTTCCGGGCGGCGCGTCAATGTACAGACTGGCCAGCGGAATGCCATCCAGTCGGCGCAGTTGAAAGCCACATCCGGCAGCGAGCGCCGCCGGAATCGCGGCCAGAAATAGGCGGCGGTTCATGCGACGATATTAACCAAACGTCCCGGCACCACCACCACTTTTTTCGGCGGTTGGCCTTCCAGGTATTTCTGCACCGCTTCGCTCGCCAGCGCGGCGGCCTCGATCGCCGCCTTGTCGGCCTGCGCCGGGACGCGCATCTGCCCGCGCAATTTTCCATTCACCTGCAACATCAACTCGATCTCGTCCTGCACCAGCGCCGTCTCGTCCACCGTCGGCCACGTCATCGCCGCACCCGGCTTGAGTTCGGCGCCAGACTTGAGTTCAGCATAGAGCGCCTCGGCGATGTGCGGCACCATCGGTGCCAGCATCGCGGCAGCGGCTTCCAGCACTTCCTGCCGCACGCTGCGGGTGGTGAGGTCATCACCTTCCAATTTGGCCAGCGCGTTCATCAGTTCCATCACGGCGGCAATCGCAGTGTTGAACTGCTTGCGGCGCTCGATATCGTCGCTGACTTTCTGGATGGTCTGGTGCAACTGGCGGCGCAGGGTTTTGGCTGCATCGCTCAACTCGCCATCAGCGTAGGCGGCAACCCCGCCTGCCTGCACGTGCTCATACGCGGCCTTCCACAACCGTCTGAGGAAGCGGTGCGCGCCTTCCACCCCGGCGTCCGACCATTCCAGACTCTGCTCGGGCGGCGCGGCGAACAGGGTGAACAGCCGCGCGGTGTCGGCGCCGTACAAATCAATCAACGCCTGCGGATCGACGCCGTTGTTTTTCGACTTCGACATTTTTTCGGTGCCGCCGACGACCACTGGCGCGCCGTCTGTTTTGCAGGTTGCAACGCCGTCGCGCAACTCCACGTCGGCCGGGTTGAACCAGGTTTTCTTACCCTGAAGGGCACAAGTGCCGCTGGCATCTTCGCGGTAATAGGTGTCGGCAATCACCATGCCCTGCGTCAGCAGGTTCTGGAACGGTTCGTCGCTCGATACCAGGCCTTCATCGCGCATCAGCTTGTGGAAGAAGCGCGCATACAGCAGATGCAGGATCGCGTGCTCGATGCCGCCGATGTATTGATCGACCGGCAGCCAGGTGTTCGCCCGCGCGTCGAGCATCCCGCCGGCGAAATCGGGGCAGGCATAACGCGCGTAGTACCACGACGACTCGACGAAGGTGTCCATGGTGTCGGTCTCGCGCCGCGCCGCGCCACCGCATTTGGGGCAGATGCAGTTGACGAAATCGGCGCGCTTGTTGAGCGGGTTGCCGGAACCGTCGGGCACCACGTCTTCCGGCAGCACCACCGGCAGTTGCTCGGCGGGCACGGGCACATCGCCGCAGGTGGCGCAATGGACAATCGGGATCGGGCAGCCCCAGTAGCGCTGGCGCGAAATGCCCCAGTCGCGCAGGCGGAACTGGGTTTTCTTTTCGCCCAGATTCAGCGCGGCGAGGTCGGCGGTGATGGCGTCCACCGCTTGCGCGTAATTCATGCCGTCATATTTGCCGGAGTTGACGCAGCGGCCACGCGCTTTGTCGCCATACCATTCATTCCAGGCATCGAGCGAGAAGCTTTCGCCCTCAACAGCGATCACCTGCTTGATCGGCAGGTGATATTTCTGCGCAAAACCGAAATCGCGCTCGTCATGCGCCGGCACCGCCATCACCGCGCCGTCACCGTAGCTCATCAGCACGTAGTTGCCGACCCACACCGGGATCGCTTCGCCGGTGAGCGGATGGGTGACTTTGAGTCCGGTGTCCATGCCCTTCTTTTCCATCGTCGCCATGTCGGCCTCGGCGACGCTGCCCTGCTTGCACTCATTGATGAAGGCGGCGAGCGCGGGATTGTCAGCCGCCGCGCGGATGGCGAGCGGATGCTCGGCGGCGACGGCGCAGAAAGTCACCCCCATGATGGTATCGGCGCGGGTGGTGAACACCCAGAGTTTTTCGTCATGGCCGTTGTGCTGGTACGGGAAGGCAAAGCGCACGCCGACGCTCTTGCCGATCCAGTTGACCTGCATGGTTTTGACCCGCTCCGGCCAGCCCGGCAGCTTGTCCAAGCCGCTCAGCAACTCATCGGCATATTGGGTGATGCGGAAGAAATACATCGGGATGTCGCGCTTTTCGACCAGCGCGCCGGAGCGCCAGCCGCGGCCGTCGATCACCTGTTCGTTGGCGAGCACCGTCTGATCGACCGGATCCCAGTTGACGCTGGCCATTTTTTTGTAGATCACGCCCTTTTCGAACAGGCGGGTGAATAGCCATTGTTCCCAGCGGTAGTAATCCGGTTTGCAGGTGGCCAGTTCGCGCGACCAGTCGATGGCGAAGCCCAGCGCCTGCAACTGCGTGCGCATGTGGTCGATGTTGGCGTAAGTCCAGGCGGCGGGCGGCACGTTGTTGGCAATCGCGGCGTTTTCGGCCGGCAGGCCAAACGCATCCCAGCCCATCGGCTGCATCACGTTGAATCCGCGCATGGCGTGGTAGCGCGCCAGCACGTCGCCGATGGTGTAGTTGCGCACGTGGCCCATGTGCAGCTTGCCCGACGGATAGGGAAACATCGACAGGCAGTAGTATTTGGGGCGATCGGATGCCTCACTGGCGCGGTAAACCTGGCTGGCCGCCCATTGCGCCTGCGCCGCGCGCTCGATTTCCGAGGGAAGATATTTTTCTTGCATGGACACTGCGGATACGTAAGGCGAGAAGAGCGCGCAATTATACCTGCCTGCCCTGCCCGGCTCCGCCCGGGCGCGGGTGGCAAGCCCGCCCGGCGCGGGCAGTGCGCGGTTGTTGCCGACATGTCGGCTTTACAACCACGGCCTGCCCCTTGCGGGTAAAATGTGCGCGTTTCGATTTTATTTATACTTCTTCAGGGAGTCCCAGCATGTCCAAGAAACATCCCGTCATTGCGGTCACGGGTTCATCCGGCGCCGGCACCACCACCGTCAAGCGCGCGTTCGAACACATTTTCTTCCGCGAAAAAATCAACGCCGCCGTGATCGAAGGCGACAGCTTCCACGGCCTGTCACGGGTCGAGTTCAAGGAAGCGGTGAAGAAAGCCGAGGCCGAAGGCAATATGTCTTTCAGCCACTTCGGCCCGGCCGCCAACCGCTTCGACAAGCTGGCCGAACTGTTCGAGACTTACGGCAAAACCGGCAGCGGCAAAAAACGCTACTACATCCACAGCGACGAAGAAGCCGCCGAACATAACAAGCGCCTCAGCACCAGCCTCAACCCCGGTGAATTCACCCCGTGGGAAGACGTCCCCGGCGGCTCTGATGTGCTGTTTTACGAAGGCCTGCACGGCCTGGTGAAAACCGACGACATCGACGTCTCCAAGCATGTGGACCTGGGCATCGGTGTGGTGCCCATCGTCAACCTCGAATGGATCCAGAAAATCCACCGCGACGGCGCCGAGCGCGGCTATTCCGCCGACGTGATTGTGGACACCATCCTGCGCCGCATGCCGGATTACGTGAACTACATCACCCCGCAGTTCTCGCGCACCGACATCAACTTCCAGCGCGTGTCCACCGTCGACACCTCCAACCCTTTCATCACGCGCGACATTCCGACGCCGGACGAAAGCTTCATCGTGATCCGCTTCCGCAAGCCGGAGGGCGTTGACTTCCCCTACTTGCTGAACATGATCCCCAACTCCTTCATGTCGCGTCGCAACACCATCGTGGTGCCGGGCGCCAAGATGGGTTTCGCCATGGAGCTGATCCTGGCGCCGGTTATTCAGGACATGATCGCGAACAAGAGCAAGTAAACAGCGCGTGGTTGTTGACGCATACGATTCCACACGCGCCTGAGCGCGTAGTGAATCGGAGTCCTTTAGGGCTTCAGTGTCTTTACAACCACGGCCTGCCCCTTGCGGGCAAGCGCAGTTTGCCTGAATAGAAAACGGAGCCAACTGGCTCCGTTTTCTATTGGGCGAATACCCGCGAGATGCGCCTGAAGGCGACTTTACACGGAGCGCTTGCCGCCCGGCGCCATTTTGTGTTCCACCGCGAACACCGCCGCCTCGACGCGCGACGACAGATTCAGCTTGGCCAGAATATGCCGCACGTGCAGCTTGACGGTGTCGTGGCTGATATCGAGGGTGCGCGCAATGGCCTTGTTGGACTCGCCGCGCGACAGATGGGTGAGGATTTCGCGTTCGCGCGGGGTCAAGGCGTCGAGCAGCGAACCGGCGTTCTGGTCTTTCTGGTCATACAGCTTGACCAGTTTGGCGGTCATCGCGAGGGCGACAACAGTCTCGCCGCGCTGGGCGCGGAGTATGGCGTCAACCACTTCGTCGGGTTCCATGCTTTTCAGCAGATAGCCGTTGGCGCCGGCGCGCAGCGCACGGGCCAGGTCGTCTTCGGCTTCCGACAGGGTGAGGATCAGTACCGGCAACTTGAATCCTTCGGCGCGCAGTTGCTGCATCAGGGTGATGCCGTCGGTGCCGGGCATGTTGAGGTCGAGCAGCAACACATCCGGGCGATGCGCTGCCAGCAGCATGGCGACTTCATCCGGCTTGCCGGTGAAGGCGGTGACTTCGATGTGGCCGCTTTGTTCGAGCAGTTCGGCCAGACCCTTGCGAAACAGGGTGTGGTCGTCGACCAGAATGATGCGGGTGAGGCTCATGCGCCGTGCCCCGTTTGGTCTGGGGGCTGGCTGTGATTGGAGGGGCGCTGCGGGAACACCAGGCGGATCACGGTGCCGCCAGCCGGGCGGGACTCCACGCTGAGCTTGCCGTTCAGCTTGGCGGCGCGTTCGCGCATGATGGTCAGCCCAAAACTTTTGCCCATGGTCGACGATTCATCGTTTTTCTTCTGCACCCCGACGCCATCGTCGGCGACGTTGACTAGATACTGGCCGTTTTCCAGATCGAAGGTGATGACGACATGGCGCGCGCGCGCGTGCTTGGCGATGTTGTACAACGATTCCTGAATGATGTGGAAGACCTGGATTTCCTCGTCGGGGGTGAGCGAAACGTCTTGTACCAGGTTGAGAAAATCGACGTCGGCGTTGGCTTTTTTGCGGAAGCTCTTGGCCAGTTCCTGGATCGCCGGCACCAGCCCGCGCGGGTTGATGCGGTCGCGGTACTGGGTAATGAGGTCGCGCAAATCGGCATAGGCGAGATCGACCGCTTCCTCGACGTCGCCGAGGTAGCGGTTGGCCTTGGGGTAGTCCTCATGGTGCATCGCATCAGACAACACGGTGAGCCGCATCTTGGCGTAGGCCAGCGTCTGCGCCAGCGAATCGTGAATCTGGTTGGCCAGCATCTGGCGTTCGTTCATCAGCGAGATGCGCATGTTCTCGCGCGTCAACCGCGCGTTTTCCAGCGCGATTCCGAGGTGTTCGCTGATTGAGCGGAACAGCAGGCGCACGTCCTCGGGAACGGTGTGGCCTTCGTCGAGAAACAGGTTGTAGACGCCCATCACCTGGTTCTTGTGCATCAGCGGCACCGCCACCACGGTGTTGCAACTGCCGCTGAAATAGGCGTCGTTGGCCTGGCGTTTGCAGAATGCGACGTTGTTCCAGCTACTCACCGTGACTTCGCGCGCGGCCTTGCCGCACACCCCGCAATCAACGCTGACCATGGCTTCGTGCTCGACCAGTTCGGGCGGCAGGCCGAGCGAACCGATTAACCTTAAATGCGTGCGGTCGTCGGTGATGACGCGCACCGCGCCGGCCTGCGCACCCGCCAGGCGGATCATGGTCGACAGAAACCGCCCCAGCAATTGTTCGACATTGGAGTCGGTCGACAGGCTGGTGGTGATTTCCGATAACACCCGCAACGCCGGAATGCTGACGTTGCCCGAGTCAGCCGGCGTGTGCTGGATCAGCGGATGTACATCTTTCAGGTTCGGGGTCGGCATAGCTTCAGCATATCCGATTTGCGGGCGCTGACCAGCATTACGGCGCGGGCGCGACTGGCGGGGTGGCGGGCGCAGGCGGCGCAGAGGGCGCAGAGGGCGCAGAGGGCGCCGGCGCCGGTGCCGCCATGCCGGGTTCGAGGTCATCGGGGAAGCCGCCCTCGGTGGGCGCGGGTTCCTTGACCGGCGGGTCGGCCTTGCTGGTGGCGTCGTCGAGCGATTCCACCACCGGCTTGCTGACAGGCGGCGCGACGACGGCGGGTTCGCTGGCGATTGCAGGCATGGGGATGGATTTGGATGGCGCGGGCGGTTGCGGATACAAATGCGGCTGCAATTTCGGCAGCAGGGTTTTCAAAATCTGCGTGGCGAGCGAACTGGTGAAGACAAACTGCCCCGCCTGCTCGCCCGGCACCAAGGCCGTCAAGGTGCCGAAATAGCGGTCGCCAAGATAGAAGACGAAGGTGGCAGTGCGGTTGACCACGCGCGATTCAAGCAGTTGGCCGCCCCGGCCGTAGCGTTCAAAGCGGTTGTCGCCGGTGCCGGTTTTGCCGCCGATGGTGAGCGGTTTGCCAGCGGCGTCCTTGAGCACGCCAGCCAGACGCGAGGCGGTGCCGCTCTCGACCACCCGCGCCAGCGCGCGGCGCACGGTTTGCGCGACTTCGGCCGGCAACAGGCGTTCGCCCTTGGCGGGCTTGATCGACAGTTGCGTGTCGAACGGCGTGTTGGCCGCGAAATGCAGCCTGGTGAGGCTGACCATGGGCTGCTTCACGCCGTCGTTGACCAGGATGCTCATCAGCTCGGCCAGCGCCGCCGGGCGGTCGCCCGAGCTGCCGATCGCGGTGGCGTAGGACGGCGTCAGGTTGTCGAACGGATAGCCCAGACGTTTCCAGTCGACCAGCAGGCGATCAAACGCTTCGACTTCGATCAGCGACTGGATGCGGATGTCCTGCGCATTCTTGCGGCTGGTCTTGAACAGCCAGCTATAGACCTCGCGGCGCACGTCCGCGCCCTGCTCGTTCAACGTGTTCAGCTCGGTCTTGGGCGCGGCGCGCAGGGTTTTCACCACCCACAGTTCAAGCGGATGGATCTGCGACACATAGCCGCGGTCGGCCAGATTATAGGCATCGGGGGCATGAGCCTTGAACATGGATTTCAGGGTGTCGGGGCTCAGACTGACGCTGGCGGGAACGTGCTGGTGCAGCGCGGCAACATATTGCTCGAAACTTGCGCGTGGCTCCAGATAACGGAACACCGAGCTGAAGCGGCGCGGATTGAGACCAACGCGGCCATACAGGTTGTCGGCCATTTGCGCGGGCGTCTGAGCCTTGTGACGATGGTAAAAACGGTTGATGAAAACGCGACCTTCCTGATCGACAAAACGCATCAGATAGGTTTCACGCAACGGGTTGTCGGCGTCGTCGAGGATGTGCCCGACACTGCCGGGCGTGGCGCTGGCGTAATAGCGCACGATATCGCGCATGATGCGGATGTAAACCAGATTGACCGAGTTGCGGGTGGCTTCCCACACATCCATGATGCGAGCGTTATCTTTTTTGTCGAAGTTGGCGAAGTTATGCTGTCCGCCGCCGGTGAAGAAAGTTTCCGGTGAGGCGGAATAGCGTCGGCTCATGGCAGCGTCGAGGGTGACGGCCAGGGTTTCGTTGCGGTTGGCGAACAAACGCTCGGCCACCCACTGCGACAACACGTCGCGCCGTGGTTGCGCCTTCTCCTTGAGTGCGGCGGCATCGAGGGTGCGGTATTCGGCATGCCGACGCGCGATGATTTCCAGATAAGTGGTCAGGGTGCGCAACTTGGCGGTGGAGCCGAGGATGAGCCGTGCCTGGCTATTGATGTCGAACGGCTGGTTGAGGTTGTCGGCCTGGATGCGCAGCACATTACCGAGCGGCGTTTTTTCATACAGGGTGAAGCTGTAGATCACTTGGTCCAGCGGGTTTTCGGGTTGCAACAGGCGGAATCCGATCAGCCCCGATGCGCGGGCAGTTTCGAGTTTGTCCAGGCTTTGCAGATAGCCGCTGACGATTTTTTGCGCCGGCTGGTTGATGGTGGTGCTGACCTGCAAATCGAGCCGGTCCAGGTCATACAGACGTTTCTCGCCCAGCAACTGCGCCACCCGGATGCGCTGCGCATTGGTGGCTTTCTGATCGACGAAACGGGGCGCAGGCGGGTCGACGCGCTGGTGTGCGTCACGTAGCTTCACCCGCTTGGCGCGGTCGGCCAGCTCGCGCGAAATCACCCCGGCGTTGGCCAGCAAGCTGAGGTGGTCGTCGGTAGTGGCATCGAGCGCCTTGCGGTTGGTGGCCAGGTAATAGGATGGGCGGCGCTCGGCCACGATCAGCGACAGCGCGTGTTTGAGCGCGCTGGCGTAGGCGTCGTCGCGGGCGCCCGGCTTGCCAGACAGGGTGCGGTTGAGCTCGGCGAAGTCGAGCCCGTACCACGCCCACAAGCCGTCGCCGATGCCGTTGACTTCGCCGAAGCGCGGCGCAGCGGCAAGCGGCACCGTGTTGAGATAGGCCTTCACGATTTCGCGGCGCATCGGCAGCGTGTTGACCCCATCGAGATAGGCGCGCAGGCTGGCACTGCCCATTTGGCGCAGCTTGTCGGTCATGCTGTTGGTCAGGCCTTCGGGCGAATGGCGATATTTTTCAATCTGTGTCGGCAGCGTGCTGCCGCCCGGCACGTTGCGGTTGCGATCCACCAGGCTGACGCCTTTTTCCAGCAGCGCCTGCGCCAGCCGATCCCATTCCACCGCCGGATTGCGGGTGGGGAACTGCTCGGCCAGCAGCTCGCGGTTTTCGATATAGAGCAGCGCGTTGACCAGCACGGCGGGAATGTCTTCGAAGCGGTCGTAAACGCGCGTGGGGTGCTGTCCCAGATACAGCGGCTTGCCGTCGCTGTCGGTCAGGCTCAAGCCCGCCTGATCTTTTTCGTGATACGGCAGGAACAGACCGAGATCATCCACCCGCTCCATCGGCGCGCTGATTTTGGCTTGCTGGTCGATCTGCCAGTTGGCTTTATCGAGCCGCGCCAGATAATCCGGCAATTGATGGTAGCCGAGGCGCACGTCATACGGCCCTTTGCCGGGATAACGGATGCGCTTGGACGACCCCGGCTGCATCTGCCAGGTCATCTTCTGCGCAGTTTTGACCAGGTATTTTGCCTCCAGCGCTGACGACATCAGTTCCCAGGCGACAAACGCGATCAGGACGATGGCCAGCAGAAAAATGCCGAGGCCGATGAGAATGCGGCGTGGGACTTTATTCATGGTTTAGACCCAGTCACGAGCCGTTAAAAAATCGGAGTAAAGCGCTGCTTCCGGCGACCCCGCTTCGGGATGCCAGTCGTAGCGCCATTTCACGACGGGAGGCAGCGACATCAGGATGGATTCGGTGCGTCCGCCCGATTGCAGGCCGAACAGCGTGCCGCGGTCGTACACCAGGTTGAACTCGACATAGCGGCCGCGCCGGTAAGCCTGGAAATCGCGCTCGCGCTCGCCGTATTCGGTGGCTTTGCGGCGTTCGAGGATCGGCAGATAGGCGCTGAGAAACGCATCGCCGATACTTTTCGTCATTGCGAAGGCGTGCTCGAAACCGCCTTCGGCAAAGTCGTCGAAAAACACGCCGCCGATGCCGCGCGGTTCGTTGCGATGTTTGAGGAAAAAATAGGTATCGCACCACGCCTTGAAGCGCGGATGTAGCCCGGCGCCAAACGGGTCGAGCGCGCTTTTGCAGGTGGCGTGAAAATGCCGCGCATCGTCCTCGAAGCCGTAATAAGGCGTGAGATCCATACCGCCGCCGAACCACCATACCGGCGCTTCGCCCGCGTTTATTGCGACGAAGCAGCGCACGTTCATATGCACCGTTGGCGCGTAGGGATTTTTCGGGTGCAACACCAGCGACACCCCCATTGCTTCCCAGCGCCGTCCGGCCAGTTCCGGGCGATGCGCACTGGCCGACGGCGGCAAGGTGTCGCCCAGCACATGCGAGAAATTCACCCCGCCGCGCTCGAACACGTTGCCTTCCTCGATCAGCCGCGAAATACCGCCGCCGCCTTCTGGCCTTTGCCATGTATCGGTGCGAAAAGGCAGGCCGTCGGCAGATTCGAGTGCAGCGACGATGCGCACCTGCAAATCGAGTAGATACGTTTTGACGGCGGCAATATCGGGAGCTGCGGTATCAGGAGCGGCGGACATCAGGGACGAAGAATCTTTCCGGTAGCAAGGTCGATCAGGGTGGACGGGCGGCGACGCTGGCCGATGCGGCCATCGATTACGCGCACCCGCGCGCCGAACATTCTGCGGCATTGTGCCGCAGTTTGGGCGGGTTTTCTGCCGCTGGGGTTGGCACTGGTGGAAACCAGCGCCATGCCGAGTTTGCGGCACAGCCTGGCCGCATCCGGGTGGGCGGTGACGCGCAGCGCAATCGTGGTGCGCCCGCCGGTGAGCAGCGGCGAGCAGGCGGCGGATGCGGGCACGATCCAGGTGACGGGGCCAGGCCAACTGTGGCCGACCCGGGCGAGGTCGGCTGAACTCAATGGGCGCATAAAGGGGTGCAGCCGTTCGAGGCGGTCGGCGATCAGCAGCATGCCTTTGCCGGCGTCGCGCCCCTTGAGCCGGATCAGCCGTTTCAGCGCGCGCGGATTACGCGGGTCGCAACCGAGGCCGTAACAGGATTCGGTCGGGTAGGCGATCAGGCCGCCGCGCTTGAGATGCGCGCGCAGTGCGACCGCCTCACCGTTCACTGCTCACCGCTTGCCGTCTCACTTCTTCCGATCCAGCGCGCGCCAGCCAATATCGCGGCGATATTGCATGCCATCGAAGTGGATCGCCGCCACCGCTTCGTAGGCGCGGGTTTGCGCCATGCGCACGCTGTCACCCAGCGCAGTTACCGCCAGCACGCGACCGCCGCTTACCACGGTCTGGCTGTCTTGCGTGGCGGTACCCGCGTGGAAAACATGCAGGTCGTCTGCACAGGCAGGCAGCGCGCCGATGACTGCGCCTTTTTGCGGCGCATCGGGATAACCCTTGGCCGCCAGCACCACCGCCAGCGCGGTGCGACGATCCCATTCGGCTTCGATCTGGTCGAGCGTGCCGTCGATGGCGGCTTCCATCAGCGCAACCAGATCGGTTTTCAAGCGCAGCATGATCGGCTGGGTTTCCGGGTCGCCCATGCGGCAGTTGAATTCGAGCACTTTGGGCGCGCCGTCCGCGCCGACCATGATGCCGGCGTACAAAAAACCGGTGTAGCGGATGCCGTCCGCCGCCATGCCGTCCACCGTGGGGTGGATCACCTCGCGCATGATGCGTGCGTGCAGTTCGGGCGTGACCACCGGCGCCGGCGAATACGCGCCCATGCCGCCAGTGTTGGGGCCTTGATCGCCATCCTGCAAACGCTTGTGATCCTGGCTCGACGCCAGCGCCAGCACGTGCTCGCCGTCCACCATGACGATGAAGCTAGCCTCCTCGCCGAGCAGACATTCCTCGATCACCACCCGATGACCGGCGTCGCCCATGCTGTTGCCGGAGAGCATGGCATCGACTGCGGCGTGCGCTTCATCCAAAGTCGTCGCCACCACCACGCCCTTGCCCGCCGCCAAGCCGTCGGCTTTCACCACAATGGGCGCGCCGTGCGCATCGAGGTAGGCGTGTGCAGCGACGGCATCGGTGAAGGTGCCGAACGCAGCCGTGGGAATGCCGTGGCGCGCCATGAATTGCTTGGCGTAATCCTTCGAACTTTCAAGCTGGGCAGCGGCGGCGCTCGGGCCGAAAATCTTCAATCTGGCGGCACGGAAGGCATCGACAATACCCGCTGCCAGCGGCGCTTCGGGGCCGACCACGGTGAACGCAATATCCGGATCGCGACGGACAAACTCCAGCAGCGAAGGAATCGCAGTCAATGGCACGTTGACCAGGCCGTCTTCCGTCGCCGTGCCGCCGTTGCCGGGCGCGACAAACACTTGCGAGACGCGGGGCGATTGCGCGAGCTTCCACGCCAGTGCGTGTTCGCGTCCGCCGGAGCCGATGACGAGGATTTTCATAAGTGGTGAGCAGTGAGGAGTAAGTGGTGAACGGTAGCGGCGGAGAGAGGCGGGGCTTTCCGCTCACTACTCACCGCTTGCCGCTCACCCAGAATCAATGCCGGAAATGCCGCGTCCCGGTAAACACCATCGCGATGCCGTGCTCGTTGGCCGCCGCGATGACTTCGTCGTCGCGCATCGAGCCGCCGGGCTGGATCACCGCCTTGATCCCCGCCGCACCCGCTTGGTCGATGCCATCGCGGAAGGGGAAGAAGGCATCAGACGCCATCACCGAACCGGGCACCGGCAGCCCGGCGTGTTCGGCCTTGATCGCGGCGATGCGGGCGGAGTTGATGCGGCTCATTTGACCCGCGCCGACGCCGACGGTCATGCGGTCTTTGGCATAGACAATCGCGTTGGATTTGACGAACTTGGCAACGCGCCAGGCGAACAAGAGATCGTCCATTTCCGCAGCAGAGGGCGCGCGGGTGGTGACGGTTTTCAGTTCGCCGTGCAACAGCACGTCGGCATCCTGCACCAGCAGGCCGCCGGCGACGCGTTTCATGTCGAGCTGGGCGACAGAGCCGCTCCATGCGCCGCATTCGAGCAGGCGCACGTTCTTTTTGGCGGCGACCGCAGCACTTGCCTCAGGGCTGACTTCAGGCGCGATGATGACTTCGACGAACTGGCGCTCGACGATGGCGGCAGCGGTCGCGCCATCGAGCCGGCCGTTGAAGGCGATGATGCCGCCGAAAGCCGATTCGGGATCGGTCTGGTAGGCGCGGTTATAGGCGTCCAACAGGCTCGCTCCATAGGCGACGCCGCACGGGTTGGCGTGTTTGACGATGACGCAGGCGGGCGCGGCGTCGAACAGTTTCACGCATTCGAGCGCGGCGTCGGTGTCGGCGATGTTGTTGTACGACAGTTCCTTGCCTTGAATCTGGCGTGCGGTGGCGATGGTGCCCGCAGGTGCGTTGGCCTCGACGTAGAACGCGCCGGCCTGATGCGGGTTCTCGCCGTAGCGACAGGTTTGCGCCCGGGTAAATTGCAGATTGAGTTTTTCGCCAAAGCCTACACGCACCCCAGCTTCGTTCAACGCGGTCAGATAGTTGCTGATGTGGCCGTCATATTCGGCAGTGTGGGTGTAGGCTTTTTTCGCCAGGCCAAAGCGGGTGGCGTCGGTCAGTGCGCCGCCGTTGGCCTGCATTTCGGCGACCAGCGCCGGGTAATCAGCGGGGTCGGTGACGATGGCGACGAAGCGGTAATTCTTGGCCGCCGAACGCACCATCGCCGGGCCGCCGATGTCGATGTTTTCAATCGCGTCGTCGAGCGTATGCGGCTTGGACACGGTGGCGACAAACGGATACAGGTTGACGCACACCAGATCGATGTAAGGCAGGCCGTGCTCGCTCATGGTGGCGACATGCTCCGGCAGGTCGCGCCGCGCCAGAATGCCGCCGTGAACTTTGGGGTGCAGGGTTTTGACGCGGCCATCGAGCATTTCGGGAAAGCCGGTGTAGTCGGCGACATCGATCACCGCCAAACCCGCATCGCGGATGGCTTTGGCGGTGCCGCCGGTGGAAAGCAGTTCGACACCCTGAGCGGTGAGTGCACGGGCAAATTCGATGAGGCTGGTTTTGTCAGAAACCGAGAGTAGAGCGCGCTGGATTTTCATGGGGTGCTTTAATGAAAGGCTTATTCGGAAAGACCATGCTCGCGCATTTTCTTGCGCCTGTTTAATCGGAAAGACCATGCTCGCGCATTTTCTTGCGCAAGGTATTGCGGTTGATGCCGAGCATGTCAGCAGCGCGCGTCTGATTGCCTTCGGCGCGGTCAAGGATATAGGCGAGCAGGGGTTTTTCCATCGCACCTAGCACCATGCCGTAAATTTCGCTCGGCGTTTCGCCGTCGAGATCCTTGAAATAGCGATTGAGCGATCGCCGCATGCAAGCGGCGATTTCGGTTTCTTCGATCATTGGATGCTCCCCTTGTCTTATGCCCGAGCTTGATGCCCGGGTTCCTTTAGGCCGCGAGCCGTGAAGCGGGCGGCAGGTCTTGCGTAGCCTGGTCTTGCGGGCTGCTTTCGCAGCGGATTGCGTGGTGCGTTTCGTAGCGCAGGCGGCTATCGGCGCGCGCCGCCTGCGCAAAATATTCGTTGACCACGGCGAGCTGTTCGGCCACCGAGTCGAGCCGGTTCATGCTGTGGCGAAACGCGCTGCTGCCGATCAGGCCACGGGTGTACCAGGAGATATGCTTGCGCGCCACACGCACTCCGGTGACGTCGCCATAAAACGCGTACAGGTCGTGAATGTGTTCGAGCAGCACGCTGTGGATTTCCGCCACTTCGGGCTGCGGCAAATGTTCGCCGGTGTTCAGGTAATGCTCGATCTCGCGAAAAATCCACGGCCGCCCCTGCGCGGCGCGACCGATCATGACCGCGTCGGCGCCGGTGTAATCCAGCACGAATTGCGCTTTTTCCGGCGAGGTGATATCGCCATTGGCGATCACCGGAATGCGCGCCGCCGCTTTCACCGCGCGGATGGTGTCGTATTCGGCCTCGCCGGTGTAGGCGCAGGCGCGGGTGCGACCGTGCATCGCCAGCGCCTGCACCCCGGCGCTCTCGGCGATTTTCAGAATGGCCAGCGCATTGCGATGTTCGCGATCCCAGCCGGTGCGAATCTTCAGCGTCACCGGCACTTCGGGCACCGCCTTGACCACCGCATCGAGAATGCGCCCGACCAGCGCCTCGTCCTGCAGCAGTGCCGAGCCCGCCATCACATTGCACACCTTCTTGGCCGGGCAGCCCATGTTGATGTCGATGATCTGCGCACCGCGTTCGACGTTGTGGCGCGCCGCTTCGGCCATCATTGCCGGATCAGCGCCAGCGATCTGCACGCTGATCGGATCGACCTCGCCATCATGATTGGCGCGCCGCGCGGTCTTGGCTGATCCGTACAAGAGCGAGTTCGACGTCACCATCTCGGACACCGCCATGCCCGCGCCCAGCTTCTTGCAAAGCTGACGGAACGGCCGGTCGGTCACCCCGGCCATGGGGGCGACAACCAGACGATTTTTGAGAAGATGGGAACCGATACGCATAAGGGGTGGCATTTTACTCCGCTCGCCCCGCCCGTCCAAGCCAGAAAATTTACATTATTACGCTTGGGTGGCGCGCTGCTTGCTACTACCATTCACCCGGCGACATCCGGCCAGAGTCCGGCGCGTTTTCAAGCAAATGTTTTCAACCAGACAGGGAGCAGGACATGAGTTTTATCTCGGAATTCAAGGAATTCGCGGTCAAGGGCAATGCCATGGATCTGGCCGTCGGCGTCATCATCGGCGCGGCTTTTGGCAAGATTGTCGATTCCGTCGTCAACGACCTGGTCATGCCCATCATCGGCGCATTGTCCGGCGGACTCGACTTTTCCAACCTGTTCGTCGTCCTCGGTGACGTGCCGGAAGGTGCAGCCATGACGCTGACCGAAATGAAAAAAGCCGGGGTGCCGGTGTTTGCCTACGGCAACTTCCTGTCGATTTTGCTCAATTTCATCATCCTGGCGTTCATCGTGTTTTTACTGGTGCGGCAGATGAACCGGCTGAAAAAATCCGCAGCGCCCGCCACGCCCGTCGCCACGCCGGAAGATGTGATGTTGTTGCGGGAAATTCGGGATAGCTTGCGCAAGTAGCGTGGCTGTGGGTTTGCCATTGCTCGCTACGGTTAGTCCGTTCGCGCTGCAAGCCCTCCCTCAATCAATGCTTCGCCGGGTGCGGCATCAGCTTGTCGATATACGCAATCGAAATCGCCGAGAGGACAAAGGTCATGTGGATGACGGTCTGCCACAGCAAGACCTTGTCGGTCAGGTTGGGGGCGTTGATGAAGGTTTTCAACAGGTGTATCGACGAGATGCCAATGATGGCGGTGGCGAGTTTGACTTTCAGCACGTTGGCGTTGACGTGCGACAACCACTCGGGTTCGTCGGGGTGGCCTTCGAGGTTCAAACGCGAAACGAAAGTTTCATAGCCGCCGACGATGACCATGATGAGCAGGTTGGAAATCATCACCACGTCGATCAGCCCCAATACGATGAGCATGATGGCCTCTTCGGTCAGAGTGAAGGTGCCCACGACGAGGTGTTCCAGTTCGACCATGAAGTGGAAAACGTAGACCACTTGCGCGGCGATCAGACCGAGATAGAGCGGCACTTGCAGCCAGCGGCTGCCGAACAGAACGGTGGAAAGGAGCTTGTTGCTTGCGCTGATGGGGTGGGTGGTTTCGGGTTTCATTCTGGGTGAGCAGTAAGCGGTGAGGGGTGAGCAGTCAGGTTGAAGGATTTAGATTACAAACGTAGCGCGATGGATTAAAGGGCGCGCTACAGGACATAGCGCGCGAGGTCTTCGCGCGCAGCCAAAGCGGCCAGCCGCGTGGTGACGGCGTCGGCATCGATGACGTGTTCGCCTGTGACGTTGCCGGCATCGAAAGAAATATCTTCCAGCAGCTTTTCCATCACCGTGTGCAAGCGGCGCGCGCCGATATTTTCGGTGCGTTCGTTCACTTCAAACGCAATTTCTGCGAGGCGGCGGATGCCGTCGTCGGTGAATTTGAGCGTCACGCCCTCGGTCGCCAGCAAGGCTTCGTATTGGCGCGTGAGGCAGGCGTCGGTGCCGGTCAGGATGCGCTCGAAGTCTTCTACTGAAAGCGCCTGCAATTCGACGCGGATCGGCAATCGCCCCTGCAGTTCGGGGATGAGGTCGGACGGCTTCGACAGATGAAACGCGCCGCTGGCGATGAACAGGATGTGATCGGTTTTCACCATGCCGTACTTGGTCGAAACAGTCGTGCCCTCGATCAGCGGCAGCAGGTCGCGCTGCACGCCCTGGCGCGACACGTCGCTGCCGTGGGCGTCGCTACGGGTGGCGATTTTGTCGATTTCGTCCAAAAAAACTATCCCGTTTTGTTCGACCGCGATGAGCGCCTGTTGCTTGATGTCTTCGTCGCCCACCAGCCGCGCGGCTTCTTCTTCGGCCAGCAACTTGAACGCCTCGCGCACTTTCAGCTTGCGGCTTTGGCGGCGGCTTTGGCCAAGGTTGGCGAACATGCCCTGCAACTGCTGCGACAAATCCTCCATCCCCGGCGGGGTGAAAATTTCCATGGTCGGGCTGACGGAAGCCAGGTCGATTTCGATGTCCTTGTCGTCGAGTTCGCCCTCGCGCAGCATTTTGCGAAAGCGCTGGCGCGCCGCGCCTTCCTCGCGCGGCGGTTCGGTTTCGCCAAAGCCGACGCTGCGCGCGGGCGGCAGCAGTGCATCAAGGACGCGTTCCTCGGCGGCTTCTTCGGCGCGGAACTTCACCTTCTGCGTCGCCTGCGCGCGCAGGTCTTTAATCGCGGTTTCCATCAGGTCGCGGATGATGGTATCGACGTCGCGCCCGACGTAACCCACCTCGGTGAACTTGGTCGCCTCGATTTTAATAAACGGCGCATTCGCCAGCCGCGCCAGCCGCCGCGCGATCTCGGTCTTGCCGACGCCGGTGGGGCCAATCATCAGGATGTTTTTCGGCGTGATTTCCTGCCGCAGCGGTTCGGCCACCTGCTGGCGCCGCCAGCGGTTGCGCAGCGCGACCGCCACCGCGCGCTTGGCAGCGGTCTGGCCGACGATGTGTTTGTCGAGTTCGTGGACGATTTCTTTGGGGGTCATTGCAGGGGTCGGGGATCAGGATTCAGGGATCAGGGGGCGTTGTCGCTTCGCGGTTTCTTTCATGGGTGCGGCCAAAGGCCGCTCATTCCCTGACCCCTGAATCCTGACCCCTATCCCCTAAAACCTCAATCACATGATTCTGGTTCGAATAAATGCAGATGTCGCCTGCAATGGTGAGGCTCTTCTTGACGATATCCGCCGGGGAGAGTTCGGTGTTTTCCAGGAGCGCGCGGGCGGCGGACTGGGCAAATGCCCCGCCGGAGCCGATGGCGGCGATGCCGAGTTCGGGTTCCAGCACGTCGCCGTTGCCGGTGATGATGAGCGAATACTCGCTATCGGCCACCGCCAGCATCGCCTCCAGCCGCCGCAACATGCGGTCGGTGCGCCAGTCCTTGGCGAGTTCGACTGCGCTTCTGAGCAAGTGCCCCTGGTGTTTTTCCAGTTTGGCTTCGAAGCGTTCGAACAGGGTGAAGGCATCCGCCGTGCCGCCTGCAAAACCGGCCAGGACTTTTTCCTGATACAGCCGCCGCACCTTGCGCGCGGTGGCCTTGATGACGATGTTGCCGAGCGTGACCTGGCCGTCGCCGCCGAGCGCAACGTCGTTGCCCCGGCGCACGGAAAGAATGGTGGTGCCGCGATATTGTTCCATCCGCAGATTATACGTGGGCGGGCTGTGGCTTGCCCTGCCTGAACCAGCGCCACAGGCGGCGCAGCATCCACAGCGTCAGGATCATGAACAGCGCCAGCGCGATCAGAAACGCCAGCGGATGCGTAAACGCCAGCCACAGTCCGCTGCCCAGCAGCGCTTCTTCGCCAAACGAGGCGGCGATGTTGCTGACCGGTTCGGGCGAGGTGTTGATGAGCGCGCGCGTGCCCGATTTGGCGAGATGACTGCCCGCTGCAAAGCTGCCGCCCATCAGCGCGGCGGCAGCCTGGATCGCGCCGCTGCTGTCGCCGAAAAAGGCGGCGGCGAGCGCAGCACCTGCGGGGATGCGGATGAAGGTGTGGATCGAGTCCGACACGCTGTCGAGCCAGGGGATTTTGTCGCCGACGAATTCGATCAGCGTCAGCAGTCCGCTGATGCCGATCACCAGCGGGTGCGCCAGCACTTCAAGCGAAGCGGGAAGATCGAAGCCGCCAAAGCGGCCTGCGAGGCCGAGGATCAGCACCACCGCATACAGCCGCAAACCGGCGCCCCACGCCACGGCGGCGGCAAGCGCGGCCTGGGCGATCAGCGCATCGGACATTACGCTGGGTGGAGCGGAACGAGGTGCGCCAACTGGTCGATGCCCATGACGCGGAACAGTTCATGGATCAGCGCGTTGTGGCCGCGCAGGGTGATGGTCTTGCCGCTGCCCAGACACTGCATCAGCACGCTGATGAACTGGCTGACGCTGCCGTAATCGACGCGGGTGACCTGCGCCAGATCGACCAGCACTTCGTTATGGTCGGCGGCATAGCTGCTGAACTGCTGCAACGCACTGTCGTTGGCCGGGGTGATTTCGCCGGAGAGCCGCAGCGCATCGTCACGCGATTCGGCTGGTGCGGCCTGTACCACGACGGCGGCCTGGACGTCGCTCCAGGACGGCGGCGACACTTCAAAACGCACCGCATAGTCCACCGCCAGGTCTTCAAAATTGTCCATCTGGCCGAGCGTTTGATACAGCTCCAGCAACAGCAACCAGTGCACCGCGCGGCTGAGGGTGGCGCGGTTGAGATCCTGCAACAGCGCGATGAAACGGTCGACGCCGCTGACTTGCAGTTTGCGTTTGGCTTTGCGCGCAGCGGCGAGGATATGGGCGCATTCGTCCGCGCCGGTTTCGTCAACCATCTCGATGTGCGAAAAATCGATCCGCACCACCGCATTTTTGGCGGTGGCGGCGATGCCCTCGCGCAGCGTGGCCGCTGCGGACTTGTCGAGCAGACCGGGCAATTCCAGGCTGGCGGCCTGAGCTTGCTGGGGGCTGGGGGCAGCGTGGTTCGCCCCGATTTTTTGCCAGACCGGCGGCGAGGTTTCGAAACGCATCGCGTAATCCAGCGCCATATTTTCGAACTCTTTTTCGCGGTTCTGGATGCTGTACAGGTCGAACAGCATGTGCCAGGCACGGCGATCGCCCGCTTCCAGCACCTCTTGCAACAAGCGCTCGGCCATCTCGGGCTGGCCGCTGGCATAAAGAATGGCGGCTTCGTCTACCTGCGATTGCGGCGCGCCGCTGGTCTCTTCTACCACGATGCCGCTGGCGCCCATGTTCATGGTTAGCAGCGTTTCGTGGGACAGATCGTCGGCAGCAGTCGCTGACGGCTGTTTCTGCGCCGGGCTGGGCGTTTTGTCCTTATTTTTTCTGAAAAACGGAAGAGCCACGGAATAGGCGTGCAGGGTCAGGAGTCAGGGTTGGATACTAGCGCTGTCGCCCGTTTGCGGCAACCCGTAGTCGTTTGCCCGGCGTCAGCCGCACGAGATTGCCGGCAAGCAGGGCGGCCAAGGCAAGCGTGATGACGATCACCGGTCCGGCCGGCCAGTCGAACAAAGCCGAGGCGGCCAGCCCGCCGGCATAGGCCAGCGCGCCCAATATCCAGCCGGCGATTAATCCGCTCTTCGACGGCCAGTTGCGTACCGCCAGCGCGGGCAGAATCAGGCTGGCGAATACCAGGTAGACGCCGACCAGTTGCACCGAGGCGGTGATGGCCAGCGCAAAAATCAGGTAAAAGCCGAGCGACCCCAGGCGCGTCGCCCTGACCCACCAGAATGCGATCAGCACGGCATACAGCACCGCGATCTGCACAATCTGGGCGGCGCCCACCCAGAGGATTTGTCCGGTCAGCAGTTCGCCAAGCTGTTCCCCGCCGTGCGGATTGCCAGCCAGCAGCAGCACCGCCAGGCTGGCGGCCACAATATAGGACGAGCCGATCAGGGCTTCCTGGATGTCCGGCCAGCGCTTCTCGCATCCGGCCAGAATCGCAGCGCCGCCCACGGCAGCCAGCGCCGCCGCCAGTTGCGTCTGCCAGCCCTGGGCGTCCCAGCCCAGAGCATGGGCGGCAATGACGCCCAGCACCGCGATTTGCGCCACCGCCAGATCGAGAAAAATGATGCCGCGCGCCAATACCCGCCGCCCCAGCGGCACATGGGTGGCGAGCACCAGCAGACCGGCGACCAGCGGCGGCAGCAGCAGCGTGGAATCGAGCGCGGCAAAATTGATTACGTTGTTCATCGCGCTACTTTCAGCAAATCAGCCAGCGTTACATCGAACAAGCCGAACAGGTCGTCCGCGCCCGCCGCGCCGCCCACGGTAAAGGGCAGCGCGACTGCGGGAATGTCCGTGCGCTCCGCCAGCCATTCCGACGCGCGCGGACTTTGATAGGCCGCGCGCAGCACCGCCTTGGCGGGAGTCGTCTTGAGGCGTGCCGCCACCTCGGCCAGATAGCCGACCGAAGGCTCGATCCCGGGCTTGGGTTCGAGGGTGGCGACTTCGCGCAGCCCCAGCCAGTGGATGAGATAGGTGAAGGATTTGTGCTGCACCACCACCGGCATGCCTTTAAGCGGCGCGGCCTGCGCCTGCCAGCGCGCGATGGCCGCGTCCCAGCGCGTGGCAAAGGCTTTCCAGCGCGCCTGATAGGCGGCGGCGTTGCCGGGGTCAACTTCAGCCAGACGAAGCGCTAACGCCGCGCCCACCCGCGCGATGTTGCGCGGATCGGTCTGGATGTGCGGATTGCCGGAAGCGTGCACATCGCCCTGCGAACGGTCAATGATCGTCGGCTTGTCCAGCAGCGCCACATAGCGGCTGGCCTCGAAATAGCCGGGGCGCCCGGGCTGCACGTCGGCGTTGCCGGATTCGCGCAGCAGCAGGGGCAGCCAGCCGATTTCCAGCTCGGCGCCGGTGCAAACGACCAGGTTGGCGCGCCGCGTCTGTGCAATCAGGCTGGGGCGCGCTTCGATGCGGTGGGGATCCTGCATCGCGGTGGTGGCGGTGTAAACCGTTACTGCCTCACCGCCCAGTTCGCGCGCCAGCGCGCCCCATTCGGGTTCGCAGGCAAATACATTGAGCGCGGCGTGAGAAAACGCAGGCAGGGCTGCGAGCAGGGCGATGAAAATGCGGAGGGATTTCATGGGGAGACTCCTTAGAATTGATGCGCGCCATGGGCGCCCAGGCTCTGGATGTACTGTACGAAATATTGGTTTTCGGTGATGCCTATCATCGACTGGCTCTGCGTGTATTGCAGGCGGAAGCGCGAGAACTCGGAAGGCGAATAATCGAGCATGGCCGTATTGGCTTTCGGGATGTAGTGGTAGACAGGCAGGTACGCATCGTTGGCGCCGTAGTGGGTGTTGCCGTCGTTCAACCGGTCATAGCGATACCCCGCGCGCCAGTGCGGCATGAACTGATACACGCCCTGGAGGTAGCCGCCGGACTGGCTGGAGCTGTAGCGGCTGTCGAGGCCGGTGCACACGCCGCCCTCGATGGTGTCGTCCGCGCACAGCAGCTTGCCCAGTTCGTCACGCCAGAAATATTCGGCCGCGAACTTGAAATTCTGCTCGGTCGGGTTGCCCTCGGGCGCCCATTTCCAGACGAAATCCGCCACCCAGTTTTTGCTGCTGCCGCTGAAAAAGGTCTGCGCCCAGACATCGTTCAGATCAGCCAGCCCGCTTTCGCGTTCGCTGGCCTTGCCATACAGGTAGGCCAGTCCCGCCGTCCAACTGTGGGAAACGCCGACATCGCCGCCGAAGTGGCTGAACAGCGTGTAGTCGCCCCAGCCGTTCGAGTTGTTATTGGTGCTGGGGAAGCTGTCGCCGTTGCCCATTTCCGCGCCGAATTCCATGAACAGATCGGTCGGCGCCACCCATTTCACCTGTACGCCGTTCTGGGTGTAGGCGCCGCCGAACTCGGCGAGGTACATCAGGTTGTTGGTGGTGAAATCCCAGGCGTGGGGATGCTGCGTATTCTGATAGCCCAGCGCCGACAGGAAGCGCCCCGCCTTGACCGTAAAACCCTGTCCCAGCGCCGTTGTTTCGAACCAGGCTTCCTCGACCCCGACGCCGCCGTCCGGATCGAGCGCGGCATTCAGGTAGCCACGGAAATACGGATCGATACTGGCGGACAAGACCAGCTCGCTTTCGGCAAGCGAAAAACCGCGTGGCGCATTCGCATCGCTGGCAGGCAGATAGCCCGTGATGGTGCGATGTTCAATGTCATCCAGATGGGCGTACTGCCCTTGCAGGATGAGCGAGATTTCAGGATTGAAGTGCGACCCAAGGCTCCCGGATGCGGCATTCTCGGCCGGTGCAGCTTGAGGCTCCGCATACTCGGCGACATTCGTCGCGTTGCCGGCCTGCGCCTGATCCGCCGTTTTAACAGCCTGGCTGGCCAGGGTTTCGGCGGCTTGCAGGCGGGTTTCCAGCGCCTGGATACGGGCTTCGTAGCTTTGCTTCATCTGGTTCAGCTCGGCGCGCAAGGCGTCGAGGTCGGCATCGGCATAAGCCGGAAAGGCGGCCGCGAGCGCGGCCGCCAGCAGGGCGGGACGTAACATGGTGGGACTCCGTCAAGATGAAGTGAATGCCCGCGTCATCCGATGACGCGGGCATTGAAAACTCAGGCTTCGGACAGAGCGGGGGGCGCGCGTGCGCAGGCGGAGCGGGGGGCGAGGTCGGCATACGCGAGCGCGTCGCCGGGTGCAACGATGTGGTCGCCAGACGGAATCGCCAGGACGATCAGACCGGGGGGTACGGCTGCGCCCAGTTGCGCTTGTGCGACGCAGACTTCACACGTCTTGTCGGGTAGCGACGGATCGTGCGTGCGCAGATGGCTGAGCACATGCGCGAACGCTGCCGCCTGCCCGAACAGCAGGGTCAGCACGAATAGCCAGGGGAGCAGACGGCGCGGCAGCATGGGCGGCATTTTACTCGGGCGGGCTATTCGCGATATCAACCGGCGGCACCGGGTCGTAGCCATGCGCGCAGCCGGGGCGGCAGCGGCCGATGCGCCTGGCGGCGAGCCAGCCGCCTTTGCGTGCGCCATGTTTTTCGATCGCTTCCTTGCCGTATTCCGAGCAGGTCGGCAGGTAGCGGCACTGTCGTCCGAGCCAGGGCGACAGGGCGAGCTGGTAGACGCGGATCGCGCCGATCAGGATTTTTTGCGCCAGGTTCATCCGGTCGCGTTCAATCCCGCAGCGCTACCCGCCGCGCCGGTGAAATCGGTCAACAGCTTGGCGACGAATTCGGGTTCGAGATCGCGCACGATAAACACGAAGCGGCTGCGATGATCGTCGTCCGGCCAGGCATCCAGCTTAACCTCGGGATACAGCACGTGCTGCACGCCATGCAGCACCACCGGTTGCGTTTCGCCTTGCAGGTTGACGATGGCCTTGAAACGCAGCAGGTTTTCGGCGCGAAACGAGGTCAGCATGTTGAGCGCGGAATGCAGGCCGTAGCGGTCGAGCGGGGTGTCGAGCAGCACCGAAAACGACTGGATGTGCGTGTCGTGCGATGCGGTCATGGGTTTGCCGCCGAGCTTGCTGGCGCTGGCCGGCTGGTAGCGCTGCTGCTTCAGCCAGCGGGCGACTTCCAGCGATTTGGTGGCGGCGTTCCACAAGCCCAGATTCTGAATCACGGCGGGGTCGATTTCACCATTTACCACGGTAATGATGTCGGCCGCCGGATTGAGTGCGGTCAGCCGCTCACGCAACGCAGCAAGGGTATCGGCGGGCGCGAGATCGGTCTTGGTCAGCAGCAGTTTGTCGGCTACCGCCACCTGTTTTACCGCTTCGAAGTGCGCGTCCAGTTGCCCCATGCCGAACAGCGCATCAACCGTGGTGATTACGCCATCGAGACGAAAGCGCGTGCGCACCCAACGGTCGTTGAGCAGATTGTCGAGCACCGGCGCCGGGTCGGCGATACCGGTGGTCTCGATAATGACGCGCTCGAACGGCGGGATGTCGCCTTTTTCCCGCGCCATCCAGAGATTTTTCAGTGTCGGCGACAGGCTGCCGGAAATCGTGCAGCAGACGCAGCCGCCCGACAGCAGCGCTAACGGCCCATCCATTTTTTGCAACAGTTGATGGTCGAGCGCGACGTCGCCGAACTCGTTCATCAGGATCGCCGTGCGCGGCAGCGTGCGCACCAGGTGGTTGAGTACCGTGGTTTTGCCGCTGCCTAAAAACCCGGTGAGCAGCGTGATTGGAAGTGGAACGTCCATCAGCCAGGCCGTGGATCAGGCGTGCAGCTTTTCCTTGCGCTCGTGGCGTTCCTGCGCCTCGATCGAATATTCGGCGGTGGGGCGCGCCAGCAGACGCGGCAGGCCAATGGGATCGCCGCTTTCCAGGCACCATCCGTATTCGCCGCTGTCGATGCGGGTGAGCGCGGTGGTGATTTTTTTCAGCAACTTGCGTTCGCGGTCGCGCACGCGCTGTTCCAGCATGTGCTCTTCCTCAACCGTGGCGCGGTCGTTGGGGTCGGCAAAGTTTTCGTTTTCTTTCAGGGTCACGCCGGTATCGGCGGCGTTGCTGAGCATTTCGTCACGCAGGGCTTCGAGGCGGCTGCGAAAAAAGGCGAGCTGAGCCGCGTTCATATAGGCGGAAGCTGGCATTTTCAGCAGCGCGGCATCGGTCAGCGGTTTGGTCGGGGTGGACATGGGAGACTCCAGGCATCTAAGGACAGTTATTGTGCGTAGCCAGGTTATAGGAACCCGGCAAGCAACCGAAATATATCCGGCTGCGGTTAGCGCGTCTCGCATCATAACTCGGTCATGGTTAAGCTTGCCAGCAGGGCGTGTGATTACCCGACAGGCGGCATCGCGGGGCAAAATCCGGGGCGATGGGCGATAATCCGGGTATGAAAGCCTTGCTGCCTGTGTCTGCCGTTCTGTTATTGCTGGCCGCTTGCGGCCGCGACGCCCCCCCTGCCCCGCCTGCGGACATTCGGCCGGTGCGTGCCGAACAGGTCGGCTTGCGACCTGCGCACAGCGGCACGCGCTATGCCGGCACGGTGCGCGCGCGTCACGAAACCGATCTCGCGTTCCGGGTGGCAGGCCGGGTGCAGGCTCGCGCGGTGGAGGTCGGCACAGAAGTGAAAGCCGGCCAGCTCATCGCCACGCTTGACCCCAGCGACTATGCGCTGGCGGCGACCGCGGCGCAGGCGCAGCGGGCGGCGGCCGAGGCCGAAGCCAATCTGGCGCAACAGGATTTGCAGCGTTTTACCGAATTGCGCGCGAAGAACTTCATTTCCCAGGCCGAACTTGATCGCCGTCGCACCACTGCCGAGGCAACGCAGGCACAGGTGCGTCAATTGCGTGCCGAGGCCGCGCGCCAGGGCAACCAGCAGTCCTACACGCGGTTGACTGCGCCGCATGCGGGCGTCATCACGGCGCTCAGCCTTGAAGCCGGGCAAGTGGTGGCGGCCGGGCAGCCGGTGGCGCAACTGGCGAAAAGCGGCGAGCGCGAGGTGCGCATCGATGTGCCGGAAAATGCGCTCGATGCACTGCGCGCGGCACACACGCTCAAAATTGGTTTGTGGTCGGCGCCGGGCGCGGCGTATGTCGGCCGCCTGCGCGAGGTGTCGCCGCTGGCCGATGCGGCCAGCCGTACTTATAGCGCGCGCGTCAGTATTGCGCAGCCCGATGCAGCAGTGAAGCTGGGCATGACGGCGACGGTCGAAATCGACGGCGTATCGGCGCCCAGCCTGACCGTGGCGCAGGCGGCGCTGTTCGAGATCAACGGCCAGCCGCAAGTGTGGGTGGCAGATCGCCGCACCCAAAAAGTGACGGCGCGCGGCGTGCAACTCGGCGAGCTGAATGGCGATCGCGCGGCCATCGTGTCGGGCTTGACGGCGGGCGAATGGGTGGTGACGGCGGGTGTGCATAAAATCACGCCGGGTCAGCAAGTTCGCCTGACGCAGCCGTGAGCGCCCCGCCGCCATTCATCCCGCCGCCTCATTTCAAACCCGGGCGCGGCAATTTATCGCGCTGGGCGATCGAGCATCCGGCGCTGGTGCGCTTTTTCATCGTGCTGATTCTGCTGGTGGGGGTGCGTTCCTATTTTCAGTTGGGGCAGGCCGAAGACCCGCCGTTCACTTTCAAGACCATGTTGATCCAGGCGCAGTGGCCGGGGGCGACGGCGCAGGAAGTGTCGGAACAACTGACCGAGCGCATCGAGAAAAAACTCCAGGAACTGCCCGAACTGGATTACGTGGCGAGCTACGCCCGCGCAGGTGAAACCGCGCTATTCGTCAACATCAAGGAAACGGTGCGCGGGCGCGACGTGGCCGCAGCCTGGTATCAGATCCGCAAGAAAATCGGCGATCTCAAGCCGCAACTGCCCGCCGGCGTACAGGGGCCGTTTTTCAACGACGAATTCGGCGACACCTTCGGCTCGATTTACGCCATCACCGGCGACGGCTTCAGTCGCGCCGACCTGCGGCGCATCGCCGAAGACGCGCAGCGCGAGGTGCGCCGCTTGCCCAACGTCGGCAAGGTCGAGCTGTTTGGCGTGGTGGCGGAAAAAATCTACATCGAGGTGCCAACCGCGAAACTCGCCACCCTGGGACTCACCCCGCAGCAGCTCATCCAGGCAGTGCAGGAGCAGAACAGCGTGGTGGCCAACGGCCGGGTGGAAAACGCTGTGTTGTCGATTCCGCTGCGCGTATCGGGCGCGTATTCCGATGTCGAGCGTCTGCGTGCAACCATGATTCGGGCCGGCGCGCGCAGCCTGCGCCTGGGCGACATCGCCGAGGTGACGCGGCGCTATGAGGATCCGCCCGCCACTGAAATTCGCTCGCAGGGCGAAGCGACGGTGCTGCTCGGGGTGTCGCTGGCGGAGGGCGGCGATGTGGTGGTGATGGGACGTGCCGTTGCCGCCGCCATGGAGGCGCTGCAAAAAACCCTGCCGGTCGGCATTGAAATCCGCCAGATTCACGACCAGCCCAGCATCGTCAGCCGCGCGGTCAAGCTGTTCATGCAGAGCTTTCTGGAAGCCGTTGCCATCGTGCTGGCGGTCACCTTCCTGGCGCTGAAATGGCGCGCGGGTCTGGTGGTGACCTTGAGCATTCCGGTGGTGCTGGCGATCACCTTTAGCGTCATGTGGCTGCTCAATATCGACCTGCACCGCATCTCCACCGGCGCGCTCATCATCTCGCTCGGCCTGTTGGTGGACGACGCCATCATCGCGGTGGAAATGATGGCGCACAAACTCGAAGCCGGCTGGGGGCGTTTCGAGGCGGCGACCTATGCCTTCCAGTCCACCGCGTTTCCCATGCTCACCGGCACTCTCTTGACGGCCACGGCGTTTTTGCCGATTGCGCTCGCCAAGTCGATGGTGGGCGAATACACCTTCGCGATTTTCGCTGTCACCACCATTGCCCTGCTGTCGTCCTGGCTGGTGGCGGTGATAGTCACGCCCTATCTCGGCTATGTGCTGCTGAAACCCGCGCATCGGATGAGCGATGAAGACGCCACCTATCACACGCCGTTTTACCAGCGTTTTCGGGAGGCGGTGACCTGGTGCGTGGCGCATCGCCGCAGCGTGATTGCGCTGACGGTGCTGGCGCTGATTGTCGGCGTGGCGGCGATGCAGAAAGTGGAGAAACAGTTTTTCCCGCAGTCCGACCGGCTGGAAATTCTGGTCGAAATGTGGCTGCCGGAAGGCGCCTCCATCGAGGCTACCCGCGCCGAAGCGGTCAGGCTCGAAGCCTTGCTGCGGCAGAACAAGGACGTGGCGCATGTCATCAACTACATTGGCCAGGGCGCGCCGCGCTTCGTGCTGGGGCTGGATCAACGTTTGAACAGCCGCAACTTCGCTCAACTGGTGGTAATTGTGAAAGATGTGCCGGCGCGCGAGCGTGAAATCGCCCGCATTCGCAGCTTGTTTGAAAGCGGTTTCCCCAATGTGCGCGGACGCGCGGTGCGTTTCGAATATGGCCCGCCGGTGGGCTATCCGGTGCAATACCGCTTGAGCGGCGCCGACATGCCGCGACTGAAAATCGAAGCCGAGAAACTGCGCCGCATCGTCGCCGCGCAGCCGCAGGTGACGGCGGTGAACCTGGACTGGAACGAGCAATCGCTGGCGGTGAAAGCGCAGCTCGATCAGGACAAGATCAAGGCGCTGGGGCTAAGCTCGGATGCGGTCAGCCGGCTGCTGGCCTTGCAGTTGTCGGGCGCCAGCGTCACCCAGTTGCGCGAAAACGATCTGCTGATCGACGTGGTGTTGCGCACGCCACGTAATGAACATCGTGATGTCGATGCGCTGAAGTCGCTGCCCATCCCCCTCCCCAACCCTCCCCCGCAAGCGGGAGAGGGGGCAGACGCGATGCCCAAACCGGTTAACGGCCAGAGCGTGACCCTGGGGCAGATTGCCAAGTTCGAGCCGGCGTTCGAAGACGGCGTGATCTGGCGGCGCAATCGCCTGCCGACCATCGCGGTGCGCGGCGACCCGGTCGGCAGCACCCAGCCGGCCACCATCATCGACGCGCTGGCGCCGCAGGTGGACGCATTCAAGGCGCAGTTGCCGCCCGGTTTCCGGCTGGAAGTCGGCGGCCCGGTGGAAAGCAGCGCCAAGGCCAATGCCGCCATCAGTAAATCGTGGCCGCTGATCCTGCTCACCACTTTCACCTTGCTGATGCTGCAACTCGGTAATTTTTCGCGTGCGCTGCTGGTGGTGCTGACCGCGCCGCTCGGCATCATCGGCGTGGCGATTGCCCTGCTGCTGAGCGGCCAGCCGATGGGCTTTGTCGCCTTGCTCGGCATTATTTCGCTGGCCGGCATGATCATGCGCAACTCGGTGATTCTGGTCGATCAAATCCAGCAGGATATTGCGCGGGGTCTGTCGCAGTGGGACGCCATTATCGAATCCACCGTGCGGCGGATGCGTCCGATCACCCTCACCGCAGCAGCGGCGGCGCTGGCGATGATTCCGCTGTCGCGCTCGATTTTCTGGGGGCCGATGGCGGTAGCGGTGATGGGCGGACTGGTCGCCGCGACTTTCCTCACCCTGTTTTTCCTGCCGGCGCTGTATGCGGCGTGGTTCCGGGTGCAGCGCGAGGCGTGAGTCGGTATCAGGACTTCTTGCGCGCGCGCGGATGCGCCTGGTCGTATACCTGGGCAAGGTGCTGCCAGTCGAGATGGGTGTAGACCTGCGTGGTGCTGATACTGGCGTGGCCGAGCATTTCCTGCACCGCGCGCAGGTCGCCCGACGATTGCAGCACGTGAGTGGCAAACGCGTGGCGCAGCAGGTGCGGGTGAACATGCTGGCCGAGCCCCGCCTGCACCGCCCAGCGATTGAGCCGCAACTGCACGCTGCGCGGCGTCAGGCGGCTGCCGCGCTGACTGAGAAATAGCGCGGGCGTGTTGCCGCGCGGCAGCCGCTGCGGCAGCCATAGGGTCAGGGCGGCCAGCGCCTGTTGTCCCACCGGCACGATGCGGGTTTTGCGCCCCTTGCCGGTGACCTGCGCCTCGCCGGATTGCAGATTGACATCGTTGAGGTCGAGTCCGACCAGTTCCGCCAAACGCAGACCGGACGAGTAAAACAGCTCGAACATGGCGCGGTCGCGCGCGGCCAGCGCGCCCTCCCCGTCCGCAGCAGGCACGCCATCGAGCAGTTGAGTGCAGGCGTCGGGCGACAGCACTTGCGGCAAAGCCTTGGCCGCCTTGGGCGGGCGCAGGCCGATGCAGGGGTTGCTGGCGTAGCCGAGACGGCGGCAGGCATACACATAAAACCCGCGCCAGCTCGACAGGTGCCGCGCCACGCTGGCGGCGGAGAGATTCTGGCTGCGCAGTTTGACAATCGCGCTGCGTATGTCGGTGACGTTGAGTTCGGCCAGCGGCCTGTTGGCAGTCAGTTGGGCGAGATTGGCCAGATCGCGCTGATAGGCCGCGACGGTATGCGGCGACAGCCGCCGTTCGGCGGCGAGGTGTTGCAGATAGCGGTCAATCGGGGTGGGCTCAGCGTTTGCCTCCTCTCCCGCGTGCGGGGGAGGGTTGGGGAGGGGGCTTGTTTCCGGATTCACCCCTGCATCCGCACCAGCGCGGCGCCGACCAGTTGGCCCAGCCGTTCCAGATACAGCGTGCCCATTTCGGGGTAGAAACGTTTGGCTTCTTCCGACGCCAGCACCAGCAGACCCACCGGTACGCCACCCGCAGCCGGGCGCAGCGGAATGCAGGCAAAGGCGCGCAGGTGCGGCGACACTTCGCCGAACCAGTCGCTGGCATCATCCACCGCCAGCGCACCGCACACCGGCAGCGCCATTGCCGCCACGCGGTCGCGCGCGGCTTGCGCCACCGGACCGCCGAGGCCGGGCGCGGCGTCGCCGGTCGAGCCCCACGCGCGCAACGCATGGTGCGGCACCGCGAAGCCTTCGCGCAGATGCAGTGTCAGCGCGGCGGCAATGTCCTGCGGCGTGATGGCTGCCAGCAGCGCCAGGGTGAGCGCATGGAGCTTGTCGGAAATGCCGTCGTTTTCCTCGCCGAACTGAATCAGCTCGGCCAGCTTGTTTTCCAGCATCCGTACCTTGTCGCGCATCGAAATCAACTGGCGCTCGCTCATCGACACCGCGTGGGTGCCGTGCGGATGCGGGATGTTCAGCTCCGCCAGCAGGGTGGGAAAGTCGTTGAAGAAGTTCGGGTGCTGGGCCAGAAAATCGGCGATATGTTCAGGGTGCATGTCCATTAGATTTCAATTGCTCCTTCAAATACAGTGACGGCGGGCCCGGTCATGAAAACCGCTTGATCGGCGCCCGCCCATTCGATGATTAAATCGCCGCCGCGCGTGTGGACGCTGACCGGGCTTTTCAGCCAGTCCTGGCGGATGCCCGCGACCGCAGCGGCGCAGGCGCCGGTGCCGCAGGCGAGCGTTTCGCCCGCGCCGCGTTCAAACACGCGCAGGCGAATGTCGTGCTCAGTCAACACCTGCATGAAACCGGCGTTGACCCGTTGCGGAAAACGCTGATGCGCTTCGATCGCCGCGCCGAGGATGTCCACTGGTGCGCTGTCGAGATCGTTCACCCGCAGCACCGCGTGCGGATTGCCCATCGACAGCGCGGCGATTTCGAGCGTGTGCGAACCCACCTTGAGCGGATAGGTCAGCGCTTCGCTGGCGGCGGAAAACGGAATATCGGCCGGCGCAAAACGCGGCGCGCCCATGTTCACCGTCACCTGGCCGTTGTCGAGCAGGCGCGGTTCGATCACGCCCGATGCGGTTTCCACCCGGATCACGGTTTTGTCAGTCAAACCATGCTCGCGCACAAAACGCACGAAACAGCGCGCGCCGTTGCCGCATTGCTCCACCTCGCCGCCGTCGGCGTTGAAGATGCGATAGCGGAAATCAACATCGTCGCGGCTGGGTTTTTCGACCAGCAAAATCTGGTCGCAACCAATGCCAAAGTGGCGGTCGGCGATGCGGCGGCATTGCTCGGGGGTGAGCGCGACGGTTTGGGTAATGCCGTCGAACACGACGAAGTCGTTGCCGAGTCCGTGCATTTTGGTGAACGTGAGTTTCATTTTGTTAAAACCGTTTAACCACAGAGACACAGAGACACGGAGTCCTCTGCGCCTCTGTGTCTCCATGGTGAATGCATTGTTGTTTGTAAGTTCATTCGGTTTTAAGTCTGACGTAATCCTTGAGAATGCAGCGATCCATCACCACCGTCATGCCGCCCGCTTGCGCGCAATGTGCTGCGGGCTCATGAACGATGCCTTCCTGAATCCAGATACTCGGCAAGTGTAGCGCCAGGCATTGCTCGACGATAGCGGGTAGATGCCCGGCAGCGCGAAACACATCGACCAGATCGACCGGAAACGGAATCTCGGCGAGGCTGGAATACGCTTTTTCGCCCAGCACTGCGTCCACCAGCGGCCGCACCGGAACGATGCGAAAGCCGTAAGCCTGCATCGCCCGCGCCACGCGGTAGCTCGGCCGTGCGGGTTGCGGCGAGAGGCCGACCACGGCAATGGTTTTGACGCGATCCAGCAGCGCGCGCAGGGTGGCGTCATCGGGATTCGTAAAGCTCAAAGCATGTGCTCCATCACGTGGTCGTCCATCACAAAACCGTGGCCGATGTCGAACACGCGCGATTCGATAATGCGAAAGCCGTATTTTTGATAGGCCGCAATCGCCTGCGTGTTGCCGCGATTGACTTGCAGCCACAGGCGGCGGGCGTGCTGCGCGCGTGCCCAGTGCTGGACGGCGCCCAATAGCGCGCTGCCGATGCCTTGATGCTGGCTGTGCGGGTGAACGTAAAGCTTGTCGAGTTTGCAGTCCGTGCCGTCCAGCGTGGCATGGGCGAAGCCGACCGACGTTTGATCCTGCTGCGCCACCCACCAGGCATGGCGCGGGTCGTCCAGTTGCGCGTGTATGCGGTCAGCGGCGTAACGGTCAGCCAGCATGACGTCGATCTGCGCCTGCGAAATCAGCGCCGGGTAGGTGGCCTGCCACACCACGCGCGCCAGTGCGCTGACGGCATCGACCTGGTGCCGTGCCAGGCGGTGCAAGCTGACTTCATTCATACAGGCTGGCGCAGCCGATGGGACGCGTCTTGAAACGGCGGTGCAGCCACAAATACTGTGGCGGCATTTCGCGGATACGGTCTTCGATGAAAGCGTTCATACGCGCGACATCGGCATCCAGGTCGCCGCTCGGGTAGTTTTCCCAGGGCGGATAAAAGCGTACTGCGTAGCCGCGCCCCCACGGCAACTGGCGGGTGATGACGGGGACAACCTGCGCGCCGGTGAGCTTTGCGAGGCGCGGCAACGCCGACACGGTGGCGGCGGGTACCTTGAAAAAGGGCGCGAACACCGCGTTGCGACGACCGTAATCCTGATCCGGCAGGTAATAAAACGGCAGGCCGTCACGCAGGGTTTTCAGCACGGGTTTGATGCCTTCGCTGCGCGCAAACAGCACCGTCTTGAAGAAGCGGCTGCGCCCGTGCAGCATCAAGCGGTCGAAGACCGGATCTTTCGCGGGGGCGTAGATCGACGCAAACAGGTGATCCATCGTCAAGCGCACGCCGCCCATATCCAGCCCGACAAAATGCGGCGCCAGCCAGATTACCGGGCGGACGCCATC
>Ga0315271_10000040_pt1 | contig 53474 bp, 63 predicted proteins | sample C3_top_MG_FD_204664 | JGI IMG/M metagenome (GOLD analysis project Ga0315271, IMG submission 204664) | Sediment microbial communities from Yellowstone Lake, YNP, Wyoming, USA - C3_top | ecosystem: Environmental > Aquatic > Freshwater > Lake > Sediment | place: USA: Wyoming | collected 2017-08-01
GGGGGGGGCCGTTGGCCATGGGGGGGGCGGCCCCCCCCCGCCCCCACCCCTCTCGTTCATTCGACCCCGCGTCGGCGCGGGGAGCGCGTCACGGCTTCGGGATGATCACGCTGAACTGAGCGTTCCGGTTCTTCGTCCACGCGGCCTCGGTGTCCCCCTTGGCGACGGGCTTGCTGCTCCCATTGCTGGAGACGTCGATGCGGCCGGCATCGATGCCGTGCGACACGAGATAGTCCCGCGCTGCGGCGGCACGCTTGTCGCCGAGGTCCATGTTGTACGCCTCGGTGCCACGGCTGTCACAGTTGCCGGCGATCGCGATGCGAACGCGAGGATACTTCTCCAGCAGCCGCACCTTGTCATCCATGGCACTGGTGGCGGTCTTGTCGAGGGTGGCCGAGTTGTACGCGAAGAAGATCGTCCGCTGCGCGTGGTTGAGATCCGCCATCTGCGCGGGAGTGAGCTCCGGTGCGGCGGCGGGAGCGGGCGCGGGAGCCGGTGCGGGAGCGGGAGCGGGAGCCGGTGTAGGAGCGGGAGCCGGTGCAGGTGCTGGAGCCGAAGCGGGCTCGGGTACGGGAGCCGGTGCGGGAGCGGGAGCGGGAGCAGGTGCCGGAGCGGGTGCCGGTGCCGGAGCGGGAGCCGGTGCCGGTGCCGGTGCGGCCGCAGGAGCCGGTGCGGGAGTCGGTGCGGGAGTCGGTGCGGGAGCCGGTGCGGGAGCCGGTGCGGGTGTTGCGGCGGGCGCTGGCGTCGTCTCCGGCGGTGCCTTCTTGCTGCAGGCGACGATCATGGATCCCGCGATGAGCGGGGCAACGAGTGTGACAAGAAGGCGGCTGATCAGCCGGCGAGAAGTGGTACTGGGCATCGAGAGACTCCTGGGGATGTGCGCTGCGGGATCGAACCGACTCACCGGCGAGATGATATCGGACTTCCCGGCTCGCGTCAAACCGGTGGCCTTCGCCTCCGCAGTCCGATCGCCAGGAAGTCCACCACGAAGCTGAGAGGCTTTCGAGTCCCTGGGTGGACAGCCGGTCGGCCGCCCACCCAGGTCGATCGTCACTCGAGCGACGGCACGACCACTAGAACGTCACGAACACCGGCTTGCCGTCACGCGCCGAGCGTTCGGAGGCTTCCTCGAACGCCGCCTTCAGCTGCTCCGCGCTCGCACCGGCGGCGACCTTCACGACCTCGGCCCCGGCGGGGATCGCGCCCATCTTGCTGCTGGACGCGCAGAAGACGTCGATCGTCCACGGCGTGAAGATGCCGAATGTCACTCCGCTGACGAGGCCGTTCAGGAAGCTCTGCTGCGTCTCGACCTTCGCGACGCCGCTCGTGCAGGTCTTGGCGCTCTCGATCGTCGCCGGCGCCACGAGACCGAAGATCCAGGCCGGCGCCCACTCCTTGTGGATCCCGGTCGTCCCTTCCGGCAGGCCGGTGACGACGGTCACGTGGTAGCAGCCGCCGAGGATGAGGGCGACGGCGGCGAGCGAGGCAATGCGCGTGCGATGGGACATAGGGGCCTCCAGAGGTAGATAGTGCGTCCCGCAGGGAAGAGAATGGTCGATCCCGTCGTAAACTGATAGGGGCGAGCGTGGAACTCCTGGCGCGCCCGGGACCTTTCTCTCAGCATCCCGCCGGTCCACCAGCGCCACCTCTCTCAGTCGAACCCGCCCATGGCTCGCTCTCGCACGCTCACCTGGTCCGACCCCTCGCTGTACGCCGCGGCGAGGCATCTCAGCGGGATCGAGTTCCTGCGCGCGATCCTCAACGGATCGCTCCCCCGCCCGCCCGTGGCCGAGCTCCTCGGTATCCGTGCCGTCGAGGTCGAAACGGGGCGCGTCGTCTTCGAGATGGAGGCGGCCGAGTTCCACTACAATCCGCTGAACATCGTGCACGGCGGGATGACGGCCACGCTGCTCGACACGGTGATGGGATGTGCGGCGCAGACGCTGCTCGAGCCCGGCGTGCTCTACACGACCACGGACCTGCAGGTGCGCTATGTGCGCGCGGCGACGCTCGCGAGCGGTGTGCTGCGCGCTGAGGGCAAGGTGGTGCACGCCGGGAGCCGGCTGATCACTGCCGAGGGGCGCGTCGTGGATGCGAAGGGAAAGCTGGTGGCGCACGGCGGGTGCGGCTGTCTCATCCTTCCGCCCGCGCGCCCGGGCGCGCCGTGATGCTTACGGGACGTGGAACTTCCCGCCGCGGCTCGTGGGTGCGGGCTTGGCACGTGACTTCTTCGCCGGATCGCTCGGGATGATCGGTGTCATGCCGTGCTCGGGGTTCACCACCTCGGCGCGGTTCGGATCCTGGCGGCGGCCCACGAGAGGGCGGGTGAAACGCGCGGCGGCCGTGTCCACCGGCAGGCTCACGATGGCCGGCGCGAAGACGACGATCGGCTCGAGTTCGATGTTCCCGGCCGTCGCCGTGGGGGTGGCGCTGTGACGGCGGCCGCGCACCCCCTTCACGATCGCGACCACGAGAATCGCCACGACGAGTGCGCCGCCGATGCCGATGGCCAGGGAGAGCACCGTCTGGCGGTAGCGGTCCCAGGCGGAGAAGGCGCCGCCGGGGCGCGGGGCGCGGTCGCTGGGGACATCGCGTGGCGCGACGCGGGTCGTCCCGCGCGGCATCTCGCGTTTGGGCGGCGCGGCGGACATCGGGCGCCGGTGGTCTCCGGTCGCTTCGGAGAGCATCGACTCCCAGGGGGGGAGGGTGGCGCGCCGCGACCAAGCGATGTCGGCGGCGCCGGAGGACGGACCGGGCGACGTGGCTGACGGGTCGTCGTAGGCGACCGGCGCGGGGATGAAGTTCTTCTCGCCGTTGGCGTACACGCGCGTGTGGCGCTCGATCACCGGTTCGCCGGCCACCGTGCGGCGGCCGTGGTACTCCAGATACTCGCCGAAGGCGTCGGTGCCGAAGGAGAAGTCGAGCGACCACCCGTGGAGGTCGAGGTGGCCCGGCTCGCGGTCCGCCACGCTCCGCGGGGGGAGCGCGAGTCCCCACTGCGCGAATTCCTGTTCGAACGCCTGGATCGCCTTACGCATCTGACTATTCGATGACCTCAGCCGATTCTACCCAACCAGACGACACGATCCTACACCGTGACGACGATCCACCGACTTGATTCGTATCCTTCATCATACGCTAAACGACGTCGTCGTCCACACCCGTCGGAGAGGCGGTCCCCCGGATCAGGGCCTTGAAGCGGTCCATCTCCTCCCGGGGGATCGGCCGGGCCGGAACCCCTCCCCAGGTCTCGCCATCTCCTACCCGCGAACCGGGGAGAAGGACCGAATGCGGCAGGAGGGTGGCGCTCGCGCCGACGATGACGTCCCCCATGATCGTCGCCCGGAGCCCGATCGTCGCCCCGGACTTGATGTGCACCGGCTCGATCACGAGATGCCCGCCGCCGCCGTAGTGCGCGAAGATCGTCGCGCTGCCGCCGATCACGACATCGTCATCGAGCGTGATGAGCTGCGGATCGGAGAGGAGCTCGGTGTTGATGTAGGCGCGCTTCCCGACCTTCATCCCCATGGCTTTCAGGAACCAGAGCCCGAAGGGGGTGAGGGTCACGAAGGGGAGGAAGGTGAAGCGGACGAGATAGAAGAGCGCGTTGTGGATGAACCAAGGGAGCGCAGCGATCGTGTAGTAGGCGCCCTTGAAGCGCTCCACCCGCGTGGGCAGGATGCGATTGTAGACCGGAACGACGATCAGGAGGCTGAAACCGGCGATGAAGAACCCGACGGCGATCGCCGTTCCCATCGCCGGCCACCCGAGCCACGAGGGGAGCGAGCCCGCCCAGTGCGAGGCGCGGTCGACGAAGAGGAGCGCGGGGGTGGCGGCGAGGCCGAGCGCGGTCGCGGCGATGAGGTACATGATCGAGATCGCGCCGATGTAGCTCACGAACTGGAAGCGGCGGATGAAGCGGTCCAGCGGGGACCGGGGCGGCGGCGACGGGGGAACAGCTGTCATGTGGTTTGCCGGGAATGTCAGGGAACGGACGACGGCGGACCGCGGTATGATTGATGACAATTCTAGTGCCACTTGCAGCCGAAGGGCTGTATCGCGGAAGACGTCGCCGTTCAGCGGCGGTTGCGCAAGACAGAACGGCTCGTCCCAAGATTAGTGAGTCCTCATGCGAGGGCCGCGATAAGGGCAAACCCACCGAAAGGCGGGGACGCAAAGCTGACGGGGCTTCGGCGCAGATGGAAGGGCGCCATGCCGGCTGGGCTGTCGAACGGGACACTACGTGAGGAGGAAGGGATGTCGAGCAATCCGAGTGAATGGGAGCTCCAACAGCTCACGCCGGGATCCGAGATCCTGGTGACGGATGACAAGAAGCGCCCGATCGCGCGCGGAGTACTGCGCGACGACCGGAAGGGGCTGAGCGGACCGAACGGTGAGTACTTCTCGTTCGCGAACTGGCAGCCGACCTGGACGATGACCGTGTTGCGCCAGCGCCGGTCCGGCGGGCAAGGGGTGTTGTAGGGGCGGGGTTCCGCGTTCAGGGTCCAGGGGCGAGCGCGCGGGCCGATCTTCGATCGCTCAGTCCTGAGCGCTGATCGCTCTCGCTCGTTGTTCGAGCGTGAGCCGGTCGAGCTTCTCGGCGGGGAGTGCCAACAGAAGATCGATGCGGCGGCTGAGCAACCGGAGGGCATCGTCGAAGGCGCGCTGGCGCTCGGCATCGGTGCCGGTCGCGGCGGCCGGGTCCTCCATTCCCCAGTGTGCCATCGCGGGCTGTCCGGGGAAGATGGGGCACGCCTCGCGCGCGTTGTCACACACGGTGATCACCAGGTCCCACGGCTCGCGCTCGAGTCCGTCGGTGCCGCGCGGAACGCGGCCGGTCCAGTCGATCCCCACCCTTCGCAGCGCCGCGACGGCCATCGGGTTCACGCGCGCGGCGGGGTGCGAGCCGGCGCTGTGCGCGTCGAAGCGCCCCCCTCCCTTGCGGGAGAGGAGCGCTTCGGCGATCTGGCTGCGCGCGGAGTTCGCGGTGCAGAGGAAGAGGATCTTCAAGGGCGGGGTTGAGGGGTCAGCGTTCAGGGCGCAGGGCGTTACGCCAGTGGCTTTCGCGCGCGCACGAAGGCGCCCATGACGCGGCCCTCGACTTCCCGGGCCAGCTTCTCGAAATCGAGACCGGCGTCCACGAGGAACGACTTCGCATCATCGAGATCATAGACCCGCGTCGGTTCGATCGACGCGTCCTCGAATCCGGCTTCCTTCAGCAGCGAGAGGAACTCGGTGTCGGCGAGCGCGCCGGCGATGCAGCCGACCCAGAGCTCCATACTCCGGCGCACGGCCTCCGGGAGCTCCCCTTGCACGACGACGTCCGACACCGCGAAACGGCCGCCGGGCTTCAGCACGCGGAACGCTTCCTCGAGGACGCGCCGCTTGTCGGCGGAGAGATTGATCACGCAGTTGGAGATGATCACATCCACCGAGGCATCGGGGAGGGGGATGTGCTCGATCTCGCCGCGGAGGAACTCCACGTTCGTGAGACCGCTCGCCTCCTTGTTCTTCTGCGCGAGGGCGAGCATCGCATCGGTCATGTCGAGTCCGTAGGCCTTGCCCGTCGGGCCGACGCGGCGTGCCGAGAGGAGCACATCGATGCCGCCGCCGGAGCCGAGATCGAGCACGGTCTCTCCCGGGTGCAACTCGGCGAGCGCGGTGGGATTGCCGCAGCCGAGGGAAGCGAGCACCGCTTCCACGGGGAGCTGTGCCGTTTCGGCGAGGGAGTAGAGGTTGGACGAGATCGGGTCGTCGCCCCCGCAACAGGAGGAGGTGCCGCAGCAGGAGGTCGCGGCGTCGCCGGCGGCGGCGCGCTCCGCCGCTTGGCCATAGCGTTCTTTGACGGTGCTGGTGATGTCGGTGGGCATGGGGAGGGACGGGGTTGGAAGGGCGGGGGCCAGGGGACAGGGTTCAGGGTGGCGGCTCAACAGCATTTCACGGGGAGGCGGCGCTTGGAAGGCTTCGGGCGCATGTCGGAGAGCATTTCCTCCGCTTCGCCCAGCATCTCGGTGCAGAGCGTGTAGTAGGTCCAGCGGCCGGCGGGGCGGTCGTGCACGAGCCCGGCATCGCGGAGCACCTTGAGGTGGAAGGAGAGCCGGGACTGCGCGGCGTCGAGACCTTCCATCAGGTCGCAGACACACCGTTCGCCTTCGCGGAGCATGTCCACGATCCCCAGCCTCGTCTCGTCCGACAGGGCATGGAAGAGCCGGGCGACCCGCTCGCGATCCCGTGTCATGGTGGCCGTCATGGTCCTGAATATATCAAGATTTCTTGTTATGTCAATCCCCGTCCGATCCTCTCGGGAAGCTGACACCTGACACCTGCCCTCTCTGTCCCTATCTTTCCCGGCGCACCCACACCTCGGGCCCACTATTTCCTCCTATAGGTATCCGGAAAGCGCCGTCTTCTATCGCAAGCTGACGCGCGACTATCCGCGCATCGTGCGCGGCGAGGGGTGCTGGCTGTACGACGATGCCGGCGCGAAGTACCTCGATGCCTGCGGGGGCGCCTTCGTCGCGAACCTCGGCCACGGCGTACGGGAGATCGCCGACGCGATCGCCGAGCAGGCGCGCCGGGTCGCGTACGTGAACGGGACGGTCTTCACGACGGAGCCGGTGGAGGAGCTCGCCGCCGAGCTCGCGGCGCTCTGCCCGGGCGACCTCGACAAGATCTACTTCCTCGGCAGCGGGTCCGAAGCGGTGGAGGCGGCGCTCAAGCTCGTTCGCCAGTACTGGGTGGAGCTGGGGAAGCCGGGGAAGCGGAAGGTGATCGCGCTCACGCCGGGCTATCACGGCAACACGATCCTCGCGCTCTCGGCCTCGGCGCGCCCGCACTACCGCACCTTCTTCAGTCCCTGGCTCGTGGACGTGGTGCTCATCCCGGCGCCCTATTCCTACCGCTGCGAGTGCCGCGGCGAGGACGGCGCCTGTCCGACGTGCAATGGTAACGCGCTCGAGCACGCGATCCTGGAGGCGGGGCCGGAGACGGTGGCGGCCTTCATCGCCGAACCGGTGGGAGGCTCCTCCACCGGCGCCGTGACGCCGCGCCCCGAGTACTACCGGAACGTGCGGGAGATCTGCCGGCGGCACGATGTGCTCTTCGTCGCCGACGAGGTGCTCTGCGGCGCCGGGCGCACGGGGACGTGGAGCGCGCTCGCGCCGTACGGCGTCACCCCCGACATCATGACGATGGGGAAGGGGATCGCGGGCGGGTACGTGCCGCTCTCCGCGGTCGCGGCGCCGGAGCGCATCGTGGACGTGCTCGCGAAGGGCTCGGGGAGCCTGATGCACGCGCAGACCTTCTCGCACCACGCGGTGCTCTGCGCCGCGGGGGTCGCGACGGTGAAGCATCTCCGTGAGCACCGCCTGATCGAACGGTGCTCGCACATCGGGCCGCTGCTCCGCAGCGAGCTCGAGACGCTGCTCGCGATGCCGAACGTCGGCGACGTGCGCGGCCGCGGACTGCTCGCGGGGATCGAGTTCGTGATGGATAGCGAGACGCGCGAACCGTTCCCGCGCGCCGTGAAGTTCGCCGAGACCTTCACCGAGTGCGCGCTCCAGGCCGGGCTCGTCGTGTGGCCGAACATCGGCCAGGCGGATGGCGAGCGCGGCGATCTCGTGATGATCGCGCCGCCCTACACGATCACCGAGGATGAGATCCGGGAGATCGTCACCCGATTCGAAGCGGCGCTCGATGCCGCTCTGTCCCGAACCCGCACCGCCAGGTCCGCATGACCGCCCCCGCACCGGCCAAGATCACGTACACGTCCACGAACGTGGACCTCGACGGCTTCCACCGCTCCTTCGACGACGCGGTCGCGCGCGTGCGGAGCGCCGCCGGCAAGCATTATCCGCTCTACATCAACGGCCGTGCGGTCTCGAGCAGCGCCGAGCGGCTGGTGGACACGAGCCCGATCGACAGCGCGTTCGTCCTCGGCACCTTCGACACGGCGCGCGCGGCCGAGGTGGATGCGGCGGTGGTGGCGGCGCGCGCGGCGCAGCAGGGGTGGGCGGCGCGGCCGTGGACGGAGCGCGTGGCGGTCATGCGCCGTGCGGCCGGGATCATCCGCGAGCGGAAGTTCGAACTGGCGGCGGTCATGGCGCTCGAGGTGGGGAAGAACCGCCTCGAATCGATGGGCGATGCGGAGGAGTCGGCCGACCTCATCGACTACTACGCGCAGCAGCTCGAGGACGCAGCGGGTTTCCGCCGGACGATGGCGGCGCTGACGCCGATCGAGACGAACACCGATGTCCTCCGTCCCTTCGGCGTCTTCGCCTGCATCGCGCCCTTCAATTTCCCGCTCGCGCTCTCGGCGGGGATGTCGAGTGCGGCGCTCGTCGCCGGTAACGCGGTGGTGTACAAGCCGGCCGAGGACACGCCGTGGACGGGGCACAAGCTCTACGAGGTGTACCGCGATGCGGGGGTGCCGGCCGGGGTGTTCAACCTGCTGCATGGGCGCGGCGCCATCATGGGCGACTCGCTCTGGCGGCATCCGGGGGTGGATGGCGTGGTGTTCACCGGTTCGAAGCCCGTCGGGATGCGCATCTACCACGAATTCAGCGCCCAGTACCCGAAGCCCTGCCTGCTCGAGATGGGAGGGAAGAACGCGACGATCGTGATGCCGAGCGCGGACCTCGACGCGGCGGCGGAGGGAGTGATGCGTTCCGCCTTCGGACTGCAGAACCAGAAGTGCAGCGCGACGTCGCGGGTGTACGTGCACGAGAGCGTGAGCGCGCAGTTCCTGGAGCTCCTGCTCGCGAAGACGGCGGGGATCGTCATTGGCGATCCATCGGTGCGGGACATCTACCTGGGGCCGGTGATCAACGCGAAGAGCGTCGAGCGCTATGAGCGGGCGGTCGCGCAGGCGCGCACGGAGGGTACCGTGTACTGCGGCGGACGGCGGCTCACGGAGGGAGCGCTCGCGAGGGGCTTCTACGTGGCGCCCACGGTGGCGACGCTCCCGCTCGAGAGCTCGCTCTTCCGCGAGGAGCTGTTCGTCCCCTTCCTCGCGGTCGCGCCGGTGCGGTCGCTGGACGAGGCGCTCGCCGAGACGAACAAGGTGGAGTTCGGCCTCACGGCGGGGATCTTCTCCGCGGAGGCGAACGAGGTGGAACGTTTCTTCGATGAGGTGGAGGCGGGCGTCTGCTACGCGAACAAACGGAGCGGCGCGACGACGGGCGCCTGGCCCGGAGCGCAGGCCTTCTGCGGCTGGAAGGGGAGCGGGAGCACCGGGAAGGGGGGATGCGGTCCCTTCTATGTGCAGCAGTTCGTGCGGGAGCAATCGAGAACGGTGATTCGACAGCAGGGGTGAGGGTTCAGGGATGAGGGTTCAGGGAACGGCAACATCTTGCCGACTTCCACGCCCGCACCCCACGTTACTCATCATTCGTCGCTCCCTGAACGCTGAACGCTGACCCCTGGACCCTGCCTTTCCATGAAAGACTACCCCCGCATCATTGTCCCGCCGCCGGGCCCGAAGGCCAGGGCGATCGTCGAGAAGGACACCAAGTACTCCTCGACCTCCTACATCAAGGAGTACCCGCTCGCCGTCGCGCGCGGCTCCGGCGTGATGGTCGAGGATGTCGATGGCAACCGGTATCTCGACTTCATGGCGGGGATCGCGGTGTCGTCCACGGGATACGGGCACCCGAAGGTGGTGGCGGCGGTGAAGGCGGCCGCCGACGACTTCCTCCACATCTGCGGTTCCGACTTCTACTACGCGGGGATGGCGGACCTCTGTGAGGCGCTCGCCAAGGTCGCGCCGGGGCCGAGCAAGAAGCGCGTCTTCCTCTCGAACTCGGGCACCGAGGCGGTGGATGGGGCGATCAAGCTCGCGCGCAATTCCACCCGGCGCGCGGGACTCATCGCCTTCAAGGGAGCCTTCCACGGCCGCTCGTACGGCGGGATGAGCCTCACGTCGCGCTCAGTGAAGCAGCGCGCGGGTTTCGGGCCGATGCTCCCCGAGGTGCATCACCTCCCGTACGGCTACGAGTACCGCTGCGACTTCCGGAAGGACTGCAAGTGCGATCTCACCTGCGTCTCGTCGATCGAGAACGAGTTCTTCCAGCGGCACACGAGCGGGAAGGACATCGCGGCGATCTTCGTCGAGCCGATCCAGGGCGAGGGCGGGTACGTCGTGCCGCCGCCGGGTTATCTCAAGGCGCTGCGCGAGCTCTGCGACCGTCACGGGATCCTGCTGGTGTTCGATGAGATCCAGAGCGGCATCGGGCGCACCGGGAAGATGTTCGCCTGCGAGTGGGAGGGGGTCGAGCCCGACATCCTGCTCACCGCGAAGGGACTGGGCAGCGGCATGCCGATCGGCGCGATCATCGCGCGCGAGAGCATCATGAAGTGGGAGAGTGGCGCGCATGGCTCGACCTTCGGCGGCAATCCGGTGTGCTGTGCCGCGGCGCTCGTGACGCTCGACCTCGTGCAGAACGGGCTCGTGCAGAACGCGCAGCAGATGGGCGAGCGGCTGATGGCCGGCGTCAAGAAGCTCCAGGAGAAGCACAAGGTGATCGGCGACGTGCGCGGCCGCGGGCTCATGATCGGCGTCGAGCTGGTGAAGGACCGCGCGACGCGCGAGCCGAACGCCGAGATCGTGAAGCCGCTCGAGGAGATGGCGTTCAAGAAGGGATTGCTCATCCTCGGGGCCGGGAAGAACTCGCTGCGCCTCGCGCCCCCGCTCGTCGTGGATGCCGAGGACATCGACATCGGCCTGAAGATCCTCGACGAGTGCCTGACCGCGCTGGCATGACCAAGGTGATGGCGATGCGGGACGCCGTCGCGCAGCACGTGCGCGACGGCGACACCGTGGTCATCGAGGGGTTCACGCACCTCATCTGCTTCGCCGCGGCACACGAGATCATCCGCCAGGGGCGGAAGGACCTCACGCTCGCGCGGCTCACCCCCGATGTCATCTACGATCAGATGATCGCCGCGGGGTGCGCGAAGAAGCTCGTCTTCTCGTGGGCCGGGAACCCGGGCGTCGGTTCGCTGCACGCCTTCCGCCGCGCGGTGGAGCAGGGGGCGCCGCCGCTGGAGATCGAGGAGTACTCGCACTTCGGCATGGTGTCGCGCTTCTCCGCCGGCGCGGCGCGGCTCCCCTTCTGGCCGATGCGCAACTATATGGGCACCGACCTGCCGGCGGCGAATCCGCGGATCAGGACGATCACCTGCCCGTACACCGGCGAGGAACTCGCGACGGTGCCGGCGCTCAATCCCGACGTCACCATCGTCCACGCCCAGCGCGCCGACGCCGAGGGGAATGCGCAGATCTGGGGGCTGATGGGCGTCCAGAAGGAAGCGGCCTTCGCGAGCCGGCGCGTGATCGTGGTCGTGGAGGAGCTGGTGGACTCGCGCGTCGTGCGGGCGGATCCCAACCGCACGCTCATCCCCGGCATGATCGTGGACGCCGTGGTCGTCGAGCCGGGGGGCGCGCACCCGAGCTATGCCCAGGGGTACTACGACCGGGACAACGATTTCTACGTGGCGTGGGAGAACGTCTCGCGCGATGCGGCGGCGCTCGACGCTTACCTGAAAGAGTGGGTGCACGGCGTCGCCGACCGCGCCGAGTACCTGCGAAGGCAGCCGGAGCTCATGAAGCGGCTCAAGGCGCGCGACCAGTTCTGCGCGGGAGTGAATTACGGCTACTGAGCTCGCATACTCCGCGGAGGAGATGATGACCACCGTCGCGGCGCGCGAGCTGCGCGACGGCGAGGTGGTGTTCGTCGGGATCGGCCTGCCGAACCTCGCGTGCAACCTCGCGCGCGCGACGCACGCGCCCGAGCTCGTGCTCATCTACGAGTCGGGGGCGGTGGGCGCAGTGCCCGAGCGGCTCCCCGTGTCGATCGGCGACCCGGCGCTCGTCACCGGCGCGCTCATGGTCTGCGGCATGGCGGACATCTTCCAGTGCTTCCTGCAGAACGGGCGCATCGAGGTCGGCTTCCTCGGCGGCGCCCAGATCGACCGCTACGGGAACATCAACACCACCGTGGTCGGCCCGTACGCGAAGCCCAAGGTGCGGCTCCCCGGCAGCGGCGGGGCGGCGGAGATCGCGGTGCACGCCCGGCGCACTCTGATCATCTCGCGCGCGTCGAAGCGCGCGTTCCCCGCCAACGTGGATTTCATCACGAGCCCCGGGCAGCGGATGCGCGGCAAGGCGCGCCGCGACCTCGGCATGCCTGGCGCCGGCCCGGTGAAGATCATCACCGACATGGGGATCCTCGAGGCGAACCCGGAGAGCGGGGAGATGGAACTGACCGCGCTCTATCCCGGTGTCACGGTGGAGCAGATGCGGGGCGCGGTCGGGTGGCCGCTGCGGGTGCGCGAGCCGCTCGGCGGCGTGGGCGCGCCGTCCGCGCGCGAACTGTCGCTCCTGCGCGACGTGCTCGATCCGCAGAAGCGCTATCTCAAGGGCGGCGCCTGATGCCGCTGCTCGCGGCCCCGGGGCGCGCGCAGAGCTATCTGGTCGCGAGCCGGAGCCCACGCTACTCGATCCTCTTCGCCCTGCCGCTCCTGCTGGCCTACGAGGGGCTCGCCCTGCTGCTCCCGGTGCGCCAGACGCAGGGCGTGCGCAACGGCGCCGAGGTGATCCTCCGGTCGATCTTCGACGCGGCGGTGGGCGCTTGGGGGGCGGCCGCCTTCGGGGCGGTGATGCTCGGCGTGGCCGCGTACCTCGTGATACGCGACATCAAGGCGAATGGCGCGCCGGACCGCGGCTCGATCTACGTGATGATGATGCTCGAATCGATCGTCCTCGCGGCCGTCTTCGCGGTCACGGCGTCGCTCCTCACGCAGCGCGTACTCGGAGCGCTGCATCTCTCCCTCGCCGCCGCCCCCGTGTTCGCGGCGATCGATGCGCCGACGCGCTTCATGGTCTCGCTCGGCGCCGGGATCTTCGAGGAGCTGCTCTTCCGGGTGGTGCTGGTGAGCGCGCTCATCGGGCTGTCGCGCGTGATCCTCGGTGCCGGCCCGCGCGTCAGCGCCGCGGTCGCGGTCGTCCTGTCGGCCTTCATCTTCTCGGCGTTCCACTACATCGGACCCTTCGGTGACACGCTCGCGCTCCCATCCTTTCTCTTCCGGACGATCGCCGGGCTGCTCTTCAGCCTGATCTATGTGTTGCGCGGCTTCGGCATCGTCGCCTGGACGCACGCGCTGTACGACGTCGGCCTCCTCCTGCTCGCCGGACAATGACCACTTCCTGTTCACGTTTCCTCAGCGTCGCGCTCGCGCTCGCCCCGCTCGCCGCCGCGGCCCAACAGCGGGAAGCGGTGCTCAAGCAGATCGACGAACCGCATCCGTACTATTTCCGGGAGATGTATCTCCCGCAGGTGACGTCGGGGCCGTCCGCGGTGACGTGGAGTCCGGATGGGCGCGAGGTCATCTTCGCGATGCAGGGATCGCTCTGGCGGCAGGCGCTCGGCACGACGACCGCGACGCAGATCACATGGGGGCCGGGCTACGACCACCAGCCGGACTGGAGTCCCGACGGGAAGCATGTCGCCTTCGTGCGCTACGATCACGACGCGATGGAGCTCGAGTCGCTCGACCTCGCGACAGGCGCCGTCACGCCGCTGACCGAGGGCGGGGCGGTGAACCTCGAGCCGCGCTGGTCCCCGGATGGTGCGCGCCTCGCCTTCGTGACGACGCAGTTCGATGGGAAGTTCAACGTGGCGACGCTCGCGGTGAGTGCGGGTGGCCGCGCGGGCGCGCTGCGCCGCGTGACCCCATCGCGCGACAGCAAGCTGCCGCGGTACTACTACTCGGTCTTCGACCAGTACCTCTCGCCGACCTGGAGCCCCGATGGCCGCGAGCTGGTGATCATGTCGAACCGCGGGCACATCTGGGGCGCCGGCACCTTCTGGAGGGTTCCCATCGATGCGCCCGAGTCGATGCGGGAGATCCACGACGAGGAGACGAACTGGCGGGCGCGCCCCGACTGGGCGAGCGACGGCAAGCGCATCGTCTACAGCTCCTATGTGGGGCGGCAGCGGAATGCGTTGTGGTTGATGACCGCTGACGGCGGACACCCCTTCGAGTTGACGTACGGGGACTTCGACGCGACGAACCCGCGCTGGTCCCCTGACGGCACGAAGATCGCGTACGTCAGCAATGAAGGCGGCAACACGTCGCTCTGGACGGTCGAGCTCCCCGGCGGGAAGCGGACGGCGCTGCGACAGGAGAAGCTGGAGTACGGCGCGCCGATGGCGAAGCTCGACCTCGTGCTCCGGAACGCGAGTGGCGGTGACGCGGACGCGCGCGTCGCGGTCATCACCGCGGACGGACGCTCCTGGGTCCCCGACGGGGCGGCGCGTCACGCCGACGATAGCTTCGACCGCCATGAGCGCTCCTTCGAGGTCGGCTACTTCCACGCGCACGGACGCGCGAGCGTGATGGTCCCCGTGGGCGAGGTGACGGTGATGGTCTCGAAGGGGCTCGAGTACGCTGCCGAATCGCGCACCATGACGCTCGCGGCGCCGAAGCCGAAGCCGAAGACGCCGCCGACGCCGGTCGCCTTCACGTTGAAACGCATCGCCGATCTCCCCGCGGCCGGCTGGTACTCCGGCGACCTGCACGTGCACATGAACTACGGCGGCCACTACGTGGTCACGCCGAAGGAGCTCGCCTTCCAGGCGCGCGCCGAGGACGTGCACGTGATCGAGGCGCTGATCGTGAACAAAGAGGATCGCGTTCCCGACGTCGCCTGGTTCACCGGCCATCCCGACGCGGCGTCGACCGCGACCAATCTCATCGTCTTCGGCCAGGAGTTCCACACGAGCTACTGGGGGCACACCGGCATCCTCGGGCCCACCGATCACGTCCTGCTCCCCGACTACGCGGCGTACACCGGCACGGCGGCGGCGAGCCTCGTGCCAATGAACGCCGACGTGCTGGCGCTCGCGCACGCGCAGGGGGCCCTCGGCGGCTATGTGCACCCCTTCGATGATCCGGTCGTGCCGACGGATTCCAGCGTGCCGCTGCATCACGAGCTGCCGGTGGATGTCGCGCTCGGGCTCGTGGACTACATGGAGATCCTCGGCTTCGCGGACCACCGGAACACGGCGGCCGTCTGGTACAAGCTGCTCAACTGCGGCTTCCATCTTCCCGCGGGCGCGGGCACCGACGCGATGACGAACTTCGCGTCGCTGCGGGGGCCGGTCGGGCTCAACCGCGTGTATGTGAAGAGCGGACCGGGGGCGCTGGACCATGCGCGTTTCCTCAAGGCGCTGAGGGCGGGGCACACGTTCGCCACGAACGGTCCGCTCCTGGAGCTCACGGTGAACGGCAGGGAGATCGGCAGCGATGTCGCGCTGAAGGCGCCCGCGCCGGTCACCGTGAAGGCGAGCATGCGCTCGATCGTCGCGGTGGACCGGGTGGAGATCGTCGTCAACGGCGTGGTAGTGGATTCGCTGCCGCTCAGCGCCGACCACAAGAGCGCATCCGGGACGCGGACGCTGAGGGTGGACCGGAGCTCGTGGGTCGTCCTCCGGGCGTGGAGCGCGCACGCGCAGCCGCCGGTGCTCGACATGTATCCGTACGCGACGACGAGCCCGGTGTACCTCACGGTCGCGGGCCGTCCCCAGCGGTCATCGGCGGACGCGCAGTACTTCCTCGCCTGGCTGCAGCGCCTCGCGTCCGCCGCGGATGAGCACCAGGGCTACAACACCGCCGCCGAGAAGACGCACGTGGCGACCACGATCCGGCTCGCACGCGTCGAGTTCATCCTCCGGCTCGAGCAGGCGCAGGCGGCGGGGCAGTAGCTAGATCTGCGTTCGCCGCAGGCGGTGAGCGTCGAACCAGGCGGCCCACAGCGGGATGAGGAAGAGCGTCAGGCTTCCCCACGCGACCGCCGCCACCGACGGCGGCGGCGGTCCCTCGCTCGCGGCCGCGTACATCGCCAGTGCGAAGAAGACGAAGACCGCGAACGCGTAACGCCCGATGCGGTCGCGGGCGACGGTGGTGCGCATGTAGAGCCACACCGCGGCCGCGAAGATCCCGATCTCGATCATCAGCGTCGCTGCCGGGGAGTTCCATAGCCCGTAGCCGATCATCGTTTCCGATCCGGGGGCGAGCGGGAGGTCGGGGCGGTGCGTGACGGCGTCCATCACCCAGTGCGAGAGCACGCCGAGCCCGATCACGACCGCACCACGCGCATAGCGGGTGGCGAGGAAATAGGCGCCGCCGAAGAGCAGGGCCCACACGGCCGTCATCAGCAGGCTGTGCGACCACGGGTAGGACTCGAAGGCCAGCGGCGTGAACGCGGTGTCGCCGGGGGCGATGCGCACCCGCTCGATGCCGAGGATGAGGAAGACCGGCCAGAGCAGATCGAGCATCACCGGCGCGGCCATCAGCCAGCCGAGCGAGGAGCGGGGGGCGGCGGTCTTGGAGGCGAGTCCGACCGCGAAGTGTCCGATGAACATCGTTCAGCCCTCCGGCTTCTCGAGGAATATCTCCTTGGCGGGGTCGAGCGGGCGGGGCGCGGCGCCGGGGCGCGGCGTTCCGCCGAGCGCGCGGTAGGCGACGACGCCGATCCCGGTCGCCGTCGCGGCGACGGCGAAGGCCGCCAGGAGCGCGAGCCCCACCGTGAAGAAGATCACGCCGGCAGCGACGAGCAAAGCGGCGAGCGCCAACTTCCCGGCCGGTCCCGCGGGGCGAATGACGAAGGCGCGCGCGTGGAACCCGGGCGGCAGCTCGCCGCCCGGGCCGCGAGGGTCGATCGGCTGGATCTCGTCGCTCACGCGCTAGTGCGTGGAGTAGACGGCCGTCTTCCCGTCCTTCGCGAAGGCGATGACCTTGTAGGGCTGGGGCGTCGCGCTCGACATCCCGGGCGGTCCCTCGACCATGCCGGGCACCGAGAGGCCGGCGATCTTCGGCTTCTCGGCGAGCAGCTTCCGGATCTCCGGAGCCGGGACGTGTCCCTCGATCACGTAGCCGTGGATGAGCGCCGTGTGGCAGCTCGCGAGTTCGCTCGAGACGCCATTCGCCGCCTTCACGCGGTCGAGCTGGTCATCCGCCATCTCGTTCACGATCACCGTGAAGCCCTGCTCGCGCATGTACGTCACCCACATGCCGCAGCATCCGCACGTCGGGCTCTTGTAGACGACGATGGTGTCGCCGGTGGGGGCGGTATTGACGACGGGCGCCACGCCGTCACCCGAAGGCGCGGTCGCGACCGTTGTCTGCGGCGCGCGCTTCGCGCCGCCGTTCGCGAAGAAGATGCCCGCCACGACGACCGCTCCGATGCCGACACCTGCGGCGAGACCCTTCATGGCGCTCGATGACATGCACTCCTCCCGGATCCGTGATCGACCGTGACGCGCCGGCCGGCGCGTCAGGCATGACCGGAAAATGACGGGGTGGCACTCCGGACGCCAGCGCTCGCGACGACGTCGGGCCATCCCGCACGCGGCTCGCCCCGCCCCCCGACTCACTGCCGGCGGCAGTGCGGCGATCTTGCGGCGCCACCCTCAACCGGACCGGGTCATGACGATGAAGCGCGCACTACAGATCATCCTCGGCATCGCCCTCTTCGGTGCGAGCTTCTCGGGGATGCTGACGTACCAGGAACTGTTCGGGAGCAGCGCGGCGTCCTGTCCAACAGTGGGTGCGCCCGGCACCGTGTTCGGTTATCCGGCGTGCGTGTACGGCTTCTTCATGTACCTGACGATCGTGTTCATCGCGGTGCTCGGGATCCGGAGCGACCGCCTCGAGGAGTCCGCCGGGGCTACTTGAGGCGGGACTGGAGCGCTCCCGAGGGGCATTTCGCGACGGCGGCCATGACCGCTTCGGGCGACGCGTTCTCGGGACGCACCCACCGTTTCAGCTTGGGGTCGAAGACCTCGTGGAGCGTGCGCGCGCAGACGCCCGAGTGCGTGCAGATGTTCGGGTCGTATGTGACCACCACGCCGTCGGCCTCGTAGGTCTGCAGTCGCTTGGTCATTGGCGGATCCTCAGCGAGCCAGGGGCGCGTAGCGGAAGCAGGACTGGAGGTGGTCGTTCACCAGCCCCACCGCCTGCATGTACGCGTAGATGATCGTCGTGCCCACGAAGGTGAAGCCCCGCTGCTTCAGGTCCTTGCTGAGCGCGTCGGATTCGGGGGTGCTGGCCGGGATCTGCCCGTGGGACCGCCGGCGGTTCTGGCGCGGGCGGCCGCCGACGAAGGGCCAGACGTAGGCATCGTACGACCCGAATTCACCCTGTACCGCGAGGAAGGCGCGCGCGTTGGTGGCGAGCGACTCGATCTTGAGCCGATGGCGCACGATCCCGGCATCCTTCATGAGGGCGGCCCGCTTCCGCCGGTCGTAGCGCGCGATCCGCTCGACGTCGAAGCCGTCGAGCACCTCGCGGTAGCGGTCGCGCTTCTTGAGGATGGTCTGCCAGCTGAGGCCGGCCTGCGCTCCTTCCAGCACGAGGAATTCGAAGTGCACGCGGTCGTCGTGCACCGGCACTCCCCATTCGCGGTCGTGGTACGCGTGCATCGACTCCGCGCCCGCCCAGGTGCAGCGGACGCGACTGGCGCCGTCCGTCACGCGCCGGCGCGGGGCGGGAGGGACGCGCCTTCCGCCTTCCCGGCGTTCAGCTTGGTCAGGAAGCGCTGCGCTTCGGAGATGCGCTCGATCTCGACCGACATCGAGTCCACGGTCTGCTCGATCCGCCGGAGCTGGTCCACCACCTCGCGCGGGAGGGGCGGCGCCACGGGGGCGGGGCCGAGCCGGCGGGCGAAGGCGCGCGCGAAGGGCACGCCGATCGCGATGACGCAGATCGCGACGAAGAAGTAGCTGGCGATGTTCTCGACCGTACTCTGGATCTGCGGCCACGTGGGGGGGGCGAGCGTTCCCGATCCATCGACGATGACCGGCGTCGGCAGCCCCTGCTCCTTCGCCCGCTGCGCTTCGAGACGCGCCTGGCGCGCCTGGGCCCGCGCATCCTCGACGCTCTTCCGTACCTGCTCCTTGATCTGCTGCTGCAGCTGCTCGGGGGAGGCCGCCGGCGGCGCGCCGACGGTGGTCGGCGCGGGTGGCGCGGGTGGCGCGGTGGGCGCTTGGGGTGTCGTCGGGGTGGCCTGGGGCATTCGCATCGGCTTCGCTCGGCGTGGCTGGGATGGTGCGGCTGTCGGTCCCCTTACGATGCCAGCGGGCGCCAAGTGTCGCCAGGGACCGTGCTATCGGCAGGAAGGGGTGAATCCTATATTCGCGGCACGACTCACGCACATCCCGGAGGCGGCGTGGACCTCTCCATCGTAGCGGGCAATCTGTTGTACGCGACGTTCGGCGTGCTGCTCATGTTCGGCGGATTCTGGCTCTTCGATCGCCTCACGCCGAAGGTGGACTTCGCCAGCGAGCTCGGGAAGGGGAACATCGCGGTCGCGATCGTCATCGGCGCGATGTTCCTGGCGATCGGCTTCATCATCGGCCGCTCGCTGAATTGAAGGCGCTCGCGCTCCTCGCGGCCGCGCTCGTCGCGCTCGCGCGCGCGGGCGCCCCGGCGCCGGATCCCGGGCCGCGCACCGGCGGCGTCACGACGCGCTACGACGACTACTTCCGGAAGTACTCCAAACGGTACTTCGGCGTCGGCTACGACTGGCGGCGCTTCAAGGCGCAGGCGATGGCGGAGAGCGGACTCCTCCCGACCGCGCGGAGCGAGGCCGGCGCGCGGGGGATCATGCAGCTCATGCCCTCCACCTACGCGCAGATCGCGTCCGTCCGGCCGAACTACCAGTCGATCGACGATCCCCAGTGGAACATCGCCGCGGGGATCCTGCACGACCGCTATCTCTGGAGCTTCTGGGGCGACAAGGCCGCCGAGGACGACCGCCACCGCTTCATGTTCGGCGCGTACAACGCGGGGGAGGTCACGATCGCGCGGGCGCAGGCCGTCGCGCGGAAGGCTCAGCTCGATCCCGCCATCTGGCCGAGCGTGGAGGCGGTGGCGCCGCGCGTCCGCCGCTGGCGCTACCACGAGACGCTCCGCTACGTGCGCACGATCGAGAGCAACTACGAGCGGCTGCGCCCGACCGAGGCGCTTCCCGCGCCCTAGCGGCTGGAGTACCAGTCCCCCGGCGGGTACATCCAGTACTCCTCGAAGCCGTCGCGCGCGTACACGCCGGCGGTGATCGAGCACTTCTTCCCCCCTTCGAACAGCTGATAGCGGAAGGGACCCCAGCGCGTATCCGGTGCCGTGAGCCCGATCGCCGCGAGCGAGGGTGGGCACCCCTGGTGCGCGTGCGTGTACGCATCGAGCGAGTCGGCCACCGGCTTCCCGATCCGGCGAAGCTCGTCTCCCGAGTGGTCCTTCGTGGAGACGATGATCGCGACGGCGGCGATGACGCCGAGCGCGGCGATGAGGGCGAAGGGGACGCGGGGCTTCATGTGGGGTGCGGGCTCATGGGGCGGGGAGGCGCGGCGAGATGCAATGTGGCGGGACGCCGGCGCTGAGGCGGACCCACGAGCGCAGGAGCGTCACGCCGGCGTACGTCCGCGTCATCGAGACGCCGCGTCCATGCGTGGGGTCGAGCTGGTTCGGCATCGAGAAGCTCACGAGGAATCCAGTGGCCGTGGGGCAGGCCAGGAGCGGCGCGTCCCCGACCGTGTTGCGCCGCGCGAACATCATTTCGTCGAAGGTCCGCCCCACATCCATCGTCGGCTCGAGGGCGATCGCCGTGCGGTCGGCGGAGGCCGGCGCGGCGGTGTAGCCGTTCCGGATCAGGAACTCGCGCGCGCACCATGCCGCCGTGTCCGGCGCGGTCGCGAGCGACTGCGCCGGGAGGCGGCAGACGCGTGCCGCCGCGTCCTGTCGTCCCGGAAGGAGCGCGGCCATCAGGGCGAGGCCCGCGAGGGCGCGCATCACTTCGCGCGCGTTTCCATGAGCACGAAGGTGTTCTCCTCGCAATCGTGGAAGTGGCTCATCCACAGCTCCATCGCATCGGTGCGGTGGACGATGTGCGGCTCATCGCGGAAGGCGACGCCCCGCGCCTGGAGCGCCCGCACCGCCTCATCGATCCGCGCCACGGTGAAATACAGGATCGAGGCGGGATGGTCGAACTCCTGCTGCTCGGGCGGCGTCAGCATCAGCCGCACCGATCCCGCCTGGAAGAAGGCGAGGTTCGGCGCCGAGAAGAGGAACTTCAGCCCGAGCGCGTCACGGTAGTACGCGGTGGCGCGCTCGAGGTCCTTCACGACGATCGCGATCTGGCCGATGTCGGAGAGGCCGAACGCGGAGGAGGGGGCGGTCACGGGATCCTCCAGGGTGAATGGTCAACGGACGGCGCCGACGCGGATCGCCGCCGCGAGCAGCTCGCGGATCGCGCGCTCCGGCACCGGCACGTCCGGCCAACAGGAGACGTGGCGCACCTGCGAACCGGTACCCGTGAGCACGTGGTGCGGGTCCGGGAGCACGCCGCCGTGCTCGAAATAGAGCTTCACGCAATCGGCCTGCGGGAAGATCCCGGCGAGGTACCCGGCCTGGCGGTCGTGATAGCCGATGCCGTGCCAGCCGTCGTAGGCGCGTTCCTCCACGCTGGGCAGGGTGCGCCGGATCAGCTTGCGCAGCTCGTTCGCCAGGCGCCGCACCGAGGGGGGGAAGGGGCGCAGGATCTCTCCCGGCGTCGTGACCGGGCGGCGGGGGAGCGACGGCCGCCGCGGCGCCGCGCGCGTCACGGGGCCCTTCGCCTTCGGACGCGCCGCCGCGCGCGCCGCCGGGCGGCGCTTCGTCTTGGCCTTGGCCTTCACCTTGATCTTCGCCTTCGGTCGTCCCGTCACATCGCCTCCGATTCGATGATCCGCACACCCTGCGCGTCCTCGCGCGCCGCGCGCACGATCGCCGCCGCGACGAGGCGCGCCGGCACCGGCTTGTACTTCCGCGGCGTGAGGAAGGCGAAGAAGCTCGCGATCCGCTCCCCGGGGCGCACCTCTGTCCGCTCTCCGAGCAGGAGCGACGGCCGGAGGATGGTGACGCTCCGGTAGGGGAGCGCCCGCACCGCCTGCTCGATCTCTCCCTTCACCCGGTTGTAGAAGATCCGCGACTTCTGGTTCGCGCCGAGCGAGCTCACCAGGAGGAAATGGTGTACCCCCCGCTTCACTCCCATCCGAGCGAGCGTCTGGACGTAGTCGAAGTCCACGGTGCGGAAGCGCTCGCGTGAGCCGGCTTGCTTGAGGGTCGTGCCGAGGGTGCAGACGATCTGGTCCACATTGAAGAGCGGCAGGTGCTGGTCGAGGCGCGAGAAGTCGATCTCGTACACCTCGAGCTTCGCCTTGAAGCGGTCCGGGACGAAGCGCGACGGGAGCGCGCGCCGCGTGAGCACGACGAGGCGCGCGACGTCGGGCGCCTCAAGCAGGAGGCGCAGACATTCGCGGCCCACGAGCCCGGTGGCACCTGCGAGGAGGACGGATCGGCCGGTCGGCATCGGGCTAGAGGATGCGCGACGGCGCGGGCGTCCGCTACCCCGAAACGATCTTTCGGATGAACGCCAGGAGCGGGGGGAGGAGGGCCAGGGCGATGGCGAGGGCCAGATGCCGGGTCCCGTAGGGGAGGCGGACGATGAACTCGCCGCCGCTGGCGTCGGTCTGCTTCGCGTGGGAGATCACCCGTGCCACGAGATACGCGGCCGTGAGCGCGACCGCGAGCACCCAGAGGATACTCGAGGCGGCGAGCCGCCCCCAGCTCCAGCCGGCGGGATCGAGCGGGGTCATGGCCGGGCCCCCTCGGCGCGCACGAGCGAGCGCCGGCGGCGGCGGATCGGGCGGAGACGCTCGCGGAGCTCCTCGCGCCAAGGGGCCCCCGCGCTGCGGCGGACGACCATGTCCCCCAGCCGGAGCACGGCCCCGGCCAAGGCGGACCAGGGCACCTCGAAGCGGGTCTCCCGGGGCACGGCGCACCCGTAGAAGTCCGAGAGCGTGACCACATTGCCGGCGTGCGACACGGCGAAGTCGGCGACCTCTCCGCAGTGGTTCTCGAGCGCCTCGGCACAGAAGAAGATCGGCCACACGGCGCGCCGCGCGGCGGCGGCATCCGTCACGGCCGCGTGGTCCTCGCTGGCCGCGCGCGCGAGCGCGAGCGCCGAGCCGGGGAGTCCGCAGAGCCGCCAGTCGAGCACCACCACGCCGCGCACGCGCAGCAGGACCGCGCCGGCGAGCGGGGCGCCGCGGGACTCGTCGATCTCGACGCGCAGGTGGAGCAGGCGGGCCATGCGGCGCCTCCGCCGTAGCGGGAGGTCAAAGGAGGAGCCCTGCCCGGACCAGAGCGAGGGCGGAGGTCAGCGGGAGCGGGTCGCGGCGGGGGCGCCGCGGACGTACGCGATGTAGTCCCCCGCCTGCGGCTCACCGCCGGCGGCGCGCAGGAGGGCGTTCACCTGCCCGCGGTGATTCGCGCCGTGCAGGCAGACGTGGAGCAGGATGTCCTCGACGCGGGAGTCGAACTCGGCGCCGGCGGAGTTCGCATAGTGCACCGTCCGCGCCAGTTCCGTCTCGGTGCAGGCCGCGAGGAATTCCTCCCAGGCCGCGTGCGTCTCCTTCATCAGCCGCTCGCAGTCGTCCACCGTGGGTGTCGGCCAGATGGCGGCGCTGGGCGGCCGCTTCTCGAGGCGCGACAGCCAATTGTGCTCGGACCCGAGGATGTGCGCGAAGATCTCGAGCGCACGCGCGGGGGGCTGCTCGGCGCGGCGCAGTGCTTCGAGCGTGCGGCGGTCGGCCCACTCCAGGTGCGCGAAGAGGCGGCGGACCATCGGGAGTGCGCTCATGACACCGTCCCGGCGAGCGCGCTCTCGTAGATCGCGACCGACTCGTCGTCGAAGAGGCAGGCGACGATCCGCTCGAAGGCGGCCTCGTGCAGGCGCATCACCCCGACCGCGATCTCCGCCGCCAGCGGGCGGGGGAAAGCGTAGATCCCCGTGGCGATCGCCGGGAAGGCGATCGTCCGGATGCCGGGGTTCGCGCGCGCCACGCGGAAGACGCTGCCGTAGGTGTGGCGCAGGATGTCCCGCTCGCCGGCATGGCCGCCGCGCCACATCGGGCCGACGGCATGGATGACGAACTTGGCCGGGAGCTGGAAGCCGGGGGTGATCACCGCGCCGCCGGGCTCGCACTCGCCGAACGACTGGCAGGCGGCGCGGAGATCGCGGCCCGCGGCACGATGAATGGCGCCGCTCACGCCGCCCCCGGGCAGGAGCTCCGCGTTCGCAGCGTTCACGATCGCATCGACGGCGAGCGTCGTGATGTCGGCGCGCAGGACCTCGATCATCGCCCCGCCCGCGCGGCGGCTACCGTCCGCGGCCGCCGGACTTGGCGGAAGTGGACCACGGTTTGTGCTGCGGCTGCTGCCGCACGCCCTTCGGCTGCGGCTTGCTCGCGGGCTGCGGCCCTTTCGCCGGCGGCCGCGGGATCGGATTCTTCGGCGCGGGCTTGGGGGCCATCGCCTAGAACTCCCGCTTCTTCATTTCCTTGAACAGCTTCAGCGCATCCGCGTCCGGATCGTTCGCCGGCGAGATGGTGTCGTCGTACTTCGCCTTCGGCTTCTGTTGCGCGGCGGCCTTGGCGGCGTTCTTCCGCGCGAGCGCCTGCAGCTTCTTCTCATCCATGGGACTCCGCACTCCATGCCGGGGTGGTACCGGGAAAGCTATGCCATCGCAGGGCCGCTGTCACCCGGCCGATGCCTCGGCCTGGGCGACGTGCCGTCGCCCGAGCGCGCCGAGCACCCGGAAGGCGGAGTAGAGGTTGTACTTCACGGACGGATTGAAGGGGGAGGCGATCTTGAGCCGCTCGAGATCGAGCCCCGCCGCATCCCAGGCGAGGTACTGGAGCTCGCGCTGGCTCTTCATGTACGCGGCGAGCGTCTCCCTCCGCGGCTTCAGGTGGATCGCGTCGGAGTGGGCCGGTGTCTTCCGCGCCGATTGGGGGGTCGGCTCGAGCCGCCGCGAGAGCAGGTAGCCGGCCACATCGCGACGGTACTTCTTCGTCGCCGGCGGGAGTTTCCGGCCGGCGGCGACGGACGCTCTGATGTGCGGCAAGTACGCGTCGTTCGTGATCGTGAGGTGCGCGATGCACTCCGCCGGCGACCAGCGGTGCGCGTCGGGCGGCCGCACGAACGAAGAATCGTCGAGCCGGATCACGAGCCGCTGCGCAGCGGTCATGATGTCCTCGTATTCGCAGATCAGTTCCACGATCTGCTCGTTCACGCCGGCGTTCACGGGCGGGTGGGGGTGACCACGACCGCCGTGCCATAGCAGAGGACTTCCGTCACGCCCTGCATGACCTCGGTGGCGTCATAGCGCACGTTGATCACCGCGTTCGCTCCCATCTGCTCGGCGTGCGCCATCATCAGCTCGTAGGCATCCTCGCGCGTCTTCTCGCAGAGTTCCGTGAGGATGGTGATGTTGCCGCCGAGGATCGTCTGCAGACCGGCGGCGAAGCTGCCGACGATCGAGCGCGAGCGGACGATGATGCCGCGGACGAGGCCGAGCGACTTGGTGACGTCGTAGCCGGGCAGGGTGGGAGCGGTGGTGACCATCGAGAAATGGGTCTGGCGCATGCTAGGATCTCGGAAAGGGCGGTGTATCGGCTGGGCGTTCCAGCGGGTGTTCAGACGTCAGTGTCATCGCGGACGAGACGGCGGCGGGCGGCGTCCCGGCGCGCGAGGGTGTCATCGAGCCGCGCGACGGCGGGGGCGACGAGGATCCCGCCTGCTTCGTACAGGGCGGCGACCACGAGCAGCATCACTACGCCGATGAGGACATCCTCGGGGATACTGCCCTCGCTCGCGACGAGCTTCTGCTTGTGCGTTTCGTACTCGGAAAGGTACTTCTCCTTGGTGAGCGCGGCGCCCTCCCGGCGGTCGTCAGCGAGACTGTTCGCGACGGCGATCCCGGTGATGATCCCGGCAACGCACGCCACGACCAGCCGGCCGACCAGCTGGCGGCTGCTGCGGCGCGCGAGCCACCGGGGCGGCGGAGGGACCTCGCCGAACGCGGGCGGAGGAGCGGAGGGATCGCTCATGACGACGGTACTACGCGCCGCACGCGCCGGACGCTGGCATCACGGCTTCTTCGCCTTCGGCACCACGGGCGGCACGGAGTGCACGTAGCGCCAGAGGGCATTGAGCTCTCCGTCGGTCAGCCTGCGGAAGTCCTTCCATGGCATCTCATCGGTGATCGTGGTGCCATCCGGGCGCTTCCCCTCGCGGAGCGCCTTGAAGAAGTCGGCCTCCGTCCAGCCCGCGAGCTTGCCGCCCGGCGTGATGTTCGGACCCACCGCGCCATTCCCGAGATTCGTGCCGTGGCACTCGTGACAGCCGGCCACCTCGGCGAGATAGCCGCCGTAGGCGAGCGTGTCCGATTCCGGCGGCTTGGTGCGCACGGCGTTCGCCTCCACCTGCTCCGCCGAGAAGAGCGGGAAGGGGGTGAGCACGGAGAGGATGCGGGCGAGCGGCCCGACGCGTGGGGCGGGGATCACGCGGTCCACCGGCGGCACGGAGTCGAGGTAGGCGATGATGTTCGCGAGGTCCTCATCGGGGAGATGCTCGAACGCGTTCGTCGGCATCATGAGGAGCGTGCGTCCGTCGGGGGCGACGCCGTACCGGAGCGCGCGCACCCAATCGGCCCGCGTGAAGGACCTCCCGATCCCGCCCTCACCCTTGGTGAGATTGCGCGACCAGAGGTGGCCCATCTTCCCGTCGTTGAAGAACTGTTGACCGCCGAGGTCGGGGCCGTGGCAGCCGACGCAGCCGACCTGGACGTAGTGTTCGCCGGCCGCCCGGTCGCCGGCGGCGGGGATCACGAGCTGTTCCGGTGCGATGTCATGCGTGCGGCGCTGGTGACTGACGCTCAGGAGCGTCAGCGAACCGACCGCGATCACGAGAACGGCGATGAGCGATCCGAGGAGGATCGCGATCCACTTGAGGAGCTTGGGCATGTCAGGTCGGGGGCGGATGGTTGGCTCAGTGTATCGGAGGACAATCTGAGCGCCGGCGGCGCGCCGTCAACTGCGCCGCGGGGCGGACGGCGGGTCAGGTCGCCGCCCGCATCGCCTCCGCGACGGCCGACAGCTCCGCGTCGATCTCGACCGGGCGGTTCGCGCCGGGGGGCGGAGGTTCCATTTCCCGGTGGTAGTGGACGAGCACGCCGGGGTCCTTCAGCACATGGCCGGTGAGCACCGCCACCACGCGCTCCCCCGCGCCGATCGTCCCGGCGCGCACGAGCTGCCTCACGCCGGCGACACTCGCGGCACTCGCCGGCTCGCAGCCGGTGCCGCTCGCGTCGATCACCGCCTTCGCTTCCATGATCTCGGCATCGCTCACCGCCGCGACCACGCCGCGCGTCTCGCGGATCGCCGTCACGGCGCGCGGGTACGACGCCGGGTCGCCGATCTTGATGGCGGTCGCGATCGTCCGCGCGCGCACCTGGTGGCGTTCGGTGAAGCCGCCGCGGAAGCTCATCGCGAAGGGGGCGGCGCCCTCCGCCTGCACGGCGAGCAGCCGCGGCACCTTCGCGATGAGCCCGAGCCGGTGCGCCTCGATGAGCGCCTTCCCGAACGCCGCGGTGTTGCCGAGGTTGCCCGCCGGCAGCGCGATCCAGTCCGGCGCGTCCCACGCCAGTTGCGCGAGCGCCTCGAGGACGATCGTCTTCTGCCCCTCCACCCGCCACGGATTCACCGAATTGAGCAGGTAGACACCGAGCTGTTCGCTCGCCTCGCGCACCAGTCGCAGGCAGTCGTCGAAGTCGCCGCGCACGAGGAGGGTGCGCGCGCCATAGGCGATCGCCTGCGTGAGCTTGCCGAGTGCGACGCCTTCGGCGGGGACGAGCACGAGGGCGGGGATCCCGGCGATCGCCGCATAGGCCGCCATCGAGGCGCCGGTGTTCCCGGTGGTGGCGCAGGCGACGGCGCGCGCGCCGATGCGCTTCGCCTGGGTGACGCCGGCCGTCATGCCGCGATCCTTGAACGAGCCGGTGGGATTCATCCCCTCGTGCTTCAGCCAGAGCCGCGAGGCGCCCGTCCACGCGCTCACCGTGGGGCGTTCGAGGAGGGGCGTGTTCCCCTCCGGGAAACTGACGACGCTCTCCCCCGCGCCGGGCATGACGAGCTCACCGTAGCGCCACACGCCCGACCCCGCGCGCGCCGCGAAGCGCTGCGCGAGCGCCGCGCCCCGCGCGTCCGGTTCCGGGTGCACGATGTCGAGCAGGCCGCCGCACGCCGCGCACACGACGTGCGGGTCGGTGGCGCTCGATTCGCCGGCGCACTCGAGACACCGCTGGATGGAGGAACGCACGGTGGCGGGCATGCGGGGAGAATAGGCGCGCGGGGCGCCGAGCGGGAGAGTCGTGAAACTTCGCGGTGCCGGACGGTGTCATATGAATACCCCGCGCCGCCTCCCATACCGCCTCCTCGCGCGGTTCGTTACTCTCCGGTCCTCCGGTCCCGCCTTCCCACTCCGCACCCGCCGCCATGTCCTCCCGGTCCCGCCAAGTCGCCATCGCCGTCGCGTTCGCCCTGCCGCTGCTCGCGGGCGGATTCGTCCTTGGATCCCGCCGCACGCGGGATTCCGCGCGGCTCTTCGACCAGGTGCTCAACTACGTCGGGGCCCGGTACGTCGATTCGCTCCCCGCCGGCGACCTGTACGAGAAGGCGGCGCGCGGGCTCGTGCGCGAGATCCAGGACCCGTACGCCGCCCTGTACTCGCCGAAGGAGCTGACCGAGTTCACCGCGAGCACCGGCGGCCGCTACGGCGGGCTCGGCATGCTCGTCGAGGACCAGCAGGGGGTCACGGTGGTGAGCCGTGTCTTCCCGCACACGCCGGCCGAGGCCGGCGGCGTCCGCGAGGGCGACCGGATCATTATGGTGGGGGAGCAGTCCACGCGCGGGTGGCGGCTCAACCAGGTGACGGATCAGCTCAAGGGGACGCCGGGCACCGCGGTGAAGGTGACCTTCGCGCGCCCGGGCGTGCCGCAGCCGATCCCGATGCAGTTCACCCGCGCGGTGATCCACGTGCCGGCGGTGCCCTTCGCGATGATCGTCGGCGACAAGACCGGCTACATCCCGCTCCTCCAGTTCAACGAGACGGCGGCGGAAGAGCTCCGCGATGCGGTGGTGCGCTTGAAGGGGGAAGGGGCGCGCTCCCTCGTGATCGACCTGCGCGGCAACGGCGGCGGGATCGTGGACCAGGCGATCGAGATCAGCGAGCTCTTCCTCCGGTCCGGGCTCGAGATCGCGAGCGTCCGCGGGCGCGACGGCCCGCCGCAGCGCTACGTGGTCGAGGGCCAGCCGATGGCGCCGACGATCCCGCTGGTGGTGCTCACCGATGGCTACACGGCGAGCGCGAGCGAGATCGTCGCCGGCGCGCTGCAGGACCACGACCGCGCGCTCATCCTCGGCACGACGAGCTTCGGGAAGGGGCTCGTGCAGTCGCTCTTTCCGCTCGACGGCGGCTGGGCGCTCAAGCTCACCACCGCCAAGTGGTACACCCCGAACGGCCGCTCCATCCAGAAGGAGCGCAAGTTCATCAATGGGCAGCTCATCGAGGAGCCGGATTCCGCGGAGTCCGACACCGTGAAGAAGGCGCGCCCGATCTTCCACAGCGATGATGGCCGCGTGGTGTACGGCGGCGGCGCCGTGTCCCCCGACGTCACCGTGCGCCCCGACACGCTCACCGGCGCCGAGCAGCGCTTCCTCAAGGCCGTGACCCCGAAGTCGCAGGAGTTCTACGTCACGCTGTACAACTTCGCGATGACGAAGAAGGACAGCGTGCGGCCGGATTTCACCATCCCGCCGGCGTGGCGGAACGGCTTCTACGCGGAGCTCGGCGGCGCGGGGGTGAAGGTGGACCGCGCGCTCTATGACAGCGCGTCCGCCGAAGTCGATCGCCTGCTGGGCGACCGGATCTCCCGCTTCGCGTACGGTGATTCGGCGGCCAAGCGGCGCGACATCCCCGACGACTCGCAGTTGGCTGCCGCGCTCGACCTGCTCCGGAAGGTGTCCACGCAGCGGGAGTTGTTCCTTGCCGCGAACAAGCTCGCGGCGCGGACGGCATCTCGCCCGTGACCGGGGTCTCGGCTCATCCCAGGGAGGTATCCGTGCGGAACCTGATCGTCGTGGCCGCGATGGCCCTCGCGCTCGCCGCTTGCCACAAGAAGCAGCACGTCGGCGACCTCGACCTCAGTCCGAAGGTGTCGATCGCCGTCGTGAACAACTTCATTCCGGTGGATCAGTTCACGATCTACATGGTGAACGCGAACGGCGGGCAGCTGTTGCTCGGCACGGCCAGTCCCAGCCGGACCCAGAAGTTCACGTACCAGCCGACGACCGCCACCGACAAGTTCACCCTGGTCGCGCAGTCCACGAACGGGCGCCGATTGTCATCGCAGCAGTTCACGCTCCAGAATCTGGAGTCGATCACCTGGGATCTGCGCTCGAACATGATCCAGTTCTACGAGCCGTGAGGCGGAAGGCGGGGCCGTCAGTCGTGGACGGCCTCGCCCCCTTTCATCACGAGCTTCACCTTCCGCACCGCGCTGATGTCCTTCGAGGGGTCCCCCTCGACGGCGACCAGATCGGCCAGCAGTCCCGGCGCAATACTCCCGACCTTGTCGTCGATGTGGAACACGCGCGCGTTCACTGAGGTGGCGGAGCGCAGCACGGCGATCGGCGGCATCCCCCACGCCGCCAGCAATTCCATTTCGCGCCAGTTCTCGCCGTGGGGGAAGACGCCGACGTCGCCTCCCATGCAGATCGTGACGCCGGCGGCGAGCGCGGCCTTGAAGCTCGCGCGCTTGGCGGTGATCATCGGCGGCTCGGGATCGGTGCCGGGCTTCCAGCCGCGGTAGCGGGCGATCGCATCATCGGCGGCGAGGGTGGGGCAGAGCGCCACCTTCCGCTGCGCCATCAGCGTGAACACGTCCGGGGTGCCGGCGTCGGCGTGCTCGATCGTCTCGACACCCGCCATCACGGCGCGGCGGATCGCTTCCGCGCTCGACGCGTGCGCGACCACCGGACGGCCGGAACTCCGCGCGACTTCCACGATGAGGGTCAGCTCATCGGCGGTGAAGGTCGGGCGCGTCTCCCCGCCGGGCCCCCAGCGATAATCGGCGTACACCTTGATCCAATCGGCGCCGCGGCCGATCTGCTCGCGCACGGCGCGAGTGAGGCCATCCACCCCATCGGCCTCCTGAGCGCCCTGCGGGACGTCCCACCGCGGATCGAAGCCGCGCGGTCCGTAGGAGCCGGTCGCGACGATCGCGCGGGTGACCACGATCAGCCGCGGACCGGGGATGATCCCCTGGTCGATCGCGGCCTTGAGGCCGACGTCGGCGTCGCCGGCTCCCTCGGTGCCGAGATCGCGCTCGGTGGTGAAGCCGGCGCGGAGCGTGGCGCGCGCCTGGTTCACGGCGCGCGCGGTGCGGAGCGCGAGTGGTTCCTTCAGCACCTGCACATCCCACGGCGTCTCGTTGTAGGGATGCAGGAAGAGATGCGAGTGCCCTTCGATGAAGCCGGGGAGGAGGGTCGTGCCGGGAAGGTCGATCACCGTCGCGTCGGCGGGAACGCCGACCTGCGTGGCGGGGCCGGCGGCGGCGATGCGGTCGCCGCGGACGAGCACCGTCCAGCCGTCGTGCATCGCCGACCCGTCGAAGACGCGCGCGGGGCGGAGGAGGAGGACGGCAGGTGTGAGGTGTGAGGTGTCAGCTGTCAGGGACCACAACGGCAACAGCAACAGAGTCAAGAGCGCGGATGCTCGCATCACGATCACGGTGCGAAGAGAAGGGAACCAAGTTGGGGCGACGCCGCTTAGATTGCACCCGGTTCGCGACGGCGGCAACGACCCACATTCCTGACGGAGCACGTATGGCAGAGAAGAAGATCATCGCGGTGGTCGGCGCGACGGGCGCCCAGGGCGGCGGCGTCGTCCGCGCGATCCTCAATGACAAGAGCGGTCCCTTCACCGTCCGTGCGATCACGCGCGACGTGAATTCCGATGGCGCGAAGGCCCTCAAGGCGATGGGCGCCGAGGTCGTGGCCGGCGACGTCGATGACGTGGCGAGCCTGACGCAGGCGTTCAAGGGGTGCTACGGCGCCTTCGGCGTCACCTTCTACTGGGCGCACATGTCACCCGAGCGGGAGAATGCCCAGGTCGGGAACATCGCGAAGGCGGCGAAGGCGGCGGGGCTGCAGCACGTCGTCTGGTCGACGCTCGAGGACACCCGCAAGTACGTCCCGCTCACCGATGACCGGATGCCGACGCTGGCGGGCAAGTACAAGGTCCCGCACTTCGACGCGAAGGGGGAGATGGACCACGTCTTCGCGGACCTCGGCGTCCCGACCACGTATCTGCTCGCGTCGTTCTACTGGGAGAACTTCATCGGATTCGGCGCCGGCCCCAAGAAGGGTCCCGACGGCGTGCTCGCGCTCACGATGCCGATCGGCAAGGCCAAAATGGCGGGCGTCGCCTCGGATGACATCGGCGGCGTGGCGTACGGCATCTTCAAGAAGGGGACGAGTCTCGTCGGCCAGCGCATCGGCGTGGCGGGGGAGCATCTCACCGGCGAAGAGATGGCGGCCAAGCTCACGAAGGCCCTCGGCCAGCCCGTGCGCTACAACGGCGTGCCGGCGGCGGTGTACCGGAGCTTCGGCTTCCCCGGCGCCGACGACCTGGGCAACATGTTCCAGTTCTACGACGAGTTCGAGAAGGTCTGCAACGACATGCGCGATGTTGCCGCTTCTCGCCGCTACTACCCGGGGCTGCAGAGCTTCGACCAGTGGCTCGCAAAGCACGCCAACAAGATCCCGCTCGAGTAGCGCGCTCTCGTGGCGGCGATCGAGACGAAGGCGCTGCGGAAGGTGTATGACCCGCCGTCGGCGCGCTCCCGGAAGGGGGCGCCGGCGGCGGGGGTCGTCGCGCTCGAATCGCTCGACCTCGAGGTACGTGACGGCGAGTTCTTCGGGCTGCTGGGTCCCAATGGCGCCGGCAAGACGACCACCATCGGGATCCTCACCACGCGCATCCTCGCGACCTCGGGGAGCGCCTTCGTGGCGGGGGTCGATGTGCTCGCGGACCCGGTGGCGGTGCGCCGCCTGCTCGGCGTCGTGCCACAGAAGCCGAATCCCGACCGGCAGCTCACCGTGCGGGAGAACCTGGTCTACCACGCCGCGTACTTCGGCATCCCCGCGCGCGCCGCCGCGCCGCGCGCCGACGAGCTCCTCGAGCGCTTCGGCATCGCCGACAAGCGCGACGCCAAGGTGGAGGCACTCTCGGGCGGCCAGCAGCAGCGGCTCATGATCGTGCGCGCGCTCATCCACGAGCCGCGCGTGCTCTTCCTCGACGAACCGACCGTCGGGCTCGATCCGCAGGCGCGTCTCGATCTCTGGGCGATCCTCCGGCAGCTCCACGCGCAGGGGCGGGCGATCATCATGACCACGCATTACATGGAGGAGGCCGACCAGCTCTGCGAACGCGTGGCGATCGTGGACCAGGGGAAGCTGCTCGCGGTGGACACTCCCGCCGGGCTGAAGCGGCGCGCACCCGGCGGCACGCTGATCGAGATCACCATCGACGGAGACGCCGGGGCGCTCGCCTCGGCGGCGTCCGCGCTCCCCGGCGTGCTCAGTGCGACCGCGGCCGGTCCGGTCGCGCGGGTGTACGCCGAGCGGGGCGGGGAGACGGTCGCGTCGCTCGTGCGCGCCGCCGAACAGGGCGGCCGGGTCGTCAGTGACATCCATCTCGCGCCGCCGAGTCTCGAGACGCTCTTCATTTCCCTCACCGGGAGGAAGCTCCTGTGACCGGCGCCACGCCCGGCCGGGTGAGCACGCTCTGGGTCTTCGGCGCGCTCCTGCGCCGTGACGCGCGCGTCATCCGCCGCGAGCTCCCCTTCTTCCTGCTGCGCACCACGCTGCAGCCGATGCTGGTCGTCTTCGTCTTCGGCTTCCTGCTGCCGCGCATGGGCTTCGTGGGTCGCGGCTACGGCGGCGCGCTCCTCCCCGGCGTGCTCGCGATCAGCATCGCGCTGTCGAGCGTGATGTCGGTGGCGTTCCCGATGGTGGTGGACTTCGGCGTCACCCGCGAGATCGAGGACCGGCTCCTCGCGCCCATCCGCATGGAGTGGCTCGCGGTGGCGAAGGTGGTGAGCGGCGTGGCGCAGGGGCTCATCGCGGCGCTCTTCCTGCTGCCGATCGCGCGCCTGATCATGGGTCCCATCGACGGGCTCACCATCGCGCACTTCGGGCTCGTGCTGTTCCTCACCGTGCTCGGCGCCGCGGCCTTCTCCACCTTCGGCCTCTGGCTCGGCACCGTGATCAGCCCGCAGCAGATCGGGCTCATGTTCGGCGTGATCGTGACGCCGCTCATCTTCTTCGGCTGCGCGTACTACCCGTGGCAGGGACTGAGCGTGCTCCCCGTGCTCAAGTATCTCGTGCTCGTGAACCCGCTGGTGTACGTGGCGGAGGGGATGCGCGGGGCGTTCACGCCATCGCTACCCCACATGCCGGTGCCGGTGGTCATCGCCGCGCTCCTGGCGATCATCGCCGCCTTCTGGCTGCTGGGGATGCGGAGCTTCCGCCAGCGCGCGCTGAGCTGACGCGCCGCGGCGCGGCTATGCGCCCGTTTCCGCCGGCAACCCGTTCCGCGCCCACTCCGCGAAGCCGCCGGTCACGTTGATGACCTCGCGCCCGCCCTGCGCCATCAGGAGGCTGGTCGCGACCACCGAGCGCGCGCCGCTCTGGCAGAGGACGGCGACCGGCTTCCCCGTCGCGACCTCGGCGTAACGCTCCGGCAGCTCGCTCAGCGGGATGTTGGGGACGCCGGCGGGATGACCGGCATTCCACTCCGACCGGTTCCGGACGTCGAGGAGCGCGATCTCGCCGCGCGCCGCGCGGGCGGCGGCGTCCTGCACGCCGAGCTGCGGCACCGTGGCGAGCGTGTGGCCGGCGGCGGCCCAGGTGGGGAGCGCGCCGCTCGCGATGGCGCCGGTTGCGCGGTCGAGGCCGATCATCGCGAGGTCGCGCGCGGCGCGCCCGGAGGCGCCGGGAGTGCCGTCGTCCACGATGAGGTAGAAATCGCGGTCGAAGGGGATGATCGAGCCGGCGTACGTGGAGAAGCTCCGGTTGAGCGGCACGCTGATCGTCCCCGGGATGTGCCCGGCAGCGAAGAGGTCCGCGCGGCGCGTGTCGATGATGAGCGCGTGATTGTCCACGAGCGAGGCGAAACGCGCCGTCCCGACGAGCGGCGGCTCGCGGAAGCCGCCGAGCGGCGCCGGCCCCTCGCGGTTGAGCCGCTTCATCTCGGCGAAGTAGCGCGGCGGCTCGGGCTGGCCGGCGAGCACCTCGTGCACGAAGGCTTCCTCGTCGTCGATCGCGAAGGCCCAGTTCGCCAGCCGCTCGTAGCCGACGGTGGTCTGCGGCATCGCCCCGAGCGCCTTGCCGCACGCGGAGCCCGCGCCGTGGCCGGGCCAGAGCTGCAGGTAGTCGGGGAGCGCCCGGAAGCGCCGCAGCGAACGGAAGAGCGCCCGCGCGCTGGTCTCCATTGTGCCGGCGATGTGCGCCGCGCGCTCGAGGAGGTCGGGGCGTCCCACATCGCCCGCGAAGACGAAGTCCCCCGTGAAGGCCCCCACCGGCCGGTCCGTCGCCGGCGTATCGGTGACGAAGAAGATGAGATGCTCCGGCGTGTGCCCCGGTGTGTGCCAGACCTCGAAGGCGAGGTTGCCGACGTTGAAGCGCGATCCCTCACCGATGAGCTTCGCGCCTTCCGCGGCGGCGAAGGCGTACTGCCAGTCGGCGCCCCCTTCCTTCGAGAGCAGCAGCCGCGCGCCGGCCAGCGCCGCGAGCTCGCGGCTCCCGGAGAGGAAGTCGGCGTGGATGTGCGTCTCGGTGACCATGATGATGCGCACCTTCTCTTCCCGCGCGGCGTCGAGATACTGCTGGGCGTCACGGTTGGGATCGATCACGATCGCCTCACCCGTCGCCTGGCAGCCCACCAGGAAGCTCGCCTGCGCGAGGCGGTCGTCGTAGAACCGGCGGAGGAGCATCGGGGTCAGCCTCCCCGATGGCGGCGAGCGTAGTCGATCCCCATCCGCGCGTAGTCGGAGCTCTTCAGGCCGATCTCCTGCGCGAGCTGGAGCGCGGCGTCCTCCGGCATCTTCTCGTCGATCAGGAAGTAGGGGAGGAAGAGCGCGCCGACCCGGTTCGCGGTGGCGCAGTGGACGAGCAGGGGCCGCTTCGACGGATCGCGCACGACGCCGAGGAAGCGCGTGAACGCCGCATCGTCGAGGGTCGCCGGCGTCACCGGAATGAGCACGTACTCCATGCCCGCGGCCCGCACCGCGGCTGCTTCATCGTAGCCGCGTGGTTCGGGTGCGGCGCGCAGGTCCACGACGGTGCGCGCGCCGGCGCGCGCGATCTCCGCGAGCTGCGCGGCGGAGGGCTGGCCGGCCGCGGCGAGGTCGTCGCGCGGGCAGGAACCGTAGGGAAGCGTGAGCGCGATCGCAGCGAGTGTCGTCACGTGGGCGGACCGGCGTCAGGGATTCGGAGCGGAGTGGTGTGAGGGAAGATGACATCAAGTCGTGCGCCTGTGAACCCGGCGGGTTGTCCGGCCGTCGCCCGCGAGGCATCATAGGGGTCCATGCGCCTACCCCTGCTCGTCCTCTTTTTCGGCGCGTTCGCGTTCGCGGCGCGCGCGCAGGACGGGCTCGTGGTGCCGAGTCTGGACTGGCGGACGGTGGAGACGAAGCACTTCGTCATCCACTACCCGAAGGCGGCGGAGGCGTGGACGCTCGACTTCGCGTCGCGCATCGATGCGGAGTACGCCGCCGTCTCGGCGATCGTCGGGAGCGCGCCCGAGGAACGCGTGACCGTCCTGGTGCAGGACCCGAACAACGTCGCGAACGGCTTCGCGCTCCCCTTCCTCAATGGGCCGGTGGTCTTCTTCTGGCCGACGCCGGCCGACCCGTCGAGCGGCATCGGCGCGCCGATCGGTTGGGGGGGGATGCTCGCCGTGCACGAGTATGCGCACGTCGCGCACCTTGCCCGTCCCTCGCGGAATCCGGCCGAAGCGCGGCTCGCGCGCTGGTCCACGCTCGACTTCGGCCCGCTCGCGCTCGCGACGCCGCGCTGGGCGACCGAGGGCTACGCGACCTTCGTGGAAGGGCGGATCACCGGCGCGGGGCGTCCGCACAGCGCCTGGCGCGCGGCGATCATCCGGGAGTGGGCGCGCGCGGGCCAGCTTCCGGCGTACGGGCAGATCAACGCCGATCCGCGCTTCTTCGGCGGCGCGATGGCCTACCTCGTCGGCTCCGCCTACCTGGAGTGGCTCGTGGCACGCCCGGGGCAGAGCGATTCGAGCCTGGCATTCGTCTGGCGCCGGATGAGCGCCCGGACGCCGCGCGGCTTCGATGAGGCATTCAGCGGCGTCTTCGGTGCACCGCCCGCCGAGCTGTACGGGCGATTCGTCGCCGAAGTCACCGCGCAGTCGCTGGAGCTGGAGCGCGCACTCCTCGCCGATAGCGCGAAGCTCGGCGCCGGCGCGCCGGCCACCGTGCAGCGGCTCCATTGGAGCACTGGTGCGCCGGCGCGCTCGCCGAACGATTCCTTCCTCGCGCTCACGCGGGGCTCGCCCACGACCCCGACGCGCGTCGTCGTCTGGCCGACGCACGTTCCAGCGGACACCGCGGCGGCGCGCCGTCGCGCGGCGGAGATGAAGCGCGATCCGCTCGATGTTCCCGCCATCCATCCCGATCCGCCGCCCGCGCCGGCCGTCGCGATCCGCTGGCCCGAAGGAGGCGCCTCCTTCGATTCGCCGCGCTGGCTCCCCGACGGGCGGCAGCTGCTGGTCATCCGGAACACCGGCGCCGGCGACGGGGAGATCCGGCGCGACCTCTTCGTCTGGGACTCCCGCACGAACGTGGTGCGGCGCGTGACGCACGAGGGCGGCATCCGGCAGGCGGACGCGATGCCGGACGGCCGCAGCGCCGTCGCGGCCCGCTGCGTCGAGGGGATCTGTGGTCTCGTGCGGGTGGATCTCGCGAGCGGCTATCTGCGGCCGATCGTGGATGGCGCGCCGCGCGTGATCTACGAGCGGCCGCGGGTGTCCCCCGATGGCCGCTACGTGGCCGCCGCGCGGCAGACCGGCGCCGCGTGGCGTGTCGTCCTCATCGACCTCACCGGCGCGGCGCCGATGCGCACGGTGGGTCCCGATGACGGCGCCAATCGCTATGACCCGGCGTGGCGCGCGGACGGCGAGCATCTCGTGGTCGTCTCCGAGGCCGGCGGGGTGCCCAACCTCGAGGAGCTCGACATCAGCACGAACGCGGCGCGGCCGCTCACGCGCGTCGCGAGCGCGGTGCGCGCGCCCGAACCGCGCGGCCGCGACGGGACCGTGTACTTCCTCCGGCTGCACGCCTTCGGCTATGACCTGGACCGCGTCGCGGCGGACAGCGTCCCCGCGCTCGCCGATGTCTCGCCCCTCGCCACCGCGGCGGGCTTCGCTCCGGCGGCGACGAGGCCGCCCGTCGCCGCCGACACCTTCGCGGTCACGCCGCTGACCCCGCGGGAGTACGGGCTCGGCCCGCGCACCATGCGCGTCCTCCCAGCCTACTCGTATGGCGCGGAAGGTTCGAGCGTCGGCGGGATGCTCGCCGGACTCGATCCCGTCGGCAAGCTGACCTGGATGGCGCAGGGATTCTTCGGGACGGCGGGGAGCTGGGAGGGGGGATCGGCCGGCGCGGCGTGGCGCGGCTTCCCGGTCGTGCTGCGCGCCGAGCTCTTCTCGAGCCGCGATGATCCCTCGCACCAGTGGGGATTCGCGGCGCCGGCGACGCTGGACGCCACGATGTCGGGCGGCGTCCTGTCGGCGGGCTATCACCGCGCGCACGTCACGAACGAGCAGCAGTTCACCGCCGGCGTCTCGCTCGCGTCGTTCACCCAGGCGGGGGCCACCGGGCCGCGCTGGGTCGGCTTCGCCTCATGGGATGGCACCTTCCTCGCCACGATCAAGACCGTCACCACGTCGGCGCGGATCAGCCTCACCGGCGCCGCCGGACGGACCGACGGCGAGGAGTGGTCGCGCGGCACCGTGGCGCTCACGCTGGCGGCGTCGCGCGGACCGATGGGGCTCGAGTTGAGCGGGAGCTACGGGCACGCCGACCACGCGTCGCCGGCCTTCGAACTCTTCGCCATCGGCGGGACACCGCCACCCTTCTTCGAGACCGCCCTCTATGGGCAGCGGATCGTGATGCCCGCGCTGCCGGCCGGCCTCACGACGGGTAACAAGATGGCGACGGTCGCCGCCGCCCTTCCGATTCTCGGTGTCAGGCCCTATTTCTGGGCAGGGACCACGGCGGCGTCCCTGAACGATTGGCAAGAGGTAGCCGGACTCGAAAGCGGGATCGCGACCGACGGCATCTGGTTCGCGCGCCTCCCGGGCCTTCGTGTCCTCGGCGGTGCCGGTTACGCGATGAACGGGGTCTGGAAGTACAAGACGCGGGTCTACCTGTCCGTGACCTTCCGGCCGTGACGGCCCGGGACGCGAACGGGCCGGTCCGGCGGGGCTCCGGATGGGGTTACAGCCGGGCTTTCCCCGCGTCTTCTGTGGTGGAGGAGGGGGGATGACTGATACTGTCGAGGCGCGCTGGGAAGCGCATAACGAGGCCGGCCGGAGGTACTTCGGCCAGGGTGACTACGGTAACGCCGAGCAGGCGTTCATCGCGGCCATCCAGGAAGCGTCCGCCTTGGGCGACAATAACGTCCGCCTCGCCTCGAGCCTGAGCAACTTCGGCCAGCTCAAATACAAGCAGAAGGACCTCGTGCAGGCGGAAGCGCTCTTCCGCCGCGCGCTCGCGATCCGCGAGTCGGTGCTCGGCCCCGAGCACTTCGGCCTCGTGCAGAACCTGAACAACCTCGCGGCGCTGCACTATGCGCGCGGCGAACTGGAGCAGGCGGAGCCCCTCTTCCGCCGCGCGCTGCAGATCAGCGAGCAGGCGTTGGGCGAGACGCACCCCGATGTGGGGGTGACGCTCAACAACCTGGCACGGCTGTACTTCCGCCGGAACGACTTCAAGGCGGCGGCGCCATTGCTCATGCGGCTCCTCACGATCAAGCAGGAATCGCTCGGTGCGAGCCACCCCGAGGTCGCCGCGATCCTGACGAGCCTCGCGAAGGTCCGCTTCGCCGAGGGGGACTACGACGCGGGCGAGCAGCTCGCGCGCCGCGCGCTCGCGGTCCGCGAGCAGATCCACGTGCCCAATGATCCGGCGATCGCGATGGCGCTCGAGACGTTGGCCGACATCTGCGGCGCGCGCGGCAAGAGCGACGAGGAGTTCAGTCTGCGCGGCCGGGCGCTCGTGATCCGCGAGGGCTCGATGGGTGCGGATCATCCGACCGTCGTCGCCGCCCGCGCGTCGCTCGCGACGCGCCGGGTCTCCGGCGAGATGCGCCCGCCGCTCGAGGCGTCGATCCCGGTGCGCACGCCGGCCCAGGCGGCGGCGATCGCGCCGCCGCCGGTCCCGCCGGCGGAGCCCGTCGCCCCGGTGACCGAGGTGCCCGTCGCGCCGGGGTTGATCGCCTTCCCCCCCACCCCCCCCGTGGGGCAGCCGGCGATCCCCGCCGACGCGTCGCCGCCGGCCGCCGCCGAAGCGGCTGAGCTTGAAGCGCCGGCGCGGGTCTCGAGTCCCGGACTCGAGATCGCGCCGTTGATCGAAATGCCGGTCACCACGCCGGCCGCCGCCGCGCCGCCGGTGCCGCCCCCCGTGGCGCCGCCGAAGCCCGTGGCGCCTCCGACGACCGGTCCGCGCCCCGCCGCGCCGACGACCGCTGGCCGCCGCCCCTCCTCGACGGTCCAGTCGCCGCCGACCACGACGAAGACGCGCTCGCTCCCGTGGATCGAGCCGCCGAATTCGGAGCTCGTGCTCAGCCGGACGCAGCCGGCCGCGCCGCGCCCCGCGGCGCCCAAGCCGCCGGCCGCCCCGATCGTACCTCCGGCCGCTCCACCCGCGGCGCCGCCCGCCGCGCGCAGCGAGACGCCGAAGTCCGCGCCGCCGGCCGCGCCGACATCCGACGCGCCGCCGCGGACACGGACGCCGGCCGCCGCCGACGAGGTCATCGAAGTCGGCGGCAGCAGCCGCGGGAAGACGCCGGCCGAGTCGTATGCGAATCTCCTCACGCACGCGACGGCCGATGGCGTCGAGCGCGCGCGCATCGAGGTCGTCACCGGGGTCCAGCCGGTCGTCCGCAGCGAAGTGAGCCTCGAGGACTACCGCATCCCGAAGAAGCGATCCTTGGTCGGGCCGATCGCGGCGGTCATCATCGTCGGTGCGCTCGCCGCGGGGGCCTATCTGCTCTGGCAGCGCCTCGCCGTGGCGCGCCGTGCGAATGATCTCTCACCGGCTTCGTCAGCGGCCGGCACGGTCGCGGGGAATCCCGAGCCGAAGCCGGTGCGGGTGGACAGCGTCGCTGTTCCCGCGCCGCAGAAGCTCGCTCCCGCGCCGGTGGAAACGCGGCCGGCGGCGGTCCGGCCCGCCGCTCCTCCCCCCGCGTCCGCTCCGGAAGAGGACCTCGGCGCGCCGATCCCGCGCAAGGGCGCCGCGCTCCCATCGGTGAACATCGACAAGATCACGCAGGCGATCGGCGACAGCGCGCGCGCCCGGGTGGATTCGGCGCAGAAATCGCTCGGTGTGAATCCGCCGACGTTCAAGTCCGGCACGCCGCCGCGCTGACGGCGTCGCGCGCGCCGCGCTCCTCTGGCGTGCGGCGCGCCGCCCCCCGAGATTCCGGCGCATGGATCCCCTGGAGGAATTCCGCGCCCTCTTCGCGCAGGCCGAGGCCCTCGACCGCGCGCAGCTCCCCGAGCCGACCGCGATGACGCTCGCCACCGTCGGCGCCGACGGGGCGCCGAGCGCGCGCGTGGTCCTGCTCAAGGCGCTGGACGACCGCGGCTTCGTCTTCTACACGAACTTCGGCAGCCGGAAGGGGCGCGAGCTCGCGGCGAACCCGCGTGCGGCGCTCCTCTTCCATTGGCAGCAGCTCGTGTGGCAGGTGCGCGTGGAGGGCGTGGTCGAGCGGGTGGACGATGAGGCCGCCGACGCCTACTTCGCGAGCCGGGCCCGCGAGAGCCAGCTCGGGGCCTGGGCCTCGGAGCAGAGCCTGCCTCTCGAGCGCGACGACATCCTCGACGTGCGGGTGCGCGAGGCCGAGACGCGGTTCGCCGGCCGCGATGTGCCGCGCCCTCCGTACTGGGGCGGTTACCGTCTGGTGCCGTCGCGGATCGAGTTCTGGCACGGCCGCGAGCATCGTCTGCACGAGCGGCGCGTCTTCTCGCGGGACGGCGCGGCGTGGCGAATGCAGCGGCTCTTCCCGTAGCGGCCGTCCGCGTGCGTTGCGCGGGGGCCGCAGCCCTCTAACTTCCCGTCCATGAACCCACGGACCATCACGCCTCCCGCCGCCGCGCCGGGCGCGGCGGCGGCTCCCGCGAACGGGACCTTGCCGGACGGCGACGCCGCCTGGACGCTCGAGGACGCGCGCACGCTCTACAACTGTGAAGGGTGGGGGCTCGGCTACTTCGACGTGAACGAGCGCGGGCACGTGGTGGTGCGCCCCGACCGCACGCGCCCGGATCGCGAGCTCGATCTCTTCGAGCTCGCGACCGATCTCGCGGCGCAGGGCGTCGGCCTCCCGATGCTGCTCCGCTTCTCCGACATCCTCCGTTCGCGCATCGAGACGCTGACCTCCGGTTTCCGCGACGCGATGAAGGAGTTCTCCTACGACGGCGGCTACACGCTCGTCTATCCGGTGAAGGTGAACCAGCAGCGGCACGTAGTGGAGGAGATCGTCCAGTTCGGCAAACCGATGGGGGTGGGGCTCGAGTGCGGGAGCAAGCCGGAGCTGCAGGTGGTGCTCGCGATGAGCGAGGAGACGTCGCACACCATCGTCTGCAACGGCTACAAGGACGAGGAGTTCATGCGCCTCGCCCTCATGGGGCAGAAGCTGGGCCACCAGGTGTTCATCGTCATCGAGCAGATGACGGAGCTCGACGTGCTGCTCCGCGTCGCGAAGGAGATGGACGTGCGTCCCTCCGCCGGCGTGCGGATCAAGCTCGCATCGGAGGGCTTCGGCCGCTGGGCGGAGAGCGGCGGGGAGAAGTCGAAGTTCGGCCTGAGCGCGAGCGAGCTCGTGAAGGTGATCGAGCGTCTGCGCGCCGCGGACTCCCTCGATTTCCTCAAGCTGATCCACTTCCACCTCGGCTCGCAGATCACCGACATCCGGTACATCAAGACCGGGCTGCAGGAGGTCGCGCGCTTCTACGAGGAGATGCACGCGGCGGGGGTGAACATCACCCACGTGGACGTCGGCGGCGGGCTCGGCATCGATTACGACGGGTCGTCGTCCACGGTGACGGCGTCCGTGAACTACTCGGTGCAGGAGTACGCGAACGATGTGGTGTACACGCTCGCCGAGGCGTGCCGCGAGCACGAGCTCCCGATGCCGCATCTGATCACCGAATCGGGACGCGCGGTGACGGCGCATCACGCGCTGCTGCTGATCAACGTGATCGACGTCGAGTCGCCGCAGTCGATCGAGGCCCCGGTGCTCACCGACGACGATCACCCGATCCTCCACGAGATGCGGGAAGAGCTCGCGTCGCTCACCGCGCGCTCGGTGCGCGAGGTCTACCACGACGCCACCTTCGCCAAGGAGCGCGCGCAGGCGCTGTTCATCAGCGGGGTGCTCTCGCTGCGCGGCCGCGCGCTCGCCGAGCAGCTCTACACGGCGACGATCAACGCCGCGGTGCGGATCGCCCAGCGCGACCGTGAGGAGTACGAGGACATCATCGACGAGCTCGAGGCCCAGCGGGTGGACCGCTACTTCTGCAACTTCTCGGTCTTCCAGTCGCTGCCCGACAGCTGGGCGATCGATCACCTCTTCCCGATCATGCCGATCCACCGGCTCGGCGAGGCCCCCGACCGGCGCGGTACGCTGCAGGATGTCACCTGCGACTCCGACGGGAAGATCGACCGGTTCACTGGCGGCAAGCACGGCCGGCCGGCGCTCGAACTGCACCCGTTCCGCCACGGCGAGGAGTACATCCTCGGGATCTTCCTCACCGGGGCGTACCAGGAGATCCTCGGCGACCTGCACAACCTGTTCGGCGATACGAACGCGGTGCACGTGCGCCTCTCCGACAACGGCTACGAAGTGACCGACCTCGTGCATGGCGATACGGTGACCGAGGTGCTGAACTACGTGCAGTTCCGCGCCGCCGACCTGCTCGCGATGTTCCGCCGCAAGGTCGCCGCGGCGAAGGATCTCTCGCGTGCCGAGGCGAACACCTTCATCGCCGAGTACGTCGCGGGCCTCGAGGGCTATACGTACCTCGAGGGCGACATCTCCCCCTCGTGAGCGGCGGCGGCGTGCACGACTTCGGACATCTGCTGATCGTCCTGGTCGCCGTCCTCGTCGGCACCAAGCTCCTCGGGGCGCTGGCGCAGCGCGCGGGCCAGCCGGCGGTGCTCGGCGAGCTCGTCGCCGGTGTCCTGCTCGGCGGTTCGCTGCTCGGCCTGCTCGATCCGTCGGAGGCGGTGATCCAGTCGCTGTCGGAGCTCGGCGTGCTGATCCTGCTCTTCGAGATCGGGTTGCATACCGACCTCCGGTCGCTCGCGAAGGTAGGCGGCACCGCGACGACGGTCGGCGCCGTCGGCGTCCTGCTCCCCTTCCTGCTCGGCTACGGCGCCGCATCGATGCTCGGTGTGGAGCGGCTGCCGGCGATCGTCTGCGGCGCGGCGCTCACCGCGACCTCCATCGGGATCTCGGCGCGGGTGCTCGCGGACCTCGGGGAGCTCGAATCGACGGAAGGGCAGGTGGTGCTCGGCGCCGCGGTGCTCGACGACGTCGTCGGGCTGATCATCCTCTCGGTGGTGTCCGGCCTCGCCGCCGGCGGTGCCGTGACCGCGCTCGGCATCGCGCGGACCACCGCCGTCGCGATCGGCTTCGTCGTCGCGGCGCTCGTCATCGGCGGCCTCGTGGCGCCGCCGGCCTTCCGCCAGGTGGACCGCTTCCAGCGGACCGGCGATGTGCTCGGGCCGATCGCGCTCGCGTTCGCGTTGGTGCTCGCCTGGCTCGCGGAGCACTCCGGGTCGGCGATGATCATCGGCGCCTTCGCCGCCGGGCTCGTGCTGCACGGCACGCCCCAGCGGAAGGCGATCGAGAAGAGCATCACGACGCTCGGCCATTACATCGTCCCCGTCTTCTTCGCGGTGGTGGGCGCGTCGGTGGACGTCCGTTCGCTGGCCCACGGGCCGATCCTGCTCATCGGTGGCACACTCATCGTCGTCGGCGTCGCCGGGAAGGTCGCCGCGGGCTATGCGCCGTGGTGGTTCCGCGGCCGGAAGCTGCTGGTCGGCGTCGCCATGGTGCCGCGTGGCGAGGTGGGACTCATCTTCGCCCAACTCGGCCTCACGACGGGTGTCCTGTCGGTGGAGCTTTTCAGCGCGCTCGCGCTGATGGTGATGGTGACGACCTTCCTCGCGCCGCCGGCGATCGGGCGACTGAGCGCGGGGCGCGGGAGGTCGCATCCCACGCCGTCGAGCGGCGTCGCCGAACTGGTGACCGGCGTGCAGCCGGAGTAGCGACCCCGATGCATGAGGGGGACGCGGCGAGCGCCGCGTCCCCCTCGTGCACCGAGCGGTACCCCGAGCGGTACCCCGAGCGGTACCCCGGGCCGTATCCCGAGCAGTACTACTTCTTCTTCGCCGCTTCGTAGCGGTTCTGCACCTCTCCCCAGTGGACGATGTTCCACCAGGCGGCGAGATAGTCGGCGCGGCGGTTCTGGTACTTGAGGTAGTACGCGTGCTCCCAGACGTCGATGCCGAGGAGCGCGGTCTTTCCCTCCATCAGCGGGTTGTCCTGGTTCGGCGTGCTCTCGATCTTGAGCGCGCCCGCCCCATCGAGCACGAGCCACGCCCACCCCGAGCCGAAGCGCGCGAGGCCGGCGGCGTTCAGCTGCTCGCGGAAGCGCGCGCTGTCGCCGAAGGTGGCGCGGATCGCCTCGCCGAGCGCACCGGTGGGCTCGCCCCCGGTCTTCGGCACCATGAGGCGCCAGAAGAGCGAGTGGTTCCAGTGGCCGCCGCCGTTGTTGCGGACGGCGGTGCGCACCGCCTCGGGGACGGCGTTCAGGTCCTTGAGCAGATCGTCGAGGCTCTTGCCGGCCAGTTCGGGCGCTTTCTCGACGGCGGCGTTCAGATTGGTGACGTACGCCTGATGGTGCTTGCCGTGATGGATGTTCATCGTCTGCGCATCGATATGCGGCTCGAGCGCGGCGGGATCGTACGGGAGCGCGGGCAGGGTGAAGGCCATGGGGTCACTCCTCCGGAGGGCGGGGGGCGGGCGTCCGGCGCTGACGCAGCCATGCGATGGCGCCGGGCATGATCGAGACCAGGATGACGATGATGATCACCAGGTCGATGTGTTTGTCGATCCCTGGAATGTAGCGGCCGAGCACATAGCCGGTGAGCAGCATGCTCCACACCCAGCCCGTCGCGCCGATGACGTTGAACATCGTGTAGCGGCTCAAGTCCATGCGCGCGGCGCCGGCGACGACCGGGACGAAGGTGCGGAGGATCGGCATGAAGCGCGCGATCACGACCGTCTTGCCGCCGTGGCGCTCATAGAACTCGTGGGCGCGCAGCAGGTGACTTCGCTTGAAGAGGAGGGAATCCTCGCGCGTGAAGAGCTTCGGACCGGCGGCGGCCCCGATCGCGTAGCCGGCCGACTGGCCGGTGATCGCGGCCACCATGAGCAGCGCGCCCAGCAGCCACACATTGAGCAGGCCGGTGGAGGCGAGCAGCCCCGCCGTGACGAGCAACGAGTCGCCGGGGAGGAAGAAGCCGAGCAGGAGGCCCGTCTCCGCGAACACGATGAGGGAGATCACCGTGTACCCACCCCACTCGATGAGTCCCTTGAGGTCGGCGAGCTGGTGCCAGAGATCGGAGATCCAGTGCATGTCGCTCCGGAGCGCGGTGGAGGGCAGGGGCGGGGCAGGAAAGTTCGGCGGGGGGAGGGCGCGGGTCAACGGCGGGCGTTGCGGCGGGGCGCCCGCGCGGCCACCTTCCCGCGGCGATGATGCTCCCCATCGATGCGCCGCTCCGCGCGCCCGACCCGCTCGCCGGCATCCGTGTGGTGCTCGTGGAGCCGCAGGACCCGGTGAACATCGCCGCGGCCGTGCGCGCGATCGCGAACATGGGGGCGGCGGGGCTCGCGCTCGTCCGGCCGGTCCCCTACGACGCGGAGAAGATCGAGACGATCGCGCACGGCACGCGGGACATCGTCGCCGCGATCCGCCATCACGACACCCTCGACCTCGCGCTCGCGGACTGTGTGCACGTGGCGGCCTTCACCGCGCGCCGCCGCGCCGCCAAGTGGCGGATGAGCGCGCCGCGCGAGGCGGCGCCCGCGCTGCTCGCCGGGACGGAGCGCGGCCCGGTGGCGCTCGTCTTCGGACGCGAGGATGCGGGACTGACGAACGAGGAGCTCGACCGCGCGCATCTCGTGGTGACGATCCCGACCACCGCGCGCGCCTCGCTGAACCTCGCCCAGGCGGTGCTCGTGGCGCTCTACGAGCTGCGCTGCGCGGCGCCGGAGGGGGCGCGTTCACTCGCTCCCCCACGCAAGGACGCGCCGCCCGCCGACGCGGCGCAGTTCGAACTCCTCTTCGCCGACGCCGAACGCGCGCTCGTGGAGATGAACTTCTTCCGGACCCGGAATCCGGAGCTCGTCCTGCGGACGATGCGCTCGCTGGTGTACGCCGCGGCGCCCGACGCGCGCCAGATCGACCTCCTTCGCGCCATGGCGATCGAAGTGGTGCGCACGATCGACCGCGTGCGGCGCGGCGGCGCATGAGGCTCATCGACGTGAGCGCCGCGCTCCCGAGTGCGGTCGACCCGGCGTGGGTGGCGGCGCGTGGCGCCCGCCGCCGCGCGGAGGAGGTCATCGGCATCACGACCGGCATTCGCTGCGCGATCGAGCCGGAACGGATCACGTCCCCCGAGGAGATCGAACGCGAGAACGACCTCCGCCGCGCCGAGGCGATCGCGGACGGCGAGCGCACGGCCTGGTACGTCGCGGTCTCCCCCGCCGTCCCCGCCCACGCGCGCCGGGAGATCCTCGAGGCGAGCGATGCCGTCGCCGTCGAGCTCGTCGGGCCGCTGGACGCCGACGCGCCGGCGATCGACGACATCGTGGCCGAGGCGGTCCGGCGGCAGCTCCCGGTCCGGTGCGCGTCGGCGGACGTCCTCGCGGCGCTCGCTCCCCGCCATCCGGCGGCGCGTCTCATCCTCGCGCGGCTCGGCGACGGCGGCCGCTGGCACAGCGCGCTGAACACCGTCGCACCGCTCACCAATGTCCTGGTGGATGTCTCCGGCCGCGTGGCCGAGCGGGGGATGCTCGATGCCGTCCTCTTCGAGCTCGGGCCGAAGCGCGTCCTCTGGGGCACCGGCGGCGCGATGGAGAGCGGACTCGCGCAGCTGCGGGCCCTCGCGGTCATCGGACCCGGCGACGAGACCGTCGAAGCGATCCGGTGGGGGAACGCCGCGCGCGTCTTCCGCTTCGCGGGGGCGCGGCCCCGATGAGCCTCGTGGACGTGAACACCTTCGTCGGCGCGCATCCGCACCGCCACGTTCCGCACCCCGAGGCCGGGATCCTCGCGCGCGTGCTCGAGCGCGAGCAGGTGGACGGTGCGTGGGTGGGCTACCTCCCCTCGGCCTTCGCCGACGATGTCGTCGCGGAGAACGATGCGCTCTTCGCGGAGCTCGCGCCGCACAGCGAACGGCTGCTCCCGGCGCCGGTGGTGCGCCCCGACCGGCCGGGGTGGGAGGCGGAGCTGGCGCGCTGCGCCGCGATCGGCGCCCCCGTCATTCGCGCCTATCCCGAGCACTGGGGGATGATCCCTGGCGACCGCGCCCTCACCGCGCTCGGCGACGCGTGCGCCGAGGCGCGGCTCCCCCTGGTGCTCACGGTGCAGCTCGAGGATCATGCGCGCCGCGATTGGCCCGGGGCGCCGGCGGACCTCGGCGCGGCGGCGATCGCGAAGCTGATGCGGGGAGCGCGCGCGGTGCACGTCGTCGTCACCGCCGCGGCCGGTCCGCTCGTGGAGGAGACGACGGCGATGCTCTCGGCGGGGGAGCGGTCGCGGCTGTGGTGGGACATCTCGTGGATCGCGGGCCCGCCGCGCGACGATCTGGCGCGGCTCTTCGCGTCGCTCGGAGCCGATCGCTTCCTGTACGGGAGCCAGTGGCCGCTGCGGCTCACGCAGACGCCGCGCGCCAACCTGGACCTGCTCCCGGCGCCGCTGCGCGCGGCGCCGCTCGCGACGGTGGAGGATCTCGATGCCGCGTGAACGGCCGCGCGCGCTCCCACTTGCGCGGCGCGCGGCGCACGGGCAATTTTCCGCGCGTTGCATCGGCTTGTGAATTCGTTCACAAGTCCGTTCTTCCCCTCGCGAGGACGGCTCTCTCGATGATCAAGCGGAGCTCCTGGGCGATCGCAGGCGCGCTCGTCGTCGTCACTCTCTTCGCCGCGATCCGATCGGCCTCCGCGCCGTCCACGGCCGCTGCGATGCAATCCGCGCCCGCCACGGGAACCGGTCTCCCCGACACCACCATCGCCGAGAAGGCCCCCTGGGGCTTCTCCGGCGCGTCCACGCCGCAGGGTCGCGCTCCCGTGCAGCCGATCGCGTTCCCGCACCCGACGCACGTGCAGACGCTCGGCATGAATTGCCTCTACTGCCACTTCTCCGCGAACAAGGCGCCCGACCCCGGCATCCCCGCGGTCAGCACCTGCATGGGCTGCCATCTCATTGTGGGACCGAGCCGCCCCGCGATGAACGGCCGCCCCGCGCGCACCAGCGCCGGCATCCAGGCGCTGCAGAACTACTGGAACAAGAAGCAGGCGATCCCGTGGCAGCGCGTCCACAAGGTGCCGGACTACGTGAACTTCCCGCATATGCGTCACGTCACCTTCGGCGTGCCGTGCCAGCAGTGCCACGGCCCGGTGCAGAACATGACGCGCGTCTTCCAGTATTCCTCGCTGAGCATGGGTTGGTGCGTGAACTGCCACGTCGGGAACGTGAACAAGGATTGGAAGGCGTCGTATGACTGCGCCACCTGCCACTACTAGGACGCCCGAATGACTGAGCACGAGAAGCCAGCCGGCGTCCGCCGCCGCGATTTCCTGAAGGTGCTCGGCGTCGTCGGCGCCGGCGCGACCGCGGCGTGCAGCGACCGCACCTACAAGCTCATCCCGTACCTCGTCAGCCCCGACGAGACCGTCCCCGGTGTCTCCAACTATTACACCTCCGTCTGCCGCGAATGTTCGGCGGGCTGCGGCGTGCTCATGGAGACGCGCGACGGACGCACCTTCAAGCTCGAAGGGAACCCGGCGCACCCGGTGAACCGCGGCGCGCTCTGCGCGCGCGGCCAGAGCGCGGTGCAGGGGCTGTACAATCCGGACCGCTTCCAGAAGCCGAAGGTGAAGGTGAACGGCGCCTTCACCGACGTCTCGTGGGACGCCGCCATCTCCCTCCTCGTCAGCAAGCTCTCCGAGGCCGGCGCGAAGGGGCAGCTCGGCAACGCGGTGTTCCTCAACCGCCACGAGTCCGGTTCCTTCCCCGCGTTCCTCGACGCGTGGCTGAACGGCTACGGCATGCCGCCCCACCTGAGCGTCGACGCGCTCGCCGACCTCGGCACGATCACCGCGAACCTGCAGAGCTACGGCGTCGCGTGGCCCTCGCTCGACTTCGCCGCCGCGAAGCTGATCGTCTCCTTCAACGCCGACTTCCTCGATGCGTGGGGGATGCCGGTGACGCAGCAGCTCGACTTCGCCGACGCGCGGGGCGCCATCGAAGGCGCGCCGCGCTTCTGGTACGTCGGACCGCGCCGCTCCCTCACCGGCCTCAACGCCGATGAGTGGATCGCGTGCAAGCCCGGCACCGCGGGCGACATCGCCGCCGCGCTCGCCGGGACGATGTCCGTCGCCGCCGCCGCGCAGGCCAGCGGCGCCGACGCCGGCAAGATCGAGCGCCTCAAGAAGGAACTCGCCGCCGCGAAGCCGAGCCTGATCCTGGCGGGCGGGCACGGCGCGCACACCACCGACCTCGCGCTCGCCGTCAACGCGCTCAACCGCCAGCTGGGCAATGTCGGCGTCACCGTGCTCCCGGCGAAGCCGGTCACGAGCTTCGACGGCCTCTCGACCGACGCCGAGCTCTACGACGCGATCGAGCGGATGCGCGCCGGCCAGGTGCCGGTGGCGTTCGTCCGCGGCGCGAATCCGGTGTTCACGATGCCGGCCGCGGCCAAGGCGGCGGAGGCGTTCGCGAAGGTCCCGTTCAAGGTGAGCTTCTCGAGCTATCCGGACGAGACGACCGCGCTCTGCGACCTCGTGCTGCCGGACAACCACCCGATCGAGAGCTGGGGCGACGCGCAGCCGATGCCGGGCGTGCTCACGCTGCAGCAGCCGGGGATGGACCCGGTGTACGATACGCGCCAGACGGCCGACGTCCTCATCGCGATCGCGAAGGCGCACCCCGTCACGGCGAAGCAGGCCGGACCGGCGAACTACCGCACCTGGCTCATCGACCGGCATCCGGGCGGCGTGAACGCGTTCACCGCCGCGCTCGTGAAGGGGACCGGCACCGGCAGCGCGGCGAAGTCCTTCGGTGCCAGGCGCGCGGTGAAGTTCCCCGCGCCCGCCGGCGCCGCGATCGAAGCCACGAAGGGCGAGCTCTACTTCATGGTCTATCCCTCGGCGCTCCTCGGCGACGGCAGCGGCGCGAACAAGCCGTGGCTCCAGGAACTCCCCGATCCCGTCACCAAGATCCTCTGGCAGTCGGTGATCGAGATCCACCCGGAGACGGCGAAGAAGCTCGGCATCGACGCGGGGGACATCATCTCCGTCGCGGGGCCGGCGGGCACGATCACCGCCCCCGCCTACCTCTATATGGGCCTGCAGCCGGACACGGTCGCCATGGCCTTCGGCCAGGGGCACACCGCGTACGGCCGCTTCGCGCAGGGGATCGGCGCGAACCCGGGGCTCGTGACGCCGCTCGCCTTCGACGCGAAGTCGGGTGCGCGGGCGTGGACCTCGACCAAGGTGACGATCGCCAAGACCGGCGCGTATGTGCCGCTCGTCACCACCGAGGGCTCGGCACGGCAGCACGGCCGCGGCATCGCGCAGGCGACCACCGTCGAGGCGCTGAAGGAGAAGCCGGAGACGGAAGAACACATGCCCGGGGATGCGTCGCACGCCTTCCTCCCCGGACTGCGGGCGCCCGTCGCCCAGGATGCGCAGGGCGATCTCCCAAGCGACAATAATGAGCGCGGCATGTACGCTCCGGGGCACTGGAGCGGGATGGCGAAGCGTCGGTGGGCGATGACGGTGGACCTCGCGCGCTGCACGGGCTGTTCGGCCTGCGTCACCGCCTGTTATTCGGAGAACAACATCCCGACCGTGGGCGCGCCGTACCAGCACAGTGCGACGGCGGGGCTCGACGGCCAGGCCGGTGGGAACATCCTCCGCGGCCGCGAGATGAACTGGCTGCGGCTCGAGCGCTACTGGGAGGGCGGGGAGGACGGCGGCGATTTCGAAGCGCGCTTCGTCCCGATGCTCTGCCAGCACTGTGGCAACGCGCCCTGCGAGCCGGTCTGCCCGGTGTACGCCACGTACCACTCGCCCGACGGGCTGAACGTCCAGGTCTACAATCGCTGCGTCGGCACGCGTTACTGCTCCAACAACTGCCCGTACAAGGTCCGCTACTTCAACTGGTTCGGCTACGGCGAGACGGACCGTCCGCAGTACGCGTGGCCGGAGCGGATGAACTGGATGCTGAACCCGGATGTGACGGTGCGCGGCAAGGGCGTCATGGAGAAGTGCACGATGTGCGTGCAGCGGATCCGCGAGGCGGAGAACCGGGCGAAGGTCGAGGGGCGCGAGCTCGCCGCGGATGAGTTCACGACGGCGTGCGCGCAGGCGTGCCCGTCGCGGGCGATCACCTTCGGCGATGCGGCGGACCCGAAGTGGAAGGTGGGGCAGCTCGCCGAGGACCGGCGCGCGTACCATGTGTTCGAGGAGCTCAACACCTACACCGCGGTGGTGTACTTGAAGAAGGTCAATCACCCGGCGCCCGGCGCGCCGGCCAAGGCCTAGGGGGCGCGCATGTCGAGCGAAACGCTGCGGCGTCCCAACGTGTCGTCGGCCAATGTGCAGCTGCCGGCCGTCGCGAACTACACGCAGGTCAACGACGAGATCCTCGACACCCTCAAGCCGACGAAGGCCTGGTTCGCGATGCTCGCGGTCGCGGTCTTCTTCCTGCTCATCGGCGCGTCGGCGTGGATCTACCAGATCTACATGGGCCTGGGCGTGGCCGGCTACAATCCGCCGGTCATGTGGGGCGTGTACATCATCACGTTCGTCTTCTGGGTCGGCATCGGGCACGCGGGGACGCTGATCTCCGCCATTCTCTACCTGTTCCGG
>Ga0315271_10000041_pt1 | contig 53267 bp, 61 predicted proteins | sample C3_top_MG_FD_204664 | JGI IMG/M metagenome (GOLD analysis project Ga0315271, IMG submission 204664) | Sediment microbial communities from Yellowstone Lake, YNP, Wyoming, USA - C3_top | ecosystem: Environmental > Aquatic > Freshwater > Lake > Sediment | place: USA: Wyoming | collected 2017-08-01
ATCGAGTACTTGAAGCGGGTGACGAATGGCAGAAGATATGGGAGCCATATCTGGAAGGCGTGCTCAATCTGCCATATTCGAAATACGTTCACATCGCCGAGCCACAGGGGTTGGGCGTAGCCTGAATTTCTCGCCATGCACCTCGACCCCCGCCGCCTCGAAATCTCCACCCGCCTTGACCGCACGCAACGGTCGGCGCTGGGGCAATTTCTGACGCCTTCTTCGGTCGCGGATTTCATGGCAGGGCTGTTTCCTGAATCCACCAGCGCAGTGCGTTTGCTCGATGCGGGCGCAGGCATTGGCTCGCTGACGGCAGCATTCGCCGGGCGCTGGGGGCGGCAGGCGGCTATCGACACCACGGCCTACGAGATCGACCCGGCGATGCGCGTGGGGCTGGCGGAGACGCTGGCTTTATGCGGCGGCGCATCGCGCATGATCGAAACGGATTTCATCGAGGATGCGGTGAACGCGTTGCAATTTGGCACGGGCGCACGCTACACCCACGCGATCCTCAATCCGCCGTACAAGAAGATCAACAGCGCGTCGCGTCATCGTCATCTGCTGCGCGCGGTGGGGATCGAAACGGTGAATCTGTATTCGGCGTTTGTCGCGCTGGCGCTAGCGCTGCTGATGCCGGGCGGGCAGATGGTGGCGATCATCCCGCGCAGTTTTTGCAACGGGCCGTATTACCGACCGTTCCGCGAGTTTTTGCTGGCGCGGGCGCGCATCCGCCATATTCATTTGTTCGACGCACGCGACAAGGCGTTTCGTGACGACGCAGTGTTGCAGGAAAACGTGATCCTGCGGCTGGAACGCGACGGCGCACCGGGCGCGGTGACGGTGTCCACGTCTACCGATGACCGCTTTGCTGACTACGTTGAAAACGTGCATCCGTTTTCCGCCATCGTGTTTCCTGGCGATCCGGAAGCCTTTATTCATATTCCGACCGATGCGGCGACGGCTTCGCCGGAATGGCCAGCGGCGTGTACTGCCACGCTGGCCGAATTAGGCATCGACGTTTCGACCGGGCCGGTGATTGATTTCCGCCTGAAAGACGAGCTACGCGATATGCCGGAAGCGGACTGCGTGCCGCTGCTGTATCCCGCGCATTTCTCTGGTGCCGACATTGCCTGGCCGAAACCCGGCGGGCGCAAACCGAATGCGCTGCGGCTCACTGACGGCACGCGCAAATGGTTGTTTCCGGCGGGAAATTACGTCGCGGTGCGGCGGTTTTCGTCGAAGGAAGAAAAGCGCCGGGTGGTCGCGGTAGTCGTGCCGGACACGCTGGGGCAACACGGGCTGATCGGGTTTGAGAATCACCTGAATGTGTTCCACGCAGCGCGGCGTGGCCTGCCTGCGGTGCTTGCGCGCGGGTTGGTGGCGTACCTCAACAGCACGGCAGTAGACCGCGCATTTCGTCTGTTCAGCGGCCACACGCAAGTCAACGCTACCGACCTGCGCCGCCTGCGCTACCCGTCGCGCGACGCATTGATCGAGCTGGGTACATGGACATCAGCGCAGTCCGAAATCTCGACGGATGCCATCGACCGCAAGATTGAAAGTCTGACATGAACCCGCATCCGCACCTTTCCGCCGCGCTGGCGATTCTGGCCGAACTCGGCCTGCCGCGTGCGCAACTTAACGAACGCTCGGCGCTGTGTTTGCTGGCTTTGCTCGATCTTGATCCCGGCAAGCAATGGAAACAGGCTGGAAATCCGCTGATCGGCATTACGCCGATCATGGACTGGGCGAAAGCCCACTACGGCGCAGCCTATGCACCCAACACGCGCGAGACCTTTCGTCGTCAGACCATGCATCAGTTCGTTGCGGCGGGCATTGCGCTGTACAACCCGGACGAGCCGACGCGCGCAGTGAACAGCCCGCGTGCGGTGTATCAGATCGAGGCGGCTACGCGTGCGCTGCTGAAAACCTGGAGTGGTCGCGGCTGGAAGAAACACCTGGCTGAATGGCTGAAATCGCGTGCGACGCTCACCGAGCGTTATGCGCGCGCTCGCAATCTCGAACAAGTGCCAGTGCAGCATGGCAAGGGCAAACTCAAATTCAGCCCAGGTGCGCATAGCCAGCTCATCAAGGCCATTGTCGAAGCCTTCGCCCCGCGTTTTGCGCCGGGCAGTGTGTTGATCTACGCAGGCGACACGGGGCGCAAGTGGGCGCATTTCGATCAAGCCCGTTTGCATGAGCTGGGCGTAACCATAGATGCCCACGGCAAAATGCCCGATGTGGTGCTGCACGATACCGAACGCGACTGGCTGCTGCTGGTGGAGTCTGTTACCAGCCACGGCCCGGTGGACGGCAAGCGCCGCGATGAACTCGCCGCGTTGTTCGCCGATGCCAAACCGGGCTTGGTGTACGTCACCGCTTTCCCGGATCGCGCGACTTATCGCAAATACTGCGCTGATGTGGCGTGGGAAACCGAAGTCTGGATCGCCGACGCGCCCGAGCATATGATTCATTTCAACGGCAGCCGATTCTTGGGGCCGTATGAGACCTGAGTCGCCGCAGTAGTGCATTGCACGTTGCCGGTGGCGGTTAGTTTCTTCCGCAGCCCCCGCACCACCCTCCACCCCACCATGCGACTCCCCCAACTCCGCCAACGCCTCCGCGATCTCGGTGCTGCACCCTGCCACGAAGGCCGCGTGCTGCGCGCGTGGGTGCAGGGGCGCTCGCTCGATACCAAGCGGCGGCGCGCCGAAGATTTTCTGCCGCTGACGCTGCGCAACGCGCTCCCCGGTGTGTTCGATGAACTGAACGCGCTGGCACGGGTGCGTTCCGAGCACGCTGCTGAGGATGGTTCGGCGCGCTTGCTGGTGGCGCTGGCGGATGGCCAGACGGTGGAAAGCGTGCTGTTGCCGCGCGACGGCGTGTGCGTGTCCACCCAGGTCGGCTGTGCGGTGGGCTGCGTGTTTTGCATGACCGGCCGCGCCGGTTTGCTGCGCCAGGTGAGCAGCGCGGAGATCGTCGCGCAGGTGGTGCTGGCGCGCAGTCGTCGCGCGGTGAAGAAGGTGGTGTTCATGGGCATGGGCGAGCCTGCGCACAATCTGGACAACGTGCTGGAGGCGATCGAGCTGCTGGGGGTGGAAGGCGGCATCGGCCACAAGAATCTGGTGTTTTCTACGGTGGGCGATGCGCGCGTGTTCGAGCGCCTGCCGCAGTCCATGGTGAAGCCTGCGCTGGCGCTTTCGCTGCACACCACCGATGCCGATCTGCGCCGTCGTCTGCTGCCCAAAGCGCCGGACATCACGCCGATTGAGCTGGTCGAGCTGGGCGAGACCTATGCCCGTCGCACCGGCTACCCGATCCAGTATCAGTGGACGCTGCTCGAAGGCATTAACGACAGCGAGGCTGAGGTGGACGGGATTGTGCGCCTGCTGGCAGGCAAGTACGCGGTGATGAATCTGATTCCCTACAACAGCGTTGAAGGCGGCGAGGGTAACGATTTCCGCCGCCCAAGCTGGGAGCATGCGGCTGCGATGGCGCGCCGCCTGCACCGGCGCGGCGTGCTCACCAAGTTGCGCCACTCCGCAGGGCAGGATGTCGAGGGTGGTTGCGGACAGTTGCGGGCGCGGGCGTTGGGCGTTGCTGCACACCAACGGGGTCATGTTTTGCACTGCAACATTCCTCGATCAACATGAGCAGCAACACTGTCCGCGCCCACCTATCCCTTTCGTTCAAGGGCGAGACTTACGCACTCGATTCCGTCATTGACCTGGATGAATGTCTCGGCGAGCCGGGTGAGGCGCCCAATTTCCATCGGCTCCTGGCCCGGGCGGTCGGGATTGATCCCTACTCCTATCTGCATGAGGTTTTGGAGTCGCATGAGATCGAATTCTCGGATGCCACGGGGGTGGCGGCGCGAAGCTGCCGCGATGGCCGGTTCGACTGGACGCAATTCGAGCAGAACCGGCGCGCGGATCGCGTGATAGGGGCGGCTTTGTTGCGCGTGGCTTGCTAAAATGCGCCGTTCACTCAAAAACACAGGCTCGCTTTCCTTTGCAAAACGATAATCTGGTCGAAATCGAACAACTGGCTTTTGGCTACGGCTCCCGCGCTATCCTGAAAAGCATCAACCTGACTGCGAAGCGCGGCCAGGTGGTCGCCATCATGGGCAATAGCGGTTGCGGCAAAACCACGCTGCTGCGGCTGATCGGCGGGCAACTCAAGCCGAACCAGGGCGTGGTGCGGGTGGCGGGCGAAGCGGTGGGCGAGCTCGACCAGGCGGGGCTGTACCGGCTGCGCCGCAAAATGGGCATGTTGTTCCAGTTTGGCGCGCTGTTCACCGACATGTCGGTGTTCGACAACGTGGCGTTCCAGTTGCGCGAGCACACCGATCTGCCGGAAGACGCGATCCGCGATCTGGTGCTGATGAAGCTGCATGCGGTTGGCCTGCGCGGCGCGGCGCAGTTGATGCCGGGCGAACTCTCGGGCGGGATGGCGCGGCGGGTAGCACTCGCTCGGGCCATCGCGCTGGAGCCCATGCTGGTGCTGTACGACGAGCCGTTTGCCGGGCTCGACCCGATTGCACTGGGGGTGACCGGCAACCTGATCCGCCGTCTGACCGATACGCTGGGGCTGACCTCGATTGTGGTGACGCATGACATCCACGAGTCGCTGAAAATCGTCGATTACATTTATTTCATCGCGGACGGCGTGATTGTCGCCGAGGGAACGGCGGATGAAATTCGCGCTTCCGGTTTGCCGTTCGTGCATCAGTTCGTGCAGGGCGAGGCCGACGGCCCGGTGCCGTTCCATTATCCGGCGCCGCCCTACGCCGACGACCTGCGGCTGGGAGGGCGGGGTGCTTAGGCAGGCGATCGAAAATCTGGGCAATCGCACCATCCAGGGCATCTGGCGCATGGGATTCGCGGTGCGCTTTTTTGTGACGATCCTGCTGCATTCAGGCACCGCATTCAGTCGTTTCGGCCTCACCATCCGCGAGTTGTATTTCAGCGGCGTGCTGTCGCTCATCATCATTCTGGTGTCGGGGCTGTTCGTCGGCATGGTGCTGGGGCTGCAAGGCTACGAAACCTTGCAAACCTACGGCGCGGAAGAGTCGCTCGGCATCCTGGTAGCGCTGTCGCTGGTGCGCGAATTGGGGCCGGTGGTGGCGGCACTGTTGTTCGCCAGCCGCGCCGGCTCGGCGATCACGGCGGAGATCGGCCTGATGAAGGCGACCGAACAGTTGTCGGCGATGGAAATGATGGCGATCGACCCGATTGCGCGGGTGGTGGCGCCGCGCTTCTGGGCGGGGGTGATTTCCATGCCGCTGCTGGCGGCGCTGTTTTCGGCGATGGGGATATTCGGCGGTTATCTGGTCGGGGTGCAACTGATCGGCGTCGACGAGGGCGCGTTCTGGTCGCAGATGCAAAACGCGGTCGATTTCGAACGCGATATCCTGAATGGCGTGATCAAGAGCGTGGTGTTCGGCGTGGCCATCACAGCGATTGCGCTGTTCGAAGGCTACGATGCGCCGCCCACCGCCGAGGGCGTTTCAGGCGCCACCACGCGCACCGTGGTGACCTCCAGTCTGGCCGTGCTGGCGCTGGATTTTGTGTTGACTGCATTCATGTTCCGGGGATTGAACTGACATCATGAACAAGACCGTACTCGATCTGTGGGTGGGATTATTTGTCGTCGCGGGCATTGCCGCCTTGCTGTTTCTGGCGCTCAGGGTCGGCAGCATGAACGCGGTCAATGCGTCGGACAGCTACGAGGTGGTGGCACGGTTCGAAAATATCGGCGGCCTCAAGCCGCGCGCGCCGGTTAAAAGCGCCGGGGTGGTGGTGGGGCGGGTGGCGGATATCCGGTTTGACAATGAAACTTATGAAGCTGCGGTCACACTTCGCCTCGACAAGCGCTATGCTTTCCCTAAGGACAGCTCGGCGGCTATCATGACCTCCGGCCTGCTGGGCGAGCAATACATCGGCCTGGAGGCGGGCGGCGATAGCGTGAAACTGAAAGCGAAGGATCGTATCCTCATCACGCAAGACGCCGTGGTGCTGGAAAATCTGATCGGCCGGTTTCTGTATGGCAAGGCTCAAGAAGGAACGCCCAAATGAAATTCAACACAATGAAATTCAACACATTGAAACTCGACGCGCCTGAATTCAGCACGCCGGAATTCAATTCCTTGGCCCGCGCCCTGCTGGCGGCTGGCCTGCTGCTGACCGCCCTGCCAGGGCACGCTGACACCGTCAATTTGCAGCAGGCGGTGGAAATGAGCCTGGCGGCCGACCCCCGCATCAAGGAAAGCGAGCAGGTGGTCGAAGCCGCACGCGGCCTGTTGCAGGAGGCGCAAGGCCATGATGGCTGGCGGGTGGGCGTCAACGCTTTCGTTGGCGTGGTGCCGCAGGTCGAAGGCGGGTTTTATCAGGGCGGCGCCCAATCGTGTACCGCTTTTCCGTGTACCCCGCGCAGTGACAGCGACGACTGGAACGGCCTGTCCGACTGGACGCATATCGGCTTTGCGCTGATCAAGCCGCTCTACACCTTTGGCAAGGTCGAACATTACAGTGAAGCCGCGCAGGGCAACATCGACATCAAGCGCGGCGAGCTCAAACAGACGCGCACCGACACGGTGTACGAGACCAAGCGCGCGTATTACGGTTATCTGGCCGCGCGCGACATCCGGGTGTATTTGGAAGACATCCAGGCGCGCCTGCAAAAGGAACTCGTCAGCGTCGAAAAAAATCTCAAGGACGAAACCGGCGCCGCCAAGCAATCCGACCTGTACGCGCTGCAAACCGTCCAGGGCTTGCTGGCGAAGTATGGCAACCAGGCGCGCGCGCTGGAGAAAATCAGCCTGGATGGGCTGAAAGTATTGACCGGCGTCGGTTTGAAGGGCGAGTTGAGCGTGACCGATGAACGGCTCGATCCGGTGCCGTTTCCGCAGACCGAACTGGCCGAGTTGCAGTCGCGCGCGTTGCAGGGTCGCCCGGAAATGGAACAGCTCGAAGCCGGGCTGCGCGCCCGTCGCGCCCTGGTAGCCGCCAAAAAAGCGGATCGCATGCCGGACGTGTATGCCGGGCTGGTGGGCGAATTCAACTATGCCTCGCAACGCGAGAGCCTGGACAATCCCTATACCAACGATTTTTTCAATAGCGGCGGTCTGACCCCGGTGGTCGGCGTGAAATGGGACACGATCTTCGAGGTGGCTAGTGCGCGCGTCAATCAGGCGCAGGCCGAACTGGAGGCGCTCAATCACAAGAAAGCATTCGCGCTGGAAGGCGTGCCGTTTGAAGTGAGCGAGGCGTATGCCTACGCCCAGTCCAATTTCAAGTCGCAGCAAGAGCTGGCCACCAGCGCGACCGCGGCGCGACGCTGGGTGGTGGCGTCGCTGGCCGATTTCGCGGCCGGGATCGAACGCGCCGACCGCATGGTCGAAGCGCTGAAGAACTACGTGCTGACGCAGACCGAATATGTGCGCGCTATCAACGACTACAACATGAACGTGGCGCAGCTCGCGCGCCTGACGGGTGAACTCAAGTAAGCAGTGGGCGTTTACCCGCTTGCCTATCCCGGTTTTTGAACAGGATGATTGAATGATGTTGCGCGTTTTTTTTCTGTCGCTGGCACTGCTGTTTGGTTTGAATTCCAGTTTGGCCCGGGCGGGCGACACCCCGCCCGATGTGCTGGCACGCACCACCACGCAGGACGTCCTGCTTATCCTGAAGCAGGACAAGACTATTCAGAACGGCAATCAGGCCAGGGTTTATCAACTGGTCGAAGCCAAAATCCTGCCCAATTTCGACTTCAATCGCATGACCCAACTGGCCGTCGGCAAGCACTGGCCGGGCGCCACTGCGCAACAAAAGCAGTCGCTGGTGACCGAGTTCCGCAACTTGCTGGTGCGTACCTATTCCCGTTCGCTCACGGAGTTTTCCGGTCAGACGGTCGAGTTCAAGCCGCTGGCGATCAAGCCGGACGACACCGACGTGACCGTGCATTCCGAAATACGCCAGCCGGGCGGGCAGCAGCCCATTCCCATCGACTACAGCATGTACAAAACGGCTTTCGGCTGGAAGGTGTACGACGTGGCGATCGACGGCGTCAGTCTGGTCACCAATTACCGGGCGTCCTTCTCCAGCACCATCCGCCAGAGCGGCATTGACGGGCTGATCCATACGCTCGCTGCCCAGTCCGCCGGCGGCGTCGCCAACCCGGCGCCGCGCCCCGGTTCATGATGATGTGCGAAGGCAGTTGCTGCCACATCATGGGTGCGGTCACGGTGGATAGCGTGGGCGGGCTGTTGCGCGAATTGCGGCCGCTGCTTGCCAACGGCGTCGACACGCTGGATTTTAGCGGCGTGGGCAACATCGATTCGGCGGCGCTTGCGTTGATCTTCAGTGCCACGCGCTATGCCGAACAGGCCGGGCATACATTTTCTTTTACCAGCCTGCCGCTTAGTTTTACTGTTCTCGCCGAACTCTACGGGGTGTCCGCGCTGCTTCCGAAATGAACCAGGCCAGCCCCGCGATCCACGTCAGCGAACTCTGTAAACGCTTTCGCACCACTCAGGCGCTCGACGGCGTGTCGCTCGACATCCAGCCGGGCGAATTTTTCGGCTTGCTGGGCCCCAACGGCGCTGGCAAAACCACGCTGATTTCCATTCTGGCAGGACTCACCCGTGCCGATTCCGGTTACGCCGCCATCCTGGGGCACGACGTGGTGCGCGACTATCGGCAGACGCGGCGCGCGCTCGGGGTGGTGCCGCAGGAGCTGGTTTACGATCCGTTTTTCAATGTGCGCGAAACCCTGCGCTTCCAGTCCGGTTACTTTGGCCTGACGCATAACGACGGCTGGATCGACGAGATCATGCATCACCTCGACCTAACCCAGCACGCCGGAAAGAACACCCAAAGCCTGTCGGGCGGCATGAAGCGCCGCCTGCTGGTGGCGCAGGCGCTGGTGCATAAACCGCCGGTGATCGTGCTCGACGAGCCGACCGCCGGAGTCGATGTCGATCTGCGCCGTTCATTATGGGAATTCATCGCGCGGCTGAATCGCGAAGGCCACACCATCCTGCTGACCACGCATTATCTGGAAGAAGCCGAAGCGCTGTGCGGCCGCATCGCCATGTTGAAGGCCGGTCGCATCGTCGCCTGCGACACCACGCGCAACTTGCTCGCGCGCACCAACGAACATTGCGCCGCGCTACGCCTGGCGAGCGCGCCGCCGGTCGACTGGGTGGCGCGTCTGCACGCGCAGCCGGACGGCGGCTGGCGCTTCAGCTTCAGCGATTACTCGGAGATTGAAACGCTGCTGGCCGACGTGCGCACGACAGGCGGGCGGGTCACCGAACTGCAACTGCTGGAACCCGATCTGGAGGATGTCTTCACCGACATCATGCGACAGGCATGAACGGCAAAAAGCTTTTACCACAGAGGCACAGAGACACAGAGCGAGGCACTCGATCCATTGTGTGCTTGTTGTTCGGCTGTCTCGAATTCGGAAATTTCAGCTTTCGCTTTATTTTTCCTCCGTGTCTCTGTGCCTCTGTGGTGAAAAATTCAGCATGAACGGCTTTCTCACCCTGCTCTACAAGGAATTGCTGCGCTTCTGGAAAGTGGCCGGGCAGACCGTGGTCGGGCCGATCGTCACCGCGCTGCTGTACCTGCTGATTTTTTCGCATGTGCTGGCCAGCCACATCGAGGTCTACCCCGGCGTGAGTTACACACAGTTCCTGGTGCCGGGACTGGTGATGATGAGCATGTTGCAGAATGCGTTCGCCAACAGTTCGTCGAGCCTGATCCAGTCCAAGGTCAACGGCAGTATCGTGTTTGTGTTGCTGCCGCCGCTGTCGTATCTGCAATTTTTCGGCGCGTATCTGATCGCGTCGATCGTGCGCGGGCTGGTGGTGGGGTTCGGCGTGTGGGCGGTGACGCTGGGGTTTGCCGGGTTCACGCTGCCGCATCTGGGCTGGCTGCTGGCGTTTTCGCTGCTGGCCTGCGGGCTGATGGGCGCGCTCGGCATCATGGCGGGGATCTGGGCAGAAAAATACGACCAGTTGGCGGCATTCCAGAATTTTTTGATCCTGCCACTGACGTTTCTGTCCGGCGTGTTTTATTCGATCCACTCGCTGCCCGCCTTCTGGCAAACCGTGTCGCGCTGGAACCCGGTGTTCTACATGATCGACGGCTTTCGCTATGCCTTTTTGGGGCAGTCCGACATCGCGCCGGGCGCAGGATTGCTGGTCGTGGCCGCCAGCTTTGTGGCAATATCCGCGCTTTCGCTTCTGATGTTGAGAAGCGGCTACAAACTGAGGCATTAAGCATGGTTACCCCCGACGATATCAAAGGCTGGATCAGCGAAAAACTCCCGTGCGACCACATCGAACTGGACGGCGACGGCCAGCATTTCAATGCGGTGATCGTCAGCGCTGCGTTCACTGGCAAAAACATGATCCAGCAGCACCGTCTGGTGTACGACGCGCTCGGCACCCGCATGCACGCCGAAATCCACGCGCTGTCGATGAAAACCTACACCCCCGAAGACTGGGCCAAACGCTGAATGGACGCGCTACTCATTCAAGGCGGCAACAAGCTTGCCGGTGAGGTGCGCATCTCCGGCGCCAAGAACGCCGCGCTGCCGATTTTGACCGCCAGTCTGCTTACTGCCGAGTCCCTGCAACTGGCCAACGTGCCGCATCTGAAAGACATCAGCACCATGCTGGCGCTGTTGGGGCACATGGGCGTGCGCGTCACGCTGGACGACCAGAACCACGTCACCCTGTGCGGCGAATCCATCCCGCATAAGGAAGCGCCCTATGAAATGGTGAAAACCATGCGCGCCGCGATTCTGGTGCTGGGGCCGACGCTGGCGCGCTTCGGCGAGGCGCGCGTCTCGATGCCTGGCGGCTGCGCCATCGGCTCGCGCCCGGTCGATCTGCACATCAAGGGTTTGCAGGCGATGGGTGCGGAAATTCACATTGAACACGGCTACATCCACGCCAAGGCCAGCCGCCTCAAAGGCGCGCACATCGCGATGGACGTGGTGACCGTCACCGGCACCGAAAACCTGATGATGGCGGCAGCGTTAGCCGACGGCACCACGGTGCTGGCCAACGCCGCGCGCGAACCGGAAATCGTCGATCTGGCCAATTGCCTGGTCGCGATGGGCGCAAAAATCGAAGGCGCGGGCAGCGGCGTCATCACCATCCACGGCGTCGATGCCCTGCACGGCGCAGCGCACCGCGTGATGCCAGACCGCATCGAAACCGGCACCTTTCTGGTGGCAGCGGCCATGACCGGCGGCCATATCCGCGCCGTCCACGCCCAGCCCGATACGCTGGTGTCGGTGATGGGCAAGCTCGCCGACGCCGGCGCGCATGTGACTTCGGGCGACGACTGGATCGAGGTCGAATCCGACGGCGTGCTGAATGCGGTGGACGTGCGCACTGCGCCGCATCCGGCGTTTCCCACCGACATGCAGGCGCAGTTCATGGCGCTGAACACGGTCGCCAGCGGCGCCGCCAGCGTCACCGAAACCATTTTCGAAAACCGCTTCATGCACGTGCAGGAACTGCGTCGTCTCGGCGCCAACATCGAAGTCTCCGGCCACACCGCGCTGGTGCGTGGGGTGCCCCGGATCGACGGCGCCATCGTGATGGCGACCGATCTGCGCGCTTCGGCGTGTCTGGTATTGGCCGGACTGGTCGCAGCCGGGGAGACCACCATCGAGCGCATTTACCACCTCGATCGCGGCTACGAACGCATCGAAGAAAAACTGACCCAACTGGGTGCGCGCATCAAGCGCGTGCATTGAGAATTGAAACAAGCATGAGTTACTCCGGCATTACGCTGGCCTTGTCCAAAGGCCGCATCTTCGAGGAAACCCTGCCGCTGCTGGCAGCCGCCGGGATTACCCCGAGCGAAAGCCCGGAATCGTCGCGCAAGCTCATCATCGGCACCAACCGCGCCGATGTGCGCCTCATCATCGTGCGCGCCAGCGACGTGCCGACCTATGTGCAATACGGCGCGGCGGATATCGGCATCGCCGGTAAGGACGTGCTAAACGAACACGGTGGCAACGGCCTCTATCAACCGCTCGACTTGAAAATAGCCAGTTGCCGCATGATGGTCGCCGTGCGCGAAGACTACGACTATGCCGGGACGGTGAAGCAGGGCGCGCGCATCCGCGTCGCCACCAAATACGTCAACGCCGCGCGCGACCACTTCGCCGGCAAGGGCGTACACATCGACCTCATCAAGCTGTACGGCTCGATGGAACTCGCCCCGCTGGTCGGCTTGTCCGACGTCATCGTCGATCTCGTTTCCACCGGCGGCACCCTCAAGGCCAATGGCCTGGTGGCAGTCGAACACATCAGCGATATCAGTTCGCGGCTAGTGGTGAATCAGGCCGCGCTCAAGCTCAAACGCAGTTTGATCCAGCCGGTGATCGATGCGTTTGCGGCGGCGGCCGGGTTGTGCAGCGTAGCGTAATGCTGTGATTTGACGGGGATGACCTGGAGCCAGTGTAGTGTTTCGATCTTGATGGAATTTATTGCAATCCTGCCGCTCCAATGCACAATACGTGCAGAGTGGAGAAGTAAATGCGAGTGGCCCCCGAATCGTGCTGACCAACGAAGAGCATGCCGAATTGACGAGAAGAGCCAGGTGCAGGCGCTTGATCGCACGCAGCCGGGGCTGCCGCTGAAGAAAGAAAGGGCGGGCGCAAACGATGACGCACGACTACAAGCGCCACGGCACGACCACGCTGTTTGCTGCGCTGAACGTGTTGGATGGCAAGGTCATCGGCCAATGCCAGCAGCGACACACTCACGCCGAGTGGCTGAAGTTCCTGAAGAAGATCGACCGTGAAACACCGAAGGGTAAGACGCTGCACCTGATCGCCGACAACTACGCCACGCACAAACATCCTGTTGTGCAGGACTGGCTTGCCAAGCATCCGCGCTTCCACATGCGCTTCACGCCGACATCGGCATTGTGGCTCAACATGGTCGAGCGATTCTTCCGCGACATCACCACCGAGCGCCTGCGTCGCGGGGTGTTTACCAGCGTGCCTGAACCTGAAACCGCCATCAATGAATTCGTCGCCCATCACAACACCAACCCCAAGCCGTTCATCAGAGCCTAGTGTCACGTCATTTATAGCATGTCGCATATGTTGTGCTAGGCTTCCGTCATTTTTTTCAAGACGGCGAGGGCTTTCCGATGAAGCTTTACAAAGTGACGCTGCTGGCGGATGAAAGGGAGGGTCTGGAGGCCATTACGCGTAAAGGCTCCCACCAGTCCCAGAAGGTGATCAATGCGCTGATTCTGTTGAACTGTGACGAGGGGGAATTCAACGATTACCGCACCCGTGGCGAAGACGTGGCGAATATCCTGCGGATCAGCATGCGCAAGGTTGACCGGGTCAAGAAGCGCTTTGTCGAGGAAGGGCTGGACGCGGCGTTAGGAGGACGGCCGAGCCAGCGCAGTTACGCGTGCAAGGCCGATGGTGAGTTCGAAGCGCACCTGGTCGCCCTGAGTTGCGGCGAACCCCCGCAGGGTTTCGCACGATGGTCGCTACGCTTGTTGGCGGATCGTGCGGTCGAGCTTGAGTACATCGACAGCGTTTCCCACGAGACGGTTCGCCGCGTCCTAAAAAAAACGAGATCAAACCGTGGCGGAAGCTTGGCTGGGTAATCCCTCCCGAAGCCAATGCGGAGTTTGTCGCCGCCATGGAACGGGTTCTCGACGTGTACCGCCGTCCCTACAACCGGGATATTCCGGTAGTCTGCATGGACGAGACGCCACGACAACTCATCCGCGAGACGCGCACGCCGATCCCGGCTTGCCCCGGTCAGCTCGAACGGCACGACTACGAATATGAGCGATGCGGCGTCTGTAACGTATTCATGGCGAGCGAGCCGCTGGCTGGAACGCGGATAACCAGGGTGACTGAGCGCAAAACCAAAGTGGATTGGGCGCAGTTTCTTCAGGACATTGCCGGGCGCTATCAGGATGCACGGAAGATCACGCTGGTGATGGACAATCTGAACACCCATAGCCCGGGCGCGCGATACCAGGCGTTTCCCCCTGATCAGGCGAAGACGCTCTGGGATCGCTTTGAATTCGTCTACACGCCAAAGCACGGCAGTTGGCTCAACGTCGCCGAGATCGAACTCAATGTGTTGATCAGCCAATGCCTTGATCGGCGTATCGGCAGTATGGAGGAGCTACACGCGGAAGTCGCAGCCTGGCAAGCGCACCGCGACCAGGTTCACGCCAAGGTGAACTGGCAATTTACGACAGAAAACGCGCGGATAAAACTCAAATGACTATACCCGACATTCGATGCATGACGATACACTAGTGGAATTCGTCGATGAACCAATCAAGGCATCGGGTGCGGTGACGAATGAAACAGGCTCAAGCTTGACGCTATACACGCCGCGCCGGATGGCGGGGCGGGTTTGACAGCAAACCATCGGCGAGGGTCAGCATGAATGCCGCATGTTGCGCTTCAGCCTGTTGAAACGCCGTGATCAGCCGTTCCGCATCGTCGGTCAAACGGCTGCCCGCCGGGCCGCTTTCCACCAGCGGTGTCTGCCACGCCCGGTTTATCGCATCCACCGCGTCCCATGCGGCCTTGTAGCTCATCTTCATCGCCTTGGCGGCTTTTGAAATCGAACCGGTTTCACGGATGCGCTGCAATAGCTCGACCCGGCCACGGCCGAGGAAATTCTTGCCGTCGAGCGTGAGCCAGAAACGACCGTCGGCTTTGAGTCTGGAATTCATCGCCCGAGTGTAGCAAAGCTTGCCGTGTCCCACCTTCGCTGTCTGGCTCGCCGCCTGCGGTTGCGCACTGTATTATTTTTCATCCGGCGCCAGCGCCGCCCGGCACCCGCGCCAGCCGCTGCCGCTCCGGATCGTCGATACTGTTAACTCGCCAGCCAGAAAAAAAGCCCGCTCATGAATCCCTGTACCCTCGATCAACTTGCCGACCATCAAGCCTGCACCGTGCAGCACATCGAGGCGCCGCCCGGCGCGCCGGAATGGCACGACTGGCTGGAAGAAATCGGCTTCATCCCCGGCGAACGGGTGATGGTGATGACGCGTGCCTTGCCGGGCGGCGATCCGCTGGTGGTGCGGGTCGGCTCTTCCACTTTCGCGCTGCGGCGGGTCGAGGCGGCATGCGTGCGGGTGGGCGTTGAAGGCGTGGCGGCTGACGAGGCAGCGCTATGAAGCACGCCGTCATTCACGTGCATCGCGGCGGGCCGCTGGTCGCGCTGGTGGGCAACCCCAATTGCGGCAAGACCGCGTTGTTCAACCGGCTTACCGGCAGCCATCAGAAGGTCGCCAACTATGCCGGAGTGACGGTCGAGCGCAAGGAAGGCAAGCTCGCCACGCCTGCCGGCAAGGATTTGCGCGTGCTCGATCTGCCCGGCACCTACAGCCTGCATCCGCGCTCGCCCGACGAGAAAGTGACCTGCGACGTGCTGAGCGGCCACGCCGAAGGCGAGAAGCGTCCCGACCTGGTGATATGCGTGGTTGATGCCACCAACCTGCGGCGCAATCTGCGGCTGGTGCTGGCAGTCAAGCGCATGGGCTTGCCGTGCGTGGTGGCGCTCAACATGGTCGATCTCGCCGCGCGCAGCGGCATCAGGGTCGATGTCGACGCGCTCTCCAGCGCACTGGCGGTGCCGGTGGTCAACACGATTGCGGTTGAATCGAACGGCGCCGAGGCGCTGCTCGCCCTGCTCGACCAGCCGGAAATCTGGCGGCGAACGGCCCCTGCTGGCAACGGCATGCCGGCCGCCAGCCCCGACATCGAAGCCGACCACGAGGCGGTGCGCCGGATTCTGCAGGGCCTGGGGCTGGATCAGACCATTCCGCACAGCGGCAGCGACCGTATCGACCGCGTGGTGCTGCATCCGCTGATCGGCCCGCCGCTGCTGGCGGCCGTGCTGTTCCTGATTTTTCAGGCGGTGTTCGCCTGGGCTGCGGCGCCGATGGGCTGGATCGAGTCCGCCACCGAGTGGCTGGGTAATGGTGTCGCCAACCTGTTGCCGAACGGCTGGCTGCAAAGCCTGCTGGTCGATGGCGTGATCGCCGGCGCCGGCGGGGTGGTGGTATTCCTGCCGCAGATCATCATTCTGTTTTTCTTCATTCTGGTGCTGGAGGAATCCGGCTACCTGCCGCGCGCGGCCTTCCTGCTGGATCGGCTGATGGGCGGCGTCGGCCTGTCCGGGCGCTCGTTCATCCCGCTGTTGTCGAGTTTTGCCTGCGCGATTCCCGGCATCATGGCCGCGCGCACCATCACCCATTCGCGCGACCGTCTGGTCACCATCATGATCGCTCCGCTGATGACCTGCTCGGCGCGGCTGCCGGTGTATGCGCTGCTGATCGGCGCATTCGTGCCGCATCGCACCATCTGGGGCGTGCTGGAATTGCAGGGGCTGGTGCTGTTCTGCCTGTACGCAGCGGGCATCGTCGGCGCGCTGGCCGTTGCCTGGCTGCTCAAACGCTTCACGGCGCGCAAGCTCATGAGCCCGTTGATGATGGAGTTGCCGATCTACCACTGGCCGCGTCTGCGCAACATCGCCATCGGCCTGTGGCAGCGGGTGACTATCTTCATGAAGCGGGTCGGCGGCATCATCCTCGCGCTCACCGTGCTGCTGTGGTTTCTCGCCAGCTTTCCCGCGCCGCCCGCAGGCGCGACCGGCGCGCCGATCGAATACAGCTATGCCGGCATGGTGGGGCGCGCGCTCGCCGTCGTGTTCGAACCGATCGGCTTCAACTGGCAAATCAGCATCGCGCTGGTGCCCGGCCTGGCCGCGCGCGAAGTCGTGGTGAGCGCGCTCGGTACCGTCTATGCCCTGTCGGCCACCGGCGACGACACCGCGCGGGCGCTGGCGCCGCTGATTCAGCACAGTTGGAGCCTCGCCACCGCGCTGTCCCTGCTGGCGTGGTTCGTGTTCGCGCCGCAATGCCTGGCCACGCTCGCCACCGTCAAGCGCGAAACCGGCGGCTGGGCCATGCCGCTGGTGATGGCCGCGTATCTGTTCGCGCTGGCGTATCTGGCCTCGTTCATCACCTACCGCCTGGCGCTCGCGGCAGGCTGGGGGTAAGCCTCGCACCCGTTTTTTCAACCGCCAGCCAGGCGTTCTGCCCTTGCCGATTGAGCGTAAACGACTGAGAATCGGGGCTCTTGTTGATAGGAGATCGCCATGAAAAAACGACTCGTTGCGTGTGTCATGCTCTGCCTGCCGCTGGGTGCTCTGGCCGCAGAGCCTTATTCCGCGCTGTTCAAAACCCAGGGCACATTCGAGGCGGTGCGCGATTCGGTGCAGTCCGCGATCGAAGGCAAAGGGCTCAAGATCAATCACACCAATCTGATCGCCGACATGCTGGAACGCACCGGCAAGGATCTGGGCGCAACCAAACAGGTGTATACGCACGGCGAGCAGTTCGAATTTTGCAGCGCCGCCATTTCGCGCGCGATGATGGAGGCCGATCCCCATGCCATCGTCATGTGTCCTTACATCGTTTCGGTGTACACGATTCCGGGCGATAAAAATGTCTATGTCGCCTACCGCAAACCCGCCGCCACCAAAAATCCGGCGCTGAAAAAATCGCTGGCCGAGGTCGAGAAGCTGTTGACCGAGATCATCAAGGACGCGCTGTAAGCGGTGTGCCCGGCTAGAATGCGCGTCATGTGCCGCCACGCCACCGCTCACGCATGACCGCTTTTCTTGCCATCGGCATCGGCGCCGCGCTCGGCGCCTGGCTGCGCTGGGGTCTGGGACTGTGGCTCAACCCCGCGTTTCCCGCGATGCCGCTCGGCACCTTGGCCGCCAACCTGATCGGCGGTTATTTCATCGGCCTGGTGATTGCCTGGTTTGCCGAGCATCCCGGGATGCCGCCGGAAATGCGGCTGTTCCTCATCACCGGCCTGCTGGGCGGGCTGACCACGTTTTCCACTTTTTCCGCCGAGGTCGTCACTGCGCTGATGCGTGGCCTGTGGGTGAGCGGCGGCCTGATTGCCCTGGCGCACATGACGGGTTCCTTTCTCGCCACCGGGCTGGGGTTTTATTCGATGAGGCTGCTTAAATGAACACAGTCTGCTTGCAGGTGTTTGTCTCTGAAGCCAGCCGCCATCACGGCAAGCTGACGTACGAATGGCTGCTTGATGCGGCGCAGGGGCTGGGGGTTGCAGGCGGCTCGGCTTTTCTTGCGCTGGCCGGGTTTGGCCGCCATGGCCGCCACGACGCCGGATTTTTCGAGCTGGCGGGCGAGCTGCCGGTAGTGGTGGAATTTTTTGTCGATGCAGCGATTGCGGATCAATTGCTGAAGATGATTTCCGAGGCGGGCTTGCAACTGATTTACGCCAAATTACCGGCCGAAACCGGGATCACCTGAGTAACGTGCTCGACCAGTTGATCCTGTTGGTCGCCTCGCTGGCGGCCAATTTCTTTTCGGCCTTGTCCGGTGGCGGGGCAGGACTGATCCAGTTTCCCATGCTGATTTTTCTGGGACTGCCGTTCGGGGTGGCGCTGGCCACCCACAAGGTCGCCAGCGTGGCGCTCGGCCTGGGCGCCACGCTGCGGCATCTGCGTGAATCGCATCTCGAACGCCGCTTCTCGCTGATCATTCTGGGCGCGGGCTTGCCGGGCGTGGTGCTGGGCGCGCTCACCATCCTGCATATTCCCGAGCGCGCGGCGACGCTGGCGCTGGGCGTGCTGACGCTGGGGCTGGGGCTGTATTCGGTGTTCAAACCCAAACTCGGGATGGAACATGCGCCGAAACACCAGCAGGGCAGGGCGCTGATCGGCGGCATGGCGGGGCTGTTCGCCGTCGGCTTTCTTAACGGCTCGATCACCAGCGGCACCGGGCTGTTTCTCACCCTCTGGCTGATCCGTTATTTCGGCCTCGACTACACCCGCGCGGTGGCCTACACGCTGATTCTCTGTGGCTTGATCTGGAACGGTGCCGGCGCGCTGGTGCTGGGGATGATCGGTACGGTGGAATGGGGCTGGATGCCGGCGCTACTGGCCGGCTCGATCATCGGTGGCTATCTGGGCAGCCACCTGGCCATCAAAAAAGGCAATCTGTGGATCAAGCGGGCATTTGAAACCGTCACGATTTTGATCGGCCTGAAACTGATACTGGGCTGACGCCCTTATTCATCCGCCCTTATTCGTCGCTGGCATGAATGCGGTCACGGCCGTCGTGCTTGGCCCGATAAAGCGCTTCGTCTGCGGCCTTGATCAGCGCGTCGCCGCTTGGGTAGAGCGGGTAGGTGGCGATGCCGCCGCTGACGCTGGCGAAAAAATGGGCGCCGCCATAGGGATGGCGGATTTGTGCGAAGTCCTGGCGAATGCGATCCATGATGCCGAACGCCTGCTCGGCATCGGTGTGCGGCAGGCCGATCATGAATTCCTCGCCGCCGTAGCGGCAGAGGATGTCCTGCTTGCGCAGGCGCTGCTTGAGCAGCCACGACAGGCTGCGGATGACCTGGTCGCCGACGGGGTGGCCGTAGGTGTCGTTGACCTGCTTGAAATGGTCGATGTCCAGCATCACCACCGACAGGAAAGCGCCTTCGTGCGCCACGGTGGACAGCACCATGTCCAGCGTGTTTTTGCCGCTGGAATGATTGAGCAGGCCGGTCAGGCTGTCGTGATACATGGTGCGGCGCAACGCCCGGTAGCGCTCGATCTTGCTCTTGACGATCGCGTTGAGAAACACCGGGTTGAACGGCTTGGTGAGGAAATGGTCGCCGCCCAGCCGCATCGCATCGACTTGCAGCGCGACGTTGGTTTCGCCCGACAGGTAGACGATGGGGATGCAGAGATACTCGCCGTGCTGGCGAATGACGCGCGCGACCTCGACCCCGGTGCAATCGGGCATGTACATGTCCATCAGGATCAAATCCGGATTGAACTGCTTGAGCGCGTTCAAGGTCTGGCCGGGATCGTTGACGATCATCGACGCGATCTGGTTTTCTTCCAGCGTGCGGCGGATGAAATGACTGGCGGTCTTGGAGTCCTCGACAATCAGCACACGGTAGGTTTCCTGATCATGCCGCTCGTCAAGCTCCATGATGTGTTCGACGATGGCATGCGCGGGGGTGCCTGCCAGCAGGCAGCTATCGCAGCCGCCGCGCAGGGTTTGCTGGAGCTGATCGAAATCGGAACGCACGCCCAGACCAATCAGTTGCCCCATGGCGTAAGCCTGCCGCAGCGCCTGGATCCGGCTGCGCCACCCGGCTTCGGGCAGGCTGCTCATGTCGAGCAGCAGCAAGGGCGCAACGCCCATGCTGTCCGGCAGGGGCTGATCCCAAGTGCTGAATCCGGCGGTCATGCCGAAGCAATCCAGTTGCGTCAGCAAATCGGCCCAGGCCGCCCGATCGTGCCCGATCAACCAGGCGTGGCCGATTCGCGGAGCGGGGGCGGCGTGCTGCGGATCGTGCGGCAGTTCGTCCGGGTCGGCCGCGGCATGGGTATGCACCATGCGTTCCAACGCCTGCATACGCTCGCTCAGGTCGTTCAGCGTGGCGTGCGGCAGCGGGTGAACCACCTCCTTGTTGAACAGCGTGAGCGCCACCTGCTCCAACTGGTGGCTGGCGTGATGCAATGCCATGATGCCCTTGGCGATCAGGAATTCGGTAAAGCTGTTGATCGACACCGCCAGCTCGACAAAGCTTTCAAAATTGGGGGTCGCCTGATAGCGCTGCCAGGTATTCGACAAGGCCAGATTCTTTTGCAGCAGTTCTTCGGGTGTGCAGAGCATGAGCGGGTGAATGGGTTTTTTTCAGTTTTGGTTGGTGTGAATTATTGCGAGCCTTCCTGCTCCAGTCGCAAGTACTGATTGTAAGCGTTTACCCGGTTGGCTTCATTGAAAGCCGGCATCGCGCGGTATTTCGACCAGTCGGTAGTTTCGTAGGCCTGATCGAACGGCACCAGATCGCGCGCGGCCTTGCCCATGTGGGTGCGCAGGAAGATCAGATAATCGCGGGTGAACACCAGATCGGCGCGCGGAGTGCGCGAAGGCGCGCCGTGGCCGGGCGCCAGTACTGCTGGATTGAGTGCGATCAGCGTGTCGAGCGCAGCGATCCAGGCGCGGCTGTCGGCATCGCCGACGAAGGGCACGCGACCGCGAAACACCAGGTCGCCGGCGTACAGCACGCGGTCTTCCCTGACCAGCATCGCCATGTCCTCATTGGAGTGCGCCGGACCTACATGGCGCAGGGCGAAATGCAGCCCGCCCATTTCGAAATCGGCGTCGCCTTGCAGAAAACGATCGGCTTCCAGCAATCGGGTGCGGTCGTCCACCCACGGGAACAGCGCTTCCTTGCGCTGAGCCAGGCGCTCTGCGGCGTCGTCGCTGCGGGTGGCGCCCTCGGCGGCGCGATGCGCCCAGATCTCGGCGCCCAGCGCCTTGAATACCTGCAAGCCATAGAAATGGTCGGCGTGGTAATGGCTGACGATCACGCGCTTGATCGGTTGCGGGGTGATTTTGCGTATCAGGCCGAGCAGTTTTTCGGCCAGCGGCGGCGAGGCCAGCGCATCGAATACCACCACGCCCTCGCGGGTGACGACAAACCCGGCGTTGGACATGAAGCCCTGATTTTCACTGGAAGCCGCGCCAGGCAGGCCTTGCACGAAATAGCTGTGGGCGCCGAGCTTCACCGCCTGCATCGGCACGCTGACATCGGTGGCGCTGGCCCAGGCAGCAGGCAGGCAGAGCAGGCAAAACAGGGCAAGCAGGAAACGCCGCATGGCGGTTATCCAGTGGCCGGAAAGGAAACATTATAGCCAGCATGGCTAGCTGAATGGGCAGGCCAGCGGTGATGCTGTGATATCTTCAAACCTGCAACAAGGAGAGCTATTCGTGTTCAAAAAACAGTGGCCGGCGTTTGTGCTGGCGTTCGTATTGCCGCTCTTGGCGGTGTTCTGGTGGTGGGGCGGATTCAACGCGGTGAGCGTGACCGAAACCGAGGCGGGGCCTTACCGTTATGCCTATCTCGATTACGAAGGTCCAATCAGCAATATGCGCAAATCGCAGCGCGCGGTGCTGGAACAATTCACCGTCGCCAAGGTGGCGGCGGGCGACACCATCAACGTGATTCTGACCGACCCGCGTGCCGCCAACGGCAAGGTGCGCGCGCACCTTGGCTACATCCTGGGCGACGCAGCGGCGGTTCCGGCGGGATTAAAGGAAGGCCGCATCGCGCGCCGCCCGGTCTATGCGGCTGCGGTGCAGGCGGCAGTGCTGCTGGCGCCGTCAAAAACCTACCAGGCGCTATCCGACACCCTGGCGTCACAGGGTAAGACGATCACCATGCCGACGGTCGAACTGACGCGTCCGGCGGGCCAGGCCAACCGGATTGGCACTTTCACTTTGGAGATGAATCGCTGATGGCTTTTTTCTCCGTCCTCGCCGCCCTTGCCCTCGAACACCGGCGCCCGTTGCGGCAGCCGCTGCCGCACTACCAGCAGTACGCGCGCTTCACGCAATGGCTGGAACACAAATTCAATGCGAATGAATTCAGCCACGGTGCGATTGCGTGGGCGCTGGCGGTGGCGCCGGTATTGGCAGGCGTGTGGCTGATTGGTTTTTTGCTTGACGATGTCGGCCCGTTATTGGGCTGGGGGTGGAATGTGGCGGTGCTGTATTTCACCCTGGGGTTCAAATATTTCAGCGATGACGCCGAGCGCATCGCCAGCCTGATGCGGGCGGGCGAACTCGATGCGGCGCGCGCGCAACTCATCGCCTGGCGCGGCGGCGACGCCAGCCAGTTCAGCGCCGACGATCTGGCGCGCGTCACCATCGAGCAGACGATGGCGGCGAGCCACCGGCAGATGTTCGGCGTGCTGTTCTGGTTTGTGCTGCTGGCGCCGCTGGGGCCGGTCGGCGCGGTGTTGTTCCGTACTTCGTCGATCCTGGCGCGGCGCTGGGTGTCCACCCGGGGCGACTTCGGCGAGTTTGCGCAGCGCGCCTTTCATTTCATCAACTGGCTGCCCGCACGCCTGACCGCGCTGACTTACGCCATCGCCGGCAATTTCGAGGATGCCAGCTTTTGCTGGCGTACCCAGGCCAGTAGCTGGCCGGAACCGGAGGAAAGCGTGGTGCTGGCGGCAGGCGCGGGCGCAATGGGGGTACGGCTGGGACAAGCGGTCAACGTCAGCGGAGAAATCGTGTGGCGGCCTGAATTGGGCACCGGCCAGGCGCCCGATGCCGACAGCATCGACAGCGCCGTCAGCATGATCTGGCGCGGGCTGGTGATCTGGCTGGTGGCGGGGCTGCTCGTCGTGATCGCCGGCTGGATGGGCTGATGCTCAACGCGCTGTGGGTCGGCTTCTTTCTGGCCGCCTTTTTTATTGCCTTGTTCAAACTGCTGGTGCTGGGCGACGCCGAGGTGTTTGCCGCCCTGGTCAAGGCCTTGTTCGACAGCAGCAAGACGGCATTTGAAATTGCCCTGGGACTGACCGGCGTGATGACGCTGTGGCTGGGCGTGATGAAAGTCGGCGAGCGTGCGGGGATGCTCGACCTGCTGACGCGCGGCCTGGCGCCGTTGTTCCAGCGCCTGTTTCCCGAAGTGCCCGCCAACCATCCCGCGCTCGGCGCGATGACCATGAACATGGGCGCCAACATGCTGGGGCTGGACAACGCGGCCACCCCGCTGGGCATCAAGGCGATGCAGGAACTGCAAAAGCTCAACCCGAGTCCCGATACCGCCAGCGATGCGCAGATTCTGTTTCTGGTCATCAACACCGCGTCGGTGACCTTGCTGCCGGTCACAATTTTCACTTTCCGTGCGCAGTTGGGCGCGGCCGATCCCACCGATGTGTTCGTGCCGCTGCTCATTACCACTTACATCGGCACCCTGACCGGACTGCTGGTCACCGGATTGTTTCAGCGTCTGCATCTGTGGAACCGCGTCACCATGGCCTATCTCGGCGGCGCCACCGCGCTGATCGGCGGGCTGGTGGCGTATTTCAGCAGCCTCGATGCGGCCGAGATGACGCGGCAATCGTCGATACTGAGCAACGTGCTGCTGTTCGGCCTCATCGCCACTTTTCTGCTGATGGCGGTGTGGCGCCGGGTCAACGCTTACGAGGCATTCATCGAAGGCGCGAAGGACGGCTTTCACACCGCCGTCACAATCATTCCGTATCTTGTCGCGATGCTGGTGGCGATAGCCGTATTCCGCGCCAGCGGCGCGCTCGATCTGCTGATGGGCGGGATGCGCAGCGCGGTGTTGGCGCTCGGCTTCGACGCGCGCTGGGTCGATGCGCTGCCGACCGCCTTGATGAAACCGTTTTCCGGCAGCGGCGCGCGCGCGATGATGATCGACACCATGCAAACCCACGGCGCCGATTCATTCGCCGGGCGCCTCGCCTCCATCGTGCAGGGCAGCACCGAAACGACGTTTTACGTACTGGCGGTGTACTTCGGCGCGGTCGGCATCAAACGGGTGCGCCACGCCGTGACCTGCGGGCTGATCGCCGATGTGGCTGGCATCCTCGCCGCCATCGGCATGGCTTATCTGTTTTTTGGCAACTCGGCATGAAAACTTTCGACACCCTCGCCGCCGTCGATCTCGGCTCCAATTCATTTCGGCTCGAAGTGGTGCGGGTGGCGGGCGACCAGTTATATCCGCTCGATTCGCTGAAGGAAACCGTGCGCCTGGCCGCTGGCCTGACCGACGACAAGCAGCTCGACGAAGCCGCCCAGGCGCGCGCGCTGGACTGTCTGCACCGCTTTGGCGAACGCCTGCGCGGGGTCTCACCCGAAGCGATCCGCTGCGTCGGCACCTCGTCGCTACGGGTCGCCAAGAACGCCGACGTGTTCATCCCCAAGGCCGAAATCGCGCTCGGGCATCCGATTGAAATCGTCGCCGGACGCGAGGAAGCGCGCTTGATTTATCTGGGCGTGGCGCATTCCCTGTCAGCTTCGCCGGACAAACGGCTGGTGGTCGACATCGGTGGCGGCTCCACCGAATTCATCATCGGCCAGGGCTTGAAACCGCTGGAGCGCGAAAGCCTGCACATGGGCTGCGTCAATTTTTCGCGGCGCTTTTTTGCCGACGGCATGCTCGACAAAAGTGCGTTCAAGGCCGCCGAAATGGCCGCGCGGGTCGAGGTCGAGCGCATCGCCCGCGAGTTTGCGCCGGGCAATTGGCAGCAGGCGATCGGCTCGTCCGGCACCGCGCGCGCGCTGCGCGAAATCCTCGAACAAAACGGCTGGTCGGCCGGCGGCATCACCGCCGATGGCCTGGCGCTGTTGCGCGCCCACCTGATCCGCGCGGGGCGGCTGGACGCAGTCGAACTCGCCGGGCTCACGCGCGACCGCCGCCCGGTCATCCTCGGCGGCTTCGCCATCATGGCCGGACTATTTGCCGAACTCGGCATCGAACACATGAGCGTGGCCGAAACCGCGATGCGCGAAGGCATCCTCTACGACCTGCTGGGGCGCTTTCACAAACAGGACATGCGCGAAGCGACGGTGGACGAATTCATGCGCCGTTACCACATCGACACCCAGCAGGCCGCGCGCGTCAAACGCGTGGCGCTCAAGCTGTTGACCGCCATCGGAACACGCGGCGAGAACGACGTGCAGTTTCTCGACTGGGCCGCGCGCCTGCACGAAATCGGCCTGTCGGTGTCGCACGGCGGCTATCACCGCCATTCCGGCTACATCCTGGAAAACGCCGACATGCCGGGGTTTTCGCGTTCCGATCAGGCGCGGCTGGCGCTGCTGGCGCGCGCCCAGCGCGGCGCGCTGAACAAGATTCCGGAATTTGCCGCTGACGCCGCCACCGTGTCCGACAACGACCGCTTGCTGGTGTGGCTGCTGCGCCAGGCGGTGATCCTCTGTCGTAGCCGCGCGGAGCCCCGGCTCGACGGGATCCAGGCCGATGTCAGCGGCCGCCGCTTCCGCCTGCAACTCCCCGAAGGCTGGCTCGAACGCCGCCCGTTGACGTGCCGCGCACTGGAAGAGGAAGTGGTGCACTGGCACGCGGTGGGGATCAAATATCCGTTTGGCTAATCGATGACGCGCAGGTGACCTCATGACGACGCTGGTGTTGTTTCTCATTGGCGCCGCTGCCACCTTGCTGCTGCTATTGCAGGCCACTATGTGGGTGCGGGCGCGCCGGACACTGGGCCGCCCCGCGCCGGATACCGCCAGCGTCGACGGCGCGGCGAGCGCCGACCGGGTGCGGGTGTATTACTTTCATGCAGTGCATTGCGGGCACTGCCGCAGCATGACGCCTCGGGTCGAGCTATTGCGCGCCCATCACCGCAACCTCATCAAACTCGATATCGCCGATGCGCGCGAACTGGCGCAGGCCTTCGGCGTGGCCGCTACCCCCAGCTTCATCCAGGTGGTCGATGGCGTGATCCGCCAAGTCAAACTCGGCGGCCAGAGCGAAGCGCAGTTGCGGGCGATGCTGCAATCCCGCGTGCGATAGGGTTCAAACGATCAATGGAAAGCTTGGGCGTCCTCTCCGAAGACGCTCAAGCGGGGGCGCGCATGCGGGTGATCGCCAATGCAGGTGGATGCGCCAGCGTTTGGTACACCACGCAGTATCTTTCCGTCAGGCGCAGCAGCGTGGCGAGTTGTTCTTCCGAAGCATCGGTGTCGAGCGTGAACCGCAGCCGGATGTTCTGAAAGCCGACCGGAACTTCCTTTGACAGCCCCAGCGTTCCGCGAAAGTCGAGATCCCCTTCCGCCTGGAGCGAGGCATCACGCAACTCAATGCCCAGTGCCGTGGCGACAGCATTCAGCGTCACCCCGGCGCAGGCTACCAGCGCTTCGAGCAGCATGTCGCCCGAGCATGCGCTTTGGCCGCTCCCGCCCGTAGCCGGGTGCAAGCCCGCAATAACGAGCGCTTTGCCGGTCTCGATCTTGCAACTGACACCTTCGCCGAGTCGGCCTTGCGCACGCAGTGTGATCAACGCCGCTTCAGGTGTTTCGCGATAGCGCTCCTTCAGCGGAGCCTGGACAGATCGCAGATCGTCGGCATTCATGCTGGCGTCTCCTTATGATTGCTGTGTGACCTCGTTACCCCGGAATCTCGCCGCCAAAGGCGTGACCGTGGCCGGTCATGAAGTTCGTGAACGACATTTTGTAAGTGCCGCCAACTTTGGCGTCCATCGGTGGGCGCCGGGTTTACGACCAGGTACGGAAGCGCCGATGGATGCCTTGTTGGCCGACTCAACTGCCGGGAGCCGGGTTTTCGGCAGGCGGAACAGGCGCCGGAATGGCATTCGAGACCGGAGGCAGTGATTTGAGATAGGCGAACACGGCGCGCAGATCTTCGTCAGTCATCAGCGCAAGATCCATCCAGGGCATCGGCGGCAGGATGGGGCGTCCGACGCCCATATGTTTGCCGGTACGCATGGCCTGAATGAAATTCTCCGGCGTCCAGCTTCCCAATCCGGTGGCGTCCGGCGTGAGATTCGCCGCAAAACTCACACCCCACGGGCCGGCCCAGGCGGTGAAATCGTTGTTCGCAATCGCGCCCCACTGGTCGGAGCCGATGACACCTGGCGGCAGCGGGGGCAATTTGGCGGCCGCCGGATGACCCGACAGCAGGCGGCTATTGTCGGATGCCGGACCGTCCGCCGTGAACAATTTCGGCGTGTGACAATCGCTGCAACCTCCTATATTCACCAGATAGCGCCCTCGCTCGACGGGAGCGGCTTCGGCGGTGCGCGGCGGCTCCTGCTGGGTGCATGCTGCGACGGCGCCCAGTGTCGCCACGGCCAAACACATTCTGAGAAGACTTTGGTGATGAATTCGTGATGGCATCAGTTTCTCCTTCAATCGGTATTCCGTGACTTGGGATGCTACACCTTGATACCAGGCGCCAGCTCAACATCGTCATTTCGTTGAGAACGCATTCCTGTATCTCAAGCGCTGGCGGGGCGTCGCCACGCGCTACGCCAAAAACGTCGCATCATTCCTTGCCGTAGTCCACATACGCTGCCTGGCGCTTTGGTTCGGGATCTCGTGACGATACTATCTATTGATTCGGAACGAAATAAACGCGAGTACCGTTCAGCCTGAGCTGGTCGCAGGCCTTCGGATGCAGTGCAGCGACCGGCTCAGCACGAACGGAGTCACGGATAAACCAGGCCGGATCAATAGCCAAAGCGGGGGATTTATGGAAGTGTCCTATAGTTGATTTCCTGAAGATGAGCCGCCCGAATTTCACTTCCAGATGGCCGTTGCAAGCCGTGTTGCTGGCGGGCGTCTGCTTGCTGCTTGCCAGTTGCGCGCTGACCGTCAGCCATCCCCGGGCGCTGCTCCCAGTTGAAAACTTCGTTCCCCTTGCGGCCGATCCGCGGATCCAGGTTGAGCCCGGATACGAGGCGTATGGCGAGCGCGTCGCCCAGGTGCTGCCGCAGGCCATCGCCACGGTCGAAGCGGCGCATTACCTGCCGTTTGCCAGCGCGCCGCGCGTGTATGTTTGCGGTACCGACGCCTGTTTCAAACGCTATGTATTGACGCCGAAATTGTCGGCCGCAGTGGTGCCGGACAACCGCCTGTTTCTGTCGCCCAATCTCGATGGCAAGGAGAGCCAGCGCCTGTCCCCGCTGTTGACGCACGAACTCGCGCACCTGCATCTGGGTCAGCGCATCGGCCATTACCACAGTACCGTGCCGGTGTGGTTCCACGAAGGATGGGCGTCGTTGACCGCTGACGGCGGCGGCGCCGACTACGCCACCGATGCCCAGGTGTTCGAGGCGATCCGCGCCGGGCGGCTGGTCAATCTGACGCTGCGCGACACCCCCGACAAGCGCCACCGCGCCAGCGCATTCAATATGAATATTTTCGAGTTCTATAGACAGTCCATGCTGCTGGTCGGCTGGCTCCGTGCGCAGGACGAAGCGCGCTTTCGCCAACTGGTGCTGGCGGTACAGGACAACACCGATTTTGAAATCGCCTTCTGGGATGTGTATGGTCGCTCGCCCGCGACCCAGCTTGCGGGTTTTTATGCAGGCGTTCTAAGCGATAATCCACCCATTCAGGCAGCGCCAGCCCAGCCTTGATTCCGCCGAATTTAATTCATTCATACGCCATGAAACCCTATCTTGATCTGATGCGCCATGTCCTCGAACACGGCACCCAAAAAGACGACCGCACCGGCACCGGAACCCTGTCGGTGTTCGGCTGGCAAATGCGTTACAACCTGGCCGCAGGCTTTCCGCTGGTCACCACCAAGAAATGCCACCTGCGCTCCATCCTTCACGAACTGCTGTGGTTTTTGCAGGGCGACACCAATATCAAATACCTGAAGGAAAACGGCGTCAGCATCTGGGACGAATGGGCCGATGAAAACGGCAACCTCGGCCCGGTCTACGGCCACCAGTGGCGTTCATGGCCTTCGCGTGACGGCGGCACCATCGACCAGATCAGCGAAGTGGTGAAGACGCTCAAGATCAACCCCGACTCGCGCCGCATCATCGTCTCGGCGTGGAACGTGGCTGATCTGGACCAGATGGCGCTGGCGCCGTGCCACGCTTTCTTCCAGTTCTATGTCGCCGACGGCAAGCTCTCGTGCCAGCTCTATCAGCGCAGCGCCGACATCTTCCTCGGCGTGCCGTTCAACATCGCCAGCTATGCGCTGCTCACCTTGATGATGGCGCAGGTCACCGGACTCAAGCCGGGCGACTTCGTTCACACCCTGGGCGACGCCCACCTTTACCTCAACCACCTCGACCAGACGCGCGAGCAATTGAGCCGCGAGCCGCGCCCGCTGCCGACCATGACGCTGAACCCAGACGTCAAAGACATCTTCGCGTTCCGCTTCGAGGACTTCACCCTGAGCGGCTACGACCCGCACCCCGCGATCAAGGCGCCGGTGGCGGTATGAGCGCGCCTGCCGTTAACTCAAGCGGCAAACCGCGCATCAGCGTCATCGCCGCACTCGCCAAAAACCGCGTCATTGGCATCGAAAACCGCCTGCCCTGGCGGCTGCCGGAAGACCTCGCCCACTTCAAAGCGCTCACCCTCGACCACCCCATCCTGATGGGCCGCAAAACCTTCGAGTCGCTCGGCCGCCCGCTGCCCGGCCGTACCAACATCGTCATCACCCGCAACCCCGACTATTGCAAGGATGGTTGTCTGGTCGCCGATTCCATCCCCGCCGCGATCGCGCTATGCCAGGACGTCGACGAAGTCTTCTTCATCGGCGGCGCCGACCTCTACGCCCAGGCCATCCCGCTTGCCGATCGTCTGTATCTGACCGAGGTGGATATCGAAGCCGAGGGCGACGCCTGGTTTCCCGACTATGACCGCAGCGCGTTCAGGGAAGTCTCGCGCGAGTCGCACACGGGCGAGAAGGGCGATGCGCTGGGGTTTGATTTTGTGGTGTATGAGCGGGGTGAAGTTGGGCTTGGCAGCCCAACCTACGATGCTGGCCTCAGGCTACTTGAAGACGGCGAAAACAAACTAGGCGTGTTGCGTCGCATGTTGACGGAAGGCGAGCAAAGCGGTCTTGCCGATTACAGCTATCAACAATTTATTGCGGCACTGGATGCACGCAATAAATGAAGCTCTTCGATCTAACCCGTAAAGCCTGTGCCGACTTGCGAGCCATTGCGATTTTACGGAGGAGCGTTGGGGGATCGAACAGCGGACGTGTACATCAAGCAGTTTGACGACACCTTTCACATGCTAGCGGCCTCCCCACTGGTGAGAAAGAACTGCGACGAAGTCATGCCGGGCTACCGAAGGTTTCCTCAAGGTAGCCATGTGGTTTTTTATAAAAACGACAGCGGCTGTGTCATTGAAAATGTTCGTATCCTGCATAAAAGCATGGATGTTGAAATGCAGATTTACGCGCATAACGCGTTTGAATCAGGGGTGCTCGGTTGAATGTGATAATGAAAGACTCTGGACGTGACCCTGGACTTGCGAATTTGATACTCGTGTGAAGACCGTAGTCTTGTTTGCCGGGGTCGAGTTCTTCGGTAAGGTTTTAACTTGAGGCAACGCGTGATGCCCAGCCCGTGTAGGTTGATCCGAGCGTTTGCAAATCATGGCTAACTCTACAATCCACCGGACCCGCGCGAAGCACCGCGCAGGTCGGTGATTTTGAACGTTCGGCATCACAGGCCGTGGCGCGTTACAATTCTGTTCGTTCCCTCTCGGAGATCAATCATGAATTTCAGTATCGAGTGCGAGGAAGAAGTTGATGGCCGCTGGATTGCTGAGGTTCCTCAGCTTCCTGGTGTCCTGTGTTACGGAAAGACTGCCGATGACGCCATGGCAAAGGCAGAAGTGCTTGCTCTTCGTGCCATGGCAGAGCGCCTTGAGCAAAACGAGTCGCGTCCCGTCGAGATCAATATCTCCCTTCCCATCGCCGCATGAGTCATTGGCCGTCCCTTAAGGCCAAACGTTTGCTGGCGGCTCTATTTGGTATTGGGTGGAAACTCAAACGGCAGTCCGGGTCACACCGCACCCTGTCACGCGAAGGATGGCCCGACGTCGTCTTCGCGTTTCACGATGGCGAGGAAATCGGTCCCCGAATGCTTGCTCGTATCGCAAAGCACACCGGCATTACTCCCCAAGACCTATAGTCTGGTCATGCTTCCCGGTCACCCCGGCCCTTCGATCTAAGGGAGCTACGCGCATTCGCCCTACGTTGGCTGTCTGGGTGAACGGCAACTGGCGGCTGATATTCTGTTTCGATGGCAAGGACGCCGAACTGGTTGACTACCAGGATTACCATTGAAGGAGCAAAACATGACCCGAATGCACAACCCACCCCATCCTGGCGCCGTGTTGCGCGAGTGGATTCCGGAGACGCTGAGCGTGACCCAGGCGGCAGCCGATCTGCATGTGTCGCGGGTTTCCCTGAGCAAAATACTGAACGGCAAGTCGGGGATTTCCGCCGACATGGCGATCCGGCTGTCGCGTTGGCTGGGCACGTCACCGGATGTATGGGTCGGGATGCAGGCCCAGTACGATTTGTGGCAAGTGGGGAAGCTCAAGCAGCCGAAGATTCAGCCCTTGCTCAAGCAGGCGGCTTGAAGTGTGTAACGGGATACCGGGAAACCGGAATGGGTGATAAAGAAAGCAGGCGTGCGGCATGAGCGCGCCTAAATGCCCCCAGTGCGGTTCGGACTACGCTTACGAAGACGGCGCCCTGTATGTGTGTCCGGAATGCGCGCATGAATGGCCGCAAGATGCGGCAGCGGGCGCGGATGACGCGCGGGTGGTACGCGATTCCAACGGCAATGTGCTGCAGGACGGCGACACGGTGACAGTGATCAAGGATCTGAAGGTGAAAGGCTCATCGCTGGTGGTCAAGGTCGGAACCAAGGTCAAGAATATCCGCATCGTCGAGGGCGATCACGACATCGACTGCAAGATCGATGGCATAGGCGCGATGCAGTTGAAATCGGAATTTGTGAAGAAGGTGTAGCGGCTGCTTCAGGCGGCGTGCTGTGCCGGTTCGGTGATCGCCTCTGGCACTGACGGCGGCTTGCCGGATTAAAATGAGCCCAGTTCGAATCTGCGCCGGTGTATTCCGGCCCACCAAACCCGGAGTGCCCATGTCCCGTTCCCTGATTGTTCTGCCCGATGATTCCGCCCGTCCTATCCTCGACGCCATCGCGGCAGCACGGCATTCGCTACGAATCAAAATGTTCCTGTTTTCCGACCCGTCACTGCTCGACGCGGTGATCGCCGCCCAGCAGCGCGGGGTTAAAGTGCGGGTGATGCTTAACCCGGCTCGTCGTGGCGGCGAGGCTGAAAACGAGGCCACCCGCACGGCGCTGGAGGCGGCCGGGGTCGATGTGCTCGACAGCAATCCGGACTTCGCCCTCACCCACGAGAAGTCGATGGTGGTGGACGACAGCGCCGCCTTTGTGAAGTCGCTCAACTGGGAAACCCGCAACGTGACCGAAACCCGCGACTACGCAGTCGTCACGGCGCACCGTCATGAGGTGGGCGAGATCATCGACGGCTTCGAGGCCGACTGGCATCGCCAGGCCTTCGACCCGGGCGAGCAGGCGCACCTGATTTGGTGTCCGATCAATGGCCGTGAGCGTCTCTGTCGTTTCATCGACGAAGCCAGGCACACCCTGTTTATCCAGAATGAGCGCTATCAGGACGAAGTCATCATCGAGCGTCTGGTGCGGGCAAGTCGCCGCGGGGTGAAGCTCCACCTGATGGCGCGGCCACCCCACACCCTGAAGAAAGACAAGTTGGTGGAGGGCGTGGGCGGCCTGCGCATCATGGATGACGTGGGGATCAAGGTCCACACGCTGCGTCACCTGAAACTCCATGCCAAGATGCTGCTGGCCGACGGCGTCGCTGCCATCGTGGGATCGATCAACTTCGCCCCCGGCAGCTTCGAAGGGCGGCGCGAGTTGGCCATCGAAGTGCATGATGCCGACATCGTGGAGCGACTGCACCACATCGCGCACCACGACTGGGAAAATTCGCATCCGCTCGATCTCTCCGATGCGGGCCTGATGGCCGATCTCAGCGACCGCGATGAGGACAAGGCTGTCGCGAAGCTGGTGCTGGATACGGTCAAGCCGCACCATCACCAGTAGACGTCAGGATCAGGGTCGCTTCAGCAGAATGTTCAGCCGCTCGATTCCTTGTCCCGCCTGATCCGGACATTGCGCAATCCCGGCGCGCGACAGCACATCGAGCAGTTCCGCGCGGCGGCGCAGCACATCCTTGAACGCGGCTTTCTCCGATATCTCGATATAGGTTTCGCCTGCGGGAAGCGTCCAGACATTGACATCGAAGCGTGCTTTTTTGGCGTGATAAGGCTGAATTTTTATCGGCCCCAGGAGCCTGATACCGGGCGTCAGCGGCCAGGCCGGCATGACGTCGCGCAGGTAGGCGATTTGTGCCGGGCTGAGTGCTTTCTCCAGCGGCAGGCGTCCTGCGGTCAGGACGCGGGCGGTCTCCGCGTCGAGCGTGTGCATGAGGGAGACAGTGCCGCTGAAGAGGGCGCCATGATTGTCGTACTCGCACTTGCCTGCGCCCGCAGGAATCCGGGCTGGCTTGATCTGCGTGCAGTCCTGGCCGGCCACCTTCAGGGTCAGCTCGGGTGTGCGGTCTCCCTGCCGCAGGCGAAAAACGAGACCGCGCCGGGCGAGTTCCAGTCCCGGTGTATCGAAATACCAGACTTGCGTCGGCGCTGCGCCATCGGGCTGCAAGGCCAGTCCCTGAATCACGTCCTGCGGCTTGGAACAGAGATTGATCTGGATTTCGGCACGCGGCGCGGAGGCATCCTTTTGCGCGGCAAACGCCTCGGGGCTGCGGCAGGTCAGCGCAAGCAGCGCGGCGGCTATCCGGACGGCCAACCCGGCCTGGTATGTAAAGTATCTGTTCATGCGCATCACAATCCTTTTCCTGAAATCAGAGCCGTGCTACTTTAACCAGCGGTAGTAAAATTTATACACTTGATGGAGGGCGATATGTCAAAAGAAGAACGGGCAATTACCGGAATAGATGGCCGCGCACTGCCGATCCTGCCCCCGGAGCGCGATGCGCGGGTGTGGGCGCGGATGGTGCGCGTCATGTTCTATCTCCCCGGGTTCCTCGGTCTGTTGCTGATCAAGGCTGGCGACACGACCAGCTTTGGCGTTACGGTGGAGTTGCTGATGCTGGCGAGCGCAGCGGCTGTCGTCGCCGGCCTGTTCATTGGCACGCAGTCGACTGGCGCCGGTGCCGATACCGCGTCCAGAATCGGAGTCTGGAGCGGCGTGCTGGTACTCGAACTGCTGGCGGCGGTTCCCTTTCTGTGCGCGGTGCCACCGCTGTTCCATCAGTTGGCGCACAGCACGCTGCTGCACGCTGCCGCACCTGCCGCTGCCGACGTGACCCTGGGCGCCTCCCAACTGCTGCCCGCAGTCGCGATCCTGCCGTTCATGCTCTACCAGCTTGCAGGCTTCGGCACCTTGCACTTCATCGTCTCAAAATCAGTGAACTGGATCATCAACCTTGGCATTCTCGGCTTGATCGTGGCCAGCTACCTCGCCAACCGTCAGGGTGCATTCGTCGATGAACAGATATTCGTCGGGATTCTGGTTGCCGCCATGGCGATGACCGTGTTTTACGGCGTGCTCAAGCTCAAGCAGATGCAGGCGACTTACGATTCGAACTGCCCGCCCAAGGTGACGAAGTAAGGGGTGGACGAACTTCGCTCAGATCAGGGCGCTGCAATTGAAGGGCACAGCGGTTCCGCTCAGAAAGGGCAACCGCCGCAGGGGTCAGCGCCGGCAGATGCGAGCGCGCATGAAATCCTGAAGATCCGTCTGCGCTGAGCTGCCCGCTCAGCAGTTGCAGCCGTTTTCGTCTTCCCGTTTCGGGCAGCCTTCCGGCCGCTGGCGCGGCGGCAGCGGGCAACGGTTGATTTCGTCCGCGCTGCGCTGGAAGTAGCAGGTCATGGCGCTGGAGGCGATGCCGAGCAGCCAGAACACGAAAAACCCGATGGTGTAGGCGGCGATGCGCTGTTCGATCAGCGGTTCGCCGCGATAGACGATTTCCAGCGGATCGAACAGGGTGGTGAACAGAATGTCGGCCACCCCGGCAACAAGAAAGGACGGCCACAGGATGTGGATCAGACGCTGCATCATGGCGTGCTCCTTTTCAGTTGGGCGTTGTGGAAATCACTCTTCCGGGTCGTTCATTTTGCGCTTGACCAGTCTCATCATATAAAAACCCATGCCGATGATGAAGAAAATGGTGAACAGGCTCAACAGGCCGATCCAGCTATTGAATAACAGATCGAGTACAACATTCATTTCAGTCTCCCTGTGGTGAATTAAGGTGCAGTGGCCGACAGCGTGACGGCTTGGTCGAACGGGGTGTGCAGCACGCCGGTCAGACGCCAGGTGGACGCGGAGTCGGCTAGCAGGATATGCCATTTGCCTGCGGGCATGGCGGGCAGCGCGGCGCGATAGTGGCCGCCGCCGGCGTGATGCAAGACCAGAGCCTGATCCATGCCGGAGTGGGTGGGATGAACCAGACTGAGGCGCAATTGCCCGGGGTAGGCCTGCAAGCGCCCGCTCAGGGTGAGTGCCAGCGCGCCGTCTTCATTTTTGATAATGGCGGTGAGCGCCAAGGCGCGTGCGGTGTCGTCGCGCGCCAGTGTCTGATTCACCGCCAGCCCCGCTTTGTAGTAATCGCCGACCACCAGGCCGTCGGCGCTTTGGTAGGCGATGACTACGGTGGCTACCCCGGCGATCACGGCGGTGGCAGGCAGGCTCATCAGAAACCACGGCCAGGGTTCGCGATACCAGGGTTTGGAATGCAGGACGGTATTCATGGCGCTATTCATAACAATCACCGGTTGAAGAATTTGGTGGCGACATCGGTCTGGATGCGCGGATTATCGGTGGCCTGAATGATGAAGTGCACTTCGGTCGAGCGGCTCTTCAGTTCGACCGGGTCGACGACCAGGCTCACCGGGATGTCGATGGTTTGCAGGGGGTTGGCGGAAATGTCACGGTTGGCCATCACCACTTGCAGACCCTGGATGCCCTGCGCCTGAATCGTATAGCGATGCGGCTGGCCGTCCTTGTTGATGAGTTGCAGGCGGAACACGTTTTCGATCATGCCGTCGTCGGTTTCCTTCGACAGTGCGGCGCGGTCGCGCACCACATCGACGCGCAAGGGCACCCGGGTGGCGAGGCTGACCAGGAACGCGCTGGCGATGACGGTGAGCAGCACCGTGTAGATGATGGTGCGCGGGCGCAGGATGTGTTTGACGATGCCGCTGTCGGGGTATTTGCCTTTCACCACGTTCTCGGTGGTGTAGCGGATCAAGCCGCGCGGGTAGCCCATCTTGTCCATGATCTGGTCGCAGCCGTCGATGCAGGCGGCGCAGCCGATGCATTCGTATTGCATGCCGTTGCGGATGTCGATGCCGGTGGGGCAGACCTGCACGCAGACATTGCAATCGACGCAGGTGCCGAGGCCGGCGGTTTTGTAGTCGGTTTTCTTGCTGCGCGGGCCACGCGGTTCGCCGATGGAATTGTCGTAGGTGACGGTCAGCGTGTCGGAGTCGAACATCACGCTCTGGAAACGCGCATAGGGGCACATGTATTTGCATACCTGCTCGCGCATGAAACCGGCGTTGCCCCAGGTGGCGAAGGCGTAGAAGAAAATCCAGAAGGTTTCCCACGGCCCCAGCGTGGCGCCGACAAACGCAAGCGCCAGTTCCTTGATCGGGGTGAAATAGCCGACAAAGGTGAAGCCGGTCCACAACGCCAGGACAAACCAGGCGACATGTTTGAGCCCGCGTTTTTTCAGCTTGTTGGCGTTCCACGGCGTTTTATCGAGTTTCTTGCGCGCGAGGTGGTCGCCTTCCAGCCATTCTTCCACCCACATGAAAATTTCGGTGTAGACGGTTTGCGGGCAAGCGTAGCCGCACCACAGGCGCCCGGCCACTGCGGTAAACAGAAACAGCGCCAGCGCCGCAAGGATCAAGATGCCGGTGAGGTAAATGAAATCCTGCGGCCAGAACACCAGGCCGAAGATGTAGAACTTGCGCGCCGCCAGATCGAACAGTACCGCCTGGCGGTTGTCCCATTGCAGCCAGGGCAGGCCGTAGTACACCAGTTGGGTAATCAGCACCAGTGCGACGCGCCAGTTGGCGAATACGCCATGCACTGCGCGTGTCTGGATGGTCTGCCGGATCGCGTAGAGCTGTTGCTCAATGGGTGCGTCGGCGGGGGCGGGCTTGTTGTCGTCGGTCACTTGATGGTTAACCAGGGAATGTCTGAGCTGCTTGAACGTACTGGATTGAGATTGGCCAATACGCTCAAGCAGCTTGCCGGGTCGATCCGGCAAACGCTGCCTGCTGCTTTACATCACGCTGACCTCGACCCGACGGGCTTCGGCCGGATCGCCGCCGCCTTCCGTCATTTCAGGTTTGCGCAACTCGATCCGGTCAGCGCCAATGCCGGCCGCTTCCAGCGCCGCGCTCACTGCCTTGGCGCGATCCTTCGCCAGTTCGGCATTGGCGGCCGAGCTGCCGGTGGCGTCATGGAAACCGGAGATGGCAATGCGGGAATTTGCGTTCGCGCGGGCGTAGTCGATGATGGATTGCAGAGCCGCACTGGCTTCCGCACTCAGCACTGCCTTGCCGGTATCGAAGTACAGCTTGGCAGCCTGCGGTGCGGCAGGTGCAGCAGCTTCTGCTACGGGAGCGGCAGATGCCGCTTCTGCTGCCGGAGCCACGCCCCCGCCTAGCCCATACACATAAGCCGCCAGCAGGTGCAACTTGGCTTCCTTGTTGGACGTGGTGCCGAGGGTTTGTGCCATGGCAGGCATGACGCCATTGCGACCCTTGGTGATGGTCTCGATGATGGTGGCTTCGCTACCGCCATACAGCCAGATCTTGTCGGTGAGGTTGGGCGCGCCCAGCGCTTGCATCCCGGTGCCCGCTGGCGTGTGGCAGGCAGCGCAATTCTCGGCGAACTTCGGTTTGCCTGCCCCTGCGAGTGCGGCGTCGTGCTTGCGGCCAGACAGCGACAGCACATAGTTCGCCACTTCCCGGGTGCCTTGCACGCCGAGCGCAGCGCCCAGCGCGGGCATTACCCCGGCGCGGCCATTGGTGATGGTGGCCTCGATGGTGGCAGTTTCGCCGCCATAGAGCCAGTCGTGGTCGGTCAGATTGGGGAAGCCTTTGGCGCCTGCTGCGTCCGAGCCGTGACACTGCGAGCAATAGGTCAGGAACAGGTTCTTGCCGATGCTGCGCGCCTCGGGATTGGCGGCGACGGTGGCGATGTCCTGCTGCATGAACCCGGCATACACCGGCTGGAACTGGGCTTCGGCGGCTTTCACCTCGGCCTCGTATTCCCCGGTGGAGGTCCAGCCCAGCACGCCGGCGAAGTTGCCCAGCCCCGGCCACAGCACCAGATAGGCCAGCGAAAACACCATGGTGCCGTAGAACAGCCCGAGCCACCAGCGCGGCAGCGGGTTGTTGAAGTCCTGCAGGTCGCCGTCCCAGGTGTGTTCCATCAGCTCGGCTTTTTCGCCGGGGGCGAGCTTGCGGGTAGTCTGCACCTTGAGGAATATCCAGGTGCCGAGGATGCTCACCAGGGTGATGACGCTGATATAAATGGGCCAGAAGCCGCTTGTGAAGTCGCTCATTGCTTGTCTCCTAGTTGGGCGGGCTTGTCGTTTTCTTCGAAAGGCATCCTGGCGTCTGCTTCAAAACGCTGTTTGTTGCCCTTGCTGAATGCCCACCAGACGATGCCGATGAACACCGCAATGAAGATGACGGTGACGATGCCGCTGAGGGTTCCGCTATCCATGTCGTGCTCCTCAGTTCTTCGGGGCGTGGGTGCCCAGGCTCTGCAGATAGGCGATGACCGCGTCGAGCTCGGTCTTGCCTTCCAGCGCGGCGGGCGCGTCGCTAATTTCCTGCTCGGTGTAGCCGTGGCCGAGCATGTTCAGCGTGTGCATCTTGCTCTGGATGGCCGAACCATCGAGCGGCCGATCCAGCCAGGGATAAGCGGGCATGTTGGACTCCGGCACCACGTCGCGCGGGTTGGTCAGATGCGCCACGTGCCAGGCGTCGGAATAACGGCCGCCGACGCGTTGCAGATCAGGCCCGGTACGCTTGGAACCCCACAGGAAGGGACGGTCGTAGACGTATTCGCCGGCCACCGAATAGTGACCATAGCGTTCGGTCTCGGCGCGGAACGGACGAATCATCTGCGAGTGGCAGCCGACGCAGCCTTCGCGGATGTAGATGTCGCGTCCCGACAGTTGCAACGCCGTGTAGGGCTTCAGCCCCGCCACCGGGGTGGTGGTGGAGGTCTGGAAGAACAACGGCACGATCTGCACCAGGCCGCCGATGCTGACGATGAGGATGGTCAGCACGATCAGCAGACCGACGTTTTTTTCTATGGTTTCATGCGAAATCATGTGGGGTCTCCTTAGGCGTGAACAGCTTGCCGGATGGCGGCGTCATTGACTGCACGGCCGCTACGCACGGTTTTCCAGACGTTCCAGGCCATCATCAACATGCCGGCGAAGAACAGCGTGCCGCCCAGCAAGCGGATGCCGTAGAACGGATACATGGTGTTGAGCACCTGGGCGAAGCTGTAGGTCAGCGTGCCGTCGGCGTTGGCTGCGCGCCACATCAGACCCTGCGCCACCCCGGCGATCCACATCGAGGCGATATACAGCACCACGCCGATGGTGGAGAGCCAGAAATGCCATTCGATCATCTTGGTGCTGAACATGGCCTCGCGGCCGAACAGGCGCGGTATCAGGTAATACATCGAGCCGATGGTGATCATCGCCACCCAGCCCAGCGCGCCGGAGTGCACATGGCCAATGGTCCATTCGGTGTAATGCGACAGCGCGTTGACCGTCTTGATCGCCATCATCGGGCCTTCAAAGGTGGACATGCCGTAGAACGACAATGCGGTCACCATGAATTTCAGGATCGGGTCGGTACGCAGTTTGTGCCACGCGCCCGACATCGTCATGATGCCGTTCATCATGCCGCCCCAGCTCGGTGCCAGCAGCATCAGCGAAAACACCATGCCGAGCGACTGCGCCCAGTCAGGCAACGCGGTGTATTGCAGGTGGTGCGGGCCGGCCCACATGTAGATGAAGTTGAGCGACCAGAAGTGGACGACCGACAGACGGTAGGAATAAATCGGGCGGCCAGCCTGCTTCGGGATGAAGTAATACATCATGCCGAGGAAGGCGGTGGTGAGGAAAAAGCCCACCGCGTTATGCCCGTACCACCACTGCACCATGGCGTCCTGCACCCCGGCGTAGGCGGAGTAGGACTTGTACCAGGCGCCCGTGTTGCCGCCCAGAATCCAGGGCAGTTCGGCGCTGTTGACCAGGTGCAGAATCGCGATCACCAGGATGTAGGCGCCGAAGAACCAGTTGGAGACGTAGATGTGCTTGGTCTTGCGTTTGATCACCGTGCCGAAGAACACCAGCGCGTAAGACACCCACACCACCGTGATCAGCAAGTCGATCGGCCATTCCAGCTCGGCGTATTCCTTGGAACTGGTGATGCCCAGCGGCAGGGTGACGGCGGCCAGTACGATGACAGCCATCCAGCCCCAGAAGGTGAAGGCCGCCAGTTTCTCGCCCCATAGTCGCACCTGACAGGTTCGCTGCACGATGTAGTACGACACCGCGAACATCGCCGAACCGCCGAAGGCGAAGATCACCGCATTGGTATGCAGCGGGCGCAAGCGGCCATACGACAGCCATTCAATACCGTAGGTTAATTCCGGCCAGATCAGCAATGCCGCCAGGATCACCCCGACCAGCATCCCGACTATCCCCCACACCACCGTCATGATGGCGAACTGGCGGACGACCTTATAGTTGTAGGTTGTCGCTTCCATACACGTCTCCCGTGATTGATTACTCAAATTGAACCATGTGAACGTTATGACACGTTTCACATATGCAGATAAATATATCTCTTTATAAAAACCTGTGTCAAGTGGTCGCACTTCCCGCGAGTGCGATAGTGTGGGTCAATTGTTGTTTGCGGGCGAAAAAAAGTGACGCCATCCCTATCTTTATGTCAGATTTGGATTCTGTATAGCACCATTACACATAAATGATATGCACCCTGTATCGCGCCGATCCCCTGTGACCCGCATCTGCGTCATTCGCCATGGCGAGACCGAATGGAACGTGGAAAAACGCATCCAGGGTCATACCGATGTCCCGCTCAACGCGGTCGGGCGGGCGCAGGCGCTGGCGATGGCGTTCAATGCGGCGCACCACCGCTTTCATGCGATCTACAGCAGCGATCTGGCGCGCACACTGGAAACGGCGAAGCTGCTGGCGCAGCGCGAAGAGCTTGAAGTGAAACCGCTGCCGCAACTGCGCGAGCGGCATTACGGGCTGTTTCAGGGCGTCACCGCCGCGCAGGGGGCGGCCTTGTATCCGGAGGCGCACGCGCGCTATCTGGCGCGCGATCCGGATTACGACTTTGAAACCGGCGAATCGCTGCGCCGGTTTGCCGAACGGGTGGCGGACGGCATCGACTGGCTGGCGCGCCATCACAGCGGGCAGACGATTGCGGCGGTGAGCCACAGCGGCGTGCTCGACGTGATGTATCGCCGCGCCACCGGGCGGCCGCTCCATACGCCGCGCGATTTCGTCATCCCCAACTGCGCGCTCAACTGGTTTCATATCGACGGCCAGGGCTGGCATCTGGAATCGTGGGCCGATCGTCATCATCTGCACACGGTGCTGACCGAGTCACCGGAATGAGCGAGACGCTGCCTGCGCTGGTGCTGCTGCGCCACGGCCACAGCGAATGGAATCTGGCCGACCGCTTTACCGGCTGGACCGATATTCCGCTGACAGAAATTGGTCTGGCCGAAGCGGCGGCGGCAGGACGGCGGCTGGCGCAAGCGGGTCATGCCTTCGATGAAGTGCATGGCTCGGTGTTGCAGCGCACCCGCCAGACTGTTGAAACACTGCTGGCTGCGATGGGGACGCCCGGGGTTCCGCTGTTCACCAGTTGGCGGCTGAACGAGCGGCATTACGGCGCGTTGCAGGGCATGAACAAGCAGGATATTTTTGCCGCCTGGGGCGAGACCGCGTCGCGCCGCTGGTGGCGCGGATACCTCGATGCGCCGCCGCCGCTGGATGCCAATGACCCGCGCCATCCACGTTTAGATCCGCTGTATTCCGCATTGAAACCGGAAGACTTGCCGCGCAGCGAAAGCCTGCGCGACTGCCAGCAGCGCATGTTGCCGTACTGGCACGAAGTATTGTTGCCGCGCCTGCGCGGCGGACGCCGCCTGCTGGTGGTGAGCCACGGCAACACCCTGCGCGGACTGGTGATGCATCTGGACGGCCTCGACGCCGAGGCGATGGAGCGGGTGGAGATTCCGTCCGCAGTGCCGCTGGTTTATCGCCTGACGCCCGATTTGCGGGTGATGGAGCGTATCTGGCTGACGGACGATTGAGTCAGCGCGTCGCCAGATCCTGCGCCAGCCCGGCGTGGGTGATTTCCCCGGCGTGTATCTGCAAGCCTGCCTTGAGTCCGGCATCGGCATCGAGCGCGCCCAGGCCATGCGCCGCCAGCGCCTGCACATAGGGCAGGGTGGCATGGGTCAGCGCCAGCGTGGCGGTGCGCGCCACCGCGCCGGGCATGTTGGCGACGCAGTAATGCACCACGCCTTCGGCGACGAAGTAGGGCGCGCTGTGGGTGGTGGGACGCGAGGTTGCGGCGACCCCGCCCTGATCGATGGCGACGTCGACCAGCACGCTGCCGGGGCGCATGGCTTTCAGCAAGTCGAGCGGAATCAGGCGCGGCGCGTGACGGCCGGGAATCTGTGCGGCGCCGATGACGATATCGGCGTCGGCCAGGACATCGGCCAGCGCGCCCGGGGTGGAAAAGCGGGTTGCGAGGCGTGCGCCGAACAACTGCTCGGCGCGGGCGAGCTTGTCGGCGGCGTGGTCGAGCAGGCTGACGCGTGCGCCCAGGCCAATCGCCACGCGCGCCGCGCTCATGCCTACCACGCCGGCGCCGATGATGACAATGTGCGCGGGCGGCACGCCGGGCATCCCGCACACCAGTACGCCGCTGCCGCCGTGGGTTTTATGCAGCCCGAGCGCGCCCACTTGCGGCGCCAGCCGTCCGGCGATTTCGGACATCGGTGCGAGCAAAGGCAGGCCGCCTGCTGCGCCGTTCACCGTTTCGTAGGCGATGGCGGACACGCCGCTGGCAATCAGGCTTTGCGCCAGCGCGGGGGCGGGGGCAAGGTGCAGGTAGCAGAACAGCAGTTGGCCGGGTCGCAGCAAGGCAACTTCAACTGCCTGCGGTTCTTTGACTTTCACCACCAGCTCGGCCGCGTAGACCGCAGCCGCATCGGCGGCAATGGCGGCGCCCGCCGCACGGTAGGCGTCGTCGGTGAAGCCTGAGCCGATTCCCGCGCCGGTTTCGACGCTCACCGCATGGCCTGCATGGATCAGCTCACGCGCGCCTTCGGGAGTGAGGGCGACGCGGTATTCGTGGTTCTTGATTTCCTTGGGGATGCCGATGTGCATGACGTGTCTCGCTGAGGGTGGATGTTCGCAGCCTACCCCAATCGGTTCGCTGCCTGAAGTGCTGCGGGCTTAACGGACATGGCGATCAGCGCCGCCACGGATCATGATCGTCCCAATCGCCATGCCCGTTCCCTCACCCCGACCCTCTCCCGCTTGCGGGAGAGGGGGTCTAGCGTGTCGCTTCGCGACGTTCACGTTAACGCATAGGCTCGGCGCGACGTTCGAAGCGGTAATACGCCGGCGGAATTTTATCGAGCTTGAGCTCGCGCATGCCCCAGCCCAACTGGATACGGTTGACCGTGCGATACGGCCCCATCATCGACGGCGCGGCCTGCACGTCGTAGACGCCCGGGGCAAACAGGCGCGCGGTAAGTGCGAGCCCGCCGCCGTCGAGCGGCTGGCTGGCGTAGCCGGCAAACGGGCGCGCCAGCGGCTCGCCGATGAAGATGCCTTGTCCCGGCATCTGCACGCTTTTCCAGTAGGCCTCGATCAGGGTTTCGCCCATTAAATAGCGCGCCATGACTACGCCGGGGACGGGGAATTTCCCCGGAAAATTACACGGTTCGACCACCGCGCCGTAGCTGCCGGTGGCGCCTGCTTCCAGCCATTTGAGACTGCTCATTTGACTGCTGCCGAACAAGTCGCCGCCAGCCGAAGTGAGGTGGTCGCCGATGGCGCCGGGCAGGAAGGTGTTGCTGTCGAGCGAGGGCACCTGCGTCAGCCCGGTGAAATAAAACATCACGTCGGTTTTGCGTGCAAGCGTGTCGGCCTGCACGATTTCGGTGGGGAAAATGCTGTGCATCCGGGTGCGCAGTTCATCGTAGCCTGCCGCGCGCACGTTGCGCGCTTGGTCGGATGTGCTCAACAAATAGGCGGTACCGGCTGGGTTGCTGCCGTCGGAGGCCACCCCGCGGTCGATGAGTTTTTTGGCCTCGGCCACGCTGGCGGCGGCCAGGCTCATGGTCGGACGCATCTTGTAGGCGGCATACGGACGCGCCACGCTGCTGTTGAAATACGGGCTGGTCTGCGTCGGCGCGCAGGTGCTGGCGCAATAGGCGGGGTCGAATCCGAAGGCGAAGGCGGCGGTGATCGACATGCAGTCCACCCGATATGGCTTGGCCCAGGTCAGCGCAAACGCCTGAATGGTTTTCGGCGTGTTGCGATCTACTCGGCGCTTGAGGTTGACGAATTCCTCGCGAGCGAGCGAGTTGCTGCCAGGCTTGAAGCGGACGTGGATCAGGTTTTTTGCCGGGATGCCGCGTTTTTCCAGGTAATAGGCCGCGACGGCCACACTGTCGGGGTCGTCGTCGTTGACGATCACGCCCAGTTGCTCGGCGCTCAGGCCGGGCTGGGAAAAATGGGTGACAGTGGCGGCAGGCGCTTGCGCCAGGGCGCCTGCACTGGCGAAGGGTGCGAGCAGGATCGCAAAGACGAAGGTGTAGATGATGTTCATGCCAGCGCTCCAATGCATTCGTTCACCAGTTCCGGACCGCGATAAATCAGTCCGGAATACACCTGCACCAGGGACGCGCCCGCCGCGATTTTCTCCGCAGCGTCGGCGCCCGACAGAATCCCGCCGACGCCGATGATCGGCACTTCGTTTTTCAGATGGTGCGCCAGCGCCTGCACCACGCGGGTGGACGCTGTCCGCAGCGGCGCGCCGGAGAGCCCGCCGGTCTCCGCCGCGTTCGGCAGACCGGCGACGGCGTCGCGTGCAATCGTGGTGTTGGTGGCGATCACCGCGTCGATGCGGTGCATCATCAGCAACGCGGCAATCGCGGCGATCTGCGCGTCGTCGAGGTCGGGTGCGATTTTCAGCGCGATCGGCACGTAGCGGCCGTGGCGTTGCGCGAGTTCAGCTTGCCGCAGTTTGATCGCCGACAACAGTGCGTCGAGCGCTTCATCCTTTTGCAGCTCGCGCAGGTTCTGCGTATTGGGCGAGGAAATATTCACCGTGACGTAGCTGGCGTGTGCATAAACCTTATCGAGGCAGGCCAGATAATCGTCCACCGCGTGTTCGTTCGGGGTGTCCTTGTTCTTGCCGATGTTGATGCCGAGTACGCCCTTGAACCCGACAGACTCAACGTTCTTCACCAGATTGTCGACCCCGAGATTATTGAAGCCCATGCGGTTGATGAGGGCGCGGGCGGCGGGCAAACGAAACAGGCGCGGCTTCGGATTGCCGGACTGCGGGCGCGGCGTCACCGTGCCGATTTCGATGAAGCCAAACCCCAGCGCCGCCAGCGCGTTGATGTGCGCGCCGTCCTTGTCGAGCCCGGCGGCCAGTCCCACCGCATTGGGAAAGTCGATCCCCATCACGCGTAGCGGTTTGCCTGGCGCGCGCGGCAACAGATTCAGCAGGCCGAACCTTTGCGCCACGTCGAGACTGGACAGGGTCAGGCTGTGCGCGTCTTCGGGATCGAGGCTGAACAGGGCGGGGCGCAGCAGGGAATAAAGCATGGTGCGTCGGGAAAAGGAGTCAAAAGCGAGTTTAACAGGGGCGGGTCGGTGTTATCCTCAAGCCCGCGCACCAGGCGCGTATCCGACTGCTGCAAAGCCCGATCATTTTCTACTCTTCGACCCGACCATGACGACCCCGTATTTCCTGCAACGCCTTGTTTTCCTGTTCAGTGTAGTGATCGCCGCTTCTGCGTGGAGCGCGCAGACCATCCCGCCGCCGCCGGAATTGAATGCGAAATCCTATGTGCTGATGGACGCCGCCAGCGGCAACGTGCTGGTCAGCCAACTGGGCGATGAGCGGCTGCCGCCCGCCAGCCTGACCAAACTGATGACGGCCTACGTAGCGACGCTGGAAATGCAGCGCGGCCGTCTCAAGGAAACCGATCAGGTCACCATCAGCGAAAAAGCCTGGCGCATGGCAGGCTCCAAGATGTTCGTCGATGTTGGCAAGCAGGTGTCGGTCAACGATCTGTTCCACGGCATCATCATCCAGTCGGGCAACGACGCCAGCGTGGCGCTGGCCGAACATATTGCGGGCAGCGAAGAAGCCTTTGCCGTGCTGATGAACGCCGAAGCCAAGCGCCTGGGGATGCGCAACACCCACTTTTCCAACGCCACCGGCTGGCCTGCTGCGGATCACTATTCGACCGCCCATGACATGGCCATCCTGGCGCGCGCCATCATCTACGCCGACCCCGCGCACTACGCGATTTATGCTCAAAAATATTTCCTGTGGAACGGCATCCAGCAGCCCAACCGCAATTTGCTGTTGTGGCGCAACGACGGCGTCGACGGCCTGAAAACCGGCCACACCGACGAAGCCGGTTACTGCCTGGTGGCCTCAGCCAAGCGTGGCGATCAACGCCTGATTGCCGCCGTGTTTGGCACTGAAAGCGAAGCCGCACGCGCCACCGAAACCGCCAAACTGCTGGGCTACGGCTTTCTGTTTTTCGAGAGCAAAACCTTTTACAAGCAGGGTAGCGTGCTGACGCAAGCGCCGGTGTGGAAGGGTGTGGCGCACACGGTCAAAGCGGGGGTGAACACCGATGTGGCGATCAGCATGGCGCGAGGCGAAGTCGGCAAACTCAGCACGCAGGCGGTGTTGCAACCGACGGTGATCGCGCCGGTGAAACAGGGCGACGTGATCGGCAAGGTAGACATCCGCCAGGGCGACAAGGTGCTGAAGTCGGTCGATCTGGTTGCACTGGAATCGGTGAACGAGGGGGGATTCTTCCGCCGCATGTGGGACGGCATCCGCCTGTTCTTCAAGGGATTGTTCGGCTGACGGCAGGCAGCAGCCTTGAGTAAAAGCAAGGGCCGCAATTGCGGCTCTTGTCGGGTGTAAGTTTTTGGTCAATCAGAATTCGTATTCCACCTGCAACCTGAAAGTGTTGTTGGGGGTGGCATCGGTTACGCCGATCAGCCAGGCGGCGTTGTATTTGATGGCATCGCGGTTGCCGAGCGGCACCTTGCCAAAGACCGCCGGCCCCAGATTATGCTCCTGCTCGTCGGTCGGCGCCCAGTCGTTCCATTCGCCGGTCTCGCCGAATCCCTGCAAGCCGAATTCGAATTCCTGGCGCCAGCGGTACTTGGCCTGCCATTGATACTGGAAAGCGGTTTCGCTGGAGCCGCCGCCGCCGAATTTCGTTTCGAATATCAGGTTGCCGTTCAACTGCAACAGGCCGAATTCGGTCTGGAACAGCGGGCCGATCTTGAATTCGTATGGCTCGCCATTGTTGTTGAGCGGGAATTCGAGCTCGGTAATCAGGCCGACTTCAAGCGGATATTTTCCGGTTTCGGTCAATTGGAACTTGTTTTCGAGCTCCAGAATATTGAGCCTGGGCTCCGGGCTTTCGTGTTCGGTTTTAATGTAAGCCTCGGTAAACCACCATTCAGTGGCGCCGTAGCCGAAGCCCAGGCTGGCCACCTGCTTGGTTTCTCCTGCGGGCTGCTTGGCGGTGCCGAATTTGAAGTCGATTTCCTTTTCGCCGTAATCGACGGTCGGCATATAAACGTAATCGGCCGGGCCGGCCTGAACGCCAGCAGAGAACAGCGCGCCCAGACAGAACGCCAGGCTACTTCTTTTCAACATTGAGGGTTTCCTTTTTGGAGTGAATGAGCGGCCCACTTCATGCCGAGGGCAATCGTGGCCAGGGTGAAAACATAAAAAATCAGTTGCATGCCGGCTGGTCTGGGGTCGTAACCGGCCAGGCTATGCAGCAACATGCCGGGGATGGACTGCTCGGGCAGCGCTGCCGAGGTATCCCAGAGCGGGGCGGCCAGGCTGGGCAATACATCCGCCTGAATCAGGAAATGCGCGGCTTGCGAGGCCATGCCGGCCGCCAGCAGCAACACCAGCACGCCGGTCGCGGCGAAAAACCAGCGCATCGGCACGCGCAGCAGACCCGCATACATGGCGTAGCCCACGGCGACCCCGGCCAGGATGCCGATGCCGCCGCCGAGCAGCATCGACGATGCGCTCGCGCCCTCCGCTGTCGAGATGCCGTACAGGAACAGCACCGTTTCAGAGCCTTCGCGCAACACGGCGAGCCCGATCACGACCAGCAGAATCGTGCTTTCCTGACGGCCTTCGCGGATGGCATTGCCGACTTTTTTCGCCGAGGCCGCCAGCGCCTTGCCGTGCGACGACATCCAGATGTTGTGCCAGGCCAGCATCAGCACCGCGATGCCCAGAATCACGGCGTTCATGAGTTCCTGGCCGATGCCGCTGGCCATCGAAGCGATGCGGTCGGTGGAGGCCGCGACCAGAGCGGAGCCCGCCAGGCCGAGCACCACCCCGCCAATCAGCCAGCGATTGCGGTCGGGTATCGAGCGCGTCGCGGCGGCGAGAATGCCGATAATGAGCGCGGCTTCGAGCACTTCACGAAAGACAATGACAGCGGTTCCGAACATGGCCAGTCTCCTGTGGTTTATTGAGCGACGATGACGCCCTGGGCGGTTTTTTGGTTGAATTCGCCGAAAAAGCGGTAGCGCCCGGGCGTTAACGGCCCGATAAAAATAGTGGCAGTGGATTTGCCGGCGATAATTTTTTCGCGATTGAGATCGTGGCTTTCGAATTCTTCCGGGGTGGCATCGCGATTCTCGACCAGCAGCTTGATTTTTTTGCCTGCCGGAATCACGAGTTCCGCCGGTTGAAAACGATGGTCCTGGATGGCGAGGGCGTATTCGCCCTCGGCAGCCATCGCTGCCGTGACACAAAGCATGGCCGCCGTTGCCAGGGCGGTGGCAGCGGTTTGTCGGCACAAAGTGGAAAGGCGCAGGTTGACGTTCATGGAGGCTCCGCTTCTGAATTAGGCTGTATACAAATGATAACCAGTCCCATTATATATAGGAATGGTTATCAATTGCAAACAATAATTCAGGCTGCCTTCATGGGACGTTTACTGGATCCCGACCCCTTAAGGCGGCAGCACATATCTGGCAGGATTCTTTCGTTGCACACATGACAAGGGCCGCATAGGCGGCCCTTGTCATGTGTGCTGTTGATCCAGCTATTTCTTCGCGGTGCGTCGCAGGCGATTCAACAGCCGCCGCGCCAGTTCGCCGAACAGTTCGGTCTGGGTCGGGTGCGGGAAGATGGCCTTGGCGACCTGATTCAGTGTCATTTCGCCCGCCACCATCATCACGCCGATGCCGATCAGGGTGTCGGTGTGATCTGCCAGGTAATGCACGCCGATGATCCTGCCGGTGGCCTTGTCGGCCACCAACTTGATCATGCCGTCGGTTTCGCCGGTAATCATCGCCTTGGCGTCGATGCTCATCGGCATCTTGGCTTCCACCGCGTCGATGCCTTTGGCCTTGGCCTGCGCCACGGACAAACCGACGAAGCCGGCTTGCGGGCGCGAGAAGGTCACGCCGCAATCCTTGTCCTGATCGTATTCAGACGCATGGCCGAGCAGGTTGTCGGCGGCGACGCGGCCCTGGGTGGCGGCGGTGTGCGCCAGCATGTAGCCGCCAATCACGTCGCCGACCGCATAAATGTGCGGCACGCTGGTCTGACCGCGCGTATTGACCTTGATCGCGGCGCCGTCGAGTTCGACCCCCGCCTTGTCGAGGCCGAGCTTGCTGGTGTCGGGGCGCTTGCCGGTGGCCATCAGCACGATGTCGCAGCCAAAGGTGTGCGCTTCGCCCGCCGCGTTCTTGTACGCGACGCTCATGCTGCCGGGCTTGCCGCTGATGCCATCGATGGCCGCATCGGTGACCACGCTGATTTCCTTTTCCAGCAGCCCGATCAGCGTTTTGGCGATTTCGTCCTCGATTTCGCCGAGGATGCGCGCGTTGCGCTCCAGCATCAGGATTTCGGTGCCGAAGTCGCGGAAGATTTGCGCCATTTCAACGCCGATGACGCCACCGCCGATGATCGCCATTTTCTTCGGCGGACTCGCCAGATTCCAGATGGTGTCGGAGGTGACCACGCCGCCGTTCGCCAGATTTTCACGCGCGCCGGGAATTGGCGGCACGAAGGCGGGTGCGCCGGTGGCGATGACCGCTGCGCCGAATGTGACGGTGTATGCCTCGCCCTCGACCGGGGTGATTTTCAGCGTATGGGCATCGACGAATTCGCCGAAACCTTCGCGCACGTCGATCTTCATTCCCTTGTCGGCCTTGAGCGCCATTTCGCCACGGCTGGTTTGCACCCAGCGGCGGTGTTTTTCCACTTGCGCCCAGTTCAGTTTCGGAGCAGCCGTGCCATCGACGCCGATTTCAGCATCGTGGCTGCGGTTGCGGATGACATCCGCCGCCGCGCGCCAGGCCTTGGACGGGATGCAGCCGCGCCACAGGCACTCGCCGCCGGGGAAGGGCTCGTTGTTGACCATCATCACCTTGACGCCGTGATCGACCAGATCGCGCGCGCAGTCCTCGCCGCCGGGGCCGCCGCCAATGACGACGACGGGGGTGTCCCAGTTGCCTGTTGGAATGGGTGACACCAGCGCAGCGTGAGCGGCGACGGATTCCGCCGCAGCTCCCTCACCCCTCTCCGCAAGGGATACCGTCACCGGCGTTGCCGCCGATGACATAACCCCTGACCCCTCACCAATCCAATCAGGCGCTTCTATCGTCTGCTTCAGCGCGCCCAGATACAGCGCCACATCCGCGCCGTTCAACACGCGGTGATCGCAGGTAAGGGTGAACGGCGTGCCTTGCGGGCCGTTGGCGGCAATCGCCAGAATCGCGGCGATGCCGGGGGTGGGAATCGCGGTGAAATGCGATACGCCCAGCATTCCCATGTTGGAAATGGTAAAGGTGGGGTTGGCGTATTCGGCGGGGGCGAGCTTGCGCACGCGCGCGCGCTCCACCAGGCCGCTCCAGTCGCTTTGCAGCGCGGCCAGGGATTTCTTTTCGATGCCGTGCAGGATCGGCACCACCAGTCCGCCGTCGTTCGACGTCACAGCGATTCCAAAATCATGATTGGCGCGCTCGACCAGTTTATCGACCGGCTGATACGCCCAGTTCATGCGCGGGAATTTGGCCATTGCCACCGAGCAGGCCTTGGCGATGGCTACCGTCACCGAGACCTTGTTCGCCTTGGCGGCAGCGGTCAGCGCGGCGGTGCTGATGTTCATGGTGACGGTAAACGTCGGCAGCGTGAGCGATGCGGTCATCGCGTGGCTGACGGCTTTTTCCATCGACGTCATGGCGCGACCCTGGCCGGGTACGTCCACCTGCGGCAGCGAATGCGCGACTTCGGCCATACTCGGGCGCGCGCGCGCCACGTCGGCGGCGACGATCACGCCGGACGAACCGGTGCCGGCGAGACCGGATAAATTCACGCCCAGTTGCGCCGCCACTTTGCGCGCATACGGGCTGGCCGGACGCCCCGGCACGCGCGCCACCGGCGGCACGTTGCCGCTGGCGGCAACCTGCGTGGGCGTCGATTTGGGCGAGGGAATGTACGCGGGTTTGTCGGCGGCGTGCGGCGCAACGTGATGCGATTCGCGAACTTTGTGGTCTGCGCCGATGGTGACGCCGGTGTCGTTGGCTTTCGATGCGTCATCGACGATGAAGCCCATCGGATGGCCGACTTCGACCACGCTGCCGACATCGGCAATCGGGCCGGAGAGAAAACCTTCCTGGAACACTTCGACGTCCATGATCGCCTTGTCGGTTTCCACCGTGGCGACGATATCACCGCGACGGATTGGATCGCCCGGCTGCTTTTCCCAGGTGACCACGACGCCTTCGGTCATGGTGTCGGACAACTGCGGCATCACGATCGGCGTACCGGCGTGGTGCGGAATCATTTCGGTCTGGGCTTTTTCTGCCACCACTTCGCCAGCAGCAATCGCCACATCGCCCGCAGTATCGGTGATGTAGCCGAGCGCCGCGCCGACCGCAATGGTCGCGCCGACGTCGGCCAGCGGGCCGGCCAGGTAACCGGCCTTGAACACTTCGACGTCCATGATGGCCTTGTCGGTTTCGACTGTGGCGACGATATCGCCGCGCTCGACTTTGTCGCCCGGCTGTTTTTCCCAGGTGACGACCACGCCCTCGGTCATGGTGTCCGAGAGCTGCGGCATCGTGATGGCGTAATGGTTCATAGGCGTTAGGGGCTAGGAGTTAGGGGTTAGGGCGGTGTTATTTTGGCGTGCAGTGACTTGCGTAGGCCTCGTAGCATTCGTCCTAATTCGTTTGTAGTGGTGAGCAATTTGCTCAGTTCAATTTCATTGACATATTGCAGCCTTGCGGAAAGCTCCAGCTGTGTTTCAACTTCCGCCAAAGAACCCATGGCGATAGCTATAAAACGCACATAGTCTTTTGTATAACCCCGTGCGT
>Ga0315271_10000045_pt1 | contig 51667 bp, 46 predicted proteins | sample C3_top_MG_FD_204664 | JGI IMG/M metagenome (GOLD analysis project Ga0315271, IMG submission 204664) | Sediment microbial communities from Yellowstone Lake, YNP, Wyoming, USA - C3_top | ecosystem: Environmental > Aquatic > Freshwater > Lake > Sediment | place: USA: Wyoming | collected 2017-08-01
TGCCTCGTGATCGTGCGCCGCACCATGAGCCGCGGCGTACCGATCACGCTGGCACGCCTGGTGCATCCCGGCAAGCGCTACGCTTTGCATGGAGAATTCAAACCATGATCGACGGGCCGGCACTCGCGCTGCGCACGCTGGCGCTGCGCCAGGCGGGCTCGGTGCGGGTGCGCGAATGTGTCGATGCGCAGATCGTCGACGCCTACCAGCGCGACGGTGCGGTCTGCATTCGCGGCCTGCTCAACTTGGAAGAAATCGAGATCCTGCGCCAAGGCATCGACGCGAATCTCGCGCACCCGAGCGCGCGTGCAAAGATCGCGAGCAAGGCCGACGACCCGGGCCTGTTCATCGAAGACTTCTGTTGTTGGCCCGACAACCCGTGCTACCAGCGTGCAATCTTCGAGACGCCGCTGGCGGAAACAGCCGCGCTGCTGATGCGAAGCCGCAGCGCGCGCCTGTACCACGACCACATGCTGACGAAGGAGCCTGGCACACGCCAGCCCACGCCGTGGCACCAGGACCAGCCGTACTACAACGTTGAAGGTTTCCAGAACTGCAGCATGTGGATCCCGGTGGATCCGGTGCCGCGGCGTGCAACGCTGGAGTTCGTCGCCGCGTCGCACCGCGGGCCGTGGCTGATGCCGCGCTCGTTCATGGACAAACAGGCGAAGTGGTTCCCCGAAGGCAGCCTGGCCGACCTGCCCGATATCGACGCAAACCGGCAGCAGCATCGCATCCTCGGTTGGGAGCTTGCCCCCGGCGACGTCGTGTGCTTTCACATGCTGGCACTGCACGCGGCGGCAGGTGTCGACGCGCGCCGGCGCGTGTTCTCGCTGCGCTTTCTCGGCGACGACGTCCGGCACGCGCCGAGGCGCTGGGCGACGTCGCCGCAGTTTCCCGGCCTGACCGAGCGACTCGCTGCGGGTGCGCCGATGGACCATGCCAGTTTTCCGCTGCTGTGGGAGAGCCGATGAGCCCGGCGCACCGCTTGCAGCTTGTGCACGCCGACGGCGTGGCGCCCACGCCGTGGCGCAACTGCGGCGGGCAGACCCGGGAGTTGTTGACACGGCCTGAGCACGGGCAATGGCTGCTTCGCATCAGCCTCGCCGACATCGACCGCGACGGCCCGTTTTCGGCGTTTCCAGCAACCCAGCGCTGGTTCGGCGTGGTGGCTGGCGCCGGCGTCGCGCTTCGCTTTGGCGACGATGTGCGCGAGCTCACCGCCGATTCAGCGCCGCTGCAGTTCGACGGCGCGGCAGCACCCGAATGTTCATTGCTCGATGGCCCGACGCGCGACTTGAACCTGATGCTGCGCAGCGGCGCCGGGCTGATGTGCGCGGTGCAGGCGAACCGCGTCTGGGAAGAAGGGTTCAACGAACGCGGCCTGTTCACATTGTGTGAAGGCATCTTGCACCGCCACGACCACGAAGCCGTGCACCTGCTGCCGCGCACGCTGGTCTGGTTTCTCGGCCCTGGGCGATGCCGCTTCGAGCCGCGCGCTCCCGGCCGTGCGGGGTGGTGGCTGGCTTGGTCCGGCGACGCCGTGCAACTGGAGTAACCGTGCAGATCGGACCGCCAGTGTTCAGCCTGCACCGCGGCACGACGCCGCTGCTCGTCAGCGTGCCGCACGCCGGGACACAAATTGCGGCGGATCTGCGCGCCGGATTCGTGCCGCGCGCGGCCTTGGTCGAAGACACCGACTGGCATCTGGAGCGGCTCTACGCCTTCGTCAAAGAGCTAGGCGCGAGCCTGATCGTGCCGCGCTTTTCGCGCTATGTGATCGACCTGAACCGTCCTGCCGACAATGCGCCGATGTACCCGGGCGCGAACAACACGGAGCTGTGCCCGACTCGCTTTTTCAGCGGCGAAGCGTTGTACCGCGAGGGTGCCGCACCCGACGCAGCGCAGATCGCGCGGCGGGTTGAACAATACTGGCAGCCCTACCACACCGCACTCGCGCTCGAACTCGAGCGCCTGAAGGCCCGGCACGGGCACGCCGTGCTGTTCGACGCGCACAGCATCAAGTCGGAGTTGCCGTGGCTGTTCGAAGGGCGCCTGAACGACTTGAACCTCGGCACCGTCGATGGCGCGAGTTGTGCGCCCGAACTGCGCGCCGCGTTGCGCTCGGTGCTGGAATCGCAGACCCGGTTCACGCAAGTCGTCGACGGCCGCTTCAAGGGTGGCCATATCACGCGCCACTACGGGCGGCCGCAGCAAGGCATGCACGCCGTGCAGTTGGAGATGTGCTGGTCGTGCTACATGATCGAGGAGCCGCCCTGGCAGTTCGACGCTGAACGCGTCGCGCGTTTGCAGCCCGTGTTGGAGTCGCTGCTGGGCGCGATGCTCGATTGGAGGCAGGGTGCCTGAGCCCCGGTTCGATGCGCTGCTGTGGGCTCCGCGCGCCTGGGTCGGTGGCCGCTGGCGCGACGGCGTCGTCCTGCGCATTGGCGCCGACGCCTGCTGGGCCGAGGTGAGCTGCGATATTCACGTTGCGCCACAAGGCGCAGCCGTGCTCGCCGGGCCGGTGCTGCCCGGCCTCGTGAACGCCCACAGCCACGCCTTCCAGCGTGCGTTTGCGGGCATGGCAGAGCGGCGCGAGGCCGAATCGGACGACTTCTGGTCTTGGCGTGACCGCATGTATGGCGTCGCGCTGCGAATCACGCCGCCGCAATTACGCGCCGTTGCCGCGCAGCTCTTCGTCGAACTGCTGCAGGGTGGCTACACCCAGGTCTGCGAGTTCCACTACCTTCAGCACCAAGCGGACGGGAGTGCGTACGACGACCCCGCCACGCTCAGCCTGGCGCTGGCCGACGCCGCCGACGACGCAGGCATCGGCCTCACCGTGTTGCCGGTGCTCTATGAACGCGCGGGTTTCAGCGAACCGGGCCTGCGCGCGCAGCAGCGCCGCTTTGCGACCACGCCTGCTTCGGTGCACGCGTTGTGCCGCACGCTCAACGCCGCACGACGCCCGCGCATGAATGCCGGCGTCGCGATCCATTCCCTGCGCGCCGCATCGGCCGAGGCAATTCAGAAACTGTTGCGGCGCGTCGGCGCTGAAGACTTGCCGTTGCACATCCACGTTGCCGAGCAAACGCTCGAGGTCGACGCGTGCATCGCGGCCACCGGCCTGCGGCCGATCGAATGGCTGAGCCACCACGCCAGGCTCGACTCACGCTGGCAACTCGTGCACGCCACGCACGCGAGCACCAAGGAGATCGAGAGCGTCGCACGCAGCGGCGCAGGCATCGTGATCTGCCCGAGCACGGAAGCGAACCTGGGCGACGGCCTGCCCGACCTGCCGGGTTGGCTCGACGCCGCGGTGCCGTTCGCGCTCGGCTCGGACAGCCAGGTCACGCGCAACTGGCCGCAAGAGCTGCGCTGGCTCGAATACGGGCAACGGCTCGCGCTGCGCCGGCGCAACGTCGGCGCGGCGCCGCTGGCTGGCGAACCATCGACGGCAGCGCGCCTGTTCAATCTGGCGCTCGGTGCCGGCGCACGCGGCGCGGGCCAGGCGCGCTGGGGGCTCGAGGCCGGGGCGCGTGCCGATGCGCTGGTGCTCGACCTTCAGGCCCCGGGTTTGCTCGGCATTCCACCCGAACAGATGCTCGATGCGCTGGTCTTCGCGACTGACGCAGCAGCACTTGGCACGGTCTATGTGGCCGGGCAGGTGGTGGTCGAGCGCGGCCAGCACCGCGCCGCGCAAACAATCGCCGCGAGGTTCAAGGAGACGATGGCTGAGCTCTGGAGTGTGGCCTGACAGAAGCAGCCGCTGCAAGACTCGCTGCGGCTATTCCTCGCACGCCATGCTGGTCAGCGAACGATCTTGTCGAAGTTCTCGGCGCGGTCAAACCCCTTCGCATGGTCGAAACCCTTCACGCCCCGAAAGATCGTTCCACTCAAGTCGGCTTCCGTGAAGTCGGCTCCCTCAACATCGGCGCCGGTGAGATCGGCCCCCCCGAGCTTGACACGAAAGAAGTTGGCCCCGCGCAAGTTGCTGCCCTTGAGGTTGCAGAAGGTCATCAACGATCGGTTGAAGTCGGCACCTGCCAGCGTCGCTCGCTCCAGGTTGGCGTTGGACAAGTCGGTCCGCATCTGCCCCATCCCCTGGTTCTTGATGTTGACGCCGACCATGGCGCGGCTGAAGTCCGCACCAGAGAGGTCGGCACCCGGCAGGTCGGCGATCATCTTCGCCCCGGTCATGTTGGCGCCTTTGAAGATCGGCATCTTCTTCACCTCACCGCCCAGGATCACGACCGAAAGCAGGCTCGCGCGAGTCAGGTTCGCGCCCGTGAAGTCAGTGCCCATCAACCAGGCGCCGTTCAGATTGGCGCCTTCCAACGTTGCACCGCGGAAGTCGGACTGAACCAGCTTGCTTCCGAAAAAGCTTGCGCCGCGCAAGTTGGCATTGCGAAAGTCGAGCCCCGTGAGGTCGAGGTCCGAGAGATCCTTGCCGGCGAAGTCAGCCGGCATAGAGGGCGACGCGTTCTTCAGCATGCTGCTGATCTGTCCGACGGAGAGGTCAGCCGCAATGGCATCCTTTGGGCCAAGCGCTGCGAGCAGCAGCGCCACCGTTGTGGTCGCGATACGTAGACTGGGCTTCATCTCGGCTCCTTCGCCACGAGCAGTTGCACGAGAGACACTTGGCGCCGGCAAGTGGCCATGGCTGTCAGATCAGCGCGACCCGGGAGTCGGCAGGGACCTGCTCGCGCTCGAGCAAACCGTAGTCGCGCATGACCGCGGCCACGCGCAGCCGGTAGCCGGCGAGTACGGCGCTTCGGCCTTCCTGCTGAGCAGCGCGATGCATGCCGTGGCAGCGCCAGTTGCGCACCGCGGCTTCGTCGCGCCAGAAACTGAGCGAAAGGTAGCGCCCCGGTTGCGCCAGGCTCTCGAAGCGCTCCACCGAAATGAATCCATCAATCGACTCCAATGCAGGCTTGAGGGCAGCCGCGAGTTCGAAGTAGCGTGGCGCGGCAGCAGCGTGCGGTTCGAGCTCGAAGATGACCGCGATCGTCATGGCGCCACCTGCCGTGGCTGGTTGCGCGTGGTGGTCACGTCTTTGAGCCAGGTGCGCTCTTCGCGCAGGATGAAGCGCTGGGCTTGCGCGAACTCGAAATTGGCGCGACCCTCGGCATCGCTCTTGAGGGTGGCGCGGTAGCGCTCGTACGCCGCCATGCTGTCAAACCCTATCAGGCCCCAGGCGACGTCGTTGCTGCCTTCATGCGGAAGAAAGTAGCCGATCAGATCGCCCCCGCAGCGCGGAATGACGCGGCCCCAGACTTCGGCGTAGCGCTTGAATGCCTCGCGTTGAAAGGGATCGATCTGGTAGCGGATGAAACAGGTGACGGCCATTGCGCTCGCTCTTGATGTGGATGACGTTGGCCGCCAATGTACGCCTGCGCCAACTTGTGTTTCGGTGGCGACTGATTCGTGTAGGCTTTGCGATTCAAATCTCATGAGCCGCTGATGGCCGTCCGCCGCATGCCTTGACAGGCAACTCGCCGGACTTTCAACTTGGGGGTCGGCTTTCTGGCCCTGGAGAGCATGGGGTTCGAGGCGCTGGCGACCACCAGCCTCGGCGTCGCGAACGTGCTGGGCGTGCGCGAAGTGACCTTGCGCCAGGTGCTCGACAAGTGCCGCGACATTTGCGAGGCGACGCGGCTGCCGGTGAATGCGGACCTGGAGAACTGCTTCGCCGATGAACCGCGCGAGGCGTCCAAAGCCATCCGGTTCGCCTGCGAAGCCGGCGCCGTGGGCGGCTCCATCGAGGATTCCACGGCAGACGCGCAGAAGCCGATCTACGATTTCAACCTTGCCGTCGAGCGCGTCCAGGCCGCGGCCGAAGTGGCGCGTTCGCTGCTGGTGCCGTTCATGCTCACCGCCCGCGCCGAAAATTTCCTCCACGGCCGGAAGGACATGGACGACACCATCCGCCGGCTGCAGGCGTTCGAAGCGGCCGGCGCGGACGTGCTCTACGCGCCGGGGCTCTACAGCCTCGCGGATATGCGCACCGTGACTTCAGCGTTGACGAAGCCGTTCAATGCCGTGATGGGTTTCGCCGACCCCGAGATCACCCTGGAGCAGCTCGGCGAGGCCGGCGTGAAGCGCGTCAGCATCGGCGGCGGCCTGAACCGGGTCGCCCTGAAGGCGTTCATGGACGCGGCGCGGCAGATGCGGGAAGGTAACTTCGGTTTCATCGCCTCGATGGCGCCGATGGCGGAAGTGAGGGGCGCATTCAAGCGCGAGTAATTGCCGGCGCGGTTCAAGAGATCCGTGGACGGCAACGCGAAGATACGGTAAAATGCCGTATCGTTCCCATAAGGCGAGAAACCAGCCGATGACCGCAAGAGCGCGTTTCGATCTGAAGATGGATGCAAGCGAAAAGGACGTCGTTTCCCGGGCCGCGGCGCTGATGGGCACGACGATGGCCGGTTTCGTGCGCGCCGCGGCCAAGGAGAAGGCCCTGGCGCTGCTGGATCGCGAATCCCGCGTCACGCTGTCGAAGCGGGATTTCGCCGCGTTCGCAAAAGCGCTCGACGGCGCTTTCACCCCGAATCGCGCGCTGAAGGGCGCACTGACGGAGGCGAGGACCACAGTCCGCCGTGCTTGAAGATCTGCCGCTCGATGCGGCGCGCCATGACCGCGCGGGATTCAGTTGCGGTGTTGCCGAACTGGATGACTACCTGCGTCGGTTCGCCGTCCAGCACCGCCGCAAAGGCGTCGGTAACGTGTACGTCCTCGTCGATTCCGGGGTGCCCGACCTGATTCTGGGCTACTACACGCTTGGCGCAGCGCAGGTGGATGCTGCGGGTTTGACCGATGCAGACCGGAAAAAGCTGCCTCGCTATCCCATTCCCTGTTTTCGCATGGGGCGTCTGGCCTGCCGCGCAGACCGGCGCGGCCAGGGGCTGGGCAAGCTGCTGATCGGCTGCGCCGTGGAGCGCTGCCTGCAGGCCCGCAAGCAGGTCGGCGCCTATGCACTCATCGTGGATGCGAAAAATCCGGCGGCGAAAGCGTTCTACCAGCACTACGGGTTCACGCCCTGCGTCGATGCGCCGATGACGCTCTACCTTCCGCTGGGATAGCGTTGCACCGAATCCGGCACGGTACTATCAGCGCCTGGCGCGGCTTCGGGGGTTGACGGACGCAAGTGAGCGGAACTGGTCTTAAACAAAGGCTTGCGGCGATCCTCGCTGCCGACGTGGCAGGCTACTCGCGCCTGATGGCGGCCGACGAGCGCGCGACGGTGGCGGCGCTCGACGCGGCGCGCGCGGTGTTCCGCAAGCAGATCGAATCCAGCCAGAGCCGAGTGATTGACATGGCGGGCGACTCGGTGCTCGCCGTGTTCGAGACGGCAACGGGCGCTGTCTCCGCGGCCTTGTCGATCCAGAATGAAATCAATTCATCCGGGCAGGGACAGGAGCAAGGCCGTCGTATGCGCTTTCGCATCGGCGTGCACCTGGGCGACGTGATTGAAAAAGCCGACGGCACGATCTACGGCGACGGCGTGAACATCGCCGCGCGGCTGGAAGGATTGGCCGAGCCTGGCGGCATCACGATTTCCGATGCGGTCCGGGGCGCGGTGCGTGGCAAGGTGGTGGCAGGTTTTGTCGATCAGGGCGAGCAGCAGGTGAAGAACATTGCGCACCCTGTGCGCGCATTTGCAGTACGTGCAGAAGGATCGACCGCCGCGAAACCGTCGTCCGCAGTTGGTGAAATTGATCTTTCGCTCCCTGACAAACCTTCGATTGCGGTGCTGCCTTTCGCCAACATGTCGGGCGACCCGGAGCAGGAGTACTTCACCGACGGGGTGACCGAGGACATCATCACCGAGCTGTCGCGTTTTCACTCTCTGTTCGTTATCGCGAGGAACAGTACGTTTACCTACAAGGGCAAGGCGGTCGACGTGCGGACTGTGGCAAAGGAACTCGGCGTGCGCTACGTCGTGGAGGGGAGTATCAGGCGCGCGGCGAATCGCATTCGGGTGACCGCGCAGTTGGTCAATGCATCGACCGGGAATCATCTCTGGGCGGAGCGCTACGACCGGGTGCTGGAGGATATCTTCGAGGTGCAGGAAGAGGTGACGCGGAGCATCGTCGCGGCGATCGCGCCGCAAGTCGACGCCGCCGAATTGGCGACCGTGTCGCGCCGGCAGCCGGGCAATCTGACTGCCTACGAGATCGCGGTGTGGGCATGGGCGAATGCGCGGGATGCCATGAACGGACAGGATCGCAAGTTGCGCGATCAGGCCATTCGTGAAGCGAATAGGGCGCTGGCAATCGATCCGAAGAGTGTCCTCGCCCACAATGCGATCGCGTATGCGCAGTGGCAGCAGTTCCATTTCAGGACAGCGGCGGATCGAGAACGCGCGTGGAAGGACGGGATGGATGCGGCTACCCAAGCGATCGAACTCGATGCCTCCGATCATCGTGGCCACATGCTGAAAAGCAGACTCCTCGCGTCTCTGGGCGGCCGGTGGGATGAAGCGTTGAACGCCTCGCGCCGTGCATGCGAGTTGAATCCGAGTGATTCGGTTGCGCTGTCTGTGCACGCCTTGCATGAAATCCACTGCGGCAACGCTGAGCAGGGCATTCAGCACGCGCTTCACTCCCTGCGGGCAAATCCGCGCAATCCATGGGTGTTCAATGTGCACCTGCTGCTCGCGTACGCGTGCTTCATTGGCAAAGACTACGCGAAGGGAGTGGACTGGGCGTTGCTTGCATTGGGCGGAGCGCCCAGCTTGCCCAATGCGCTGCAGCATCTTGCAACCTGCTATGTGGGGATCGGCGAGATCGAGAAGGCGAAAACGGCGCTGGAGCAACTGGGCAGGATTGCGCCCGAGTTTCTGGAATCGCGGCTCAAGGGGGAGTCCATTTTCCAGCGGCCCGAAGACCGGGAGCGACAGACGGTATTCTTGCGTGTCGCCGCCGGCCTGGAAGACCCGAAGGCGGCCGAGTCGCTGCGCTAGTTCAGTGCAACCGATCGACGCAGTGCAGCAGTCCAATCGCCAAACCGGGCCGATCCGAAAGGGGACGCAGCATCGTTCGCTTCAAGGCGGTGACGCCATGCGTTACCAATGCTCGTCCGCAAGGTGCCGTCGCGCCTGCCGCTGCGCTCAGTCAGCGGCCACCTGCAGCACCAGCTTGCCGTGGTTCGCGCCGCTGAACAGCATGTCGAAGGCCTTGGGGAACTTGTCCAGGCCGTGCACGATGTCTTCGCGTGTCTTGAGCTTGCCGGCCCGGATCCAGCCGCCCATCTCCATCATGGCCTGGCCAGCGCGCGGGTAGTAGTCGGACACGACGATGCCGGTCATGGTGGCGCGCTGCACCAGCAGCGACAGATAGTTGGCCGGGCCCTTCACGGGCGTGGTGTTGTTGTATTGCGAGATGGCGCCGCAGATCACCACCCGTGCACCACGCGCCAGGCGCGTCAGCGCGGCATCCAGGATGTCTCCGCCCACGTTGTCGAAGAACACGTCGATGCCCTTGGGGCAGTGCCTGGCCAGGGCTTCAGCCACGTTCTCGCGCTTGTAGTCGATGGCCGCATCGAAGCCCAACTCCTCCACCAGATAGCGGCACTTGTCGGCACCGCCGGCGATGCCGACCACCCGGGCGCCCTTGATCCTGGCCACCTGGCCGACCACCGAACCGACCGCGCCCGCGGCACCCGACACCACGACGGTGTCGCCGGCGTTTGGCTTGCCGACCTCCAGCAGGCCGAAGTAGCCGGTAAGACCGGGCATGCCCAGGGTGCCCAGATACACCGGCAATGGGGCGAGGCGTGGGTCCACCTTGAACAGGCCTGCTCCATCGGTGACGGCGTATTCCTGCGCGCCCAAGAGGCCTGTGACGTGCTCGCCCACCGTGAACCCGGGGTTGTTGGAGGCCACGACGCGGCCCACGGCCAGGGCACGCATCACCTCGCCCAGCCCCACCGGCGGAATGTAGGAGGCCTTGCTGTCGTTCATCCAGCCACGCATCGCTGGGTCGAGCGACAGATAGAGCACCTTGACGACGATCTGACCGGCCGCGGGGGCTGGCACGGCTTCTTCGGTGCGGGCCCAGTCGGTGGGTTTGACGGCGCCATCGGGACGGGCGGCGAGCCTGACTTGGTGGTTGATCTGGTTCATGGCGAGGTACTTTCGATGAAGGGTTGGGATCGGAGTCAGCCCACTGTTGCAGGCCTGGATCGAAGCTTAGGGAGAGGCTCATTGCCTGAATAGCCAACACCCAAGCACAACATCGTTGCCATATGAGCAACATTAGTGCCAGCAAGATCGGCAACAGAGCGGGACGAACCTTGAATCCTCAACGACTGGCCCAGTTCTCGGCCATCGTGCAGGCCGGCAGCATCAGCAAGGCCGCGCAAGCGTTGGGCTGCGGCAAGTCCGTACTGTCACGTCAGCTCGCCAAACTAGAAGCGGAACTCGGCGCCAGGCTCATCCAGCGCTCCACGCGGCGCCTGACGCTGACCGAGATCGGCGAACTGGTATTCGCCGAGGCGCAGCACATCGACATGGCCATGGCCAACATCGAACAGCTGACTGCCGGAAAGCGGTCACAGCAGCAGAGCGCCGCCACACTGGCGCCTCAAGGCTTGGCGACGCCTTTGAACCAATGCTCGAGCGGCTCGGGGTCGGGGCGATACCAGGCCGGTTTGCGGTAATGGACGAATGTGCCCTCGATGACCGAGCCCGTGACGACTCCGCGCCACACCAATCGCCCGTCACTGTCGCTGCGGGTCTCGGTCTCGAACTGGGTCGCGTCCCCCCGCTGGACGGCGGCAACGATGCCTTTGTTGAAGCCCCATTGGTCGCACATGCTCGAATGAAAAGTGCCACCGGCAAAGGTGATGACGTCGCCTTTCTCGTCAGCGGGTTTGCCCTTGGGGCCGGCATCGGCGATGAACACTTTGCCCTCCAGGCCTGCCGCCTGCGCGGCTGCGTTTGGGCTGCCCATCACGCAAAGTGCAGCCAACGTCAGTGCGACGATGGATTTGCAGTAGCTATGCATCAGAACTCTCCAGCAATCTGGTTGTCGACATGGGCCTTGCTGCATCTGGGGGCGCGCTTCGTTGTCTTGGCCGCATGTCATTCAACCACAAAACGTACGTCGCTGGGGGGTGCGCCTAGCCAACTCGATCGAACTCATCGCCGGCGCTTCGGCCGGGACATTACATAGGAAGACCCTGGTGCGGATGCGGCGCTATTTGTGCGCCGTAGGTCTTATCTGTTATGGCTCTGCCTCACGGCAAGGGCGCGCGGCGAGCGTTTGACTCCGTACGTCTCAGGCAAGCCACGGCCAGACGTTCCCGAATCTCCGCCCATTTCCGGAAATTGATGAGGTGGGCGGAGCGAGGAGCTGGCCGGTTCGTCAGCCTCCCTGCGTCGGCCCCAGCACCAGCACCTTTCCGAATGAAGGCAGGCTGACGATCTCGGCCAGACTCAAGCCACCGCACTCATTGACATCAGGCACTCGATGGTGCTCTCAAGACGACACATTCCAGGGAGTTTTCGTCGCAGGCCGCAGCCGAGCCGGGCGTTGCGAACGCGCCGGCGTTGTCGGGTTGCGAATCCAGCGCAATCGCTCGGTGCGGGCTTCATTGGCAGGCCTTCTCCAGAGAAGGCTTTGGTCGGGATGCTCAACTTGGGGGTCGGCTTTCCGGCGGCGAATTGTGTGAAGCGAGCGGCACAGGGCGACCCTTCAGCGGCATTCACAGCGCGGAGGTGATCGCAACCAAGCGGTCGTTCGCGCTGTTGGCACGCCAACAGCATCGAATCCGGCCGATGCTGGCCCGCGCGCGGCAAGGACGCCACAAGCGCTACGAATCTACCAAGTCCGGGCCTGGGACCGGCCCGACCGTGGCGGCCCATCACGGCTCGGGCGGCCACGGCACCCGGCGGCGCGGGAATCGGCCGCCAACCGCCTGGGCCGCCCTACAGCACACCGAGCAGCAGCTCATGGCCCCTGCGGCTGACCGGAAGTCGCTTGCCGCTGCGCAACCGTACAGCGTGGCCGTTGGACTCTGTGCGCTCGACCGCCTGCAACTGGCGCAGGTTGACGATGAAGCTGCGGTGCACGCGAACGAACTGGCGTGGGTCCAGTTGCGACTCGAGTTCAGAGATGCGTTGCGCCTTCAGATGATCTCGCCCGGCGTGACGGAAGGCGACGTAGTCGCCCTGGGCTTCGATGTATTCGACCTCGTCCAGCGGCAACACGCGAAGCTCGGAACCTTCGCGGATCAGCACACGCGTGAGTGCTTGCGCCGACAGCATACGGTCGACGGCAGGTGCGCCCTCGCGCAGCAGCTGACGGGCCCGCTGCATCGCCGCGTCGAAGCGTTCCTGGTTGAACGGCTTGAGCAGGTAGTCGACCGCATGCAGATCAAAGGCCGCCAGCGCGTGCTGGTCGTAGGCGGTGGTGAAGATCACGCCTCGGCGCAGGCCGGTCAGCTGCAGCACCTCCAGGCCGGTGAGCTTGGGCATCTGGACGTCGAGGAAGACCAGATCCGGGGCGAGATCCTGGATGCAGCGTGCCGCTTCCAGTCCGTTTTCCGCCTCGGCAACGGGCAGCACGTCGGCGTGGTTGGCGAGGAACTCGCGCACCAGCGCGCGCGCCAGAGGCTCGTCGTCTGCGATCAGGGCACGAAGCGTCATGTGTGCCAAGGCAGCGAGACCCGCACCGTGTATCGGTCTGCGGTGTCTTCGACATCGACCGCGGTGGGTTCATCGTACTGGGCCTGCAAACGCTGGTGCAGATGGCGCAGACCTTGCCCGAGCCCGCTGGCATCGCGCCGTGCCAGGGCATGCACCGGGTTGCTCACCCGCAGCGTCAAGCGATCTCCGGCGCGCACGGCGCTGAGTTCGATAAGGCCACCGAAGTCAAGCTGTCTGATGCCGTGCTTGATGGCGTTTTCCACCAGGGGCTGCAGAACCAGCGGCGGCAACCAGACATGGCGACAGGCGGCATCGGCATCGATCGACAGGCGCAGCTTGTCGCCGAGCCGGCGCTGTTCGATGGCCAGGTAGTGCTGAACCAGTTCCAGCTCTTCTTCCAGACGGATGCGCTGGCGTTCGCCCAGGCCCAGGCTCAGCCGAAAGAACTGGGCCAGGTCGATCGTCATCGCACGCGCGGCCGCCTGATCGATCTGGATCAGAGAGCTGATGGAGTTGAGGCTGTTGAATAGAAAGTGCGGGTCGAGCTGTCGCCGCAGAGCCTTGATCTCCATCTCGCGCGCCAGCAGTCTGGCCTGGGCCTCAGTGGCCATCGCCGCCTGCATCGCCTGTTGCGCGAGCAGTGCGTCGTGAATCAGCGCCGACAGGGCGAAGACAAGTGTCTGGGCGCCGAAGAAGGCAAGCCAGGCCACGGGCGTGAGCGTGACCAGCCCGGCCCGACCCCACAGCGTGCCGGTGGCGTTCCACAGCGCGGCCACAGCGGTGACCAGCAGCGCCAGCAGTAGCGCTGCCGCAGCACGCCGAGACAGCGTGCTCATCCATCTGGCCGGCCGCAGCGGCGTGCTGCGGCAGACGGTGTACAACGACAGCGCGGCCAGCCCCGTGAGCAGCGCCAGCGGCAGCCAGAAGCCGAGCCCCCAGATCCCATCGGTCGGTGCCAGCTGCGCCCATGCCGCGGCGAGTGCGCCTCCGGTCAGCAGCCATACCAGCAGATAGGTGGCCAGGGCACGGGGCTTCTTCAGCAGAGGGTGCACGGCGATGGGTCAGTTCTTGATCTCAACGCCACCGAAGAGGGTCTCGCCGCGCAGCACGAGGCGGTGACTGGGTGCGGCCGGTGGCGCGGACTTGTCTTCCACGGCCCCCATCGTCGCACTCATTTGCACCACCACCTGCCACTCGCGAGGTATGCGCAGCTCGATGCCGCTGAATGTGGCACTGATGTCGATCGTGGCCTCAGGGCCGTCCATCACCGCCTCACGCAAGTCCAATTCCAGGCCACCGAAGGTGATGGCAATCCTGCCGCCCTTGAAGCTGCGTGAGTCGTTCTGCAGCTTGATGCCGCTGAAGGTGGCGTCGACGTTGACCGCGTCCGCATGCTCGACCGTCGAGCTCTCGAACCGTCCCCTGCCCATGCGCGAGCGCGGGAACAGGCCGCGCAGCACGATGGCTGCGCCGGCCAGGATGATGAACACCGGCCACCATTGCCGAAGGTCGAAATTGCCGTACCCCAGGTTGTGCGCCGTCATGAGTGCGCCGACCAGCACCAGCAGCAGGCCGAAGAGCCGACTTCCGGGATGACGCGACCACGCCAGCCGCGCCAGGCCCCAGACGACAAGGATGAGCGGCCAGAATGTCCGCAGTAAAGGGGTGTCGAACAGCTTCAGGTTGTCGAGCAGCGCCAATGCACCGATGCCGACGATGGCAAGGCCGAAGAGGGCGCGTCGTGCGCGGTGCCGTGAAGAGTCGCATCGCAGCGTCAATTGTTTGTCCATGGATAGAGCCTTGAAGGAGGGGCCCCTATTACACCCACCGCGCCGACCCCACGCTGCTGCGATTCGTTGAATCGACACCAGGGCGCGACGAATCGACATGCCGCACCCAAGACGCCTGGGCAGAGGCTGCTGCCTTGCAGCGCAGCGGCCGGCGCCATGGGTCGTCGGCTGGACGGCCGAATACCCTGCCGGTTGCCGCAGGGCGAGCTTGGCAGGGAAGAGGTACAGGCGGGTGTTCTCTACGGACAGCCAACTTGACCGGCAGGTCTGCGGCACCGAGTCCGTGTTGTCGTAGACCCGCCATCGACCCACCGGCGACATTCAACGGCCCGGGTTCAGCGCCCTAGTGCGGTCACTCGTCAGCGGGCATCAGACTTCACCAGCAAGGTGCCGTCGAACTTCGACACCCGGTAGGTCCAGGTCGGCAGCGGCATCGGGTCTGCACCCACCACCATTTCTCCCGATGGCCTGATGGCCAGGTTCCTGTAGGTGCCTGGCTTGGGCGGCGTCAGGCTGGACACGACGGTGCCCGCGGCGGTGGCGTGGGCGGCCAGTTGGGTGTTCAATTCGTTGACCATCGACACCGCCACCTGAGAGCCCGAGCTGAGTCGACCGGTTGATGTCGCACCGCGGGGCGGTGGCAGCCCAGACGGTCTGCCCGGTGAGGGCCGCGAGACGCGATGCGATACGGGCACCTGCGGCATTGCTGCCGACCGCAAAGACGTCACTGGAGGCGTCGGCCGCTGCAGACAGGGCGATCACGGCGGCAGCGGCGGCGCCGGGCCAGGATTGGAACCAGATCAATGTACCGACGGGGCCGCGTCTGGCGCTGGGGCGACCCTGCCATGATTCCACCGCCGCTGGCATCGGCAATCACGAAGCCCCGGGGGCGCCGGGCTGTGATCGAGTGGTGGCTGCAGCCGGCAACCGATGTCTGACACTCCGGCTGTCACGGGTTTGTGAAGGCCGAGGTGCCCGAACTACAACTTCAGCTCGATTCCGAGTCGAAAGGTCGGTTCTGCAGGCGCAACGGTGATCTGTCGAAATCCGCCGTTGGCATCGATGTACGAGTCACTGGAGATGTCGTGCGGGCCCAGCGCATTGGAAATCGCGAACCTGAGTTGAGCGGCCGCGCTGAACTTCCACAAGGCATACAAGTCCAGCGTACGCAACGTGTTCGATGCCGTGGTCTGCGTCAAGGAAGTCTGCGCGTGCATGCTGCCTCGGTAGGCCAGACTTCCTCCGACTGTCAGAGGTACACCCGCCACGCGCCAGTCGACTCCCAGGTTGGCGCTCAGCGGGATCTGGCTGTCCAGCCGGTTGTCCGGACCTGGCACCTGGTCCACGCTCGACCAGTTGCGCGAGACACTGGCCCGGATTTCCATGTCGGGGGCATTGGGCCAGGCGGCGCGGAGGCTCAGGCGCGAATCCGCCTCGATACCGAAGACACTCGCAGACCCCTGGTTGGCCTTGCTCGACACCCAGGCTCCGTTGTCGAGTGTGAGCTGATCAAGGATCACATCGCGGATGCGGCGCGCACTGGCATTGACGTTCACCGCGCCGGTCTTGCCAGGCAACGCGTGTTCGTAAGCCATGTCGACGCCCCAGGCCAGTTCAGGACGAAGGTCGGGGTTGCCTTGCAGATCGGGCGTCGTCGGCGTGTTGTCGATGGCCACGAATCGACGCGGGGTCAGGTCCACAGCGCGCGGTGCCTTGTAGGTGCGACTCAGTGCGAAGCGGACCTGGTCGCCCGGAATTTCCGGCGGCTTCCACAGCACCTGCAGCACCGGGCTGAACACCTCCGAGCGGTTGCCCACCGGTGCAAACCCCACACCTTCGGTGCGGGTGCGCAGGGTCGCCCAGCGTACGCCGGCGTACGCTGACAAGGACTCGTCCGAGTCCCACTCGTCCTGGGTATACAGCGCCAGTCGCTGGATCTCTGTCCGGTAACTTTCGTCGAGGTCCACCACAGGCCGCCCGATGGGGCTGGACTGGCGTTGCGAGCGCGACTCATCGCGACGCGTCTGCTCACCGTCCCAGCCCATCGCAATGGCGTGCCCCTCGCTGTACGGCAGTCGGAACTTGCCTGCGGCGGTGAACCCGCGCTCGGTGGTGGCCGAGGTCACTTGCTCGTCCATGGCCAGGTCCTGGTGCTCGTCCTGGCCCTGGAACTGGGTGGTCGACGCTCGGCTCAGAAAGTTCGCGCCCAGGCGCGTGTCGATACTGCCACCACCCGCGAGTGCGTGCTCCCAGTTCAGGCGGCCCTGGGCAAGGGTCGTCCTCAGGTCGAGCTTTTTCGTGTCGGATGAATACGGCGGCAACGGGCCGAGAGTCGATTCGCGCTGGTCAGCGCTGTGGTCGTTGAACTGGGTGTGGCGCAACAGGGCTTCGAGGCTCACCTTGTCGTTCTCGCCCCATTGCGGCGAGAGCTTCGGCGTCAAGCTGACGGACTCGGCCAGGCCGTAGGCGCGCCGTCGGGTGATGCGTTCGAGTTCGGGCGCGCCTGACGCGTCGGTGCCCTGCTGCGCGATGGTGGAGGGCCAGACCTCGTTCTTGCGGCTGAGGCCCGCGCCCAGCGAGTACGAGAAAGCATCGAGCCGGTCGGAGAACTGTCCGTCCAGCAAGGCAGAGGCCCTGCCCGCATTCGAACTCAGGCTGGCCTTCACTTCGCGTTGGCCCTTGCGCATGGCCTGCCGAAGGATGATGTTGATGGTGCCGGCGATGGCCTGCGCGCCAACGTCGACAGTCGCGACACGCGCGATCTCGATGCGCTCGACCTGGCCGGGCGACAGCGATTCGAGCGAGAAGCCAGCGTGCACGGCCTCGCCGTTGATGAGGATCTGTGTGTAGCCGCTGCCCAGGCCGCGCATGCGGATGTCGCTGGCCCGCCCCTGCGCGCCAGTGACGGTGATGCCAGGCACACGCCTCAAGACGTCGGTGACCGAGCTGTCTCCATAGCGGGCGATGTCCTCGCGCGTGACGACGGAATGCGAAGCCGTCGAATCACGCCCATCACCGACGGTCGCCGTTCCCGTGACCTCAACTCGCTGCAGACTTGTCGGCACGATCGGATCGGCCGCCGCCTCGGCACCGCGGGCGACAGAGCTGGCGACAGAGCAGGCGATTGCGCAGGCAATGGGCAGCGCGAGTGCCGCCTGTCGGACGTGTCGGCGATTCGAGACCATGGGTGGGTCAAGGCGCTTGAGCTCCTCGGTCCGGCAGACGCGGTTTGTCAGCCCGCCCGCGATGCGCGGGCGGTTTCAGCGTGATGCTGAAGGTCAGGCGTGGCCGGCGCCATCCTTGCCGCGGTTATCGCCAGCGGGATCGTCGGCACCGTTCTTGGCATGGCCGGCGCCATCCTTGCCGCGGTTATCGCCAGCGGGATCGTCGGCACCGTTCTTGGCGTGGCCGGCGCCATCCTTGCCGCGGTTATCGCCAGCGGGATCGTCGGCGCCGTTCTTGGCGTGGCCGGCGCCATCCTTGCCGCGGTTATCGCCAGCGGGATCGTCGGCACCGTTCTTGGCGTGGCCGGCGCCATCCTTGCCGCGGTTATCGCCAGCGGGATCGTCGGCACCGTTCTTGGCATGGCCGGCGCCATCCTTGCCGCGGTTATCGCCAGCGGGATCGTCGGCGCCGTTCTTGGCGTGGCCGGCGCCGTGCTTGCCGCGATCGTCGCCCGCGGGATCGTCAGCGCCATGCTTGGCGATGGTCACCGCGGGCGCACCGAAATAGAACGTCTTGGGAATGGCGGCCGACGCGGTTGATGCGGCAAATGCGGCGACAACGGCCGCAGAGAGGAGTGTCTTGTACATGGTCGATTTCCTTTCGGGGTTGATTGAGTGGCGACTGGGTCGCCGCGGTCACTGGCCATCACGAAGCTTGTTGGTCATCCCGCACGCAACAGAGCACTCTGCGACGCTGCAAATACGATCGACTGTGTAAAGGTCGGTCGCCGTGTACTACCGACCCATGAACGCTGAATCACGAAACCGCAGTGGATCAAGTGCGAACCTGCGACAGCCGACACAGACTTTGACTGCACGCCCTTGGCGATTGCATTGAACCGGCCGAGATCCGCGCCCTGCGCACAGCCCCGCGCGTGCTTGGTCGAACAGATGACTCATCACGGGATCTCCTTTCTTGCCCGTTCCGATGTCTTGCGCATCACAGTCCTGGCTGCAGAACCCGCCGCGGGCGTGCGCTTGCCACGGCAGTTCCCGAACGCGGAGCATCGGCAAGCCCGCGGGTCGGAGAAGTCGAGGGAATCAGACGGATGACCAGCAGACTCTGGCCGTACCGCGCGGGCGCACAGAGGTCAGTGGCGCTCACGCGCACTGGCCTTGGAGCGGTTCGGTTCAGGGGCAGCCGTTGTCGGGCGGCATCACGTTGAGCACTGCAGCTGCAGCGTCGACCTGGCGAAGTCTGGTCCCGCACAGCGCCGAGCTGAGCTGCACCAGGCGCCGGGCAAGGTTCTTCGCTTGCATGTCGGGATTGAGGGCGCGCACGAGCGCCGCCGTGCCGGCGGCCAGCGGCGCGGCCATCGACGTGCCGCTCCAGGTGCCATAACCGCCGCCCGGCACAGAGCTCGTGATGCCCTCGCCGGGCGCGGCCAGATCGACCCACGAACCGAAGCTGCTGAATGCAGCGAGACGCGCATCGGCGTTGCTGGCGCCCACGGCCAGCAAGCCGTACGAGCCTTCGGCGGCCGGGTACTGCCGAATGGCGTCGGTGGCGTCGTTGCCGGCAGCGGCCACGATGACCGCACCGGAGGAGCTTGCACAACGGTCCTTGTCGGCGTTGTAGCCGGGGTCGGTGAAGTCGTCGGCCGGCTCCTCCACGGCAGCCGGAATGGCGCAGGCAGCGAGCTTGGCCACGCTGTCGAGAAGCTGCGTGCGGTTGGTGCTGCCCAGGCTCATGTTGATCACGTGCGCGCCGTCGTCGGTCATCGGGTTGTGATCAGGGTCGACGGCATACAACATCGCCTCGACCAGCACCCATGCATTGCCCACGCCTTCGGCATCGAGCACCCGCAGCGGCATGATCTGCGCGCCCGGCGCGACCAACGCCACCAAGCCGGCCACGTGGGTGCCGTGGCCGAAGCTGATGTTCAACGAACTGCCCACTTCGGAAGGGTCGGCGTCGAAGTCGACGAAGTCGAAACCTGCGAGCAGTCGGCCGGCAAGTGCCGGGTGCGTGCGGTCGACGCCGGTGTCGAGCACCGCCACGCGCACGCCGGCGCCCACGGTCAGGCGGTGCGCTTCGCGCAGGCGCAATGACTGCGGCGCCCACTGCGCGGTGTAGGCCTGCGGTGTGCCGATCGCCCAGGCGTTGTTGCGGCGCGCCTCAGGGCTGCTGTGAGCGAAATTCGGTTCGACGCTCAGCACGTTGGGTTCGAGCGCCATGGCTTCAATTTTCGGGTGCACGTCGGCCAGGCCGATGCCCTTGAGCCTGTAGATCGGCCGCGCGCCGAACTGGCTCACCAGGCTTAACTCGTACTTGAGCAGCAAGGGACCGAGGGCTGCCGTGCTGCGCAGCCGGACCAGCATTTCGCCCGGCAGTTCTGCGTCGGCCGCGGCTGCTGCGGCATGCAGGCCAAGGCCCAGCAGCATGGCGCCAACGGCGCGCAGCGCACGGATTCGAAATGCGGCAGACATCATGGTGATGTGTCCAGTTTGGCGGGGTTGCAGATCAGACAGAGCAATCGCCGGGCCGATTGATACATGACGGGCAGTGTGGCGCAGTGCACCGCGCCTACCAGCCACCGTGCAGCGTGAAGGCGGCCCAGTAGAACGGGTGCGGGTGTTCGCGCCGCACCTCGGACTGGGCCAGTTGCAGCGCTTCGGCCGGTGCCAGCCCGCGGCACAGCGCGGCATAGAACCCGGCCATGAACATGGCAGTCACCGCATCGTCGACCGGCCACTGGCTGGCCACCACACGCGCCGCGCCTGCCACCATAAAGGCGCGCACCAGCCCGACCGACTCGTTGCCGCTGCCGGCATCGGCAACGCCCGTCTCACACGCACTCAGCACCACGATGCCGGCGCGCAGGCTCAGCGCTTCGGCCAGCTCGACCGTGAGCGCGCCATCGTGCAGATGCAACGCCGAGAACATCGGATTGTCACTGCGAAACTGCGCGTGGCAAGCCAGATGAATCACATCCGCGTTGCCGGCGTTGGTTCGCAGGTTCTCGAGCGTGGCCTGCGCTCCGACGAAGGCCGAGTCCTGCGGGAACAGGCCCGCAACGAACTCGGCCTCACGCGCCGCGTGCGGCAAGCGGCTCGACTCGCCCAGGGCCAGTGCCTGGCGCGGGGGACCCGGTTGCCGAAGCAAGCCTCTCAACGCGAGCCTTGCGCTGGGCACCACAGCCAGCAGGTGGCGCTGTGCCAGTGACTGTTCGCCGTCATGCAGGGCCGCAAAGGGCAAGGAGCCGAGTTGCGCGTGCGGAACCACGAGCACACGCTGCGCGCCCGCCAGCGCGCCGGCCAGCGGCGCCCACACCAGCGCATGCAGGCGACCCATGCGTTGCACTGCACGGGTGGTCAGGCTCTGCAGGTGCTGCTGCAATGCCGCGGCGCCATGGCGCAGCGTGTCGATCTGGAAACGTGCCGCGCTCAAGGCATCGAGCACGTCGCTCCACCTCGCCAGGTTACGAAACAGTTGCACGCCGGCACCGGTAACGACGCAGGCAAACAGCTCGTCGTCCAGAACGCCGTATTCGAGCAGGGCACCGGCTTCTCCGAGCAAGCCCTGGAGGGCAGACAGTTCGAATGCCTCGTCGGCGGCGACGCTGGAGCGCGGCGCGTCTGCCGCGATACGCGCCCGACGAGCACGTTCGAGTAACTCGAGTTCGGTTCGACGCAGCTCGTCGCTCAGCGCCGCCGACGACTCGCCTTCATCCTCGAGCCGTTGCACCCGCCGGTAGAGCCAGTTCAAGCGCTCGCGCAAGCCCGGAGTTGAAGCGTCGTCGTCGGGGCCGGCCAGCTGCGCCAGGCGTTCGCCCAGCGAGCGCGCCCGAAAGCGATCGAGTTGTAGAAGCACCGTCGACGCAGCGGCGGGCGACGGCGTGCGGGAGTGTGCCTGCAACGCTATGCGCAGCAGCTCTTGATACGGCCGCAGGTGGTCGGTCAGGAAAGCGCTGCGCAATTCGTCACCCGGCAGCGCCCGGCGCTGGTCTTCGAACAACTCGACAGCGGCGTTGAAGGCGGCGTGCGCCGCCCCGGCCTCGCCGAGCGCCTGCGCCACCAGCCCCTGGCCGGCGAGACACCGCACCTGCACGGTCAGCAGCTGCAGTTCGCGCGCGCGCTCCAGCGTGGCGCCGAAGATCGCGCTAGCCTGCTCGATGCTGCCGGCGCACATCAACGCATTCGCCTTCACCACATCGGCGCGGAGCCGCCCGTCGGCCAGACCCGCAGCGGCGAAGCCGCGCGCGGCGTGCCCAGCCAGAGCCACAGCCGAGCCGGTATCACCCCCCGCCAGCGCCAGCTCGGCACGGGCCAGCGTGACCGCCGATTCGCCGACGCAGTTGCCTTGCGCAGCGAACATCGCGGCGGCGCGCGCAAACGAATCCATGGCCCGCACCGGCTGGCCGAGCAACGCAAGCGCGCGGCCACGCTGGGCCAGCGTCCAGGCCTGTTCGTCGGGAATGCTCAAGGCCTCGAAGCGTGCCGAGACCTGGTCGAAAAGCGCCAGCGCTTCGGGCAGCAAACGCAGTTCGAGGTAGGCGTCCGCCAGCTGCTTCTCGGTGATCGCAAGGTGCTGCGGCATGCTGAGCTGCTCGTAGCGGCGCCGCGCGCTCTCGAGGCCGGCAAGCGCCTCGCGGTAGCGCCCGCGCGCGAGCTGCAGCAGCGCCACCGACTCGTCGGCCAGGGTTTCGAGCACCGGAAATCCGTGCGTGCCGGCGCGCATGCGGGCGCGTGCGTAGATGCGCAAGGCTTCGTCAAAGTCGCCCATCGAAGTGAGCGCGTTTGCCATGTTGATGTCGGCCATGACCGAATGTTCGTGGTCGCCGACGCGCGCGAACAGCACCGCCGCGGCGCGGGAGTCGCGCGCGGCCTGTGCGTAGTTCCCGCGCCGCTCGTGCAGCGCGCCGAGATTGAGGCCGACCTTGCCGGCGGCGCGCACGTCGCCCAGCGCCACGAAGGCCTGCTGCGCACGCTCGGCGCATTCGGCTGCGGCGTCGTACTGGCCCTGCATCGACAGCGCCATGATCTTGGGCACCTGCGTTTGCGCGGCGTGGTCGGCTTGGCCCAGGCTGCGAAAGGTCTCCGCGGCACGATCGAAAAGCTGGGTGGCCTCGGCCATGCGGCCACGCGTCACGTGCGCGATGCCGGCTGTCCAGTCGGCCAGTGCTTCGATCTCGCGTGCCTGCGCGGGTGCTCGAGCCTCGCCGCCCGTGCACAGGGCGCGCAACGCATCGGCCGCATTCGTGGCACGCTGCGGCTCGCTGCTCCAGGCGGCGTAACACAGGTCTTTCAGGGCCCAGGCAAGCGCCAGTCGGTGCTTATCGGCCAGGTCGGCGGGCGCGCCCTCGCCCGAGTCGACCATGCGGGCGGCCCGCTCGGCCAGCGTCGGTTCGGCAAGTGCGGCGCTCACCCCAGGCACTCGTTCATCGGGTTCGCTCACCCACGTCGATCGGGGGTAGCACGATCTCGTCGCCCCCCATGCGCAGCGTCAACCGGTAGGTGCCGCGGTGCACACCGTCCAGGCGGAATTCGCCCATGGAGTCGAACGGCGCGGTGCGGGCTTCGAAGGCGCCCGGCGCGCTCCCGGAGGCCGCCGACAGTTCGACCTCGCCGGCCTCGTCGGGCCCGAGAATCTGGCCCCTCAGCGCATACAGATCGGCGGCGGGGCTGATGCGCAAATCAATGTCACGCCCCTGAGCGGTGAACAACAAGTGGCGCGTGTTGACCGCCACGCCGCGCATGCCCAGCGCCACCGGCGGGCGCGCCCAGCTGTCGAAGCTGAGCACGGCACTCACGAGCCGAAGCCCGGCACGGGCAGCGTCCGCGAGCGGCGTGGCTTCGCGTTGCGCCCACAGGCCGATGGCGGCCCGCACGAGTGCGGATGGAGCGTCGGGCAGGGCCACGGCGCGCTGCACGAGGTGCACAAATTCGTCGTCGCTCAGAGTGTCAACGGGCTTCATGGTGTTCAGATTCGGGTGGCTGGTGCGCAACAGAGCCGCCGCCACCCGCGGAAATACAAGGGATCGACTCGAACAATATCTCAGGTCGCCAAAGTGCGCAATTTGTCGAGGCAGCGCGAACGGGTCGGGCCGATGCTGCCGACCGACGTGCCCTGGCGCCGAGCCACCTCGTCGTAGGAAAGCCTTTCGTCTTCGTCGCGGAACAGCAGCAGCAGCAGGCTGCGGCAGCGCTCGTCGAGCCGGTCGAGCGCCACGCGCAACTGGTTGAGCTGCTGCAGAGCGGACAAGGCCTCCTCGGCGATCGGCGACTCGTCGGCGACATCCCATTCCGAGGGTTCGTCAGACTCATCTTCGCTGCGTGTCATCGACAGGCTGCGCCGGGCAAGCTTGCGCTGCAGCAGCGCTTCGCGTTTCGCCGTGGTCACGATCCAGGCCTGCAAGCGGCTCGGATCGGCCAAGCGCGGCAGGTGCTGCACCAGGCGCGCGAACACGGTCTGGAAGACGTCGGCCGCGCCGTGTTCGTCGAGCCCGACACGCCGCACGATGGCGTAGACCAGCCGCTGGTAACGCTGGACCAGCACGCCCCAGGCCGCGCCGTCGCCGTGCAGGCAACGCGCGACCAGCGCTGCATCGTCTTCGTCCGACATGGTGGCGGCCATGTCAGTTGGCGCCCCGGCGGCGCGCGCTGCCGGGCTCAAACCGGCCCGCGCCCGCCGGCCGAACGCCGGAGCAACGGGTCGTCTCGCTGGATTCGATCCGGGCAAGCTGTGCATGGGGCTGGGCTTTCGATTTGACGATCACACCTCGGTCATTGCAATCCATGTGCCGCCCCTGGCCTGGGCGAAAGGCTTGGAAACACTGACGTTTCGCAGATCTTCGACAGTGCGCTGGGACGGTTCGGGGCATTTGCTCCACCACGGATGGGGCAAATGCCCCAACGCCGCGAACCTGCTGAAGCGCCCGGCAGCACGTGCGATTGCTGGCGCCCGGTGAAGCGCAGTGAAGCCGGAACAACACCCGCGGGTCACGGAACTTGCATGGAGACACGACGCGCACTGACCCCGAGCCCGCGCCACGCATGCCTGGTTTCGCCCACATCGGCAACCCTGTCCCCTTCAACCTGAGCCGATGGTACGCCGTGGTCGCTTTGGTGCCTATCGGCTTCATCGCCTTCGCGCTGGGCGGGCTTCTCGACCGCTTCGTGACCCAGCGCTTGTTGTGGCAGGAAGCGGTGCTGACCAAGGAGTTCGTGCAAAGCCTGGCGCAGGCGCTGCCCTTGGAGGCGTTGCTGCCTGCAATTTCGCCAGGTGTTGCGGCGGCTCCGACAAGCGTGCATTGACCAGGTCTGGGTTGGGCCTCGGGTCAGTCAAACAGCGTGCATTCGAAGTCCCGGTGCGCGTTCCAGCTTGACCAGCGGCGCCTGGCGACCCTTTGCAGTCTGTCGGCGTGCTTTTGACGTGCCGACAATCGCGGCGGCGGGGCGGCGGCACCCCCGTTCTCCCGCCCACGCTCGCGGGCGAGCGTCGTTGCGTGCAAAGCTGAGCCGCATCATCACCGCTGTGCCTTGCAACCATTCGCGGTGGCCGCGACCATCGCATGAAGAAGCGGTATTGATGGCCCAACGCCTGCGAAGCGAAAGCGGTGCCCCGCGAGCGTGGGCCGAAGAACGTGCCCCGGGCCACCTGCCCTGCGCCACGCTTGCACGCAGCCCGCCGCGAATGTCAGCAAGCGGCCGATTCCCGCAGACCGAGCCTCCCAACTGATTGACACCTCAGCCAGGCAATGCCGCGACTCAGCCCGGGCGGTTGCTCAACGAACTCCAGTCGCTCACAAGGAAACGCCGGGCCGCCCCAAGTTTCCTTGACCCCCTCGGGGGGCAGACGACGTATGTCGTCGGCCTCGCGCCAGGGCCTCTGCACCCTTGCCGCGCCAATGGGGAGTGGCGCCAGCGCCGCGAGGATCACCTCGCTGTTCATGTTGTCGTTCGCGAACATCGCATCCGCACTGCGGGGCGCGCGCGTCTTGGCCTGCAGGTCGGTGCTGACAATGGCAACCGCGGCAGACGGATCCGCCGGCGCCTCGCTGCGGCCGCCGAATGCGGTCAAGAACATTGCGACGACAAGGCGCAGAGGCATCGGTCCGATGAGCGGTCTTGCCACAGGATCATTTGCGCGGTTCATGGCGGTCCTGCGTCGATGGCTGGGTCGAGTTCAGGGAGTCCACGCCGACACCAACTCTCCTGCCTTGGTCGGAGGATTTCCGGAGCACAAACCGGACATCGGATTGAGATGAGCCATTGAGGCCGACGGGATGAGTCATCGCGGATTCCCCGAAGCGATATTGAAAAAGCCGCTTTAAAAGCGGGATTTTCAAGGCACAATCCTGCATGATCGAACGCTCCGCCCTCGAAGCCGCTGTCCGGGCTGCACTGGCTCGCAGCCCCGCCGTGGCGCTGGTCGGGCCGCGCCAGGTGGGCAAGACCACGCTCGCCCGCAGGCTGCTGGGGGCAGGGTCGGCGCAATGGTTCGATCTGGAAGACCCGCAGGTCGAAGCGCAGCTCGCCGCACCGCTCACCGCCCTGAAGGACCTGCGCGGCCTGATCGTCATCGACGAGGTTCAGCACGCCCCAGACTTGTTCAAGGTGTTGCGCGTGCTCATTGATCGTCAGAGCGACCCGGCCGGCAACCCGGCACGCTTTCTGCTTCTGGGCAGCGCCTCACCTGCGCTGCTGCGGCAGTCGAGCGAGTCGCTCGCCGGGCGCATCGAGATCATCGAAGCGGGCGGCTTCACGCTGGACGAAACCGGGCCCGATCAGGCCGCGGCCCTGTGGTGGCGCGGCGGGTTTCCGCGCTCGTACACGGCGCCGTCGGACGCAGACAGCCGGGTCTGGCGACGCGAGTTCATTCGCACGACCGTTGAACGCGACCTGCCGCAACTGGGCATGAACGTCGCCGCCCCCGCGATCTACCGCTTCTGGGCCATGCTGGCACACCTTCATGGTCAGATCTGGAATGCGGCCGACCCGGCGCGTTCACTCGGTGTCAACGAGAGCACGGTGCGCCGTTACCTGGACTGGCTGACCCAGGCCTATCTGGTGCGGCAGTTGCAGCCCTGGTTTGTGAACCTGGGCAAGCGCCAGGTCAAGGCGCCCAAGATCTACCTGCGCGACACCGGCCTGCTGCATGAACTGCTGGGCGTCACCGATCCACAGGCGCTGCACCGGCACCCGAAGAGCGGCGCCTCGTGGGAAGGCTTTGCGCTGGACCAGGTCTTGCGCATCGCGCGCCCCGACGCGGCGTACTACTGGGCCACTCATGCGGGTGCGGAACTGGACCTGCTCATGTTGAAAGACGGGCGGCGCGTGGGCGTTGAGTTCAAGCGCGCGGATGCGCCGACCGTGACGCCGTCGATGCGCATCGCGATGCAGGATCTGGGGCTCGACGCGCTGTACGTGGTGTACCCGGGCACGCGGCGGTATGCGCTGGCGCAGGGTGTGCAAGCGCTGCCCTTGGCGGCATTGCTGCCTGCAGTTTCGCCAGGGGGTGCGGCGTCTGCGACAAGCATGCATTGAGCAGGTCTGGGTTGGAACTCGGTTCAGTCAAACGGCGTGCATTCGAAGTCCCAGTGCGCGTTCGAGCTTGAACAGCGGCGCCTTGTGGCAGGGGCTGACGCGGGGTTGGGCGGTGAAGGCGGCGCGGGCTGTCAGCGCTGGTGTAGAACCGCTGCGACACGCCGATGAGGCGGCGGACTTGAAGGCGCAGTGGATTCAGAGTCGGTGCAAGCCCCGGCGCGCACCAAACCACGAGGAGGCAGGCGTTGCCACGCGCCCGCCAAGGTCAGCAAGACTCGAAGGAGACAGAATTGTCGCAGCCGGATTTCCCCAATTCAACCGCCCTCGCGCGGCGAACCGCGCTCGCGCTGTGCCTGGCCTGTACGGCGGGCCTCCCGGCATGGGCCGGCGAAGGCGGTACCTCGCACATCCTGCCCGGCGCCAATGCGACGCTGATGGACCTGCCGCCGACCTCGCCCGGGTTCTTTTTCAAGCCGATGTTCCTGAACTACCGCGGCGAGGCCTCGGCGCGTGTCCCCACGGCCGCCGGCGTGGTTGCGAACATGAATGTCGAGGCGAACACCTTCGTGCTGGGCGGCGGCTACGGCTTCGAGCAGACGGTGCTGGGTGGCACACACTACTCGGCGGCTGCGTTTGTGCCGTACACCCGGCTCGACATCTCGGCCAATGCCGAGGCGCTGGGCGGGGTCCGGGTCAACAGCAAGGTGTCGGGCTTCGGCGACGTGACGCTGGTACCGGTGATGCTGGCCTGGAAGGCCGCTGACTGGCAATACGACTTCCTGATGCCGGTGTACGCGCCGACGGGCAGCTACGAGGTCGGCCGGCTGGGCAACCCGGGGCTGAACTACTGGACCGTCGATTTGATCGCCGGTGCCGGGTACAGCAACGCCAAGTCGGGCCTCAACGCGGCCGCCCACTTTGGCTATGCGATGAACACCGGGAACTCCGACACCGACTACCGCAGCGGCAACGTCCTTCACGTCGACGCGTCGGTGCAGCAGATCTTTCCGCTCGGCTCGGGGTTTGCGAACATCGGCGCCGAGGCGTGGTACTTCCAGCAGGGCAACTGCGACAGCGGAGCCGGCGCCACGCTCGGTTGCTTCAAGGGCCGCACCTCCGGCATCGGCCCGGTGCTGGGCTATATCCTGCCGATCGGCCAGCAGAAGCTGATCTTCGAATTCAAGTGGCTCGCGGAGCTGGACACCCAGAACCGCCTGAACGGCGACTACCTGTGGCTGAAGATGGTCTACAAGTTCTGACTGCAATGCACCGGCATTGAATCCCACTCCCAACGGCATGAGGTCCGCCATGACATCAAGACTCCTGACAATGGCCTGTCTGTTGTGGGCACTGGCCGCCACGGGCAGCGCGCACGCCCAGGCATCGACGCTGAACCGCTCGGTGCGCGTGCTCGACACGCTCGAACCCGCGATCCCGCGCCCCGAGCAGGACCAAGCCGTTGCCGCCAAGTTGGCCGCGCTGAAGGCCAAGTCGGGCAAGAAGCCGAACATCGTCTGGCTGCTGGTCGATGACATGGGCTACGGCGACCCCGGCAGCTACGGTGGTGGCAAGGCTGTCGGTGCCGAAACGCCCCAGATGGACAAGCTCGCGGCCGCAGGCCTGCGCCTCACTTCCGCGTATGCGCAGAACACCTGCACGCCCACGCGCTCGGCGATGCTCACCGGGCGCTTGCCGGTGCGCACCGGTCTGACGCGGCCGATCCTGGCTGGCGACAAGCTCACGGTGAATCCATGGGAAGGCGAGACCAGCCTGCCGAAGATCCTGGGCGAGGCTGGCTACAACACGCTGCTGGTCGGCAAGTGGCACATCGGCTCGGCCAACGGCATGCGGCCGTACGAAGTCGGCTTCGACGAGTACTACGGCTACTACGGCGCGCAGAAAGAGACCTCGCAGGCCGTGGACCCGGCTCGCTACCCCGACCTGGTGCTGGACAAGGACAAGTTTGCCCGCTACCTGGAACTGGGCGAGGACCATGCCTTGGTCCATGGCTTCAAGGACGGCCGGCTGGCCGAAATCTCGGTCATCAAGAGCACCGAGGACATGGCCCGTGCCGACATGGTGCTGACCAACTTCAGCGTCAACAAGATCAAGGAGCTTGCGAAGAGCAACAAGCCCTTCTTCCTGGAGCACGCCTTCATGAAGGTCCATACCGACAACTACGCGCACCCCGACTTCAAGGGCCGCAGCGCGAGCAAGTACCCCTACAAAGATGCGGTGTTGGAGGTGGACACGGAGATCGGCCTGATCGTCAAGGCCCTCGAAGAGGCCGGCGTGCTGGAAAACACCCTGGTCTTCGTCACCTCTGACAATGGCCCGCAGATGGATGGGTGGCCCGATTCCGGCTACACGCCGTTCCGCGGCGGGAAGGGCACCACCTGGGAGGGCGGCGTGCGCGTCCCGGGCATCGCCTACTGGAAGGGCATGATCAAGCCCGGCCGCGTCAGCGACGACGTGTTCGACCTGATGGACCTGTTCAACACCGCCGTGCATCTGGCCGGCGCCGACGCCCGCCTGCCGACGGACCGGTACATAGACGGCGTGAACCAGACCTCGTTCCTGCTGCACGATGAAGGCGAGGGCAAACGCGAGTGCGTGTTCTTCTGGTTCAAGAGCGACCTCATGGCGGTGCGCATGCGCGAGTACAAGGAGCACGTCAAGGTCATCCTGCCGCACAGCACCTTCATGCACATCGACATGGCGACGGTGCAGGACACCGGCACCGCACCGTGGTTGTTCAACCTGTACATCGACCCGAAGGAGGAACTGCCTGTCGGCCATCGCATGAACGCCTGGCTCGCGTCGCTGGGGGCCGAGATGGGCGCCCATGCCGCTACCTTCAAGAAGTACCCGCCGAAGAAGATCGGCCTTTGATTGCGATCGCGTTGCGCACGATGTCGATGGCCCGCACGATCTGACGATGCATCGCCTCAAGAGAGCATCTCATGCTGGTTGAGACCTTCAATTCCTTCTGCGTCGCGAGCCTGGGCCTGGTTTTCGCAATGTGCGCGTCAGCCCAGGACAACTTGCCTTTCCCGCCCACGCCGTCCGGCTCCAAGGCGGGGCTGACGATGCAGACCTCCACCTACAAGAAGCGCGTCGAGCCGCAGCGCCTGGCCAAGGGCGCGCCGAACATCCTGATCATCCTGATGGACGATGTCGGGCCGGGCACGCCCGCCACTTACGGCGGCGAGATCAGCACGCCCACGCTCGACCGGGTGGCGAAGATGGGTGTCTCGTACAACCGCTTCCACTCCACTGCCATGTGCTCGCCCACGCGGGCCTCGCTGCTGACGGGGCGCAACCACACCTTCGTCGGCAACGGCCAGATCGCTGCCATCGCGAACGACTTCGACGGCTTCGCCGGCACCATCCCCAAGTCGTCCGCCACCGTGGCCGAGGTGCTCAAGAACTACGGCTACAACACCGGCGCCTGGGGCAAGTGGCACAACACGCCCGAAGAACAGATCACGAGCAAGGGGCCGTTCGACTACTGGCCCACCGGCTACGGCTTCGAGTACTTCTACGGCTTCCTGGCAGGCGAGGCGTCGCAGTACGAACCGACGCTGACACGCAACACGACACAGGTGATCCAGCATCCGAAGAAGGGCTACCACCTGACCGAAGACATCGCCGAGGACGCCATCCACTGGCTGCGCGAGCAGAAGGCCTACGCACCCGACAAGCCGTTCTTCATGGTTTGGGCGCCGGGCGCATCGCATGGCCCGCACCAGGTAATGAAGGAGTGGGCCGACAAGTACAAGGGCAAGTTCGACGACGGCTGGGACGCCTACCGCGAGCGCACCTTTGCGCGCGCCAAGGCCAAGGGATGGATCCCGCAGGACGCGTTGCTGACGCCGCGCCCGGCTTCGATGGCGTCCTGGGACTCGATCCCTGAAGACGAGAGGCCGTTCCAGCGCCGCCTGATGGAGGTCTTTGCCGGCTTCACCGAGCATGCCGACGTCAACGCGGGCAAGCTCATCGCCGAGATCGAGCGCCAGGGCAAGCTCGACAACACGCTCATCTTCTACATCTGGGGCGACAACGGTTCATCGTCCGAGGGGCTGTACGGCACCATCAGCGAACAACTGGCGCAAAACGGCATCCCGACCAAGATCTCGCAGCACATCGAGGCCTTGAACGAGTTCGGCGGCCTGGACGCGCTGGGCGGCCCTAAGACCGACAACATGTACCACGCCGGCTGGGCCTGGGCGGGCAGCACGCCCTACCAGGGCACCAAGCTTCAAGGGGCCTATTTCGGCGGCACGCGCCAGCCGATGGCGGTGGCCTGGCCCAAGCGCATCAAGCCCGACGCGACAGCGCGGCCGCAGTTCCACCACGTCATCGACATCGTGCCGACGATCTACGAGCTGACCAAGATCAGCGCGCCGCGGGTCGTCAACGGCTTCAAGCAGGACCCGATCGCCGGCGTCAGCATGGCCTACACCTTGGCCGATGCCAAGGCACCGGGAACGCGCAAGACCCAGTTCTTCGACATCATGGCCAGCCGCGGCATCTACCACGACGGCTGGTACGCCAGCGCCCCGGGCCCGCGTGAGCCCTGGGTCGGCGGCATGCCCAAGGGCATCAAGGAATGGTCGCCGCTGACTGACAAGTGGGAGCTGTACCACATCGACAAGGACTGGAGCCAGGCGAAGGACCTTGCGAGCGCGAACCCGAAGAAGCTCGAGCAAATGAAGGCGCTGTTCATCGCGGAATCCAGGAAGAACAAGAACCTGCCCATCGGCGGCGGCTTGTGGTCGACCGCGATGTTCCATCCTGAAGATGCGCCGGCATCGCCGCTGACCGAGTGGACCTTTGACTTCCCCATCACCCGGATGCCCGAATCCGCGGCACCGAAGCTCGGCAAGGTGGACAGCCTGGTGACGATGGAGGTGGATGTGCCGGCAAATGCGAATGGTGTGCTGTACGCCCTGGCGGGGTTTTCAGGTGGCATCACCACCTACATCAAGGACGGTTTCCTGAACTACGAGTTCAACCTGTTCGAGGTGCAGCGCACCAAGATCAAGTCGAAGGCCAGGCTGCCGGTGGGCAAGGTGACGATCGAAGTCGAATCGAAGCTGGCGGGCGCTATCGGCGGCCCGATGGACATCACCTTGAGGGCGAACGGCGAAGTGGTGGGCCAGGCGCAGGTGCCGGCGGCCATGTCGCTGCACTTCACGTCGAACGCCACCTTCGACATCGGCACCGATCTGGATTCGCCCGTGTCGCTCGACTACTACGACCAGGCACCTTTCGCCTTCAACGGCAAGATCGGGCAGACGAAGATCGTCTACACGAAGAAGTAGATGTTGAACGAGTCGCGCTTCGAGTCTTCAACCGAATCTCGAGCAAGGGAAACCCATGAATCCAGCAAGTTTCGTCTGCGCCGCAGTCGCCACGGCCCTTTGCATCACGGTCGCGCAAGCCGCGCCCGCCCAGGCCGACGGCTCCGTGCTGCCCTTCGACCCGGTGCCGAGCGCCAGCGTGGCCAAGCCGCGCCTGCAGGACTCGGTGCACAAGCGCCGCGCGCAGCCCGAGCACCTGAAACCCGGCGCACCGAACGTGCTGATCGTGCTGCTCGACGACGTGGGTTTCGGCCAGGCGTCCACCTTCGGCGGCGAGATCAACACGCCCACGCTCAGCCGGCTCGCCAAGGAAGGCATCAGCTACAACACCTTCCACACCACGGCGATCTGCTCGCCCACACGCGCGGCACTGCTCACCGGGCGCAACCACCAGCGCGTGGGCAACGGCACGATTGCCGAGCGCGCGGTCGACTGGGACGGCTACACCGGCGTCATCCCCAAGACCTCGGCCACGATGCCCGAAGTGCTGCGCCACTACGGCTACAAGACCGCGGCGATCGGCAAGTGGCACAACACGCCGGCCGACCAGACCACGGCGATGGGCCCGTTCGACCGCTGGCCCACGGGCCACGGCTTCGACTACTTCTATGGTTTCCTGGCCGGCGAGACCTCGCAGTGGGAACCGCGCCTGGTGGAGAACACCAACGTCATCGAGCCGCCGCACGACGAGAGCTACCACCTGAGCGAAGACCTGGCAGACCAGGGCATCGCCTGGCTGCGCAAGCACCGCGCGTTCTCGCCCGACAAGCCCTTCTTCCTGTACTGGGCACCCGGTGCCGGACACGGCCCGCATCAGGTGGGCAAGGCATGGTCGAACAAGTACAAGCGCAAGTTCGACACGGGCTGGGACGCCTATCGCGAACGCGTCTTCGCGCGCCAGAAGCAGCTCGGGTGGATCCCCGCCAACACGCAACTGACGCCGCGCAACAAGACGATGCCGTCGTGGGACAGCATTGCGCAAGCGCAGCGTCCGTTCCAGTTGCGGCTGATGGAGATCTATGCCGGCTTCGTCGAGCATGTCGACGTGCAGGCCGGCAAGCTCATCGACGAACTCGAACGCCAGGGCGTGCGCGACAACACGATCGTGATCTACATCTTCGGCGACAACGGCGCCAGCGCCGAAGGCCAGAACGGCACCATCAGCGAGCTGCTGGCGCAGAACAGCATCCCCAACACCGTCGAGCAGCAACTCGCGGCGCTCGACAAGATCGGCGGCCTCGACGCGCTGGGCACCGCCAAGACCGACAGCATGTACCACGCCGGCTGGGCCTGGGCCGGCAACACGCCGTTCCAGAACACCAAGCTCGTGGCATCGCACTTCGGCGGCACGCGCAACCCGATGGTCATCTCGTGGCCCAAGGGCATCAAGCCCGATAGCGCGCCACGCGCGCAGTTTCATCACGTGAACGACATCGCGCCCACGCTCTACGAAGTCATCGGCATCAAGCCGCCGAAGGTGGTGGACGGCTTCAAGCAGGACCCGATGGACGGCGTGAGCCTGGCCTACACCTTCGCCGATGCGAAGGCGGTGCCACGGAAGAAGGTGCAGTATTTCGACAACAACGGCAGCCGCGCGATCTACCAGGACGGCTTCGTCGCCGCGACCTTCGGCCCATTGGTGCCCTGGCTGCCGGGCGCACCGGGGCTGGCCGAATGGGACTCGGCGAAGGATGTCTGGGAGCTGTACGACATCCGCAGCGACTTCTCCGAGGCTGTCGATCTGGCGGCGAAAGACCCGACGCGCCTGGCTGCGCTGCAGAAGACCTTCGACGCGCAGGCGGGTGCGAACAAGGTCTACCCGCTGGGCGCCGGCATCTGGCTGCGCCTGCACCCCGAAGACCGCATCAAGACGCCGTACTCGAGCTGGGAATTCGACGCCAACACCACGCGCATGCCCGAGTTCACGGCGCCTGGCCTCGGCCGCGAGAGCAACACCGTGACCATCGACGCCGAGTTCGGCGACAAGGCCTCGGGCGTGCTCTACGCGCTGGGCGGCTCGGGCGGCGGGCTGGCGCTGTACATGGACAAGGGCCAGCTCGTCTACGAGTACAACATGATGATCATCGAGCGCTACATCGCGCGCTCGCCGGCGCCCATCGCGGCGGGCAAGCACCGCATCGAGGTCAGCACCAAGCTGCAAAGCGCCCGGCCCTTGTCGGCCGCCGACGTGGTGCTCAAGGTCGACGGCCAGGAAGTGGCTCGCACGACGGTTGCGCGCACCGTGCCGGGTGCGTTCTCGGCCAGCGAGACTTTCGACGTCGGCGTCGACCTGGGCTCGACCGTGTCGCTCGACTACATGGATCGCCGGCCGTTCAGGTTCGACGGCAAGGTCGCCAAGGTCAAGGTGCAGTTGAACCCATGACGGCTTCCACCCATTGAGCGACGCCGTAGCGTCGATGCGACCATGAACAAACTGCGTGACCTGCTGATCGACGGCGTGCCGCGGGCCTTGCCGCTGAGCGCTGCGGCCTACCTGGTGCGCAAAGGCGCTCTTCACCGGAACGATCGACGCTTGTCTCGCTTCAGAACTCGGCGCAGGGCTATGGCTGGCGCGCCATGCCGAGTGTCCCGTCTCGGACCTCGCCCTCACTCGCGAACAAGTCGCATCGCGACGGCGAAGACTACCCGAGCCGCTTCAGATCCTCGAGATCGCGCTTGCGTTGCGCGACGCGCCGCTCGTAGCTGGCGCGATTCTTGGCGCACACCAGCGTGTAGGGGCGGCCGCGCCGATCGGTCTCGCAATCGACGTCGCATGCGCTTTGCTGAATCGTCGCCTCTACATGCGAGCGCTCGTGCTCGGCGGCCTTCAAGCGCCACGTCGGCTCGGCGGGGCTGAGCAGAAAGCGCGCCAGTTCCTTGCAGCGCGCGCATGGGCACTGCAGCGCTGCGGCTCGAGACCAATCCGCGGGGGCCTCGAGCGGCTGCGCGGCGCGCGACCGCAGGTGCGCCAGACACGCCGAGCGCAAGCCTTGTACTGCACCATGCCCTGCGCCGTGGCTGCGGATGTCGACGCGCGCTGCCAGGCGGCGCAGCGCCGGAACGATGACGCTGTCCAGCCCCCATGTCTTTGGCCAGGCCAGCAAGTGGCTTGCCGCGCGCTCGGCGAGTGACGCGTCGATCGTCCACAAGGCCAGCATCAGATCGACGACGAGCGCAGCGTCGATCTTCGGCGCGCGCCACGATTCGGCCAGCTCGCCCGGCCGTGTCGGGGCTCCCGGAAGCGCACCGAGCAGGGCGCGGCCTGCGGCGTGCAAGTGCCCGGCCAAATCTTCCTGTTGCGCGGCACGCGCCAGCAGATCGGCACAAGCCCCCAATGCCAGCGGCGCGTTGCGGGTCACGACGGCGGCAATCAGCGCGCCGGCGCGGGCTGCCGGCAACCGGCCGAGCGCTTGCAGCAGCGCCGGGTTGTCAGCTTGGCCGTAGTGGCCGTCCGCGCTGATGTCGGTGACGAAGCTCTCGATCAGCGCCGTGTCGTTCAGTCGCGCCAGCAGTCCGAGCATCGACGCGGCGTCGCCGTCTTCCACCGGCCCATAACTGCGCGCAGCAAGTGGCCAGGTGCGGTGCATGTGGCCGCCGAGTTCATGCGCCTCGTGCCAAAGAGGAGAGTCTTGCGATTCGCCGCTGCGTTCCCAGTGGGTTGCGAATTCGCCGAGCGCAGGCAGCGTGACCGCCAAGCCAGCCTGGTTCAACACCGCCAGGCGCCGATGGCGTGGCCACAACACCAGGGCCGCGCGCTGGTAGCTGCGCTCGAACGACGCGCCTTCGTTGCCGGTGGCCTCATGAAAATGCTGCTCGTCGGGTTCCACGTCGAGCAGCGCATCGGTCGGGCAGGCCTCGGCGTCGGTGAACGGGAAGTCGCCGAACGCGGCCGCGCTGGCGTCGGGCCGCCGCCAGTGCGACAGCGTCAGATTGCGCTCGAAGATTTCGCCGATCTCGAACTCGTCTTCGTCTTCATCGTCGTCATCATCGCGATAACGGCCCCAGCGGCGCGATCCGGAGTAGCCCGTGTGTTCAGCGGACCCGTTCTCCTCGATCTTCAGCAATGCGACGTGCAGGTCGCAGCCGGCTTGCTGCGCCGCCGTGGCAAGCACCGCCGCCGCCGCGGCATCCTCTCCCTTGAGCGCGTCGAACGAAACTTCGGCCGGTGTATAGGCGTGTTCCAGCGGGTAGACAAGTTTCTCGGGCGAGCTGTCGTCGCTCGAGCCTGGGTTGCGAGCTGCAGCTTTGGCATCGCTCCAGCGCTGCAAACACGCGACCAGACCTGCAGTCTCGACGGCGTAACTCGGCGGCTTCGGCTTGCGGCCGGCGCCCTTGCGCAGCAGGTTGTAGACCAGCGCGAGGCGGCAGCCCGTCGTGACCGGCAACACCTCGTGCAGGCAATCGGCATAGAACGCGGCGTAAGCGGCCTCGGACGGATCGTCACATTTCAGGTCCAAGCGCACTTCGCGATTGGCGTGGCGTACCACGAGTTCGCCGCCCGAATGCAGCGACGGCAGCGCAACGATCAGCGTGCCGAACATGCCCGGCGCCTTCTCCGAATCGCGATGCCTGACGAAGAAGCTTCCCTGGTCGTACAGCAGCAGCTTGTAGAGCTCAGGCAGCACCTCGCCGCTCACACCGAGCCCGGCCGCAACGCGTTCGACGATCGAGTCCAGCGTGCGCTTCCAATGCTGGCCTTCGAGGCGGACCTTCTGCGCGCCGATCTGCCAGGTGCGACGCACGTCGGTGTCGACCAGCGTCTCCGGCCCGCGGCCATAGGGCGCGCGCTCGGCTGCGGCGATCAACTGCTCGGCCTGGATCGGCAGCAGCGGCAGGGCGACTGGCCCGACACCTTCCACCTGCAGTTGCGGGTGATGCATGGCGTGCACTCCGGCGGCGTAAAAATCGCCTGGGTTGCGTACCGTGCGCAGCCACTGGGCAAGTTCGTCGGTGATGGGTCTCATCGGGGCCTCATGGCGAGTCTTTCGCGCGCAGTATCGCCTGGGCGACGATCCGAACCCGGACGAACAGATGGCGCTGAACGGCGATCCCGGCGCGTCAGCCGCACGGCACCACGCTGACCCTTTCAATCAGGGGAAAACCGGCCTTGACCAAGCATCCATGGCTTGGCGACTCTGCATCCGCGGGAGCCTCATTATTTTCTCAAAGCATAAGCACCCAAGAAATGTGTATTTGATGAATATGTGGATGGTCCGTACATTCCCGTCCTTCAGGGCCGCCACGGCGCCGCAACGGGGAGCTGCCCGGAATGGATTGGATCGCGATTGTCAGCGGCTTCGGCGTCGGCGCGGTGGTCGGCTTGACCGGCGTGGGCGGCGGATCGCTGATGACGCCACTGTGGCTGTCGGTGTTCAGGCTCAGCCCCGCGGTTGCCATTGGCACCGACCTGTGGTTCGCGGCCGTCACCAAGACGGTCGGCGGGGCCTCACATCACCAGGCCGGCCATGTGCAATGGCGCATCACGGCGTTGCTGCTTGCGGGCAGCCTCCCGGCGTCGATAGCCACGATGGCGCTGATGCATGCCACGGGTGTGACCACGCGCTGGGCGGCAATGCTGACGTTTTCGCTCGGCATCGCGCTGCTCCTGACCGCCGTCACCGTGGCCTACAAACAGGTGTGGCATGCGGTCGGGTTGCGGCTTGAACGGTGGATTTCCAAGAGTCGCAGGCCATGGCTGACCGTGCTCTGCGGTCTGGTCCTCGGCGTGCTCGTATCGCTCAGCTCGATTGGCGCCGGTGCAATCGGCGCGACCCTGATCCTGTTGCTGTACCCGCGTCTCGGTTCGCACCAGATTGTTGGCACCGACATCGCTCACGCCGTGCCGCTGACGCTGGTGGCGGGCATCGGTCACGCAACCCTGGGCCACGTGAGCTGGGGCCTGCTGGGCTCGCTACTGATCGGCTCCATCCCTGGCATCTGGCTTGGCGCCCACCTCACCCGAAGTCTGCCGGAATCGCTGGTGCGCTCACTGCTCTGCCTGGCGCTCTTGAGTGCCGGACTGAAAGTGACCTTCTGAAATGTACGAATACACCGAATTCGACAGGCTGTTCATCCGCCGGCGTGCGGCGCAATTCCGCGACCAACTGGAGCGCAATCTGGCCGGCAAGCTGCCCGACGACGAATTTCGCCCGTTACGCCTGCAAAATGGCTGGTATGTGCAGCGCCACGCACCGATGCTGCGTGTGGCGGTACCCTATGGCGAACTGAGTTCGAGGCAGCTGCGCGCACTGGCACAAATCGCGCGCACCTACGACCGCGGCTACGGGCACTTCACGACGCGGCAGAACCTGCAATTCAACTGGATCCCTCTTCGACAGTCCGCCGACGTCATGGATGTGCTCGCGGCCGTGAACATGCATGGCATCCAGACGAGCGGCAACTGCATCCGAAACATCACCAGCGACGCGCTGGCTGGCATCGCACCCGACGAGGTCGTCGATCCGCGCCCTTACTGCGAACTTCTGCGGCAGTGGAGCACCTTGCACCCGGAGTTTGCGTTCCTGCCACGCAAGTTCAAGATCGCGGTGACCGGTGCGATCGAAGACCGCGCCGCGATCGCCTGGCACGACATCGGCCTGCACCTGTTGAAGAACGACGCGGGCGAGATCGGTTTCAAGGTGCTGGTCGGTGGCGGCATGGGCCGTACCCCGGTCATCGGCATCACTATTCGCGAGTTCCTGCCGTGGCAGCAGATCCTCGTGTTCATCGAGGCGATCGTACGCGTCTACAACCGCTTTGGCCGCCGTGACAACGCCTACAAGGCGCGCATCAAGATCCTTGTGAAGGCCGAGGGCCGGAAATTCATTGATGCGGTGAACGCCGAGTTTGCCGACATTCTCGAGCACGACGCGGCGGGCAGTGCGCACCTCTTGCCGCAGGCCGAATTCGACCGCGTGGCAAAGAGTTTCCAGCTGCCCGCCGGCGTGCACGCGCTGCCAGAGGCGCCGGATGCGCCCTTCGACGCGCCGCAGGCCTACCGGCGATGGCTGGAGCGCAACGTGCGGGCGCACAAACTGAGCGGCTACCGCGCCGTCACGCTGTCGCTGAAGCGCGCCGGCCAGGCTCCCGGCGATGCGTCCGCCGAGCGGATGATTGCCGCCGCGACGATCGCCGAGCGCTTCAGCCATGCCGAGTTGCGCGTCACGCACGATCAGAACCTGCTGCTGCCATGGGTGCGCGCAAGCGAACTGCCAGCGCTGTGGCAGGCCGCCCGCGATGCGGGCTTCGCCACGCCCAACATCGGCCTGTTGACCGACATGATCGCTTGCCCGGGCGGCGATTTCTGTGCGCTCGCCAACGCGCGTTCGATTCCGGTGGCGTCGGCGATCGCCGAGCGCTTCGACGACCTCGACCTGCTCTACGACATCGGCAACATAGATCTTCACATCAGTGGCTGCATCAACTCCTGCGGTCACCACCACAGCGGGCACATTGGTGTCCTGGGCGTCGACAAGGACGGCCAGGAGTGGTACCAGGTCACGCTCGGCGGATCTGACGGTTCCACGCTCAGTGGCACCTCGGTGCCGGGGAAGGTGATCGGCCCTTCGTTCGCAGCCGATGAAGTGGCCGACGCGATCGAAACCCTGATCGACACCTACCGCGGCCTGCGTACCGACGGCGAACACTTTGTCGACACCGTGAAGCGCGTCGGTGGCGCGCCCTTCCGCGCCGCGGCCGACCGCGTGCGCCAGACAACCCCCGCTTAAAGGAAGAGCGAAGATGAAGTTCATCGAACCACAGCAAGACCCATTGGAATCGGCCTGGGGCGGCGCCGATCCGGCCGAGTGCACACTCATGACACTCGAGCAATGGCAGGCTGTTCGCCGCCGCTGGCCGGCCATGCCCCGCATCGGAGTCGTCTTGTCGAACGACCAGGACGTTGCTCTGCTGGAGCCCGATCTGCCGCGACTTGCTTTGGTCGTGCTGCAGTTCCCCACCTGGACCGACGGCCGTGCCTACACGCAGGCTCGCCTGTTGCGCACGCGGCTGCGCTTCACGCGCGAGATACGTGCCAGCGGCGAAGTACTGGTGGACATGCTGCCGATGCTGCAGCGCACCGGCTTCGACGCGGTGCAACTTCGCGCCGACCAAAGCCGGAAATCGGCCCGGCACGCGCTGCGCTTCTTCGCCGACCACTACCAAGGTGACGCGAACGAGCCGAGACCGCTGTTTGCCCGCTGCAGCGCACAGATGCCCGCAAATGTCGGCGATTGAACTGCACGCCCGCCGCCACCACGGCTACGACGAGTGTGTTGCTCACGCCGTGGCGCTGCTGCGGTCGGCGGCGCGCGATCACGAAGGCGCGATCGTGCAGGCGACGAGCCTGGGCGCCGAAGACATGGTCATCACCGACATGATCGCGCGCCACGAACTGCCGATTTCGGTGGCCACGCTCGACACGCGCCTGCTGCACGCGCAGACGCTCGCGCTGATCCCGACCATCGTGCGGCGCTACGGCGTCGCGGTCGAGTGCTTCAGTCCGCGCGATGAAACGGTGCTGCACTTCGTGCATGCGCACGGCGCGCGCGCGATGTTCGACAGCATCGAACTGCGCAAGGGCTGCTGCGCGATCCGCAAGCTCGAGCCGCTGTCGCGCATGCTTGAGCGCCGCAGCGCGTGGATCACGGGAATGCGGCGCGGGCAATCGACGAATCGCGCCATGGTGGCCTTCAGCGAGCCGGACAACCAGGGCCGCACCAAGCTCAACCCGCTCGCTGACTGGGCTTTGGCCGATGTGTGGCACTACATCGCCACGCACGAGGTGCCCTACAACCCGCTGCACGATCAGTGTTACCCGAGCATAGGTTGCGCGCCATGCACGCGCGCGGTTGGGGCCGGCGAAGACTTCCGCTCCGGCCGCTGGTGGTGGGAGAACGAAAATGCGAAGGAATGCGGCCTTCATGTCGGGGGTTCAGCGTCGTCAACGATCGGTGCGCACGCATGAACGCCCCGTTGAAAGTCGAGCACTTGCTGCCCGAGCTCGACCACACGCACCTCGACTGGCTCGAAGAAGAGGCGATCTTCATCCTGCGCGAGGCCGTTGCCGCCTTCGATCGTCCCGCCCTGCTTTTCTCGGCCGGCAAGGATTCCTGCGTGGTTCTTCGCCTGGCCGAGAAAGCGTTCAAGAACAAGGGCGCCGACGGTCGTTTCGTGGGCCGGCTGCCGTTCCCGTTGCTGCACGTGGACACCGGCCACAACTTCCCCGAAGTGATCGAGTTCCGCGACCGCCGGGTGGCCGCGATGGGCGAGCGCCTCGCCGTCGGTCACCTCGAGGATTGCATCAAGCGTGGCACGGTGCGACTGTCGCACCCGCTCGAATCGCGCAACGGCCATCAGACCGTCGCACTGCTCGAAGCCATCGCGCAACACCGCTTCGACGTGTTGCTGGGCGGTGCACGCCGCGACGAAGAAAAGGCCCGCGCCAAGGAGCGCATCTTCTCGCACCGCGACAGCTTCGGCCAATGGCAACCGAAGGAGCAGCGCCCCGAACTCTGGACGCTGTTCAACACCCGCATCAAGCCGGGCGAGCACATGCGTGCGTTCCCGATCAGCAACTGGACCGAGCTCGACGTGTGGCTCTACATCGCCCGCGAGAGCATCCCGCTGCCGAGCCTGTACTTCGCCCACAACCGCCGGGTGATCCGTCGCAACGGGCTGCTGGTGGCGCTGACCGATGTGACACCGGCGCGGCCCGGCGAGACGGTCGAAACCGCCAGCGTGCGATTTCGCACGGTGGGCGACATGACTTGCACCTGCCCGGTCGAGAGCCCGGCTGTCAACGCGGCGGAGATCGTCGCCGAGACGCTTCAAGCAACGGTCAGCGAGCGCGGCGCAACGCGCATGGACGACCGTACCTGCGACGCATCGATGGAGCGGCGCAAGAAGGAAGGGTACTTCTGATGGATTCACTCGCCGCCGCCGCGGCGCAAGGACAGCGCGCCTTGGCAAAGGCCGCGGACCACCGTGCGTTGCGGTTCCTCACGGCCGGAAGTGTTGACGACGGCAAGAGCACGCTGATCGGCCGGCTGCTATTCGATTCCCGCGCCATCCTTGCCGACCAGCTCGACACGCTCGAGAAGCGGGCCGGCGCAGACCGGATCGATCTGTCGCTGCTGACCGATGGCCTCGAAGCCGAGCGTGAGCAAGGCATCACGATCGACGTGGCGTACCGCTACTTCGCGACCAAGCAGCGCAAATTCATCATCGCCGATGCGCCGGGCCACGAGCAGTACACGCGCAACATGGTGACCGCCGCGGCCGGCAGCGACGCGGCGGTGGTGCTGGTCGACATCACCAAGCTCGACACCCAAGCGCTACCCGCAAGACTGCTCGTGCAGACCCGGCGCCATGCTCTGCTCGCTCAATTGCTGCGCGTGCCAAGCATCGTGTTCGCGATCAACAAGCTCGATGCGGTCGACAACCCGGCGCAAGCGTACGAAGCCGTTCGCGCGGCGCTGCTCGACTTCGCCGAACGCGCGAACATGCCAGTCGCCGGCGTGATCCCGGTTTCGGCGCTGCGCGGCGACAACGTGGCGCAGCCGCTGGACGCCCCCTGGTACAGCGGGCCGTCGCTCTTGCAGCTGCTGGAGCGCCTGCCGACGGCGCAGGAGCGCGGCGTGGGCGACCTCCTGATACCGGTGCAATACGTGGCGCGCGACACAGGTCAGTCCGGCGCCGGCGAACAGCCGCGAACCTTGTGGGGCCGGATCGCGCACGGCCGCGTGAAGGCGGGCGACGAAGTGCAGCTGTTCCCAAGCCGGCAAAAGGCCCGGGTCGCCGAAGTGCGGGTCGCCGCTGAGCGGGTGGCCTTCGCCGAGGCCGGCCAGTCCGCCGGACTGACACTGGACCGCCCGCTCGACGTGTCGCGCGGCGATTGGATCGCCACTGCGGACACGGTGCGCGAGACGAACCGGTTCACGGCCACGCTCGCGTGGCTCGACACGGAACCCGCGGTGATTGGGCGCAAGTATTGGGTGCGCCACGGCAACCGCTGGGTGCAGGCACGCATCACCGCGATCGAGAGCCGGCTCGACATCCACACGCTCGAAGCAACCAACACGCACGAACTCGCCGTCAACGACATTGGCCAAGTGATCATCGAGACGCAACAGCCGTTGCCGGTCGAAGCCTACGAGACCAACCGCGTCGGCGGTTCACTGATCATCGTCGACCCCGCGAGCAACCGCACCAGCGGTGCACTGCTGGTGAAGGCGGTGGGCTAAGACCACCATGGGCCGAGTCGTCTTCATCGGGGCCGGCCCAGGTGCGGCCGACCTCATCACCGTGCGCGGTGCGCACCTCCTCGCGCAAGCCGAGGTGGTGCTGTTCGACGCGCTCACGGACCCCGCGCTGCGCAATCTGGCACCTCGCGCACGCTGGATCAACGTCGGCAAGCGCGGATTCTGCGACAGCATCGGCCAGAGCCTGATCAACGCCCTGCTGGTCAAGCACGCGAACGAGAGGAATGTGGTCGTGCGCCTGAAAGGCGGCGACCCTAGCGTGTTCGGCCGCCTCGAAGAGGAACTCGAAGCCCTGGCGCACGCCGGCATTGAATGCGAGGTGGTGCCGGGGGTGACTGCCGCGATTGCGGCCGCGGCCGCGACGCAGCGTCCGCTCACCCGGCGCGGCCAGGGTCGTAGCGTCAGCCTCACCACGGCCATGACGCGCGAAGGCCGCCTCTTGGCGGTGCGCACTGCCGACACCGAGGTGTACTACATGGCCGGCAGACAGCTCGCAGCGCTTTCGCGCCGCCTCCTGGCGTGCGGTTGGACGGGCGACGCGCCGGCCAGCGTGGTCTCGCGCGCGGGCTGGTCCGACACCCTGCACAGCGATCACACGGTATCGAACCTGGGCCGCGCCGCGATGCTGCATGCGGGCCGCCCGACGGTGGTGACTGTCGGTGCAGGCGCCGCCCCGATCTCGCACGCGACAAGGGCGGCCGCAGCCGCTGCCGTCGGCGGCACCGCCATCGCCGACAGCGCAAGTCCGAACTGACCTTGCCGCAGACCTTGCGGGTGCGCGCCGATGAGGTGATTCCGCGATCCGACGGCGCTGGCGGCTTGCCGCGGGTGCGCCGTTGCGCTTGCCTTGCGGTTCTCTGCCTTTGTACAATATGATATTAAGAAACGCAGATTGTACAAATGATTGACCGCCAGGCACTCCCCCTGCTGCGCCGGCTGGCCCTGGGCTTCCCGGTGCTGGCCCTGACCGGGCCGCGCCAGTCCGGCAAGACCACGCTGGCACGCCATGCCTTCCCCGACAAGCCCTATCTGTCGCTCGAGGACCTGGAGACCCGCCAGCGTGCGGCGTCCGACCCGCGGCAGTTCTTCGCGCACCTTGCCGATGGCGCGGTGCTCGACGAGGCGCAACGCTGCCCGGAGCTGTTTTCCTACCTGCAAGGCGTGGTCGACGAGCGCGCGCGCATGGGCGAATTCATCCTCACCGGCTCGCAGCAGTTCGGCCTGACCGCGGCCATCACGCAGTCGCTGGCCGGCCGTGCGGCGCTGGTGCAGCTGCTGCCGCTGTCGTGGCCCGAGCTGGCGCAGGTCGAGGGTGCTGGCACTCGCACCAGGACCCTGGAACAGGTGCTGTGGAACGGCGGCTACCCGGCGCTGTTCGACCGCCGCCGCCGCATCGACGACCCCGCGCAGTGGCTGGGCGCCTATACCGCCAGCTATATCGAGCGCGATGTGCGGCAGGTGCTGGCGGTGTCCAACCTGTCGCTGTTCCGGCGCTTCGTGCTGATGTGCGCGGCACGCACCGGGCAACTGCTCAACCTGTCCGCGCTGGCCACCGACTGCGGCATCAACCACACCACCGCGCGCAGTTGGCTCACGGTGCTGGAGGCGAGTTATGTCGTGCACCTGCTGCAACCCTATCACCGCAACTTCGGCAAGCGCCTGGTGAAGATGCCCAAGCTGTACTTTCTGGACACCGGCCTGCTGTGCCACCTGCTGCGCATCGACAGCCCGCTGACCCTGGCCACGCATGCCCTGCGCGGCGCCGTCTTCGAGTGCTGGGTGGTGGCTGAAACCCTCAAGCACCGGTTCAACCGGGGCCTGCCGGCCGACCTTTATTTCTGGCGCGACAACCATGGCACCGAGGTCGATCTGCTGTATGAACACGCCGGCCTGCTGCACGCGGTGGAGATCAAGTCCGGCGCCACTTTTTCACCCGACTGGTTGCAGGCCTGCCAGCGCTGGCAGCGCTACGCCGGCAGCGCCGCCGCCGCGCCGGTGCTGGTGTATGGTGGTCGCGACAGCTACGCCTTCAATGGGGTGCAGGTGATCGCCTGGCAGCGCGTGGGCAGCGAGGCCTGAGAGGCTGAGAGTCTTGCGATCATGCCCGCTCATCACTCCAAGACGCGCGCGCTCGTCGTTGCAAATGCTCGTCAAAGCCCGGGCTGTGGCTGCGCTTTGCGCCTAGTACCGCCACCCAGAGATTTCGATACATGAAACCGCGTCTTCGGCCCGATGGCGTCGTTGCAAATCCTCGCGATACCACGAGGTATCGCTGCGGTTTGCGCCTAGCCATCGAACCGAATCCATCGCTTTCATTTTGTATCGAAACCTCTGGGTGGCGGTACCAGGTGCGTGGTGCCGTCGCGCCAGGGGGCCCATGAACCTCGGACTTCGATGGGCGAACACCGCCCGCGGCGAACGGCAGCAAGCGGCTGATGCCAGCAGACCGAGCCTCGCAGCCAATGCCATCTCGGCCACGCGATGCAGCAGCTGACGCCGAGTGATTGCTCAACGAACTCCGGCCGCTCAATAGATCAACCCCATCGCCCCCCGCACATCGCGCATCGTCTCGCGCGCCACGACGCGCGCGCTCTCGGTGCCGACCTCGACGATCCAGTGCACTTTCTTCGGATTGCTCAGGTACGGCTCGGCGCGCTCGCGCCAGGGCTTCTGCTCGCGCAGCACCGCGTCGATCACGGGCTGCTTGCACTCGAGACAGCCGATGCCGGCGCTGGTGCATCCGGCGCGCGCCCAGGCCTGGGTCGGCGCGTCGCTGTATATCAGATGGAACTGCCACACCGGGCAGCGCTCGGGGTCGCCCTTGTCGGTGCGGCGCACGCGCTGCGGGTCGGTCGGCATGCGCCTGATCTTGCGCTCGACTTCGGCCGGTTCCTCGCGCATCGCGATCGTATTGCCGTAGCTCTTGCTCATCTTGCGGCCGTCCAGCCCCGGCAGCTTGGTGACTTCGGTGTGCAGCGCCTCGGGTTCGGTCAGGATTGTCTTGCCCGAGCCGCGCAGATAGCCCGTGAGCAGTTCGCTCTCGCCGCTGGTCCAGCCCGTGATCGCCGCGGCGGCTTGTCTGATGATGGCATCGCCCCTGGCCAAAGCCTGCGCAGCGCCTGTCTCGCCGAAGGCCTTGCGCTGCTTCTCCAGCGTGCGCGCATCGTCTTTGCTGAGTTTGGCGAGTGCCGATGTTGCGATCGCGTCGAATTCGGGCGAGCGGCCATACAGGTGGTTGAAGCGCCGTGCCACTTCGCGCGTCAGCTCCACATGCGACGCCTGGTCTTCGCCGACGGGGACGAAAGCCGCCTTGTAGATCAGAATGTCGGCCGCCTGCAGCAGCGGGTAGCCGAGGAAGCCGTAGGTCGCGAGATCGCGATCCTTCAGGTTCTCGATCTGGTCTTTGTAGCTCGGCACACGCTCCAGCCAGCCGAGCGGCGTTCCCATCGCGAGCAGGGTGAACAGCTCGGCGTGTTCGGGCAGGCGGCTCTGGATGAAGATGGTGCAACGGTCCGGGTCCAGGCCGGCGGCGATCCAGTCGATCACCATGTCATAGACCGACTTTTCGATCACGCTGCGCTCTTCGTAGTGCGTCGTCAACGCGTGCCAGTCGGCGACGAAATAGAAGCATTCGTAGTCGTCTTGCAGGCGCACCCAGTTCTTCAGTGCACCGTGGTAATGGCCCAGGTGCAATGCGCCGGTGGGGCGCATTCCGGAGAGAACGCGTTGCTTCATGGGTGTGCCGTTTTTGAGTGCCCGAATGCCGCCGCCTCGCGACGACCGTCCCCCGAGAGGATCAAAAAAAGTGGCGAAGCCACATTTGCCTGGGAGGGGCGAATTGTAGGTGCGAGGCCAGTCCCGGCCGATACACTGCCCACGCATGAAATCGATCGTCATCCTGATCTCGGGCCGCGGCAGCAACCTGCGATCGTTGGTTCAGGCATGCGCGGCGCAAGCCTGGCCGGCGCGGATTGCGGCGGTGGTCAGCAACCGGCCCGACGCCGCCGGGCTCGAATTCGCCCGCGAGTGCGGAATTGCCACGCGCATCGTGAACCACCGCGAGTTCGCGACGCGCGAGGCCTTCGATGCAGCCCTGGCCGAAACCATTGCGAGCTACGCGCCCGACATCCTGGCCCTGGCCGGCTTCATGCGCATCCTGGGCGCCGACTTCGTGCGCCGCTTTGCCGGGCGCATCGTCAACATCCATCCGTCGCTGCTTCCGGCGTTCACCGGCTTGCACACGCACCAGCGTGCGTTGCAGGCAGGCTGCAAGTTGGCCGGCGCGACGGTGCACTTCGTGACGCACGAGGTCGACCACGGGCCCATCATTGCCCAAGCCGTCGTCCCCGTATTGCCCGATGACACCGAAGAAACCTTGGCGCAGCGTGTGCTCGCGCGCGAACACCTGATCTACCCGATGGCACTGGCGTGGCTGGTGCGCGACGCCTTGTATATCGAGAACGGCAGCGTGCGCGTCGCCACCGGCGAGGCGCAGTGGCTGCTATGAACCTGCGCTGAGCATGCGCTCGAAGAACCTGCTGGAACTCGCCACCGAACTGCTGCGCGAAGTGCTCAAGTTTCAGCAGCCGGCCGATGTGCTGGTGTCGGGTTTTTTCCGCCAGCACCGCTCGCTCGGGCCACGCGAGCGCCACGCGCTGGCGGAGACCACGTACGACGTGGTTCGCCGTCTGCCGAGCTACCGGCACCTGGCGCAGTCGGGCAGCGGCGCGCTCGAGCGGCGCCTCGCGGTGATCGGTTGGCAGGGTGGCGTGGCTGCGTTGCGAGCAGCGCTGACGCCCGCCGAGCAGCAATGGCAGGAGCAGATGGCTGCGGCCGACCCTTCCATCTTGCCGGCGAACCTGCGCCACAACCTGCCGGCATGGCTGGCCGATACTTTGCAGGCGCAACTCGGCGACCAGTTTTGGCCTCTGGTGCAGGCCATCGATCGCGGCGCACCACTCGACTTGCGCGTCAACGCCCTGAAGATCAAACGCGAGGCCGCCGCCGTGCAATTGCTCGAGCATGGCATCGAGGCCACGCCGACACCTTATTCGCCGCTCGGCCTGCGCATCGTCGGCAAACCGGCGCTGCAGAAGCTGGAAATCTTCCGCAGCGGCGAGGTCGAGGTGCAAGACGAAGGCAGCCAGCTGCTCGCACTGCTGCTTGACGCGCGCCGTGGCGAAATGGTTGTCGACTTTTGCGCCGGCGCGGGCGGCAAGACCCTGGCGCTCGGCGCGGCGATGCGCAATACAGGGCGGCTCTATGCATTTGACGTCTCCGGCCACCGGCTTGCGGCGCTGAAACCGCGCCTGGCACGCAGTGGCCTGTCGAATGTGCATCCGGTGCAGATTGCGCATGAGCGCGACGAGCGCATCAAGCGCCTGGCCGGAAAGATCGACCGCGTGTTGGTCGATGCGCCCTGTTCCGGCCTGGGTACCTTGCGCCGCAATCCCGACCTGAAATGGCGCCAGTCGCCGCAGACCGTGCACGCCTTGCGCGCCCAGCAGAGGTTGATCCTGGAGGGCGCGTCACACCTGCTCAAGCCCGGCGGGCGCCTGGTGTATGCGACCTGCAGCCTGCTGGACGAGGAGAACCAGCTTGTTGCGGATCAATTCAGCGCGGCCCATTCGGGTGAATTCAAACCACTGCCGGTGCTCGAGGCTTTGGCGAGCGCCCGAGTGGAAAACGCTGAATCCCTGGTCGACGGCAAGTTCCTCAGACTATGGCCGCACCGCCACGGCACCGACGGATTCTTTGCCGCCGCCTGGGAGCGCACTTGAACTGACGCGATTCGGTACAACTTTTCGGGCTTGGGCGAGCAATGACCCACATTCCTCTGCGAATTCGCCGCACCGAACCGAACCTACAATGGCCGTTATTGAAATGGCCGTCTAGGTTCTAGGACATTCACATGAATCTGCTTGCATCCCTTGGTGACGCCCTGGTGGCCTGGTTGGCCCAGGGCCTGCTTGATGCCAGTGGCTGGCAAATCGTTGCGTTCACGCTGATCACGACCCACATCACGATCAGCGGCGTCACGATCTTCCTGCACCGGGCGCAGGCGCATCGGGCGCTGGACCTGCACCCCATCCCCGCGCATTTCTTCCGCTTCTGGCTGTGGCTCGGGACCGGCCAGGAAACCAAGGAGTGGGTCGCGGTGCACCGCAAACACCATGCGAAGTGCGAAACCGAAGAAGACCCGCACAGCCCGCAGACGCGGGGCATCAAGACCGTGCTGCTGCGCGGCGCCGAGCTTTACCGGGTCGAGGCAAAAAACATCGAGACTCAGGAAAAGTACGGCCGCGGTACGCCTGACGACTGGCTGGAGCGCAACCTGTACATCCCCTACAGCTGGCAGGGTGTGGGCGTGATGCTCGCGATCGACCTGATGCTGTTCGGCGCCATTGGCGCCACGGTCTGGGCAGTGCAGATGGTGTGGATCCCGGTCACTGCCGCGGGCATCATCAATGGCCTGGGCCACTGGTGGGGCTATCGCAATTTCGAAGCGCCAGACGCTTCGACCAACATTTCACCGTGGGGCATCATCATCGGCGGCGAGGAGTTGCACAACAACCACCACACCTACCCGACGTCGGCCAAGTTGTCGGTGAAACCGTATGAGTTCGATATCGGCTGGCTCTACATCCGCGTCCTCGAAATCCTCGGGCTGGCCACGGTTCGCAGGACCCCGCCGCTGCTCAAGCTCGGTCCCATCAAGGCGGTGGCTGACTCCAAGACCCTCGAAGCCGTCATTTCCAACCGCTACGAGGTGATGGCCAGGTACGCCGGCAACCTGCGCCGTGCGTGCCACGCTGAAGTGGACAGGCTCAAGGCCGAAGGTGCGGCGGGCCAGGCGAAGTTGGCGTGCATGGAACTTGCCAGGCGTTGGCTGCACCGCGATGAAGACAAGATCCCCAAGAGCGTGAAGCCGCAGCTGGCCCAGGCCGTTGCGAACAGCCCGCGCCTGGCCAAGCTGGTCATGATGCGCGAAGAGTTGCGCCAACTCTGGACGCGCACCAATGTGTCGGTCGAGCAGCTGGTTGCCGACTTGCAGGCATGGTGCAGACGCGCCGAAGAGAGCGGCATCGCCGCGCTGCAGGAGTTCGCGCTCAAGCTGCGCGCCGCGCACGCCTGAGCGCGACCGGCGAAGCCGCCGCGCACAACAAAAAAGGGTCGCCGCGGCGACCCTTTTGTTTGGCAGGTAAGTCTGTGGCCAGGCTTACTTGATCTTTGCTTCCTTGTACATCACGTGCTTGCGCGCCTTCGGATCGAACTTCATGATCTCCAACTTTTCAGGCGTTGTCTTCTTGTTCTTGTCCGTCGTGTAGAAGTGACCGGTCCCCGCCGACGACTGCAGCTTGATCTTTTCGCGTCCACCTTTGGCCATCTGAGCTTCTCCTTCGGATCGAAACGCTTAGATCTCGCCGCGCGCGCGCAGGTCGGCCACGACTTGCTCGATCCCGACCTTGTCGATCAGGCGCAGCGCCGCATTCGTGATGCGCAGGCGCACCCAGCGGTTCTCGGTGTCGAGCCAAATCCGGTGGTAACGCAGATTCGGCAGGAAGCGCCGTTTGGTGCGGTTGTTGGCGTGGGACACGTTGTTTCCCACCATTGGGCTTTTGCCGGTGACTTGACAGACGCGTGCCATGACGATGTTCCGTGGTGATCGAGTGCAGATGGGCGTGGCCGAGCCTGGCCAGCGAAGCCGCGCAGTATATCCGGCTTTGGGCCGCGCCGGCGCGGCCGGTCAGGGACCGGTTTGCTCGAGGTAGCGCTGCGCGTCCAGGGCCGCCATGCAGCCGGTGCCGGCGCTCGTGACCGCCTGCCGGTACACATGGTCCTGCACATCGCCGGCGGCGAAGACGCCGGGAATGCTGGTCATCGT
>Ga0315271_10000046_pt1 | contig 51350 bp, 48 predicted proteins | sample C3_top_MG_FD_204664 | JGI IMG/M metagenome (GOLD analysis project Ga0315271, IMG submission 204664) | Sediment microbial communities from Yellowstone Lake, YNP, Wyoming, USA - C3_top | ecosystem: Environmental > Aquatic > Freshwater > Lake > Sediment | place: USA: Wyoming | collected 2017-08-01
TATTGAACGAGGTGATAAGGCGCGCCGGGGGGGGGGTATGCAGCCAAGTAGCAGCCAAAGCCGGTCTGCTTCACGCGCTTACAAAGCCCCGTAAAAAGGATGGGGTCGATCGCTTCCCGGCGACTCGAATTGGGTCGAAGTGATTAAAATAAATCACTCTGAGGTTCTTCCGGGTTTCTGACGCGAAAAACACACTAACCCAATTGGATTAAACCAAAGTAAGCGTCATGCGATAGTGCGGGATGCCGTCTTCGAAAAACTCGGCGCCCTCGCGCACGAAACCGAAGCGCTCGTAAAACGGCACGGCGTAAGTTTGCGCATTGAGGAACACCCGGCCGGCACGACGTTGTCGGGCCTCATCCAATAAACACCGCAGCAGACTCGCCCCCACTCCCTTGCCGCGCCAGGCTGGCAAAACCGCCATGCGCCCGATTTGCGCCAACCCGCCGTCCAGCAGCAGGCGGCCCGTACCGACCGGATTGCCGGTAGGGTCGGTGGCGAGTGCATGAATGGCGTGCGGGTCTTTGCCGTCCCATTCCAGCGTCTCGGGGATGCGCTGCTCGTGAATGAAAACTTCGCTACGGACAGCGCGAAGTTGTGGCGCGGCGGCTTGCCAGGTAACAAGGTGAGTGGTGTATCGAGGCGGGCGCATGAGCGATGATATTATCGTGCGGTCCGGATGGAACGGAAGAAAAACCAATGGTGAAGCGAATGTGTGGCAGATCACACCGCCCTGTTCCGCACTGCGCATTCTCCGCAAACTGCTTGCTCGGAGCCGGGTGTGGAGTACTATAAGAAAAAATAAAAACCACCGCAGGGAGGCGGAACATGGCCCGCAAACTCGCCGTTCTGTTCGATGGCACCTGGAACACCATCAAGGATCGCACCAACGTCATACGCCTGGCCGAGTTGATCGCCGCCACCAGCCGTGACGGCAGCGAGCAGATTCCGCCGTTTTACGACAAGGGCGTCGGCACCCATGCGCTCGACCGGCTGAGTGGGGGCGTATTCGGCTACGGACTGTCGGAAAATATCCGCGATGGCTACCGCTGGCTGGCCGATCATTTCCAGCCCGGTGATGAATTATTCCTGTTCGGCTTCAGCCGCGGCGCGTACACCGCGCGTAGTCTCGCCGGCCTGATCCGCAAGTGCGGGATTCTTCACTCCGCGGACATGAGCCTGATCCATCAGGCCTACGACCTGTACCGCGACAAGGACATCCATCCCGACAGTCCCGAGGCCACGGCGTTCCGCGCCAGCTTCGCACAGGAAACGCGCATCCGCTTCATTGGCGTGTGGGACACGGTCGGCAGCCTCGGTATCCCGGCCACTGGCGTGCCGTTCAGCCGCGACTTCTATGAGTGGCACGATACCGAACTCAGCAAGATCGTGGACTACGCCTATCACGCGCTTGCCCTCGACGAGCACCGCAAGGACTTCGCGCCGGCGGTGTGGACACTGCGCAAGCCGGAGAACATCGATGTTGAGCAGCGCTGGTTTGTCGGTGCGCACTCCAACGTCGGCGGCGGATACCGCAACGACCCCCTGCCCAACCTGGCGCTCGCCTGGCTGCAACAGAAAGCCAAGGACGCCGGGCTCGGCTTCAAGGTCGATGTCGCGGTCAACAATCAGGATGCGCTTGCGACCATTAACGATTCCTACAGCGAGTTCATGTTCGGATTGTATAAACGCTTCAAGGGCGGCAAGCGCCACTACCGCACATTCGGTCGCGGTGTAAACGAAACCGTCGACGAATCGGTGTGGAAACGCTGGGAAGCATTGCCAGACTATCGCCCGCCAACGGTTGCGGCGCAGCGTCGCTAAAGCCAGGTACAGTATTTACTGAGGAGAACGGTAAACAGTGCGCACCACAACATCTGTTGAGTCCCTTCTCCCTCCGGGAGAAGGACAGGATGAGGGAGTTTTATGGCTATTTTCCCCTCACCCTAACCCTCTCCCGGAGGGAGAGGGGAAAACGATGTGCACTATTTACCGGTTGGATCAGTAATACAGCACCACGAATGAATTCCGGATCCGTGAATCGTTAACCTCAAGGGAGCACACCATGGCCAAACAATCCCCCTCCTGCTCGAATCTCGCATGGCTGGAACCGGTCACGCGCTGGCTGGCCTTCATCTGGCGCTGGGCACGGAACATCGGGCTGGCCATCAAACCCTGCCGTCTCAGCCTGCTGCTGGTCGCGGCGGGTCTCGCGTTCCTGTTCATCTCCGATCAGGGCCTCGATACCCTGCGTGATTTCGCCGAGCGCCGCGCGGCCAACCCGCAGGCCTGGAGTCAGACCCTGTTCTTCCTGCTGGGCGGCTTCCTCTGGGCATTCGGCAGCTGGTATTGGGCACGCGTCCTGTACACCGTGCGTCTGGACGATGCGCTGCCCAAGAAACCCTGGGTGCACTGGACCCAGACATGGTTGCCGCGCTTCATTGGCGTGGGCGCCATTCTCGGACTGGCATGGGCCTTCTATTGCGCCGCCGCGCCGTATCCGGACACGTCCAAGGGACCGGGCCGCGTGCTTATGGAGTTTGCGCTCATCTCGCTGGCTGGCGCCATCGCATTCTTTATTTTCGCCCTCACGCGCCGCAAGCTGTCGAAGCGTCTCGCCAAACCGCTCGCGCGCTACCGCTTCACCGCAGCGCTGGCTAAATCGATGGGCGAGGTGAAAACCGCCAAACAGCAGAAATACGGAAATCTGAACGCCTGCGATGCCATGCGCGCAAGCTGGCCCATGCTCGCCCTGACGCTGACGGTGGCCGTTGCATTGTTTGTGTTTTTCGCCGTAAGCCCGGAGCGCTTTGCACCGGCGGTCGGCTCGACACCCATTCTGCTGCTTGCCGCCGCCGGCTGGATCGCCTTCGGCAGCGCAACCGACCTGTTCGGCATGCGTACGCGTTTTCCCGTGTTCACCAGTCTTCTGATTTTCGCCATTGTGTTCAGCTTCTGGAACGACAACCATGCGGTGCGCGTGATCGACAACGCCCAGACCCAGAATTGGGAAAGCCGCCAGCAGGTGGAGAAGGCGCTGAAGGAATGGCAAAAACATCAGCTCATGCGGCCGCTCTCAAGTAGTAGCGACAAATACCCGTTATTCGTTGTGGCCGCCGAGGGTGGCGGCATCCGCGCGGCCTATTGGGCGGCGACAGTGCTGGGAACAATCCAGGATCGCCACCCGTGTTTTGCCGATCAGCTGTTTGCGTTGAGCGGCGTCTCCGGCGGCAGTCTCGGTACGGCGGTGTTTACCGCTTTGCTCGCCGACCAACACTACCAGTCACCAAATTTCCGCTGCGGGGACCGTAACGCCCCGACGCTGACGGGCAAGGCGCAAAAAATCCTCGGTGAGGACTTTCTGGCGCCGGCGGTCGCTGCCACGCTTTATCCCGACCTGTTCCAGCGAATCTGGCCAAGCGCGATCCAGCACTTCGATCGGGCGCGCGCGCTGGAACGCTCCTGGGAACAGGCCTGGCAGCGGAACGCCGATAGCAATCGTTTTGCCGAACCCTTCGACCAATTATGGAGTGGGCAACCGGACCACTGGCTGCCATCGCTGTTTCTGAATTCCACCTGGGTCGAAACCGGTAAACGCCTGATCGTGAGCAACCTGCGCATTACGTACGATGACTTCAGCGACGCGGAAGATGCGCAACGGTTCTACGACAAGGATGCCCTGCCGCTCAGTGCCGCGGTGCACCTGAGCGCGCGATTCACCTACGTGAGCCCGGCCGGCACGCTCGTGAAAAAGGACGGCAAGGTTTACGGACGGGCCGTGGACGGCGGCTATTTTGAAAACTCCGGCGCCACCACGGCGCTCGAAATTCTCAAGATCGTCAGTCAGCTGCGCGTGCGTGCGGATGGCACGCGTGATCCCTTCTGGTCGAATGTCGAACCGGTGGTGATCCATATCAGCAACGAGCCGGTGGATCCGGACTTCGTCGACATATCGCTGGACACGCCGGAGAAGGACAAGAACAGCAAGCCGTCACCGTGCTGCAACGAGGTGACCTCGCCGTTCCGCGCGCTGCTGGCGGCGCGCGGCGCGCGCGGCGTATACGCGCGCGAAACCACCCGCTGGCACGTCGGCTACGAGCACTTTCTGAAATTCGGCCTGTGCGAAAACCAAGAGGTGAAGATACCGCTCGGCTGGGTGCTTTCGCATGTGGTGCAGACAGAAATGTCCAGACAGCTGGGGAACAAAAGTTGCGAAGCCTTCGACAATCCGGAGAGTCTCAAATCAGTCGAAAAATATCTGGCCAAGCGCACCGCCCGGTCTGCGCCCTAGCGCTCACCGTGCGGACCGCCGAACCGCTGGCGCCGGCTACAGCTCGCGCAATGACTGCAACGGCGGCCGGCTGAGCACGAAGCGCGCACCGAGAATACCGAACAGGCCGACGCCGAGCGCGCCGGCCACTGGGCCGGCGATCCACAGCCACGGGTTGAACGTATAGTCGAGGTGCAACACCTGGCGGGCGAGCACCAGGCCGGCGAGGTTCGCGGCGAACGCCGCCAGCAGGCCGGCCAGCAGGCCGATCACCACGAACTCCGCCGCCAGGCCCTTGAGAATGTGCGCGCGACTGGCGCCAAGCGTGCGCAACAGCGCGCTTTCGTACAGGCGCTCGTCCTGGGTGGACTGGATGGCACTGTACAGCACCGTGAGTCCGGCGAGCAGCGTGAACAGGAACACGTACTGCACTGACAGATTCACGCGATCCATGATGGCGCGCACCTTGGTCATGAGCGCGTCCACGTCGATGAGCGTGACGTTCGGGAACGCGCGCACCAGTTGCGCGAGCCACGCGCGATTCTCGGCCGGCAGGTGGAAACTGGTGATGAATGTCGCCGGATACTCGTCGAGCAGACCGGGCGGTGCCATCACAAAAAAATTGGCGCGAAACGAATCCCACTCGACGCTGCGCAGGCTGGTAATGGTGACGGTTATCTCGCGATCGGCGATGCGCCAGGTGAGCACGTCGCCGAGCCTCAAGCCGAGCGTTTCAGCCAGCCCCTTTTCCACCGACACTTCGTGCGCGCCGCGCGTGCCCTCCGCCCACCAGTTGCCGGCCACGATGCGGTTGCCCTCCGGCGGCTGCGCCGACCATGACAAATTGAACTCGCGTTCCACCAGGCGCTTGGCGCGATCCTCCGGGTAATCCGCGCCCGACACCGCGCGCCCGTTCAGCATGGTGAGCCGCCCGCGCACCATCGGATGCAGGCGCGCCTCCCGCAAACCATGGGCGGCGAAAAACGCCTGCATCGGCTGCACCTGATCGGGTTGCACGTTGATCACGAACTGATTGGGTGCATCGACAGGCAGTTTCGCCTGCCAGGCTGCCAGCAGGTCGGTGCGCACCAGCGACAGCAGCAGCAACACCATGATGCCGAGACCGAAGGCCAGAATCTGCGTGACGCTGCCCTGCGCGCGGCGCGCGATGTTCGCAAGCCCGTAACGCCAGGCAATACCGACCTGTCCGCGCAACAGGTTCAAGGCGCGCACCAGCGCGAAGGCCGCGAGCACCAGCACCAGCAACGTCGCCACGGCACCGGCCAGCACGGTGGCGGTCAGCTTGATATCGGCTGCCTGCCAGAACAGCAGCGCGGTCACGGCTGCCAGCGCCGCGCCATACACGGACAATGCGCTGGCCGGGAGCGGGCCGAGATCGCGCCGCAACACGCGCGCCGGCGGTACGGACTTGAGCCGCAAGATGGCCGGCAGCGCAAAACCAAGCAGCAGAATAAGGCCGGTGAGCACACCGACCAGCACCGGCTGCAGCGACGGCGCCGGCAGTGTTATGGCCAGCAGGCCGGCCTGCAATTGCGCGAGCACCTCCTGCGCGCCGAAGCCGATGAGGCAACCGGCCAGGCTGGCGCCCACGCCCAGCCAGAGCATCTCCAGAAAATGCAGACGGGTGATGAAGCCCTGGGTAGCGCCAAGACAACGCATGACGGCCGCGCCATCCAGATGGCGCGCGCTGTAACGGCGCGCGGCCGTCGCCACCGCGACACCGGCGAGCACCACGCTCACCAGTGCCGCGAGCCCGAGAAACTTCTCGGCGCGTTCAAGCGCGGTCTTGAGTTCGGGGCGCGCATCGCGCACGTCGATGACACGTTCGCCTTCGCGCAGGCGCGTCTCGATCCAGGCGCGTGTCGAGGCAAGTGCCTCGGACGGACCGGCGAGCAGCAGGCCATGACTCACGCGCGAGCCGGGGCCGAGCAGACGGGTATCCTCCAGGTCGGCAACATTCATGAGCAGGCGCGGCGCGTAGTTGAACAGGTTTCCGCCGCGGTCCGGCTCGAACGCAATGACCTGCGCGATGCCGAAATGCCGCGCGCCGAGTGTGATCGATCCACCTACCCGGAGGCCGAGCACGCCCAGCAGGCGTTCATCCACCCAGGCCGTGCCGGGCGCGGGAATTTCATTGGTGACGCGTTCCGCGCCGAACGCCGCGTCCGCCACGCGCAGTGCGCCGCGCAGCGGGTATCCCGCGCTCACCGCCTTCACCTCCACCAACTGGGCGTTGTCACCGGCAAGCACCACGCTCGGAAAGCTGGCGGTGCGGGCGGTGCGCAGGTGTTGTCCCTGCGCGTGCTGCTCCCACTCGGCCGGCACGGCATGGCTGGCCGCGACCACGAGATCGGCGGCCAGCAGCTCGGCGGCCTGCTGGCTCATGGCAAGACGCACGCGATCGGTAAAGAAACCGACCGAGGTAATGCTCGCCACCGCGATCACCAGCGCCGCGGCCAGCACCTTGAGCTCGCCGGCGCGCCAGTTGCGGCGCAACGCGCGCAGCGAATAGCGCAGCATCGATGACTTCACACGCGCACCCTGGGACGGCGCGAGCGTTTCGGCTTGGCTTCCTGCGCGCGTCCGGCTTCCAGCCGCACGCGGCGGGTGCAGTGCCGGGCGAGCGATTCGTCGTGCGTGACCAGCACCAGCGTGGTGGCGAGCTCGCGATTGAGCGAAAACAGCAGCTCCGTGACGCGCGCGCCGGTCGCCTGGTCAAGGTTGCCGGTCGGTTCATCGGCAAACAGGATTTTCGGGCGCGCCGCGAACGCGCGCGCGATCGCCACGCGTTGCTGCTCACCGCCCGACAGCTGGCTGGGATAATGACCGGCGCGGTCGGCCAGCCCGACGCGCGCCAGCACTTCGCGCGCCGCCTCGGCCGGCGCCGGCTCGTCGGCGAGCTCCAGCGGCAGCATGACATTCTCGATCGCGGTGAGACTCGGCAACAGTTGAAAAGACTGGAACACGAAGCCGACGCGCCCGGCACGCAGGCGTGCGCGTCCGTCTTCATCGAGCGTGCCGAGGTCGATGCCATCCAGCAAAACGCGTCCGCGCGTTGGCGTGTCGAGCCCGGCGAGCAGACCGAGCAGCGTGGACTTGCCGGAGCCGGAGGCGCCGACAATCGCGCACGCCTCGCCGGCGTCGAGCGCAAGACTGACGTTATCAAGAATGGTGAGCGTGCCTTCCGGACTGACGACCTGCTTGGTGAGATTTTGCGACTCGATGATGGGCATGGTGTAATGGCCGCGAATGAAAATATTCTGGTTAATGTTAACACTCTTTCTGGCACACGATGCCGGCGCGGGTCCCGCGCCATCCATTCTGGTTGTGGGCGACAGCCTGAGTGCCGGGTACGGCATTCAACTGCGCGACGGCTGGGTCACGCTCCTGCAACAGCGCCTGACCAAACAGGGCTACCCGCACGCGGTGGTGAACGCCAGCATCAGCGGCGATACCACAGCCGGCGGACGCGCGCGCCTGCCGGCTGCGCTCAAGCGCCACCGCCCGGCCATCGTCATTCTGGAGCTCGGCGGCAACGACGGTTTGCGCGGCCTGTCGCTGCACGAGACGCGCGCCAACCTCGACGCCATGATCAAGGCCGCGCAATCCGCCGGGGCGCAGGTGCTGCTGGTCGGCATTCATCTACCTCCCAACTATGGCCCGGAATACACCGGCAAGTTCCATGCGATCTATCACGACCTGGCGCGCACCCAACGCGCGGCGCTGGCGCCCTTTCTGCTTGAAGGCATCGCGCTCACTCCTGCGCTCATGCAGCCCGACGGCATACACCCGCGCGCTGCCGCCCAGCCGCGCCTGCTCGACAATGTCTGGCCGTACCTGGAGCCGCTGCTCAAATCTGAAATTTCCCCGGTTGCGGCCGGTCAATAAAAAGGGATTGCTCCGGCGCCATGTCCAAAGCCAGGTTATCCGATCCACGCACTGTCCGGGACTTCATCCTCCGGGCCGAGCGACGATTCGACAAAGCGAATCTCTACTTCGGCCATGGCACCGACAACGCGCGCGACGAAGCCGCATGGCTGATCATGGCCACACTGCACATCCCCTACGACGATCTCGATGCACAGGCCGATCGGCAACTGAGCGCTGCCGAGCAGCAGGCCCTGCATGAACTTGTTGAAGCGCGCGTCACCACGCGCCAGCCACTCGCTTATCTCTTGCACGAAGCCTGGTTCGCGGGTCTGAAATTCTACGTGGACGAGCGCGTAATCGTGCCGCGTTCGCTGATCGGCGATTTCATCCACGAACGATTCCAGCCGTGGATAGATCCCGCACGCGTGCATCGCATTCTCGACCTTTGCACCGGCAGCGGCTGTATCGCCATCGCCGCCGCCCTCGCCTTCCCGCAGGCGCAGGTGGACGGTGCGGATATTTCGGCTGGTGCGCTCGCGGTCGCGCGCATCAACGTCGAGCACCATGGCCTCGCGGCGCGCGTACTACTCGTGCAATCCGACCTTTTTGCGAGCCTCACCGGGCGGCGTTACGACCTGATTCTCACCAACCCGCCGTATGTGGATGCCGCCGACATGGCGGCACTGCCCGACGAGTATCGGCACGAACCGGCGCTGGCGCTTGCTTCCGGCGAGCACGGCCTCGACGCCATACTGCACATTCTTGCCCACGCCCCCGCGCACCTGAACCCGGGCGGCACGCTGGTTGCCGAAGTGGGCAACAGTCATGCAGCGCTTGCCGATCGCTTCCCGGAGGTACCGTTCGTATGGCTGGCCAGCGCCAGCGGCGATGAAAGCGTGTTCCTGCTATCCGCCGCTGAACTCACCCGCCACGCCGGACGCTTTGCTGCCGCGAGTTCCTGATCCGCATTCCCGTATCTCGCGCACCACCACAGGTAATCGCTCACGAACTTGCCAGCCCTGACGTGACGCTGCCGGTTCAGTGTCCCGTTGTTGCGCACGCCGTTATTTGAGGAATATCAAGGCAGCGTCCGTGAACCATGTCATAAAATTGTCCACCCTTTCCAACGGATTATTCAGGAGCACGGACATGGCCAAGGAAAAATCCCCCCGCCGCCACACCGGCCACAAAACCCCCGAGCCGAGCGTGCCGCCCGGTGAACGCCGCCGCAGTATCGAACAGGCCGCGCACCCGCGCGCCGAGCAACACGATTCCAGTGGTGGCGACCCGCTTAAGGACTGGCTGCTGACAAAGCGCGACAAGCACGGCACGCTGCCGAGCCCGCAGCAGCAAAAACAGGAACTGGATGCGTACCATAAGCTGCGCGATGGCGTCGGCAAGATCCTCGGTGATACGAAGGAAATACTGAATGCCGAAACCATTCGCCAGGCACTCGCCCAGGCAGTCGGGCAACTCAAACAGATGGGCGAACATACCGCCGACACGATCGACAAGGTTGCCGCAAGCGTCGAGAAAGACATGATCAACGCCGCACAGAAAATCGGCTCGCGCTGGGAAGCCTACTCCGAGAAAACCGCAGACCTGTTTCAGGTGTGGCGCGACCGCGGGAAGCAGTTCCTGACCGGCGCCACCTCCGCGCTTGGCGAGCTGCTGCAACAGAGCAGCAGGAAACTGAAACGGCAGGTCTATCACAGCGGCGAAATGGCGGCGAGCGGAACACTGAAATGCATCGCCTGCGGCGAGCACCTGGTTCTCGAAACGCCGGCACACCTGCCGGCGTGTCCGAAGTGCCGTAATCTGGAATTCCGCCGTGTCTAGCGGAAGATGCGCCGGCAGGGGGCGCTGACGTTCAGTGACTGCAGCGGCTGGTATTCTTGAGCTTTCCGATCTTGTCCGAGTTGCCGCGTTGCAGCACTTCGCACTCAATTAACGGGCGCGAACCGTAACAAAGACGCGCTTGTTCGAGCAGTTGATCAATTTCGCGATTGCAGGTGCTGCTTTTCGTGTGCTTGCGGCCGATACCGAACTCTTCGGGGGAATAGTCGGTGCGCGGCGGCGTGCGTGATGGCTCATTCGCGGGTGGCTTCGGCTTGCAACCGCCTGCGGACAGGGTCAGCACAAGAAGCAACAGGAGAACCATCTTCATGTGGGCGCACTCCGGATTATTTTTTCTGCAACACCTTTTTGGCGCAGCCGTCGCTACCCCGGCCCCTTGCGCGACAGCAGTGCTACCGCCAATGCCACCACGCCAATGATGGCGGTGACCAGCAACACCTTTATACCCCACGCCTGGAACAGGTCGCGCGGCAAGATATCGAGCACCACCAGTACCGCCAGCGCGCCGAGCAGAACGACCGCCAGGGTCGCGATCAGACGCAGCACACCCACGAAAGACGTATTCACGAGGAATTATTCCGAATCCTTGGGTTTTTCATCCAGAGTCTGCTCCGGATTCTCGGATGACTGGACATTCTTTTTATCCAGCTTGCGCTGGCGCTTTTCTTCGTTCTTCTTTTTCTTGGCGATGTCTTTCTGGCGCTTCTCGAACTGATAGTTTGGTTTTGCCAAGCTGGCACCCCTTTAGCAGGAATTCCTGATGATGAATGTTGATCCCGGATCACGCCGCGACAGGCACATGCTACATGCAGGCCGGGAAATAACGAAATAAAACGGCGCCGGACCTCGGCAAATGCGGCTACCCGCCGGATAACGTCTGGGCCCGGGGCAGATGCCTTCGCCCGCGCCACCCCATCCAGCATCCTGATACGACACGCCTTCTGATTGCCTCGGCTGAAAACATCGTTATGGCGAGTTTTGGCATTTATGCAGTTTCACGTTGTGGATCGGGAAACGCTCCTTGAGAGCGTCGCGCTCGATTTCGACAACCGTGATGCCTTTTTCTTCCTTTGCATTGAACCGTACAGTAAACGGGGTACGGCCTCCCTTATTGAACTCTGGCAGAAGCCACAAAACCATGCCGCTGTATCGGGCGCCGCCTTCACAGCTGAAACAAAGGTCCAGATTTCCGAATTGCTGAGAATCGGAGCCGTTCGCCAGGGTCACGCTGGTGCTCTCTACCCGAAGGCGACTATTCGCATTGCACGCACTGCCAACAGGCACCCACTCTCCGATGAATTCTGCTGGAACCGGAAGCTCCACGGCAAGAGCTGGCAGCGTGACAAGCAGCAGCCACAGATCAAGAAACGTCTTCACCCACCCTCTGGCGAAGAAACTCGTCCGCCGCGCGCCACGCAGCGGTGAATAGTTGGACAGTCGGGTGCGGCGCCCTGCTAGGCGAATTAAGAGCGGTTCATGACCCATTGTTTGGCAGCCTCAAGTTCCCCCGCAGAAAAATGCCTGATCTTGGCTGACACAAAGTGCGACGCCAAATGCTCTGCGACATTTCCCAGGGTGGAATCGGTTACCAGACCAATCTTCTTGATGTGCTTGTGATGGTCTCGCACGAAGCGGAAGTGTGCCGCCATGGCGCCAAGACTTTGCCATCCGGGAAACACAGGAGCCTCGATGATGAGGCCGGCGAGATCTCCGGTTGCCTCAATGTATGGATCGACCGTATTTGCGAGCTTTAAAAAGTCGCCTTGCTCAAGCGCGGTCTTGGGTCGCACATGCAGTATGGAATGCACAGTGTCGAGGGTGTGTTCGATCATGTATTGCTCCTTAATGTATTAATTCCGCCCAACGTAAAGTTGAGGGGCGCGCCGCTTTTGGCGCGTCCCTCTCGAACGCCATGTTAGGCCTTTTTTCGTGCTATGAATTGTACAACCGAGGCTAAACCTGCATGACCTTCGCCCTCGCTAACTTCTCGCTCAAGTTCCCGAATAAGAATTGGCTCGAAGTTTGGAAACTCCCGCTCTAATTTCTCAACTGTCATGAGCATATCAGCGTCTTTTGGACCACCTGTGTTTCGAACTAACTGGGTTTCCGAATATGCCTCCAAAAGCATGATGCCATCCAGCTTCAAGCATTGTTCGATTAGCGGGTACAGCTTATTTCTAATTGCACTAGGAAGATGAGCAGAAATTGAAATAACTGAGCCATAGTAATTTTTTTCAGGTTCAAAATTTGAAAGATCAGCCACTTCTGTCTGGATTTCCACGTCTTCCGACTTCGCTAAAGCTCGCGCCTTAGTCAGTGCAACTTCGGAAATATCCACTCCGCGCACTTTTAACCCACGCCCGGCGAGGAACACAGCGTTCCTACCCTCACCCTCTGATAGAGAAAGCACTGGCCCTGTAAGTAAACCAAAGTTCTCTACGAGAAATGAATTTGGCTCTGTTCCATATAAGTATTCATCTCTGGTATAGCGTTCATTCCAAAATTTCTTGTCGTACATTAATCTTCTCCAAGAGGCCTAACTACATTTCGGCCCCACAATAGTCCCGTTGCAACGGGACTATTGGGGGGTTTTATTTTTTAACACTCTGCCAATCAAGCATTTAGTAAAAATTAACGGAGCATCGATTTGACAGTAACATTGTTATCGGGAGCAGCAATGAAGACCAGTTTCATCAGCCTCAGCTTATTGTTCTGGCTCTACCCAGCTCACGGTGGCGCTAGGCCGGCCCGCAGAGGTCGTTGCGCTTGTACATCGCCTCAACCTCCTTCGCAAAGCGCTCCTCGATCTTGTTACGCTTGAGTTTGAGGGTCGGGGTGATCAACCCGTTTTCCACCGTCCATGGCTCGCTGACGCGCGCGAGGTGGCGGATTTTGGCGTAGCCGGGGAAATCCTTGAGTTGCGCGTTGGCGCGCTGGCACAGCTCGCGTTCGTCTTCGAGCTTGCTTACCACCAGCAGGCCGAGATGCGACCGGCCTTCGCCCACGACCATGACCTGATCAAATGCCGTGTCGCGCACGATCGCCTGTTCGGCATCGCCGGGCGGAATCTTTTCGCCATTACTGAGGATGATGACATCCTTCATGCGCCCGCGGATGTAGATGCGGCCCTCGCGCATCTCGACAATGTCGCCGGTGTGGAACCAGCCGTCCTTGTCCAGCACCGCGTCGGTAGCGGACGGGTTGTTCCAGTAACCGAGCATCACGATCGGGCCACGCACATGCAGCTCGCCGTTTTCGCCGGTGCGCACCTCAACACCCGGCACCGGGTGCCCGACCGACATGGGATCGTTGTCGGGCATGCGGTTGCAGGCGGCGATCGGCGAGGTCTCGGTAAGGCCGTAACCGTGGACGAAGGTGAAGCCGACGCCGGTGAATATCTTGAGCAGGTGCGGCGCCAGTGCCGCGCCGCCGAGGAAAATGTACCGCAACTCACCGCCGAGGCGCGCGCGCAGCTTCTTCGCCACCAGCGCGTTCAAAACCGGCCAGAGCAGTTGTTCGCCCAGGCTGGCCTCTTGCTTGAAGCGTTTCCAGCCGATGTCCACAGTCTTCTCGAACAGTTTGCGCTTAGGTGAGCCGGGCGGCAGGTTCTCCTCGACCTTGGAGTACACGCGCTCGAAGATGCGCGGCACGCTGACAATGATGGTGGGCTTCTGACTGATCATGTCCTCGCCGAGTTCAAGAATGCCGCGCGCGTAGATCACCTGCGCATTGGCATGCATGCACATCGGCACGTAGTAGCCGGCAGTGCGCTCAAACATGTGTGACAACGGCAGGAACGACAGGAAGCGTTGCGGATGACCGCAGATTTCCGGCACCGCTTCGAGCACCGCGCGCAAATCGCTCACAATGTTGCGGTGCGAAAGCATCACGCCTTTGGGCCGGCCGGTGGTGCCGGAGGTGTACACGAGCGTCGCCAGTTCGCCGGCCTTGGCCGGGCTGGGTTGCAGCGCCACGCCGTTCTTCGGCAGCCACTGCTTGGCACTCACGGCCTTGGCGTCGGCCTTCGGCGCATCGTTCAAACACACCGCGCGTTCGAGGGTGTTGACCTGCGTGCGCAGCGCCTCCCACAGCTTGCCATCCTCGAGCAACAGCAATTTGGCGCCGGCGTCGTTGAGGCAGTAGGCCATGTTGTCCGGCCGGTCGTTGTAGAACAGCGGCACCACCACCAGCCCGAGACTAAGCGCCGCCTGGTCGAAGCACATCCACTCCACGCGGTTGCGCGAACACAGGCCAACGCGATCTCCGGGCTGGAGGTTCTCCTTGGCGAGCGCCGCCCGCCAGCGACCAGCTTCCGTGGCGGCCTCGCCCCAGCTCATGTCCACCCATGCCGTGCCATTGAACCAGCGATAGGCCTTGCCTGCCGGGCTGACCCGTACGCGCTCGAGAAAAAGATCGGTGAGCGTCCAGTTTTCCTCAGGCAAGATGCGCATGCTCACTCCTTTGGCAGCAGTGTACGGGTGAATATCTCGCGCCGCGTCCAGCCGGCATCCGGCTCGAAACGCTTGTTGTACTCCTCGGCCAGGCGCCGCAACGTGCTGCAGATGCCGACATCGCCGAGCATTTCGGCATAACGCATCGGCCCGCCCAGATACGGCGCGAAGCCGGTGCCGTACACCATGCCGGCATCAATGCTGTCGAGGTCGGCCACCACGCCTTCGCGCAGGCAGGCCACGGCCTCGTTCACCATGCGCAGAATCAGCCGCTCAGTGACCGGCTCGTGCGTCGGCGTGCGCTTGCGGCGATCCACCGGCCGGCCCTTCTTGTCGTAAGTGTAAAAACCCTGGCCGCTCTTCTTGCCCAGATGCCCGGCCGCCACCTTGTCGCGCAGACGTTGTGGCACGCGGATGCCAAGCGGGCCGGCCAGTTCCTCTGCCACCGACAGGCAGATGTCGAGACCGACCGTGTCGGCCAGCAGAATCGGGCCCATGGGCATGCCGAAGTCGAGGGCGGCACCGTCGATGTTGGCGAGCGACTGGCCTTCTTCCGCGAGCATCACCGCCTCGATCAGATACGGCATGAGCACGCGGTTGACCAGGAAGCCGGGGCTCGACTTCACATCCAGCGGCAGGCGATCGAGTGCCGTGGTGAAACCGCGCGCGCGGTTGAGCGCCGCCTCCGAACTCTGCGCGCCGCGCACAATCTCGACCAGCTGCATCTGCGCCACCGGGTTGAAGAAGTGCAGGCCCACCAGGCGGGTCGGATCCTTGAGCGACTTGGCGATGTCTTCAAGCGGAATGCTGGAGGTGTTGCTGGCAAGCAGCGTCTCGGGCCGGACTCTGGCCTCGACTTGCGCAAACAGCTCGCGCTTCGCCTCGACCTTCTCGATGATCGCTTCGATCACGAGATCAGTGCGCGCCAGGCCGTCGCCATGGAGATCGGGCATGAGCCGGTCCATGGCTTCCTGCACCAGCCGCGGCTGCTTGAGTTTCTTTTTATAAAAACCATGGGCCTTTTTCACGGCGCGCGCCAGAATCTCCGGGTTGCGGTCCTGCAGGCTTACGAAAAAGCCGCGCGCTGCCGCCCAGATGGCGATGTCCGCGCCCATCACGCCCGCGCCCACCACGTGCACGCGCTCGATATGATGTTCGTGCTTCTTGCCGCGGCGCTTCAGTTCCTCGGCGAGCAGAAACACATTCACCAGGTTGCGGCTGGTGCGTCCGACCAGCAGTTCGCCAAGCGAACGCGCCTCTTCCTCCTGTGCGGCATCCTGCCGCCACAAATCGAGAATGCGGTACGGCGATGGATAATGATCGGGATTGGCTTTGGCACGCACATCGCGTTCGACCAGCTTCGCCACCGGCTTGCGCAGCGGTGCCCAATGCGGCAGGCGTAGCCACCACTTAGCGCGGTGCGGCTTCGGGCGTTTGGCGAGCAGCATGTGCGCAGCACGCAGCAGATAACGCTCCGGCACGGCTTCGTCCACTAGCCCCATGCGTTTTGCGGCGCGCGCCGCCAGCGTGCGGCCGGTGAGCATGAGATCGAGCGCGCCCAGGTCGCCCACCAGCGGCGGCAGGCGCACCGTGCCGCCAAAGCCCGGATGAATGCCGAGCTTCACTTCCGGCAGGCCGAGGCGCGTGCCTTCGTCCTCGCGCGCCACGCGGTAGGTGCAGGCCAACGCCAGTTCCATGCCACCGCCGAGACAATGGCCGTGGATCACGGCCACCGACGGAAACGGCAGCGTGGCAAGGCGCTCGAAAACATGCTGCCCGGCGCGCGCCAGATCGGCAGCGCGCGCGCTGTCGCTGATGTTGCGGAACTCGGTGACATCCGCGCCGACAATGAAACTGCTCTTGGCCGAACGCAGGATCACGCCATCCAATGACTTGCCAGCGAGCGTGGTGAGCAGCTGGTCGAGCTCGTCGAGCACACCGTGTGACAGCGCGTTGGCGTTCGCACCCTCGACATCCAGCGTGAGGGTGGCGATGTTCTGGTTTTCTTCGCTGCGCCAGTGACGGAGGTTCATGCTGCACCTCCCTTGTTGCTGGCCTGCGCTTCCACCTTGACCAGCATGGCGCCACCCTGGCCTCCGCCGATGCACAGGGTCGCGATGCCGAGACCGCCGCCCTTGCGTTGCAGTGCGCGCAGCAGATGCAAAGTAACGCGCGCACCGCTCGCACCAATCGGGTGACCAATGGCGATCGCGCCGCCCTCCGGATTGAGGCGCGCCGGGTCCATGCTGCCGAGCGGCTTGTCCAGGCCGAGCTCGTCGCGTGCGTAGTCGGCGCTCGCCCAGGCCGCCTGACAGCCGAGCACCTGCGCGGCAAAGGCTTCGTTCAGTTCCATCTGCTTGAGATCATCCATTTTCAGGTTGAATTGCTGGAGCAGCTTGGCCACGGCGTGCACCGGCCCGAGGCCCATCTGGCTCGGCTCCACGCCGGCCCAGGCGTCGCCGAGCAGTTCGCCGAGGACCGGCAGATTATATTTCTTGACCGCCTCTTCACTCGCCACCACCAGCATGGCCGCGCCGTCCGTGACCTGCGAGCTGTTGCCGGAAGTGACCTGACCGTACTTGCGATCGAACACCGCCTTGAGCTTGGCAAGCGCCGTCAGGTCGGTGTCGCGCCGCAGACCGGTGTCCTCGAAGAACACCTTGCCGCGCGTGTCGTACAAATGCACGATCTCGTCATTCATGCTGCCGGCGTCGAACGCGGCGCTCAGGTTTTTGTGGCTCGCTACCGCAAATTCATCCATCTGCTCGCGGGTAATGCCGAAACGGTGCGCGACAATCTCGGCGGTCTGGCCCATGTTGAGCTTGACCAGCGAATCGGTGAGGCCGAGCAGCAGAGTGAACACCGGCTTGAGATTGCCGAAGCGGAAACCGGCGATCGCCTTGAGACGTTGTCCGATATTGCGCGCGCGCATCATGTTGGACAGCCAGGTGACCATGGCCGCGTTCCACTGGATGGGCGCGCGACTCATGACCTCGGTGCCGCCGGCCAGAATCAGATGCGCCTGACCGAGCGCGATGCGCTCGCGCGCGTTCGACAGGGCTTGCAGGCCAGAAGCACAATTGCGCTGCACGGTGTAGGCCGGCACGCCCTTGCCGCAACCGAGACGCAGGGCGATGAAGCGCGCGATGTTGGCCTCGTCCGGCGCGGCGATCACACAACCGACGATCACCTCGTCGAACGCGGTCGGTGCGAACGGCATGCGCGCCAATACCGGGCGCGCGGCGGCGACCGCGAGATCGGTGGCGCTGAAATCGCCGAGGCTGCCGCGCGCCTTGAGAAACGGCGTGCGTGCACCATCCACGACAAATACCCGCTGCTGGTTCATACGATCTCCCTGAAACTGTTCGATGTCGCCTATAGCCCTGGTTCAAGTTTTGTAGGGTGGGGCCCAGCCCCACCATCTCTCGGCCAGAATAATTGGTGGGGCTGGGCCCCACCCTACAACTATTGTTTTCTTTGCGTCCTTTACGGCTGATGTCCGTTAAACATTCAACCGGCCGGAAAGTCATCGACCATAATCACCGCGCGCCGGGCGATGTGCGCGGCGCGCAATACCTCGGCCTCCTGCGCGTTGATCAGCTTGCGTGCCAGCGCTTCGCGCACCTGGCCCGCGTGATCGCCGTGCAGTATCGGCTGCTCGCTGACCAGCTTGTAAAGCTTGCGCTCCAACGGTTCGGCGGCAATCACCTTCGGCAAGGCATCTTCGAGGCGGCCGGTGACATCGGCCGGATCGTTGGTGATGTACAGGCCGCTCGTCAGACGGTCACGCGCTGCCGAGGGCTCGAGCAGCAGTGACGCCACCGCGTGACCCAGCTTGTCGCTCGGCACCAGGTAACGCCGGCCGGCCGGGAAGGAGATGCCGCCGAGCAGCCAGCGCAGGAACACATTCGGAAGATTCTTGATAATGCCCACCAGCGTTTTCTCGGCCTGATGAATGGCGTAGTCGCAGGCCCAGCGCAACAGCGGAATATCTTCGGCCGGGCGGCCGTCGTCCTCGAAACGCTTGATCGCGGCGGAGGCCAGATACATGTAGCTCAGGACATCGGCAAAGCGCCCGGAGATGCGCTCCTTGCGCTTGAGTGAACCGCCCAGGCTCAGCATCGCAATATCCGACACCAACGCGAACGTTGCCGATATCCGCGTGAGCCGGCGCGCGTAATGCCGCCCGGGGCCAGCGATCGGCACGCGCACGAAGTGCTCGCCGCCGAGTCCAAGCCACAGCGAGCGCGCCGCGTTGCTGATGACAAACCCGATGTGGCCGAAGAACGCGCGGTCGAATTCCGCGAGACCGGCGGCGCGGTCCGCGTTGCCGACAGCGCGCATTTCTCGCAGCACATAAGGGTGACAGCGGATCGCGCCCTGCCCATAGACGATGAGCGAGCGCGTGAGAATGTTGGCGCCTTCGACGGTGATGCTGATCGGCACGGCCTGATACACGCGCCCCATGAAGTTGCGCGGCCCGAGACAGATGGCGGCGCCGCCCTGCACATCCATGGCGTCGATCACCACCCGGCGCATGTGTTCGGTGAGCTGGTATTTCACAATGGCCGAGGCCACCGCCGGCTTCTCGCCGAGATCGACGGCGCGCGCGGTGAATACGCGCGCCGCATCCATGAGGTAGGTGTAACCGCCGATGCGCGACAGCGCCTCTTCGATGGCCTCGAAACGGCCGATCGGCAACTTGAACTGCTTGCGGATGCGCGCGTATGCGCCAACGAAACGCGTGGCGTGTTTACTGGCCGCGGTCGCCTGGGCCGGCAGCGAGATCGAACGGCCGGCCGCGAGACAATCCATGAGCATGCGCCAACCCTGGCCGATGAAATCCTGCCCGCCGATAACCCAGTCCATGGGAATGAACACATCCTGTCCCCAGTTCGGACCGTTCTGGAACGACATGTCGAGCGGGTTGTGACGGCTGCCGATTTTCATGCCCGGCGTATTGGTAGGAATCAGCGCCAGGGTGATGCCGAGATCCACTTCCTGGCCCAGCAGATGGTCGGGGTCGTACAACTGGAACGCGAGCCCGAGCACCGTCGCGACCGGGCCGAGGGTGATGTAACGTTTTTCCCAGTTGAGACGAATACCCAGTACATCTTTCTTGCCTTCAAATTCCGCGCGGCACACGACACCACGATCGGGAATACTGGCGGCGTCCGAACCGGCTTCGGGGCTGGTGAGCGCGAAACACGGCACTTCCTGGCCGCGCGCCAGGCGCGGCAGGTAATGATTCTTTTGCGCGTCGGTGCCGTAGTGCAGCAGCAACTCCGCCGGCCCGAGTGAATTCGGCACCATCACCGTGATGCCGGCCGTGACGCTGCGCGAGCTGACCTTCATGACGACCGCTGAGTGCGCGAGCGCGGAGAATTCGAGGCCGCCGTATTGCTTCGGAATGATCATGCCGAAGAAGCCGTTGTCCTTGATGTACTGCCACACCTCGGGCGGCAGGTCGTGCCGCTTGTTGGTGATGTCCCAGTCATCCAGCCGGCGGCACAGCTCCTCGACCGGGCCATCCAGAAACGCCTGCTCCGCGGGCGACAGTTGCGCCTTGGTCACGGCAAACAGTTTTTGCCAGCGCGGCGCGCCGTTGAACAGCTCCGCCTCCCACCACACGGTGCCGGCTTCGAGCGCTTCGCGCTCGGTATCCGACATGGCGGGCAGAATGCGCCGGAACAGCGCAAATACCGGGCGCGTCAGCAGTTGGCGCCGCAGCAGCGGAACATTCAGCAGCAGCGCGAGCACGCCGAAGACCGACCACAGTGCGGTCTGCATGCCAGCGGCCAGTGCGCAATAGTGCAGGACAAGACCAAGCGCCAGCGCGGCGAACGCCGACCACAACCAGAGCGGGGCGCGGTGATAGGCCAACCCCCAGATCACTGCCAGTGTCACCAAGATCCATGTGAGGCTCATTGCGTGTGTCCTTTTATATTGCTATCGCAGTGAAGAATCGTTCCTTTCGCAGTTCGTCTCCCGACACTGTACTCCTAAAGTTTCCGGAGCAGATCGGGTTAATCCATCAACTTGTATATCCGCTGCGTATTTTCATACGCAAGCTTACGCGCAATATCGTGTGGCAGCTGCTCCAGCAGTTTCTTCGCCAGTTCATGAGACATTTTCGGACCAATATCCGGTGGCCAACTTGGTTGATAGAAAATATCCGAGTGCATCGTGAAGCGATCGGGGAAATCCTTGATCAAGGCCGCCCAGATTGGCTTCAGTTGCCCGGTTTCGTCGAGGGGTGCCATCGGCAGAGGACCGCCACCGATGATACGGAATGCAGAATAAAGATTGGGGTGACGGGTCAATAGCTCGCGCATAAGTTCCGGTGTGCGATATCTGGCCGGGTCGGAGCCGAGGTGCGCCCAGTTAATACGTGCCTTGCGATTGTGGGCAAGCAAACGCTCGAAAGCCTGGAGATTCTCCGTCATCTCTGGAGGGTTGTTGCGCTGCAGCCGAGGCGGCGTAGGAACGGTTTCGGGAAAAACGTCAAAGTGAATATCAATCGGTACGTCTTTTTCGGCGGCGATGTCGGCTAACAGCAATAGCAGTGGATGATCTGGTGCAGTTGACTCGTAAGCGTGCCTGTCCCCCATCACCCCTGTCGCTGACAGGCTCAAGTGTCGCGCCGTCACCTCTCCAAAACCGAGCGCCCCGAGTGCAAGAATTTCTTCACAGCGGCGGCGAAAATCTGCCTTCGTCTTTTCCGACACATTGCCCGGCGCATTTTCAAGAATCATGACATTCAAGGTGCCGCCACCGGCAAGGAAGCCGAAGCGTGCCGGGTACTGCTTGACCACCTTGCTGAACTCTTCAGCGTCATATGAATATTTGAACGCCCCGTATTTATGCAAGGGAAAAGGAACCAGCAAGGTTTTACTGATGCCCACCCGGTCCATTTCTTTCAGCATAATCTGCACTGTGCCGGCGTAATCGTTATACCCGGGATGAAACTGAGCTTGGGTATCGATAAACTTCGGCGCCTCTGCGTCGGCGAAATGTGCAAATGCGAACAGAAGTGAAGCCAGGAGAAAGCGGCGCATCAAAATAGTCTCTATACAGGTTTGGTATTGTGCCTTCATTAAAAGATAGCAATCACCACGCACCGGCGCCTGCCGGTAGAGTTGTTGATCTGTATGGATATTAAACCTGCCTGTGGCGGAAACACCACCCGGAGGGGCAAACGGGGTTACCAGGGCATGGAACGGCCAAATTGCCGAAGTGCCGCACGCTGGTCGCGCCAGTCCGGCAGAACGCGTGCCACCTCGGCCCAGAAGCGCGGCGAATGATTGGGCACCAGCAGGTGGCAAAGCTCGTGCACCACCACGTAGTCGAGAACTTCCGGCGGCGCCTGCATCAGCCTCCAGTTGAGGCTGATGGTGCCGCGCGCCGAGCAGCTGCCCCAGCGGGTGCGCTGGGCGCGAATGACCAGCTTGCGCGCGGCGCGCCCTACCTGCGGCGCAAAATGCGCGAGGCGCGCGGCGGCGTGGGTTGCGGCTTCGCGTCGATACCAGGCCTCGATGGCCGGGCGGATGGCGGTGCTGCGCGGAACTTTGATGACCAGGCGGCCCGACTCACAACGGCAGGCAGCACGCCGGATCGGTGCAATGGAAACATTCAATGTGAGCTCGGTTCCGAGATAAGGCAGGCACGTGCCATGTTCAGCAAGTCTGCGGGGTGGCGCCAGCTGCGTCAGCAACGCGCGTTTTGCGTCGATCCAGGCACGGCGACTTTCAACGAAGGCGCGGATCGTAGCAAGCGACAGACTGCGCGGTGTCGCCACAGTGAGCGAGCCATCGGCACGCAATTCGAGACCCAGGGTGCGACGGCGTGCGCTGGCGCGGATGGCATAGGCGAGACGGGCGTCCGGCAACTCCAGTACGTCCCGTTCCGGCAGCGCGGCGCGGCGTGCAAACAAGCCCGCGAGCCGCGCTCGAATAGAGCTATTTTTGTGCAGGCTTGTCTCCCTTTAAATCTCCACCATCTCGAAATCAGACTTGGGCGCGCCGCAGTCCGGGCAGGTCCAGTTCTCCGGCACGTCCTTCCACAGGGTTCCGGGCACGATGCCCTGGTCGGGCGCACCCTTGGCCTCTTCATAAACGAAACCGCAGATCACACACATGTAGGCCTTCATTTCTCTCCCCCGAGATGCTTAATTCGCGCACGGATTTTCGCATGTTTCGGCGGCGCGTGAAATGCGCGGGGCGCGCCAGGGGATTCCGCACTCCCGCCATGCATGGCGGTCGGGTAGAATCCGGGAATTCCTCCGGACATCGTTCTGCATGCAAAACCGTACGGCTGTTGTGCTCTTCAATCTCGGCGGGCCGGATTCGCTCGACGCGGTTGAGCCGTTTCTGTTCAATCTGTTCGCCGACCCGGATATCTTCAAACTGCCGCTCGGCTTTCTCACCCAGAAACCGTTTGCGCGTTTCCTGGCGCGCCGGCGCGCGCCCGAGGCGCGCCACAACTACGCGGCTATCGGCGGCAAGTCGCCGCTGCTGGAGAACACGCAAAAGCAGGCACGGGCGCTGGAAACTGCACTGCGCGCGCACGGTGACTACGACGTGTTCGTGTGCATGCGCTACTGGCACCCGCTCACCGATGCCGTGGTGGCCGAGCTCAAGCAGCGCGGCTATGCGCAGGTGATTTTTCTGCCGCTCTATCCGCAGTATTCGCACACCACCACCGGCAGCTCGGTGCACGAGTTCGAGCGCGCCTGCGCGCGCCAGGATTTCCATCCGCGCACGCGGCTGGTGCGCGAGTGGTACGGACATGCCGATTACCAGCAGGCAATTATCGAGAGCATCCAGGCCGAAGCGCGCCAGCTGCCCGACCCGGACCCGGCGCGCATCGAGCTGCTGTTCTCGGCGCACGGCCTGCCGAAGAAACTGGTCGAGCGCGGCGACCCGTACGAACAGCAGATTCGCGCCACCTTCGAGGCGCTGCGCGCCAAGCTCGGCTGGCCGCACGCCACGCTCTGCTACCAGAGCCGAGTCGGGCCGCTCGAATGGCTGCGTCCCTATACCGAGAACGTCATCAAACAGAAGGCGGCGACTGGCTGCCGGCAGATGCTGGTCTACCCGATCGCGTTCGTGTCCGACCACAGCGAAACCCTGTACGAACTTGGCATCCAGTACGCGGAGCTGGCGAAGGAAACCGGAATCGCGCATTATCGGGTCGTGCCCGCGCTCAACGAGCACCCGCTCCTGGTGCGCGCGCTGACCGATCTTGTTCTGCGCTTGGGTGAACCGCCATGAAATCCGGCAACCGCCCCGTGGTGCTGGTGTTCGCCGGCAACGATCCGACCGGCGGCGCCGGCATTCAGGCCGACATCGAAACCCTCACCAGCCTCGGCTGCCACCCGGCACCGGTGATCACGGCGCTCACCGTGCAGGACACGGCCGGCGTCAAACACTACGCGCCGGTCGAGGCCGGTATGGTCATCGCGCAGGCGCGCGCCGTGCTTGAAGACATGCCGGTGGCGGCCTTCAAGGCCGGCATGCTGGGCAGCGCCGAGAATGCCACGGCGCTGGCGGCGATCATGCAGGACTATCCGGACATCCCGCTGATCCTCGATCCGATACTGGCCTCCGGTCGCGGCGAACCGCTTGCGGACGATGCGCTCGCCGACGCCATGCAATCGCTGCTCATTCCGCAGACCACGCTCATCACGCCCAACACCCCGGAGCTGATGCTCCTCGCGCCGGATGCCGACAACATCGACTCCGCCGCGCAGGAACTGCTTTCGACCGGCTGTACTTTTGTGCTGGTGACCGGCACGCACGAAAAGACCACGGAGGTGGTGAACCGCCTGTACGGCAATCGCCGCCTGCTGGAATCCTTCCACTGGGAGCGCCTGCCGCACAGCTATCACGGCTCGGGCTGCACGCTGGCGGCGGCCTGCGCCGCGACCTTCGCGCACGGCTTCGATCCGATCGAGGCTGTGGCCGAGGCGCAGGATTTCACCTGGCACTCCTTGCTGCACGCCAACCGCCTCGGCATGGGCCAGCATCTGCCTGACCGGTTGTACTGGGCGCGCGACGAAGACGAGGAAGACGGGCCGGCCGACGAGCCGCTGCATTGATGTCGTCCGGCAAGCCACGCGTTACCGGCCTGTATGCGATCGCCGACAGCGGATATCTCACCACCGAACAATTCGTTCCCGCCGTACGGGCCGCACTCGACGGTGGCGCGCGTGTCATTCAGTACCGGGACAAAACGAGCACCGCGCAACAGCGCGAATCCCTGGCCGGCGTCTTGAATACCCTGTGCCGCGAGCGCGCCGTGCCATTCCTCATAAATGACGACGTCGCGCTCGCGGCGCTCGTGGGCGCTGCCGGCGTGCACCTCGGGCGCGATGATCCGGACATTGGCGCGGCGCGCGCGGTGCTCGGTCCCGCGGCACTGATTGGCGTATCGTGCTACAACGAGCTGGCGCGCGCCCGGGCCGCCCAGGCAGCGGCTGCCGATTACGTCGCCTTCGGCCGGTTCTTTCCTTCGCATACCAAGCCGCAGGCAGTGCCGGCCACGCCCGATTTGCTGCGTGCCGCACGTGCTGCGTTAAAAATTCCAATTGTTGCCATCGGCGGCATCACCCCGGAAAATGGAGCCTCTCTGATCGCGGCCGGAGCCGATGCACTGGCGGTAATCGAAGGCGTGTTCAACCAGCACGACATTGGTGCGGCAGCCGAACGCTACGCGCGACTGTTCAAGGATACATAATTTCGTGGGGTGCGCTTGCGCACCGCAAAATATTTTAATGGTGCGTTGAAGCGCACCCTACTCTTGAAATCATCACCATGGCCTATACGACTAAGAACTCTCACGAACAATTCGTCCGCGCCAAACAATCCATCGCCGGCGGCGTCAACTCCGCGGTGCGCGCCTTCAAGCAGGTCGGCGGCGACCCGGTGTTCTTTGCGCACGGCGAAGGCGCGTACCTGACTGATGTCGATGGCAACCGCTACATTGACTACGTGGCATCGTGGGGTCCGTCGATTCTCGGCCACGCGCATCCGGCCGTGGTGGCGGCGGTGTGCGACACCGCCGCCACCGGCATGAGCTACGGCGCGCCGACCGTGATCGAATCTGAAATGGCGGAACTGCTCAAGCAGCTGGTACCGTCCATCGAAAAGCTGCGCATGGTGAGCTCCGGCACCGAAGCAACCATGAGCGCGATTCGCCTGGCGCGTGGCTTCACCGGACGCGACAAGATCATCAAGTTCGAAGGCTGCTACCACGGCTCGGGCGACTCGCTGCTGGTCAAGGCCGGCTCCAGCGCGCTCACCCTCGGTGTGCCAAGTTCTCCGGGCGTGCCAGCGGCGCTCGCGGAGCTCACCCTCACCCTTGACTACAACAACATCGAGCAGCTGCGCGCGACCTTCGGCAAGCTCGGTCACGAGATCGCCGCTGTCATTGTCGAGCCGGTGGCCGGCAACATGAACTGCATACCGCCCGTGCCGGGCTTCCTCGAATCCCTGCGCGAGCTGTGCACGCAGCATGGTGCGCTGCTGATTTTCGATGAAGTCATGACCGGCTTCCGTGTCGCGCTTGGCTGCGCGCAGGCTCTCTATAAGGTGAAGCCGGATCTCACCACCCTCGGCAAAGTGGTGGGCGGTGGCATGCCGGTCGGCGCCTTCGGCGGGCGCGCCGACATCATGGATCGTCTCACCCCGGATGGCCCGGTGTTCCACGCCGGCACCCTGTCCGGCAATCCGGTCGCCATGGCTGCGGGCCTTGCCACACTGTGCGCGTGCAGGCAGCCCGGCTTTTACGAAGGCCTGGAGAAAAAGGCCAAGACACTGATGGATGGATTCACGACGCGCGCCGCGAGCGCCGGCATTCCGCTCAGCACCGTCGTGGTCGGCGGCATGTTCGGCTTCTTCTTCACGAAGGATGCGCGCGTAACAAGCTACAAACAGGCGACCGCCTGCGACATCGAACGCTTCAGGAAATTCTTCCACGGCATGCTCGCCGAGGGCGTCTACCTTGCGCCATCTGCTTATGAGGCTGGATTCGTGTCCAGCGCCCATACCGATGCCGACCTCAACACGACCATTGCCGCCGCGGGACGCGTGTTTTCGAGTATTCAGTGAACCGGATCGAGGCCGGCGGCGGCCGAACCTATGATTCCGGAAACTGCATTGCTAGACTGCGCGCGGTGGATCAAACGGACTGGGACGAATTTCCCGACGAGCCGGTGCGGCTACGAACATAGTTTCTGGTTGGGGAGAAAATTGGCATGCGCAACAACTTCATTCGAATTCTGCTTTTCTGCGTTCCGCCGCTTATGACGGGTTGTGGCGACCATAACCCGCCAACGATTCCCTATCCCGCAATTACCACCACGGCGATTACCGATACATCGGTTTCCATTTCCTGGGTCGCGGCCAATGACAGCCAGACCAACGCGTCTGCGCTGGTATACAAGGTCTATCAGTCCGTCCCGGATCCGGCGCACGGCAGTTTTGACACCATCGCGGAGGTTGAAGCCGGAACATTGGCGCAAACACTCACCGGCGTCACCAGCGCGACCATTACCGGACTCACTGCAGGGGCCGGGTACTACATCAACATCGTGGTACAGGACGAAAAGGAAAATAAGTCCTTATACACTCCGCTTGGCGAATATTTCCATACCAGCCAGATTTATTATTATCCGTTCAGCGCAAACGCGTATGACGTCACCGCTGCAGCCAACCACCTCGTCGTGGAGCCAACCGGACTTACGACTTATCCGAGCATGACCATTGATCGTTTTGGTCACCCGAACGGCGCGTACTATTTTAATCCGCTCATTGCCCCGACCACGCCGCAATGCCTGCAATCGACCACTGCGGTGGGCATTTCCGGCAGTGCCAGCCGATCGGTGAGTTTCTGGGTGAAGTCTGCCAATCCGGACTTGGCGGCACGCGTGCCCTTTTCCTGGGGCAACGGGGGCGCCAATGGTTCTACCTTTGGCTTGTTGGATAATGGAGCAGGCAGCAACTGGATTGCGTGGCTTTGGGGTACGGCAAACGTTTCAACCAACACGGTGGTTACAACGGACTGGGAACACTGGGTGGTTGGCTACGATTCTGGTCTTGTTTATACCTATAAAAATGGAGTAGTGGTCAACAACGGAACCTTGCCACTGACGGCGGCCAACACGGTGGATAGCCCGCTCTACGTCGGTTGCGGACGGGAAGCCGGTGTGGTCAGTTATCCCTACATGGGCTACATCGATGATGTCCGGGTTTTTAATCAGCTGCTGAGCAGCACCGATGTGGCCAAGCTGTACACGGTTACCAGCCCCTGATACCAACTGAAGTGCCGTAACAAACAACACCGCGAGGCTTGCTCCCGCGGTGTTTTTTTACGGATAAATTTTCAGTTAAAAAATCCGGCACAAAAAAAGGCCGGGTTGCCCCGGCCTCACATTACACACCCCACACAAAAGCAGCCCTACTTCGTTCGTCCATTCAACAATACGTTTTGTTGCAGCTGACTCGCTGATCAGCTCGACAGAATATGGTTGCCGCCGAAAGTCACGGTCGCGACATGCGGGCGCAGGGCCTCGTCGCTGAGCGCGATGTCGACACCGATAATGTTGGTCACATCATCGTGGTCGCGCACCCCCGGCAGCTCCTCGCGCAGGTAGCTGTAGTGGGTCTCGTTCATAAACACGAGGTTCGGACGCATCCCGTGGGACTGTTCGTAGGTGCTCACGAGATTCACGATATGGCTCAACATGGTCATCTCCTCATCAAGACCGGCCAATCTGGCCCGGCTTACTTGGTTCAGGGGTAGTCCCCCTTCATGCCATGTATTTGCAACGCTTGTGCCAACAACTCGATTAATTCACTAACTTGTTGATTTTGTAACGTAAGTATTGTTTTCGGCAGAACGCGGCTACGGCCGTAAACGGCATTGGACGGTGACGCGCAGGGTCACCCGCTGCCTAGACAGTCACAGTTGACGAAAAATGTGGGGACTGGAACCAGAAAAGGGCCCGGGCGACAGACGCCGCCCGGGGGATAGCTTGAATTAGCGCAGGGCGGCCATGTACTCGGAAACGGCCTTGATTTCAGCCTCGGACAAACGGAACGCCGTGCGAGTCATGACTTCGCCGTCGTTGTGGCGGGTACCGGTCTTGAAGTCGAGCAGCTGTTTCTGACTATAGGTGGCATGCTGGCCAGAGACCGCCGGAAACTGCGGCGGAATACCCACGCCAGCCGGACCGTGGCAGCTCATGCAGGCGGGAATGCCGTTTTTGGCGTCGCCGCCGCGATACAGACGTTCGGCCTTTTTCAGGTCAGCCGCACTGGCGCTGGTCGTGCCCGTGCCGCGCTTCTGACTGGCGTAATAGGCGCCCAGATCCTCCATATCCTTCTTGGACAACGCGGCCGCCATGCCGGCCATGGTCGGGTCCTTGCGGGCGCCCGACTTGAAATCTGCCAGCTGCTTGGCGATATATTGGCCGTCCTGACCAGCCAGTTTCGGGAAATTCGGCGCGGCGCTGTTGCCGTCCGCCCCGTGGCAACCGGCACATACGGCGGACCGGCCCTTGCCAGCGACGGCGCTACCGGCCGCGTTCACACTACCCGCCACGCCCGCAAACGCCATGAGCACGAGCAGCGAAATCAGCTTATTCATAAAATAAAGCCCTGTTTCGCTTCGCTTTGTTCGACTTGTCATTAACTTGTCCCCTTAAGTTACCTGGATGCAGCGAGTCTTGACTACGCGCGGCACGATTGCCAGCCGCAGGGTGTTACACTGTGTCCGGATTCAGGTAAGGACCGGCGAGTGGCCGGAAAACCGGAAAACCATCGAAACAGACCCGTTTAGCGCCGCCTTATATACCAAGAGCCTGCCGTGAGGTCAATTTTACTGGCTGATGTGCTGCGCCAGGCCAGTTTTCGCCTGAGCGCCCAAAACGCCACGCACCTGCCTCCGGACCAAGGTGCGGAGGTGGCATTCGCCGGTCGTTCCAACGCCGGTAAATCGAGCGCGCTCAACACCATCACCGGCCGCAAGGGCCTGGCACGCGTGAGCAAGGCGCCCGGGCGCACCCGTTTGATCAATTTCTTTACCATCGACGAGCAGCATTCCCTGGTCGATTTGCCCGGCTATGGCTATGCGCGCGTCGCGCGCAACGTGCGCGCCGAGTGGGACGAGATGGTCGGCAATTACCTGCACACACGCGAGTCACTGCGTGGCATGGTGCTGATTATGGATTGCCGGCATCCGCTCACCGATTACGACGAGGCCTTGCTCGAATTCTGCGCCGAGAATTCCCTGCCGGTACATGTGTTGTTGAGCAAGAGCGACAAGCTCAGCAAGAACGAACAAATCAATACGCTGCGCGCGGTGCGCGCACGCCTCCTGGAGCATGGCGCCGGAGCAACGGCCCAGCTGTTTTCATCATTGAATGGCGCAGGCGTGGACGAAGCACAAAGCGTGGTCGCGGGCTGGCTCGGCATCACGGCAAAAACGGCGGACAAAAAAAACCCCGGAAACAAGGGGAGAAGTTCCGGGGCATTTAAGTAGTTCCGGACTTGGGGGCCGGAACCTTGCCCGCTCAGGGAGGAGGAGCGGGCAGGACCAACAACACGTCCTGTAAACTGAGACTTTCCCTCCAGCGTAAAAGTTCCACCGGGGAATCCTGGAAAATTCGTGTAACCAGCTGTGTCGGGCAATTCCCCTTTCATATTGAGGGGCATGCGCTCAGTGCGCCTCGTCCCAGTTTTCTCCGACACCCACATCCACCACCAGCGGCACCGCCAGCTGCGCCACGCCGGTCATGTGCATCTGGATGCCGGCCTTGGCTTTTTCAAGTGTGTCCGTGCGCACTTCAAACACCAATTCGTCGTGCACCTGCATGATCATGGTCATGGGCAGGCCGGATTCGCGAATCCAGTGGTCCACGGCCAGCATGGCGAGCTTGATCAGGTCGGCGGCCGTGCCCTGCATGGGCGCATTGATCGCGGTGCGTTCTGCATATTGCCGGCGCGCCTGGTTGGATGCATTGATCTCGGGCAAATACAGGCGTCGTCCGAACACGGTTTCCACGTAGCCCTGTTCGTGCGCCTGGACGCGGGTGCGGTCCATGAACGCTTTCACCCCCGGGTAGCGCGCGAAATAGAGGTCGATGTACTGCTGCGCGGCGCTGCGCTCGATCTTGAGCTGTTGCGCCAGCCCGAAGGCCGACATGCCGTAGATCAGGCCGAAGTTGATAGCCTTGGCGGAACGCCGCAGCTCGTCAGACACCAGTTCCGGTGCCACACCGAATACCTCGGCGGCGGTGGCGCGGTGAATGTCGCTGCCGGCGGCGAACGCCTTGAGCAGGCCATCGTCCTGCGACAGGTGCGCCATGATGCGCAGCTCGATCTGCGAGTAGTCGGCTGACACCATTTTATAGCCCGGCTCGGGCACGAATGCCTGGCGAATTCGCCGACCTTCTTGCGTGCGCACCGGAATGTTTTGCAGGTTGGGGTCGCTCGAGGACAGCCGCCCGGTTGCGGCCACCGCCTGGTGATACGAGGTGTGCACGCGCCCGGTCTTGGGATGAATCATCTCCGGCAGCTTGTCGGCGTAGGTACTCTTGAGCTTGGCGATGCCACGGTGTTCGAGCAGCACGCGCGGCAGCGGGTAGTCGAGCGCCAGTTCAGTCAACACCTCTTCGGCCGTAGACGGCTGGCCCTTCGGGGTTTTCTTCAGCACCGGCAGTTGCAGTTTGCCGAACAGGATTTCCTGGATCTGCAGGGGCGAAGCGAGATTGAACGTCTGGCCGGCGAGTTCATGTGCCTCGCGTTCCAGTTCGAGCATGCGCTTGGCGAGTTCAGTGCTCTGCTTGCGCAACATGGCGGCGTCGATTTTCACGCCGTGGCGCTCGATGCGCGCCAGCACCGGCACCAGCGGCAATTCGATTTCCAGGTAGAGCTTCGCCAGCGCCGGGATTTCATTGAGGCGCGGCCACATGTGCTGGTGCAGGCGCAGGGTGATGTCCGCGTCTTCGGCCGCATACTGCGCCGCCTGCTCGACCGGCACCTCGCGGAAGTTGATCTGGCCCTTGCCCTTGCCGGCCACGTCCTCGTACTTGATGGTCTTGTGGCCGAGATACTTGAGGGCGAGCGAATCCATATCGTGGCGCGAGGCGGTCGAGTCGAGCACGTAGGATTCGAGCATGGTGTCGTGCGCGATGCCGTTCAGCGTGATGCCGTGATTCACCAGCACGGCGAGATCGTATTTCAGGTTCTGGCCGACCTTGCGCGGACGCGGGTCTTCGAGCAATGGTTTCAGTTTTTTCAGCATGGCTTCGCGATTGAGCTGCGATGGTGCATCCGGGTACTCGTGCGCCAGCGGCAGGTAGGCGCCTTCGCCGGCGCGGTCGGTGAACGACACGCCGACAATCTCGGCGCGCATCACATCGAGGTCGGTGGTCTCGGTGTCGAAGGCGTACAGCTCGGCCTTTTCCAGGCGCGCGATCCAGACATCCAGCTCGGCCTCATTGAAAATCGCCTGGTAATGGTTGTGGCTGACTGCAGGTGGCGCGCTGAACAGCTGCTCCTGCGTATTGCGCGCCCCCGCCATGGCGCGCGGCTCGGCGTTCATGCCGCCGAGATCGGCCAGCCAGGTGCGGAATTCGAGCTCATGAAAAAGCTCGCGCAGCCGTTCCGTGTCCGGCGCCGCACGTGTCAGGTCGGCCGGACGGAATTCGAGCGGCACATCGCACTTGATGGTGGCGAGTTGCCGCGCCAGCGGCAACTGCCCAAGCGCGGCACGCAGGTTCTCGCCGGCCTTGCCCTTGATGTCGGCGGCGTGCGCGACCAGATTATCAAGTGAGCCGTATTCGGTGAGCCACTTGACCGCAGTCTTGGGGCCGACACCAGGCACGCCCGGGATATTGTCCGAGGTATCGCCGATGAGCGCGAGGTATTCGATGATGCGCTCCGGCGGCACGCCGAAGCGGTCCTGCACGCCGGCGCGGTCGTAGCGCGCGTCCTTCATGGTATCGACCAGCGTGACGTGTCCGTCCACCAGCTGCGCCATGTCCTTGTCACCGGTGGAGATCAGCGCGTCGCGGCCCTCGGCGGCGGCCTGGCGCGCGAGTGTGCCGATCACATCGTCGGCTTCCACGCCCTCCACCATCAGCAGCGGCAGGCCCATGGCGCGCACGATCTCGTGGATCTGCTCGATCTGGCTGCGCAAATCATCCGGCATGGGCGGGCGGTGCGCTTTGTACTCGGGATAAATATCATCGCGGAAGGTTTTGCCCGGGGCATCGAACACCACGGCGACCTGCTCCGGGTCATAATCCTTGAGCAGGCGACGCAACATGTTGGTCACGCCGTACACGGCGCCAGTCGGCTCATTGCGCGAGTTGCTCAGGTTCGGCATGGCGTGGAAGGCCCGGTAGAGATAGGATGAGCCGTCCACGAGCACTAGGGTTTTTTTGCCAGCCATACGGTGTGGTTGCGCCTTGTGTGTGCTAAATAAGGTTTATGGAAGATAAAACACACGTTATCCGGAAATCCACGGAATCCTTCAACACCTCGTCGAAAATCCTGTCACGCGAGTCATGGAAGATTTTTCAGATTATGGCGGAGTTCGTGGAGGGCTTCGAGCGCCTCGAGCAGATCCACCCGTCGGTGAGCATCTTCGGTTCTGCGCGCACACCGGTCGGGCACCCGTACTATGTCATGGCCGAGCAGATTGCGCGCCTGCTGTCGGATGCGGGTTTTTCGGTGGTGAGCGGCGGCGGGCCGGGCATCATGGAGGCGGCGAACAAGGGCGCGCAGGCCGGCAAGGGCCCAAGCGTCGGCCTCAATATCCAGTTGCCGCATGAACAGAGCGGGAATGCCTACCAGGATATCAGCCTCTCCTTCCGCCACTTCTTTGCGCGCAAGGTGATGTTCGTCAAATATGCTTCCGCGTACGTGGTGCTGCCGGGCGGCTTCGGCACGCTCGACGAGCTTATGGAAATCATGACCCTGATCCAGACCGGCAAAAGCCGGCGTATCCCGGTGATACTGGTGCATGCCCCATTCTGGCAGGGCTTGCTCGCGTGGTTCCGTGACACCCTGGTTCCGGAAGGCACAATCAGCGCCGAGGATCTCGATCTCATCACCGTGTTGGACGACGCCCAGGATGTCCTGCAGGCCATCTTCCGGTACTATGAGCATCGCGGTTTCGAACCCTCCGTCGATGAAGAGCAAACCCAGCTCAATCTCTAGGCCACTCCCGTCATGCGTCTCCTAATCTCTGCTTCACTTCTGGCGATGACCATGCTCGCGGTACAGGCTGCGGACAAGGAAAAATTCGATACCCTGACGGAACCGCCGCCGCCGGTGAAAAACTACAAGGCTCCACCGCAACCACCGGTGGAACAACATGACGTCGATGAACTTTCCGAACCGGAGATCACCATCACCACCAAGGGCGAGGATCGCCACGAGCAATACCGCATTGCCGGCCGCCTCTACATGATCAAGGTCACCCCGAAGAACGCCCGGCCGTACTATCTCATCGACAACGAAGGCAAGGGTGATTTCGTGAAAAGCGATTTCCAGCCCCAGGTGAGCCCGCCGATGTGGGTCATCAAGCGTTTCTGAGGACAACGAACATGATTGGCGCCAAACAAGTTCCGGCAACAAATGGCTGGGGCTGGATCAACCAAGGCATGCGGCGGTTCCGCCAGGATCCGGTGCTGTGGCTGGCAATGGCCTTTGTGTATCTATCGCTGGCAATCCTGCTCAGCCAGATCCCGTTTGTCGGCTGGCTGATCCTGGTGCTGTTCACTCCATTGTGCATGCTCGGCGCGCTGATGGTGGCGCAGGCACAGGACGGTCCGGGGCTGCCGGCCGATGCCGTGCCGGCGGCACCGGCCGCGCGCTCGTTCCGCCCCTGGGTCAACTACCTGCGCGATCTGCTCACGCGCGCCGCGCGCCGCCTGTTTAAAGGCTTCACGGATGATGACCGGCTCATGCCCATCATGGTGATCAGTACCCTGCTTCTCGGTGGCGTGGTCGTCATCAATATCCTGGCGCAGTTGTTAAAGGTCGGCGGCGCGGCATTGCCGGCGATGCTCGCGGGCAGCGTTGGTCCGACGGTGTGGGTTACCGCCCTGATCGGCCTGGCGGTTGTGCTCAGTCTCGAAACACTGCTGCTCATGGCATTCCTTTACACCGTGCCACTCCTCCTGTTTCGGCGCGAACATCCCCTGCCGTCCATCGAGCTGAGCTTCTCAAGCGCGCTGAACAACCTGGGTGCGTTTGCCCTGTTCGCCAGCGTGTTTGCCATCCTCGGTGAAATGATGCGCGTGCTGTTTCTGCTATTTGTTTTTCCGTTCGATTACCTGGTCTTCTTCCTTGTCGGCCTTGTGGCGCTGCCGGTGTTCATCACCAGCCTCAACGCAAGTTACCAAGATCTGTTCTCCAGCCCCAACTAGCGTTGCGCGTTGACACTGACGCAGCGCGCGTTCCTATGACCTTGCGGCTCTTTTACGGCGAAGCCCTGGCGCGCTACGGCTTCAGTGACGGGCACCCGTTCGGCCCGGACCGGCTCGGCGCATTCTGGAAGGAATGCGTGGCGCGTGGCCTGGATCGACGCGCGCAGATCGCCGCGCCGGTGCAGGCCAGCGACACCGAGCTGCTGCGCTTTCACACGCGCGAATATATACAGCGCGTGAAATTTCAGTCGCGAACCGGCGTCGGCTACCTGGACGGCGGCGACACACCCGCCTTCCCGGGTGTATACGAAGCTGCGGCCACGGTAGTCGGCACGCTGCTCGATGCCGTGGCACACTCCGTGTCGGGCGCGGCGCCACGCGCCTTCGTGCCGATCGCCGGCCTGCATCACGCACGCCGCGACATGGCCTCCGGCTTCTGCGTGTTCAACGACATCGGTTGCGCGATCGAAACCCTGCGGAGCGTGCACGGGATACAGCGCATTGCCTACGTCGATATCGACGCACACCACGGCGATGGCGTGTACTACGCCTTTGCTGATGACCCGGAACTGATTTTTGCCGACCTGCACGAAGACGGGCACTTCCTTTATCCCGGCACCGGCGACGCCGGTGAAACCGGTACCGGTGCGGCACTCGGGACCAAGCTCAATATTCCCATGCCGCCGGGGGCGGATGATGCCGCCTTCCTGCGCGTCTGGCCGCGCGTCGAGGAATTCGTGCGCGCCGGCCAGCCCGAAATCATCCTGCTGCAGGCCGGGGCCGACAGCATCGGCGGCGATCCGTTGACGCACTTGCAGTACACGCCGCTTGCCCATGCCCATGCCGCGCGTCGTCTGCGTGTCCTGGCCGACGAACTCTGTGGAGGCCGGATCGTTGCCATGGGTGGTGGCGGCTACAATCGCGCCAATCTCGCTGCGGCGTGGTGTGCAGTGATTGAGGCGTTGTTAGAATAGGGCGTCAAACCACAACAATCCTTGCATCTTGCCCCTTGGTGGCGAAAACTTCTTATGCAGCGGACTTCCGGATGAAAGCACTGCTTACCCTGTCCCGCGCCATCGACACCCTGAACGAACGCGTCGGCCGTTTCGTGCAGTGGCTGGTGCTCGCCACCGCCCTGGTTTCGGCGACCAATGCCGGCATGCGTTACAGTTTCGGCATGGCGTCTAACGCCTGGCTGGAACTGCAATGGTATTTGTTCGCGGCTATTTTTTTGCTCGCCGCCGGTTACACGCTCAAGCACAACGGCCATGTGCGCATCGACATACTCTATGGCCGATGGTCGGAGCGCGGGCGCGCGTGGCTCGATCTGTTCGGTACACTGGTCTTCCTGCTGCCGTTCAGCCTGCTGCTGTTATGGTTTTCCTGGCCTGGCTTTGCCGGTGCCTGGCAGCACAACGAGATGTCGCCGGATGCCGGTGGCTTATTACGTTGGCCGGTGCGCCTCCTGATCCCGCTCGGCTTCGCTCTGCTGTCACTACAAGGCATTTCCGAAATTTTCAAACGAATCGCGTTCCTGCGCGGACTGATCTCACTGGCGCACGAACAGCCGGTAGAAAAGGTATGAAGCGCAAACACACCTCGCCTGAGGGTCGCGCATGACCTTCGAGCTCATGGCGCCGCTCATGTTCGTGGCGCTGGTCGTGATTCTGTTGCTTGGTTATCCGGTGGCATTCGCGCTGGCCGCCAACGGTCTGCTGTTCGCGATCATCGGCATCCAGGCAGGCTTTTTCGATTTCGTCCTGCTGCAAGCGCTGCCGGAACGGGTGTACGGAATTCTGTCGAACTCGACGCTGCTCGCCATTCCGTTCTTCACGTTCATGGGGTTGATCCTGGAGCGCAGCGGCATGGCCGAGGCCTTGCTCGATACCATCGGCCAGCTGTTCGGCACGCTGCGCGGCGGTTTGGCCTACGCGGTGATTTTCGTCGGCGCGCTGCTAGCCGCCACCACCGGTGTGGTCGCGGCCTCGGTGATCGCCATGGGGCTTATTTCTCTGCCAGTGATGCTGCGTTACGGCTACGACCAGCGCCTCGCGACCGGTGTGATCGCCGCCTCCGGCACGCTCGCGCAAATTATTCCGCCGTCGCTGGTGCTGATCGTGCTCGCCGACCAGCTTGGCGTATCGGTCGGCGATATGTACAAGGGCGCGCTGCTGCCCGGCCTGTTACTCACGGGCCTGTATGTGCTCTACGTGCTCGGTATCACGATCGTAAAACCAGCGGCGGCACCGGCACTGCCGCCGCAGGCGCGGACCCTGCGCGGTCTGGCGCTCGCGCGCCGCGCCGCGGTGTCCATGCTGCCACCGCTGGTGCTCATTTTCCTAGTACTCGGAACAATCTTCCTCGGCATCGCCACACCTACCGAAGGCGGAGCGCTCGGCGCCGTCGGCGCGCTGGTGCTGGCGGCCCTGCATGGAAAACTTAACCTCACTCTGCTGAAGCAGGCGATGGACTCGACCATGAAGCTCACCAGCTTCGTGGTGTTCATCCTGATTGGTTCCACGGTGTTCAGCCTGGTGTTCCGCGGCGTGGACGGCGACCGCTGGGTCGAGCATCTGCTCACACAACTGCCCGGCGGCGCGCTCGGTTTCCTCGTGGTGGTGAACCTGCTGGTGTTCGTGCTGGCGTTCTTCCTCGACTTTTTCGAGATCGCCTTCATCCTGATACCGCTGCTCGCACCGGTCGCGATGAAGCTCGGCATCGACTTGGTGTGGTTCGGGGTGCTGCTCGGCGTGAACATGCAAACCTCGTTCATGCACCCGCCATTCGGCTTCGCGCTGTTTTATCTGCGCAGCGTGGCGCCGAAGGAAGTAAAAACCAGCGACATTTACTGGGGTGCTGTGCCGTTTGTATTGATCCAGATCGTGATGATTGTGCTAGTGCTGGCCTTCCCTCAGCTGGTCGGCAGCGCGCCAGCCACAACCAGTAATGAAGTCATGGAGATTCAGTTACCCGTCGATCCAGCCAGCTCCCTGCCATCGGAAGGCAGGTAACTCATGGCTCTCATTACTTACCCGAGTAGAGAAAGTTTGCGTACGACGCCTCCGCCACCTTGAACCACTGGATACTGAGGTCGCGGAATTTCTTCCACTCGATGTAGATTTTTTTGAAGGCCGGGTTCTTGGCGGCTTCCTCTTCATACAGCTCGAACGCCGCTTTGCGGGCCGCGACCAGCATGTCGTGCGGGAACGGATGCAGCTGCACGCCCGCGCGCAGCAGGCGCATGAGTGCTGGCGGATTCCGGGCATCGTATTCGGCTGTCATGTGCATGTTCGCCTCGGCGGCGGCGGCCTCGAACGCGGCCTGGTAGGCGGGTGGCAGTTCCGCCCACTTCTTCAGGTTCACGAAGAACGACAGTTGCGGGCCACCTTCCCACCAGCCGGGGTAGTAGTAATGTTTGGCGACCTTGTGGAAGCCGAGTTTTTCATCGTCGTACGGGCCGACCCACTCGGTGGCATCGAGCGCGCCGCGTTCGAGCGCCGGGTAGATATCGCCGCCGGCGAGCGTCTGCGGCACGGCGCCGAGGCGCGCCATGATCTGGCCGCCGATGCCGGGGATGCGCATCTTGAGGCCCTTCAGGTCGGCGAGCGTGTTGATCTCCTTGCGAAACCAGCCGCCCATCTGCACACCGGTGTTGCCACCCGGAAAGTTGAGAATGTTGTAGTCCTTGAAAAATTCGCGCGTCAGCTTCAGGCCGCCGCCGGAATACATCCAGGAATTCTGCATGCGCGCGGTCAGACCGAAGGGCATGGCGGTGTCGAAGGCGAACGCCATGTTCTTGCCGACGTAGTAATAACTGGCGGAGTGGCCGCACTCGACGGTGCCGTTCTGCACCGCATCCAGCACTTGCAGGCCGGGCACGAGCTCACCGCCGGCGAACACGCGAATCTGAAACTTGCCCTGGGTGATTTGTTCGAGGCGCCTGGCAAGCACTTCGCTGGCGCCGTAGATGGTGTCGAGGCTCTTGGGGAAACTGGATGCCATGCGCCAGCGAATGGCCGGCAGATCGGCGGCGCGCGCCTGGCTGAATGCGCCTGCCAGCAGTCCGGCGCTGGCGCCCTTGATAAGGTCGCGTCTCTTCATAAACGATTCTCCCGGTGATGTTTCAACGAGTCCGCATTGTGCCGAATGCGGCGGTGAACACCAACCGGTGTGCCGAACAAACGAAAAGTGGTTATGGCTTTTACGAACCGGAGAATCTGCGAACCGCTCCGGATTTCTCGCGGGTTAGCGCGATGCAGATGCGCGCCGTTCAGCCGTGCCGCGGCTACCGCCCTTGACGGCCGCGCGCCGTTCGGCAACCACGCGATTGCGGCCGCTGACCTTGGCTGCCTTCAGCGCCTTGTTGATGCGCACAAGGAAACGCTCCAGGTCTTCGCCCTTGAGGAAATTGCTGACGCCGATACTGACTGTGACCGGAATTTTCTTGCCATTGAAATCGCTGTCGATGTTCTCCACGCCGTCGCGAATTCGCTCCGCGATGCTGGTGGCATTCTTGAGTGTGGTGTTCGGCAGGATGATCAGAAACTCCTCGTCACCATAACGCCCGGCATGGTCTGGCATGCGCAAGGTGTCGGTAAACACGGCAGCCACGGCCTGCAATGCTTTGTCGCCAGCCTTGCGTCCCATCTCGCGATTAATGCTGGTCAGCATATCCAGATCCACCAGCGCCACCGACAACGGATGGTTGTAGCGATTGGCGTAGGACATGGCGTTCAACAGGCTGGAAGTGATGCCGCGTTGATTGGGAATGCGGGTTAGCGTGTCCATGGTGCTGGACGCAGCGCTGTGCGGCTTGGCGTTGAGGTGCGTCTCGTAGTCGCGCGCCAGCGGCGTGATAATCATGGCGTGGGCGAGCACCGCGGTAAGAATCGCCATGAGTACTGCCGTCGGCCAGACGCCAGAACCGGCGGCGCTCGCAATAAACGCGCCGGCGAACGCTAGCAGCAACAGAAGTGTAAAACTGCGACCGGCCGACAGGCCGCCCTGTGCATCCTTGAGCCAACCCGCCAATCCCGCTCTGGCCAATCCGGCCTCACTGCCCTGCTCCGATTTCACATCTTCCTCCATCTCGTTCCAGCGACCTGCCGTTGATCCTTAAACCATAACTATAGATCATTCCGGCAGACGAACCGGCATTACATCGGCTGCAGGTTGGCATAGGCCAGCACCAGCCATTTGGCGCCGGCGCCATTGAAATTCACCTGTACGCGCGCGTGCTCGCCCTGGCCTTCGATGCCCAGCACCACACCCTCGCCGAACTTGGCGTGGCGCACGCGCGTTCCCAGCCGCATACCCGCACTGCTACCGGACGGGCCGGTATGCGGCGAGATATCCTCCGACGCATCCGCCCCGCGCCACGCCGGGCGCGTGACCACCGCTTGGGCGCGCACTTCTTCGATCAATTCCGGGGGGATTTCCCCTAAAAAACGCGATGGGCTGGTGTAATGCTCTGAACCATACAGACGGCGAACTTCTGCATAAGTAAGCACTAACTCTTTCCTGGCCCGGGTCATGCCCACGTAACACAGGCGGCGCTCCTCTTCTAGCCGGCCCGGCTCCTCTATTGAGCGCTGGTGCGGGAACAGCCCCTCTTCCAGGCCCGTCAGGAACACCAGCGGGAACTCGAGACCCTTGGCGGAGTGCAGGGACATCAACTGCACGCAGTCCTCCCAGGCCTCGGCCTCGGCCTCGCCGGCCTCGAGCGCGGCATGCGCCAGGAACGACGATAGCGGCTCCAGGCCCTCGGCCGGGTCGAACTCGTAGTTGCGTGCCGCGTTCACCAGCTCCTCCAGGTTCTCGACCCGAGCCTCGCTCTTTTCGCTCTTGTCGTTGCGATGGAAGTCGAGCAGGCCGCTGCCGTGCAATACCTGCTCGGTCTGTTCGCCGAGAGTCTGGCCGGCAGTGTCGGCAGCCAGGCGCTCGACGAGGTCGAGAAAGCCTTTCAGGGAATTGGCGGCGCGCGCCGCCAAGGTCTGCTCGGCGAGTAGCGACTGCGCCGCTTCCCACAGCGACAAGCCCTTGGCGCGCGCATGCAGGCGCAGCGTATCGAGCGTGCGATCGCCGAGCCCGCGCGTCGGCACATTGCACACGCGTTCGAACGATGGGTCGTCGTGGCGGCTCGCCACCAGCCTTAGGTAGGCGAGCGCGTCTTTGATTTCGGCACGCTCGAAAAAGCGCAGGCCACCATAGACGCGGTACGGCGTGCCGGCCTGCACCAGCTGTTCTTCGAACACGCGCGACTGGGCATTGGAGCGATACAAAATGGCGACCTCGGCACGCTTGTGGCCGAGCGTCTCCCAGGCCTGGATGCGGTCGAGCACGAAACGCGACTCGTCGATCTCGTTGAACGCGGTATACAGCACGATGCGCTTGCCATCTTCGTCGTCGGTCCACAGCTCTTTACCGAGCCGGCCTTCGTTGTGACTAATCACCGCGTTCGCCGCCTTCAGGATATTGCCGGTCGAGCGGTAGTTCTGTTCGAGGCGGATGACCTTGGTGCCGGCGTTGTCCTTCTCGAACTTGAGAATGTTGTCCACCAACGCGCCTCGCCAGCCGTAGATGGACTGGTCGTCGTCGCCAACCACGAACAGGTTTTTGTGTCCGCCCGCGAACAGCTTGAGCCAGTTGTACTGAATGGAGTTTGTGTCCTGAAACTCGTCCACCAGCACTTGGCGGAAGCGGTTCTGGTAATGCTCACGTAGCGTGGCGTTGTCGCGCAGCAACTCGAAGGCGCGCAGCAGCAGCTCGGCAAAATCTACCAGGCCGGAGCGTTTGCAGCTGTCCTCGTATTCGCGGTAGATGCGGATCCACTGGCGGGTCTGCGGGTCCTGGCCCTCACCCAGCTGTGCCGGACGGCGGCCGGCGTCCTTGTGGCCGTTGATGAACCACTGCGCCTGGCGTGGCGGCCAGTAGGCTTCGTCCAGTTCCAGCGCCTTGAGCAGGCGCTTGATGACGCGGTACTGGTCCTCGCTGTCCAGAATCTGGAAATTCTGCGGTAATCCTGCCTCTTTCCAGTGGGCGCGCAGCAAGCGGTGCGACAGCCCGTGGAAGGTGCCGATCCACATGCCGCCGACACCGAAGCCGAGCATGGTCTCGATGCGCCCGCGCATCTCGGCGGCCGCCTTGTTGGTAAAGGTCACGGCCAGAATGGCGTGCGGCGAGATGTTCAGCACCTCCACCAGCCACGCGACCCGATGGGTGAGCACGCGCGTCTTGCCGGAACCAGCACCGGCCAGGATCAGCATTGGCCCGGGCGGGGCGGCCACCGCCTCGCGTTGGGCGGGATTCAGGTCATCAAGCAGACGGGAGACATCCATGCCGGGATCTTAACATTCCGGCATGGAAGGCGGGGCAGAAACTGCGGGAAATTGCCCCTACTTCAAGAGTCCTAGCCACAGACTGTTGACGCGCGCCACAAAACCGGCCGGATCATCGAGCTGGCCGCCCTCACTTAACAGCGCCTGATCGAACAGAATGCGCGCCCACTCGCCAAAGCGCTGTGCATCGCTTTCGTCCTTGAGGCGTTGTACCAGGACATGTTCGGGATTGATCTCCAGGATTGGCTTGCTGGCGGCTACCTTTTGACCGGCCGATTTCAGCAACCGTTCGAAATGTGCACCCAGATCGTGCGCGCCGGCGACCAGACAGGCTGGTGAACCCGTCAACCGATGCGTGACGCGCACGTCCTGCGCCTGTTCGGCGAGCGCCGTCTTCAGGCGTGCGACCAGATCCTGATACTCGGCCGCCACCTGCTCTTGCTGTTTTTTCTCTTCATCGGCCAGCGCGCCCAGGTCGAGATCACCCTTGGTCACGGACTGCAACGGCTTGCCGTCGAATTCGGTGAGATGGGTCACCAGCCACTCGTCGATGCGATCCGACAACAACAGCACCTCGATACCTTTCTTGCGGAAGATTTCCAGATGCGGACTGGATTTGGCGGCGCTGAAGGTTTCCGCCGTGATGTAGTAAATGTTTTTCTGCTCGGGTTTCATGCGCGCCACGTAGTCGGCAAGCGCGACATTCTGGACGTCCTGATCAGCATGGGTGGACGCTACGCGCAGCAGCTTCGCCAGGCGCTCCTTGTTGGCGTGGTCTTCGACCACGCCCTCTTTCAGCACCCGGCCGAATTCCTTCCAGAAGGTCGCGTATTTCTCCGGCTCGTTCTGCGCCAGCTCGTCGAGCAGGTCCAGCACCTTGCGCGTGGCGCCGGAGCGCAACACCTCGATGTCGCGCGAGTGTTGCAGGATTTCACGCGAAATATTCAGCGGCAGATCACTGCTGTCGATCACTCCGCGCACGAACCGCAGGTACGGTGGCAACAGCTGCTCGGCATCGTCCATGATGAACACGCGCTTCACATACAACTTGATACCGTGGCGATGCTCGCGGTCGCCGAGATCGAAGGGCGCGCGTTGCGGCACATACAGGAGCGCGATGTACTCGTGCTTGCCCTCGACACGCGCATGCGCGTGCGCGAGCGGCGCCTCGAAGTCATGCGCGACATGCTTGTAGAATTCATCGTACTCCTCCGGCTTGATCTCGTTGCGCGGGCGCGCCCAGAGCGCCGCCGCGCGATTCACGGTTTCATCCTCCTCGGCGTTGTCCTTGCGCATCACGATCGGCAGGGTGATGTGGTCGGAGTACTTGCGGATAACCGTGCGCAGACGCAGGCCTTCGAGAAACTCGTCTTCGCCTTCACGCAGATGCAGGATGACGTCGGTACCGCGCGCCGGCTTCTCGACCGTCTCGAGTGTGTACTCGCCCTTGCCGTCCGAGGTCCAGCGCGCGCCGTGTTCGGCGCCAAGTCCGGCACGGCGGGTAACCAGCGTGACCGTGTCGGCGATAATGAAGGCCGAATAAAAACCGACGCCGAACTGGCCGATCAATTTGGCGTCTTTCTGCTGTTCGCCGGACAGCGAGCTCAGAAACTGCCGCGTGCCGGACCTGGCAATAGTGCCGATGTTCTCGATCACCTCACTACGGCTCATGCCGATGCCGTTGTCGCTCAGGGTGATAGTGCGCGCCGCCTTGTCGAAGGCCACGCGAATCCTGAGTTCCGAGTCGCCTTCGTACAGGGCGTCGTCGCTGAGCGCCTCGAAGCGCAGCTTGTCGGATGCATCCGAGGCATTGGAGATCAGCTCGCGCAGGAAAATCTCCTTGTTGCTGTATAAGGAATGAATCATCAGATCCAGCAGCTGCCGGACCTCGGTCTGAAAACCGAGGGTTTCTTTGTGAGTATCAACGCTCATGGGTGCATCTCCAACTCGAATGTGTACAGGCGAAACAACGAAAAGTTAGGGTTCCCCGGCCAAATTTTCAAGTGCACGCGGATTACGACGACTGCACCTGCGGCTCCGGCTGGCAGGCGCGCAAAGAGCACTTGCAACTTGCCACGATTCACCGATAATTTCGCCCGTCCCGCCCGCCTCAGTCCAGGCAACCCTAACTGACCCAACGGATAACCTTTTACCATGAAAGCCATCGAACACATGCTGGAAGTCCTGATCTTCAACAGCCGCTGGCTGCTGGCGCCGTTCTACCTCGGCCTCGTGGCCGGCATCCTGATTCTGCTAATCAAGTTCGGCCAGGAATTTTTTCATCTGGTGCCGCACGTGCTGAGCGGAACCGAAAGCGACATCATCCTCGCCATTCTCACCCTGGTGGACATGTCGCTGGTTGCGAACCTGCTGATCATTATCATCTTCAGCGGTTATGAGAATTTCGTATCCAAGATCGATACCGGCGGCCACGAAGACCGTCCGGACTGGATGGGCAAGGTCGATTTCTCCGGCCTCAAGATCAAGGTGATCGCCTCGATCGTCGCCATCTCCGCCATTGAACTGCTCAAGGCATTCGTAAACGTCGATGCCGGGCTGGAGACGCTGGCGGCGCAAGGCGGAGAGTGGACCTGGACCGCCGTCGACAAATCGATTGCCTGGAAAATGGCCATCCATATCCTGCTCGTGATCTCGGGCGTGCTGTTCGCGCTCATGGACAAGATCGCTGAGAGCACGCCCAAGCACGGCAGCAAGCATTGAGTCCGCTTTGCCTTCGGTAACTCCTGTGCCGGCCCTGTGCCGGCACAGTTGTTTTGGGCCCGGGTTGAAGCTTCGGCTGACATTCCCCGCCTCACACCGCGCCTGATACACTGCCGCATCAATCGACCGCCGTACGGCGGTAACTTCCCCACCTCCCTGGAGACTATTAATGGAATGGCTCACCGATCCGCAGGCCTGGGCGGCGCTCGCCACGCTCACCGCGCTTGAAATCGTGCTCGGCATCGACAATATCATTTTCATTTCCATTCTGGTCGGGCGCCTGCCGGCACGCCAGCGCGAGAAGGCGCGGGTACTGGGCCTGGCGCTGGCCATGCTCACGCGCCTGGCGCTACTGCTGTCGCTGGTCTGGGTCATGAGCCTGAATACGCCGCTGTTCAGCGTGCTGGACCAGGGCATCTCCGGACGTGACCTGATCCTGATCGGCGGCGGACTATTCCTGTTGATGAAGAGCACTTCGGAAATCCACGAGAGCCTCGAGGGGGCGGCCGAAACCCACCAACACCGAGCGGTGGCGTCGTTCGCCGGGGTGCTGCTCCAGATCGCGATCATCGACATCGTGTTCTCGCTCGATTCAGTGATTACCGCCGTCGGTCTCGCCCAGCAAATCGCGGTGATGGCGCTCGCCATCGTCATCTCGGTTGCGGTGATGATGTTCGCGGCGCGCGCCATCAGCGACTTCGTGGATACGCACCCAACCATCAAGATGCTGGCACTGTCGTTCCTGATCCTGGTTGGCACGGCGTTGATCACCGAGGGCCTCAATTTCCACGTCCCGCGCGGTTACATCTATTTCGCCATGGCGTTCTCGGTGGCGGTGGAGATGCTCAACCTGCGCATGCGCCGGCACGTTGTGCCGGTAAAACTGCATAAGCCCCTCGCCCGCAAGCGCCGCGCATGATCAAAACCACAACCGCCCGCCTGCAGGCACTCGGGCCGTGGCGCGCCACGCTCACGCTCACGCTGGCAGTGGCCGTGCTGCATCTGCTCGCGGCCGGACGCGTGCCGCTCAGCACCGACGAGGCGCACTATGCGCTCTACGGCCTGCACCTCGACTGGAGCTATTTTGATCACCCGCCCATGGTCGGCTGGATGCAGGCGCTGGTGCTGCGCATTTCGGACAGCGAATTCGCGCTGCGCCTGTGGCCCATCCTGCTCTCCGCGCTCACCACGCTCGTGCTCTTTCTGTACACCCGCCGGCTGTTTCCGCAGGACTCGCCGTGGCTCGGCTTTTTCAGCGTCGCGTTTTACCAGAGCGGCCTGCTGTTTCAGCTGTTGGGCCTGGCGCTGGTACCGGAAACGCCCTTGCTGTTTTTTACCCTGCTGGCACTGCTGGCCCTGCTGCGCGCCGTCGATGACGACCGCTGGCGTGACTGGCTGACCTTTGGCCTGTGTCTCGGGCTTGCCGGTCTGTCCAAATACACCGCCGTGACGCTGACACTCACCTGCGCGCTGTTTGTGGTGCTGCAACGTGGGCACGACTCCTTGCGCAACCCCAAGCTGTGGATGGCGCTGTTCCTGTCCGCCTTTGTGGCGCTGCTGGTCATTGCCCCGGTGCTGTACTGGAACGCCGAGCACGACTGGGTTTCGTTTCGCTATCAACTCGGTCACGGCTTTCGCGCCAAGAACTGGGAATGGTCGCGTGTCGGCCTTTCCCAGTTGGGCCAGATGGCCGCCTATGCGCCGGGCCTCTACCTCTTCGGTCTGATCGCACTCGTCACTGGGGCCAGAGCCTGGCGCGAACGCGGCACGCAGCTGACGCTGCTGCTCGTGGTACCGATACTGGTGTTGTTTGTCTCCGGTTCCGGTCGCGAGGAGACCCTGCCGCACTGGACCGCACTGGCCTGGGCCGCGGTCACGCCGCTTGCGACCCGCTGGGTTCTGCGCCATTGGACAAAACGTCCGGTGCGTATGCTGGTGTATGGCTCGGCAGGTTATTCGCTGATCCTGCTGACACTTCTGTATACGCTATTGCTGGTTCCGGTGTTGCCGTTCCCGGGACCGCGCCACCCGCTCTCGCCGCTGCTTGGCTGGCCGGAGGCCGCAACGCGCGCTGCGGCATTGCGCGCGGATTTCGCCCGCGACGAACCCGAGGCGGTGCTGCTCGTGCCCAACTGGTCGCTGGCCAGCCGCCTCGCCTGGTATGCGCGTCCGCTGCCGGTGCAGGTGACCGATACCCGCTTTGATCAGTTCGACTTGTGGTATGGCACACCGCGGTCCGGTACCGATGGGGTGCTGGTCGTACCCGACTACATGCTCAAGGCCGGTCGCCGCATGCTCGGCCACTTCGACGCCTGCCGCGAGGCCGAACCCTATCGCGTTGTGCGCGCGGGCCAGACCGTCGTAACCTTCCACTTCTACCTGTGCCGCGACTATCGTGGCCCTGATACCGATCCCGCGGCATGACACTGAACTCACTGGCGACACGATCCGGATGAACATTCATTTCCAACGCGCGGTGGACCGCTACGCCGGCGTGCCGATCTGCGCCTTGCTTTCGCTGGTAAATCGCGTCATGCCCGAAAGGCCCGCGCGTACGCCGCCCAAAAATATTCTGGTCATCCTGTTGTCCGAAATGGGCAGCCTGGTGCTGGCGCACCCGATGTTCATGCGGCTCAAACAGCAATACCCCGAAGCCAGCATCCATATGCTGATGTTCGCCAAAAACCGCGAGGTACTCGATCTGCTCGGGGTGGTTCCATACGAGAACATCATGACGCTGAATGACAGTTCTCTGATTGGCTTAATCCGGGACAGCTTCAAAGCAGTCCGCAGCATGCGCCGGCTCAAGATGGACGCGGTGATCGACTGCGAATTGTTTGCGCGCATCAGCAGTATCTTCTCCTACCTGTCGGGCGCGCCGCTGCGGATTGGATTTCATCGTCACACCCAAGAGGGCTTGTACCGCGGCTCGTTCATCAACCGCCCGGTGTTGTACAACCCCTACCGGCATCTGACACAACAATTCCTGACACTGGCAGATGCACTGGAATCGACAACCAACCCGGTTTCCAAGCTGCTCCCCATGCCCTATTCCGGAAAGACCCCGGTGCTGGAATTTTCCCGCGCGGAGCTGGATGCGACACACCGGGAACTGCTCAATTCCTTTCCGGCAATCCAGGACAAAAAACTGGTGCTGATTTACCCGAGCGGCGGCATCCTTCCGATACGCGCCTGGCCGTTGGAGAATTACTGCCAGATCAGCAAGGCGTTGCTCGACGAGGGTTTTGCGGTCGGCGTGATCGGCATGCAGAGTGACAAGCAAATTGCGCAGACCGTGGTGGATCGCTGCGCGCATCCGGCTTGCGTCAACCTGGCGGGTTACACCAGGAGCGTCCGGCATCTGCTGGCGGTGTTCCATCGCGCATCGTTGCTGGTCACCAACGATGGCGGGCCGGGGCAGTTCGCCGCCCTCACGCCGCAGCTTCCCACGATTATTTTCTTCGGACCGGAAACGCCGGTGCTGTATAAATCACTCGGCGACAACGCCTACTGCTTCCACCGTCAGCTGCCCTGCTCGCCTTGTCTCACGGCCTACAACCACCGCACTTCGCCCTGCGATGGCGATAACCAGTGTCTGAAGCAAATCACAGCGGAGCAGGTATTGGCCAAGGCGCATGAAATGTTGAATGCAGGGACCATTGAGCGGAAGACCACATGAAATTACTCACCCGGCTCACCAGGCATCCGCTGACTTCCTGGTTCTTTAAAAAACGCTTCGTGAAATTCGGCACCGTGGGCGCGTCCGGCATGGTGGTCAACCTGAGCGTGTTGTATATCTTCCAGGAATTTCTGTTCGTCGCGATCCATGACCCGGGGATGCGGCTCAACGCCTCTCTGGCCATGGCAATCTTTTTTGCCACGGCGAACAATTTTTTCTGGAACCGTGCCTGGACCTGGGGTGATCGCAAGCATCGCCCCGACAAGCACCTGCTGCTCCACTTTGGTCAGTACGCGCTGGCTTGCTGGGTGGGCATCGTGCTGCAGGTGTTGCTGACCAAGCTGCTCGTGGTCCATTTGCACTATCTCATCGCCAATGCGCTGGCCATCGTGCTGGCCAGCGTGTTCAATTTTCTGGTGAATAATTTCTGGACGTTCCGCAGCCACAAACCCAGGTAAGTCATCACGCGGCTCAAGATTCCTGAACTCCCCGTACCTGTACTGACTATCTCGCGCGCACCGCCGCCAGCCTCAAGACGCGCACTCCGCCACAATGCGCTGTACCGCCGCCCGCACATCCGCCACAAACGGCACCTTCGCATCCACCTTGGCGTGCTCAGCTTTGCCATAACCGGTGGCCACCAGGATTGGGGCCGCGCCAACCGCACGTGCCGTGCCGACATCGCTGGCCTTGTCGCCCACCACGTATGAATTTGCCAGATCAATGTCGTGTTCGCGCGCGGCCGCCAGTAGCAAACCGGGCGCCGGCTTGCGGCAGTCGCAGTCGCGAACGTCGCCATAGTGCGGGTGATGCGGGCAATAGTAATAGCCGTCAACGCGCGCGCCGTCGGTCTTGAGCCAGCGGTCGACAGTAGCATGCAAGTCGCGCACCGCCTGTTCGTTGTAGTAACCGCGCGCCACGCCGGACTGGTTGGTGGTGACGATTACCACGAAACCGGCGTCGTTGAGCTGGCGAATGGCCTCGATGGCGCCCGGGATCCATTCCCAGTCTTCGGCACGATGCAGATATTCCTTCTCGACGTTGAGCGTTCCGTCCCGGTCCAGGAACACGGCGCGGCGCGACATGGCGGGCTGCAGCGCGCTCAGCGTGCCGCGACGTCGAGCACGGCGCGCTCGACCGCCTCGCACAGTGTGTGGCCGAGGACAATGTGCAGCTCCTGAATGGTGCTGGTGTCCTCTCCGGAGACGAGGATGCAATGATCGGCCAGGGCGCGCGCCGGTCCGCCGTCGCGCCCGCTGAACAGGATGCTCGGAACCTTTTGTACACGGCACTGGCGCAGCGCCGCCAGGATATTGGGTGAGTTGCCGGAGGTACTGATGCCGAGAAAAACGTCACCAGTGCGCAGCTTGGCCTCGATTTGGCGCGCGAAAATCGCCTCGTATCCGTAGTCGTTGCCGATCGCGGTGAGTATCGAGCTGTCGGTAGTGAGCGCCTCGGCCGGCAACGGCCGGCGGTCCTTGGCCAGCCGCACCACCAGTTCCGCGGCGATGTGCTGGGCATCGGCGGCCGAACCGCCGTTACCGGCGAGATAAAGACGGCCGCCGTTTCGATAAGCGCTCACCACCACGTCCACGGCGCGCGCGAACGCTTCAAGCTGATCCGGGCGTTCCAGAAAATTCTGCTTGGCGGCGATCGACAAGCGCAGGTTCTTGGTCAGCAGGTCGGCGATGTTCACGTGATCAACCCTGGGCCGGTGTGCGGCGGTTGAGCCAGTCGAGGTACGCCTGCACACCCTGCTCGACGGTCAGGAATTCATCCTGGTAACCGGCGGCACGCAGCGCGCCGATGTCGGCCTCGGTGAAGCTCTGGTAGCGGCCGCGAAGATGGTCGGGAAACGGAATGTACTCGAGCGCGCCACGCTTGTGCCAGGCCTGCACGGCGCGCGCCACGTCGTTGAAGCTCTGGCTGCGGCCAGTACCGACATTGAAAATGCCGGACACCTTGGGGTGGTCGAGCAACCACAGCTTGACCTTGCAGGTATCGCCCACGTACACGAAGTCGCGGCGCTGCTCGCCGTCGGCGTAGCCGTCACAGCCCTCGAACAGCTTCAGCTGGTCGCCGGCCAGCAGCTGGTTGTTGAAATGAAATGCCACGCTCGCCATCGAGCCCTTGTGGCTCTCGCGCGGTCCGTACACGTTGAAGTAGCGCAGGCCGACCACCTGGCTTTGGAAGTTTGGCATCAGACGACGCACGTACTGGTCAAACAGAAACTTCGAGTAGCCGTAAACGTTGAGCGGCTCTTCGTGCGAGCGCTGTTCCTTGAAAACGCGCCCGCCGCCGTACACCGATGCCGACGAGGCGTAGACATAAGGGATGTGCCGTTCGAGGCAGTAGTGCAGCAGCGCCTTCGAGTACTCGTAGTTGTTGTCCATCATGAAGCGTCCGTCCCACTCGGTGGTCGAGGAGCAGGCGCCGAGATGCACGATGGCATCGGTCTTTTCGGGCAGCTCGCAGCCGGCGCGCACGTCTTGCAGAAAACTGTCCTTGTCCTGGTAGTCGAGAATCTCGCCGTCCGCGATATTCTTGAACTTGACGCCGTTCTTGAGGTGATCGACGACCAGGATGTCGTTACGGCCGCGCGCGTTCAGCGCCTGGACCAGATTGCTGCCGATGAAACCGGCGCCGCCGGTGATAACGATCATGGCGAGTTCTTCCCGCGAATGGAATTGATCAGCCCGGT
>Ga0315271_10000047_pt1 | contig 50920 bp, 39 predicted proteins | sample C3_top_MG_FD_204664 | JGI IMG/M metagenome (GOLD analysis project Ga0315271, IMG submission 204664) | Sediment microbial communities from Yellowstone Lake, YNP, Wyoming, USA - C3_top | ecosystem: Environmental > Aquatic > Freshwater > Lake > Sediment | place: USA: Wyoming | collected 2017-08-01
CGCCCGTGCTGGATCGTCAGCCCGCTGATCGTCACGACGGCGGCGCTTTGCAGCACCTGGAACACGCGGTCGCCGGTCACAGCGCCGTTGCCGTCGACGATCGTGGCCGCGGCGCCAGCGCCCTTGATCGTGACGCTCTCGGCGATGTCGAGGTCGCCCACGACGGCCATGTCATCGGTCGCCCCGGGGCGCGTGAGCTTGTAGGTGCCCTTGGGGACGACGATGGTGTCGGCGCCGACGTGATAGTTCGCCTGCATGATCGCGGCCCGGAGCGAGCACTTGCCATGGAGATCCCGGCAGGGTGAGGAACCGAGGTCGGCGTCGGCCGTATCGGCCGTCGTGTTCACGGTGTAGGTCAGCGACGACGCGAGCACGACCGGCGTGGCCGCGAGCGGCGAGACGCCGCCGATGGCGACGAGCGCCACAGCGGCCAGCGCGATGATCGCGCGCACGAACGCGCGGGCGGGACGCAGACCCACGGCGTGACTCCCAGACTCACCGGCGATTCACGCCGGGTAGGCGGGCATCCTGCGCCGCGAGGCGGGCTCCGTCAATGGACGGCACCCGCCGCGGCCCACCAAGCGCCTGTCAGGGAACGTGGACGCGGATCACCCCGGCGGTGTCCCCGTCCGTGAAGGTCAGGTTGACCTCGAGGACCCAATCGCCTGACGGAAGGGCTGCCAGGTCGATGCGGTTCTCTCGGTTCTTCGTGGTGGTGACGTCGGCGCCAGCCTCGGGCTGCTGGTTTGCCAGCATGCCCACGAACGACTCGAGGACGTCTCCCGGCGCACCCGCGGCCGCGTAGCGGACAACCCAGCTGGTGGCGCAGACGTCGCCCGCGATCCGGATCGTGAGCGGGGCAGAAGACGCCCCGAACGCCGTGGCCGGTGTCGTCGGGATGCCGTCCGAGGCCGCCCCGGACCAGTCGGTCGTGAACGCGCTGACCGTGCCGATCGCCTTGGTGCCCTGGTACAGCGTGGCCTTCGGCGGGGACTTGGTGGTGAGGTCCGGCGTGCCGCACGCGACGGCGGGCGTGGTGTGGGCGCTTGGCGCCAGCGACCCTGTCGCATCCGAGACGACCGCGGACCAGGTGACCCCGGCGGGGGAGCTGATCCGAGCGTCGGTCGCGTCGGAGACGCCCGCGGAGCGGATCCAGGTGAACGACTGCACGGTGCCATCGCAGATCGCCTGGCCCAGATCGTCCTGCGTGCCGCCGGTGTTGGCGATGCCCACGCTGGTCGCGCCGCTGCCGACGCATGCGAGACGGACCTGCACGGCACCAGCCACGGGGAAGTCGGCGAATGCCGTCGTTCCTCCTGTGCCGTCCGTCTGCTGGGCGGATGCGACGGTGATGCCGAGGTTGCCGGCGGCGTTTTCGATGTCCGAGACGGATGGCAGCTGGCCCGCCGGCAGCGGCGAGCCGCCCGGGTCCTGCCGTACCCGCGAGGTGTCGACGAGGATCGCCGTCCACGTGGTGCCCGCGGGGTAGCTCACCTTGACCGATGTCGCCCCGGTCGGGCCATCGGTCGAGGCCCACGCGTACATCGCGGGCTTGCCGTCGCAAACGCCCGGGCCCATCTCGCCCAGTGGCGTCTCCACGCCCTGGTCGTTCACGAGTGCGATGGTCGCGGTGTCGCCGCCGGCGCACGCGGTCACGATCGCGAGTGAGACGCGGTGTGCGATCCCGGAGATGGTGGCGCTCGTCTGCTGCCCAGTGCCTGAGGCGTTGCCGACTTCGACGGCGGCCGGCGAGGCAAACGCGAGCAGCTCGCTATCTGCGGGGAGGCCAGCCTGCGGGCTCGGGTTCGAGCTCGGCGTGGGCGCTGGTGAACCGGTCGGCCCGAGTGTGGTCGGCACGATGCCGGCAACGACGCGCCATCGGACGGAGGGCAGCGCCTGCACCATGAGGTGGGGCGTGACGCCGCTGTCCGCGTTGGTGGGCAGGCTCGACATGCTGATGATCGGGTCGCAGACCACCTGGATCGACATCAGGAGCTTGGTCCCGTCGCCGAAGCCCACCGTGGCGTCTGGACCGAAGCAAGACACCGCGATCTGTCCCTGGCTGGCGTTGAGCGTGCCCAGGTCCCAGGTCCTGAGCTCGCTGCCGGTCTCGCTCGTCGGGTGCTCGCCGGTCATCGAGGCGATGGTGTCGCCGCCGGCCTCGAGCTCGTGCTTGAGTGCGTCGTACGTGGCGAGGCCGTTCGCGTCGGGCGTGGCCGCCGGATAGGCGTCCGGGTTCTGGCTCGCGCCACCCTCGTCACGGACGATGAGGCGAAATGCGGTACCGGTCGTGACGCGGATCACGATGGACGGTGACGCGTCCGAACCGAGCGCCCCGCCGCCGATCCCCCGCAGGTCGACAGGCTGGCCATTGCACTGGGCGCCCAACGCGAACTTCACGGCGAAGCTCGCGCCCATCGTTCCGGCGTCGAGGTTCCCCCCGGTGCAGGCGACGACGACCTCGACGGTCCGCGTCCCCTGCGGGACGCCGATCTGCCACTGCGCGCCCTGCGGGCCCGCCTGACCCTCCTGGCGCGCGAGCTCGGTCTTGCTCTGGGCGGACAGGGCCAGCTCGTCATAGGACGGCAGGCCCGTCAGGTTGGGCGAGGCGAGGGCACCGCTCGACGCGGGAGACGGGGAGGCGGCCACGATGCCGGGCGACCGCATCGCAAAGGTGAGGGCGAGACCGGCGACGGCCACGAGGACCACAGATGCGGCCGCGAGCATCGTGAACCGCTGGGTGTTGCGGGCCCGGCGCCGCTCGGCGCCCACGCGGCGGACCGTGTCCGCGCGGAGCGTGAAGGGGACCGAGTCAGCCTCGGACTGCAGGGCGCTTCGCAGGCGCGCCTCGAGGATGGGATCGAGTTCGTCAGCCATGGAGCACCTCGGCCGTTCCGGCGCGCGTGGCGCCCGCGGCATCCCCGAGGGTCGTGCGCAGGTGCGCGAGCGCCTCTCGGAGCTGGGTCTTCACCGTGTTCTCGCTGGTCCCGAGCGTCTCGGCGACGTCGCGCACCGACATGTCAGCGTAGTAGCGGAGTACCACGGCAGCACGGGTGCGCGGCGCGAGCCGCTCGATGGCGGCCAGCAAGGCCAGGCGGTCATCGTGGTCGTGCGCGGCGTCGGCTTGGTCGGGGAGCACCGTGAGGGTGATGACGCGGGCGCCCGAGCGCCGGACGCCGAGCGCCCGGTTCGTCGCGATGCGCAGGAGCCAACCCCGCAGGGCCGTCTCGTCGCGCAGCTGCTCGCCGCGCTCGAGCGCCACCAGCAGCGTGTCCACCACCACGTCCTCCGCCGCCGCCCGATCCCGGAGGATCAGGTAGGCCACGCCCTGGAGTTCACGGCCATACCGCGCGAGGAGGTCGTCGAGGACCTCCGGGCGGTGGCCGCGAAGGGCGGCTACGGTCATTGGGTCAGACCCCCTCGGTTCGGTGCGGCGTTTGGGCGGCCGCTTCAAAGGGTAGATGCACGGGCGCGGCGATTCGGGTGACTCGCGCGACCGGTAGATTCGCGGGGATGGGATTTGACCTGCTCTGCCGCAACGGCACGCTGATCGACGGCTCCGGTACCCCAGGCCGTCCGGCCGATGTGGGGGTGACCGGCGACCGGATCACCGCGATCGGCGATCTCTCGGCCGTGGCGGAGGTGGATGTGGCGCAGGTGGTCGACGCCGCGGGCCATGTCGTCGCCCCCGGGTTCGTGGACGTCCATGGGCACTCGGACATGTCGGTGCTGGTGGACGGGGCGATGGCGAGCCTGCTGCACCAGGGCTGGACGACGCAGCTGATGGGCAACTGCGGCGACACGATCGCGCCCCTGACGCCCTCTGCGATCGAGTTCCTGGCGCCCCTGCTCGCCGGCCACGGCGTCGAGCCCGCGTGGGACGCCTTCGCGGGCTATCTCGAGGCGGTCGAGGCGCAGGGGCTCGGCATCAACGTCGCGCCGCTCGTGGGGCAGGGGACCATCCGCGCCGCCGTGATGGGCCCGACCGATCGCGCGCCGACCGCTAACGAGCAGGCCGCCATGGAGCGCGAGGTCGAGCTCGCCATGGATGCCGGCGCGCTCGGCCTCTCGAGCGGGCTCATCTACCCGCCCGGGATCCACGCTCGCGAGGACGAGCTCGCCCGCCTGGTCGCTGTCGCCTTCCGTCGCGGCGGCCTGTACGCCACGCACATGCGCAACGAGGCTGACGAGGTGGCCGCCGCCATCGACGAGGCGCTCCGCACCGCCGGAGCGGCCGAGCGTCTGGCCGGGGCGCCCGCCCGTCTCCAGATCTCGCACCTCAAGGCCGCGTCGCTCTCCGTCTACGGCCAAGGTCCGGCGCTCGTCGCGCAGATCGACCGCGCCCGCGCCGCCGGCCTCGATGCCGCAGCCGACCAGTACCCGTACACCGCCGCCCACACGACGCTCGCCACGGTGCTGCCGCCGGACATCCTCGCGCTCGACCTCGACGACGCGGTGACCGCGCTCCGCGACCCGGCGACCCGCGCCCGCATCCGGCGCGACCAGTCCGAGGGCATCAGCGGCTGGGAGAACGTGGCGCTCGACCCGGGCTGGGACGGCGTGGCGATCGCGTTCTGCCCGAGCCGCCCCCACTGGAACGGCCGCACGCTCGCGGAGATCGCGGACGACGAACGTTCCGACCCGGCCGAGCTCGCGATGGACGCGCTGGCCGACGACCGGCTGGCGGTCGACTGCGTCCTGCACTGCATGGACGAGGACGACGTGGCCGCGATCATGGCCACCCCCTGGATCGCGGTCTGCACCGACGCCGAGGCCCGCCGCCCCGGCCACCCGATCCTCGGCCGCGGCGTCCCGCACCCGCGGGCGTACGGCTCGACGGCGCGCGTGCTGGGCCAGTACGTGCGCGAGCGGGGCGCGCTGTCGCTCGAGACGGCCGTCGCGAAGCTCTCATCTGTGCCAGCGGCCCGCCTGGGCCTGCGCGACCGCGGGCTCGTGCGCGAGGGCTGGACCGCGGACCTCGTGGTCTTCGACCCGGCCACGGTCCGCGACCTCGCCACGTATGCGGCGCCCGCGGTGTTCCCCGCCGGCATCCGAGACGTCGTGGTCAGCGGTCGCCTGGCCGTTCACGACGGGCGCGAGACCGGCGTCCGGGCCGGCCGGCTGCTCCGGCGCGGGGACTGATCACCGCCATGCCGAGCCACGCCCTCGCGACCGAGACCGACGAAGTCGTCCGGCTGCCCGGCGGCGACGTGCCGTACACGCTGCGCCGCTCCCCGGCGGCCCGGCGCCTCCGCGTCGTGATCCACCCGGAGCGTGGCGTGGTGGTCACGCTCCCCGTGACCGCACGATTGGGGCGGGGCGGGGCGGACCGCGTGATCCGCGAGTTCCTCGCCGAGCGCGAGCCCTGGCTGCGGCGCCACCTCGACCGCCAGGCGGCGACACGGGCCAAGCTCGACGACCGGCCGGAGCTTGACGACGGGCGGCTCGTGCCGTACCTCGGGACCCCGCATCGCGTCCGCGTGGTCGCGGCGCCGGCGGGAGTGCGGGGGACGCGCGTGTCGCGCGTGGGCGGCGACGACGAGGATGAGCTGCTGGTCGAGGTGGGCCCGCGGGACGGGCGCGAGACGTCCGAGATCCTCGAGGCGTGGTTCCGTGAGCGGGCGCGGGCCGCCGTCACCGCTGCGGTCGAGCACCACGCGGCCGCGCTCCTCGTCGCCCCGACCTCGATCGCCATGCGCGACACGACGAGCCGCTGGGGCAGTTGCTCGCGCAAGGGCGCGCTCTCGTTCTCCTGGCGGCTGATACTGGCGCCGCCCGCCGTGCTCGACTCGGTCGCCGCCCACGAGGTGTGCCACATGCGGGTGTTCGGCCACGGGCCCAAGTTCTGGGCGCTGCTCGAGACGCGCGTGCCCGATTACGTCACGTGGCGCCGCTGGCTCAAGCGCCACGCCCCGGAGCTGCACGCCGCGCTCGACTGACAAACGCCTAACAGGCGGGCACAAATCGCGGACCTCGCGCGTCACAGGGCTGCCCCGGCGACCGGCCGGGCGCCATCACGCCATCGGCCAGCCCAGAGGTCCCATGTCCTCCCGCGTCACGCCCGCCTTCGCGGCCCTCGCTCTCGCCCTCACGCTCGGCGCCTGCGCGGGGTTCTCATCGCCGGTTGCGCCGGGCCAGCCTGTCGCCTCGCCGACCGTGACGCACCTCGCCCCCCTGGCCACCGCGGCGCCGGTGGCGACACCCGCGCCCTCGTTCGCCACCGCCTCGCCGGACACCGGCAACGTGGACGGGCCGGGCGCGCCGGACCTCTCGGTCGAGCCGGTCGGGGCCCAGACCATCCGCGTGACGCTCGTCAACACGGATGCGAAGGCATGGCGCCTCGTCGTGGCGGGCACGGGGAGACGCGCGACGGACAGCTGGACGCTCGACGTGGCGACCGGCGATGTCGGACCTGCGATCACCACCACCGAGGTGACGGCCGGCGTCGCGGGCGATCCCGTGGAGCAGCCCGCGCTCGAGATGGGCGACGCGACGGGTCGCGTCTGCTCGGCTGCGCTGCCGGTGTGCCTGATCGCGAAGACGCTCGTCCTGCCGGACGGCGGCAACGGGACGCTCGTGCTCGAGCTCGTCCGGACGGACGCCTCGGTCTCGCTCGCGGTCTCGGCCGCTACGGCGGGTTGGCCCTCGGACCCGTTCGTGCTGGGGCCCTGGACCACGACTGACGCGTTCCCCTGGGATAGCTGACGCTCTCCGGGACCCAACTTGGTCTCTCCGTCGCGCCCCGCGCCTGCCCCGGTCGCCGTTTCCAGATCACCCATGAGGTGGGTACTCGGCGGGCTGAATTGCCCATACACCCGGGGCATGGGTGGGGTGGCACTGAGCGTTCCCATCTACTCGTGAGGTGGGTAACCCGGACGTTCTGGCCCCAGAGCACCCATCTGGCGAGTGTCTCGGAAACGAGGACCGGGCGGCCGAACGTCGCGCGGGCTGGGCGAGCCTGATCGCAGTTAGCGGAGTAGGAGCGCGCGCTCGGCGGTGAGGCGCGGCGTCTCGACGCCCCAGGCGGCCTCCTCGAGGTCCTCCTTCATCTCGGCCGCCCGCACCCGCCCGACGACCTCGGAGAGCAGCAGTAGCCAGTCGTCGGCCCGCTCGGTGGGGATCTGCGCGAATGCAACATGGAACGGGACGCCGAGCAGCCGCAGGGCGGCGAGCACCGAGTCGAGCGAGCCGTTCACTCCGCGTCACCCTACCGCCCGGAGGCAGCGGGCGCGCGCCGAAACGGCTCGTGGCCGGCAACCTCGTGGCCCTGACTCGGGGCCAGCGCCGGTATGGAACCCTCAGCCGGTGTTGCAACGACAGATCGGCGCGGGGCTGCGCTTCGGGTCGCCTCGGCGAGCCCGCCGATCACGTCCATCGCACCGACGACGCTCGAGAGCGCCCCGACCGAGGCAATGATGCGCGACCGCCTGCTTGGCGCTCGACACAGTCCCCGCGATCTCGCGAGCACGTCGCTCCTGGCCTCGGCGAGCTGGACGCCCTGCTGACCTCAGCGGACCCCGACTGCATCGCGCCCACGGCAGACGCGGTCTCGCGCTGCACCTCGGCGATCAGGTCGGCGATCTCCTTGGTGGCGCGGCCTGAGCGCTCCGCGAGCTTGCAGACCTCGTCGGCGACGACCGCGAAGCCCGTGCCGGCGTCAGGTGGGGGTACGGGCGCGCCGAAACACGACGAGGAATCGAAAGCGCCCGCCGCTGGCGCGACGGGCGTTGCTTGCGAGAGTGCTGGTGGGCCGGGGCGGAATCGAACCGCCAAAGTCGAAGACGAGGGTTTTACAGACCCTTGGGCTCACCACCTGCCCGACCGACCCACGGAGTGGTGGAGATGAGGGGACTCGAACCCCTGACCCCCGCGATGCGAACGCGGTGCTCTCCCAGCTGAGCTACATCCCCACGGGAAGCCGCCTCCGAGCGAATCGGAGCGACCGGCCGGGAAGTGTAGCACGCGACACGTCGGTTTCCGGCCGACGGCGACCGATATCCTCCGCCGATGCTCACTGGTCTGCTCTTCGGGCTCCTCGCCGCCGCCGGCTGGGGGGTCGTGGACATTGCGGGCGCCCTCACCGCGCGGCAGATCGGCAGCCTCCGCGTCCAGATGGGCACGCTCGTCGTGGGGCTGCTTACGTTCATCGTCTTCACGGCGCTGCGCCCCGAGCTGCTGGGCCCCGAGCCGCTCGCCGGTGTGCTCCTCGGCGTCCCGATCGGGGTCTTCGCGGCCGCCGGGTACATCGCGTACATGACCGCGCTTCGCCTTGGGCCGATCAGCGTGGTCAGCCCGGTCGCGGTCTCGTACGGCGGGCTCTCGGTGATCCTCGCGGTCAGCGTGCGTGGGGAGTCGCTCTCAATCCTCCAGGCGGTGGGCGCCCTGCTCGCGACAACCGGCGTGATGATGACCGCGGTGATCCTGGAGGACGGGTCGTGGCGCAGCGCCCGCATCGTCGGGCCGGGCGTGGCGATGGCGCTGCTCACGGTCGTCCTCTTCGGGATGCTCGGCGTGTTGCTGGCCGGGCCGATCCGGGACCACGGCTGGCTGCCGATCCTGCTCGGCTCGCGGTTCGGCAACCTGGCGGCCGGCGTCGTCGTCTTCCTGATCGCGATGGTCTCGGGCTCGGGCCGCTTCCGGACGATCCTCGATCCCGGGCACGCGGTGACGCGCCAGATCGTCGCGCTGCTCGTCATCGCCGGCGTCTGCGACACCGCGGCGTTCTCGGTGTTCGCGATCGGGCTCGAGCAGGCGCCGGTGTGGATCGTGACGCTCGCGAGCTCGTTCGGGCCGGTCATGGTGGTGCTGTTCGCGATCGCGCAGCTCGGCGAACGGCTCCGGCCGGTTCAGTGGATGGGCCTCGCGGCGTTGGCAGGCGGCCTCGGCGTGCTGGCATTCGCGGGGTAGGGCAGGCCGTCCGGTATTGTCGGGCCGTCCACGCCGCACGGAGGTCGAGCTCGCGCATGCCCGCGCTGTCGCGCCGCGCCGACCACCGGCTGCTCGCACTCGTCTGCGCGGTGCTCGCGGTGGGTGCGGTGGCGTACTCGGCCTGGGACACCGTGGACCTCGCGGTCTACGTGGAGGCGGGGCGGCGGCTCGCGGCCGGGCTGTCGCCGTACGGCTTCGCGCTCCCGCCGGTCGGCGCGCTGTTCCGCTACTCGCCCGTCTTCGCCGCGGGCATGGCGCCGCTCTCGGGCCTGCCGTTCCCGCTCGTAGCCCTCGGCTGGCGAGTGATCGAGGTCGGGCTGCTCGCGCTCTCGGTGCGTGGCCTGGGCTGGCTCGGCGTCGCGATCGTCGTGAACCCGCTCGTGGTGCTCGACCTCTCGGTGGCGAACGTGGGGACGCTCTTCCTCGCCGCGATGATCATGGTCGTCCGCTGGCCGTCCGCTCGGACCGTGACCGCCTACGCGATCCTCGTGCTGCTGATCCCCAAGCCGACGCTCCTGCCCGTGCTCGCCTGGGGGCTCTGGCGCGTGCGCGCGTCGTGGCTGCCGGTGGCGGGGGTTGGCGTCGCGGGGCTCGCGATGGTGCTGGTCGTGCCCGACTTCGGCCACGCCATCCTGTCGGGCGATCGCATCTTCGGGATGCTCCAGAACCTCGCGTTCCTGCCGGCATGGCTCGTGGGGCTCCTGATGGCGTCGAGCGTGGTGCTCACGGTGGCGTCCGTGCGGCGGCCGCGGCTGCTGGGCCCGGCGTCGGTGCTCGCCTCGCCGTACTACTTCTCGTACAGCCTGGTGCCGCTGCTGCTGGCGCTCGTGCCGGGACCCGAGGCCGATCGGCTGCGCCCGGACCCGAACGAGGGTCTTGACGAGTAGAACATTCGTTCTATTATGAGTCGTCCGATGACCCACGCATCCGACGTCTCCCAGGCCCTCGCCGCCCTCCAGGCACGGTGGGGTGCGGCCGCTCCCCGTCGCTGGGGGGACGTCGCGCCGGTGACCCAGGGCGCGCTGGCGATGGCACCGCTGCCGGTCGATGACGACGCGGATGAAGCCGACGAGGCCGGTGCCGATCGGGGGCCTACGCTCGTCGCGGACGGCGCCGAGCGCGCACCGTCAATCGTCGCCCCCGCGGTCGTCGCGCCCGCCAACCCGTTCGCCCCGGCGACCCGGCCCGGCGTCCCCGCTTCGGACACGGACGGTCGCGTGGTGCCCACCGGGTTCGCGGCGCTGGACGCGATCCTCGGCACCGGCGGGCTGCCCCGCTCCGCGACCGTGGAACTGCGCGGTGGCGACGGCTCCGGCCGCACGACGCTCGCACTGCGGGTGGCGGCAGAGGCGCAGGCCGCGGGGTCCATCGTTGCGTGGCTCGACCTCGCCCGCGCGTTCGACCCGGTCGAGGCCGTCGCGCGGGGCGTGCGCCCGGAATGGCTCGTCGTGCTCGCGCCCCAGGACCTCGAGGAGGCGCTCGGACTGGCGGGCTCGCTGCTCGCCGCGCGCACGGTGGACCTGCTGGTGCTCGACCTGCCCGATGGGCGCGATCCCGCAGTCGCTGGCGTGCGGGTGGGGGACCGGCTGGGTCGACTGGCGGCGCTTGCCCGTCGCGCCGGGACCCTGCTGGTGGTGCTCGCGTCGGACGACCTTGGCCGTGGGCTGGCCGCAGCCGTGGACGAGGCGAGCGGGCTGCGTCTGGAACTGCGCCGCTCGGGCTGGATCCGCCTGGGCCGGGACGTGGTCGGGCAGCGGTGCCGGGCCACAGTGGCGCGCAACAAGTACGGCCCGCCCGGGAGAGACGCGGAGCTCTCGATCCTGTACGCCGAGGGCGGGCTGCGGGACGGCTGCCTCGCGAAGCCGGAGTTGCTCACGGGGCTCGAGGTCCCCGCCGCACCGCCGGGCCTCGTCGCCATCGCGTCAGTGGCCGCTTCGTCGTCCACCTCGCCGCCAGCCCCACCCGGGCCCATCTCCATTGCCGATCGAAAAGGCCCCCACCTATCGATTGATCACCATGCGACTGCTGTACCTGCTCTGGCCGCACCTGCCCCTCCGCCTCGCACGGGCTCGCCTCGACGCGCTCGGCGCCACCTCAAGCTCCTGGCCGACCGGCCCGATCGTTCTGGGCGGGCAGCCGTGGATGGACGGGATCGTCCTCGACGCGGATCCGCTCGCCCGGGCGCTCGGCGTCCGGCGGGGGATCCCGCTCGGGTCGGCGCATCGCCAAGTCCCCGAGGCGGTCTTCCTGGACCCGACGCCCCAGCAGGACCGAGCCGCGGTTGAGGCCGCCTGCGAGCGACTCGCCGCGTTCAGCCCGGGGATCGCCGGGACGAGCGACGTCACGGACCCAGCGTTCGGCCGACTGATCGTCCACGCGGACGGCCTGGTGCGCCTGTGGGGCGCCGAGGAGCTCCTGGTCGCCCGCATCAACGAGGTGCTGGCGCCGGTCCTCCCCGGCCCGCCGCGGGCGGGGATCGCCGGGACCGGGTTCGCGGCCGGGGTCGCCGCCATGCACGCCGAGCCCGGCGCCCCGCCGACCCTCGTCCCGCCGGGCGACGACGAGCGGTTCCTCGCGCCCTACCCGGCCAGGCTCCTCACCAAGGACCCGGACATCCGCGCACGCTTGGCGCGATTCGGGCTGCGGACGATCGGTGCTGTGGCCGAGCTGCCGCGCTCATCGCTCGTGGCGCGCTTCGGCGACGAGGGCGCGTGGCTCCACGCCCGGGCGCACGGCGAGGAGACGGAGCGGTTCCGCCCGCGCAAGACGCCCGAGCGGATGGCGCTGGGGCTGCCGCTGGACCCGCCCGCCGAGGGGCTCGACGCGCTGCGGTTCGTCCTGCGCCGGCTCTCGGCCACGCTCGCGGACCAGCTGGCGGCGCGTGGCCAGGCGGCGGGGATGGCGCGCCTCGCGGTGACCCACGACCTCGCGTTCGCGCGCCGCGGGACGCCGGAGTTGCTGCGGTTCGAGCAGCGGTTCCCGGAGCCCACCGCGGACGCCGAGGCGATCGAGCGGCTGCTTTACGCGCGGCTCGAGGGGGCCCCGCCGCCGGCTGCCGTGGCTCGGCTGGAACTCGAGCTCGGGCTGGTCGAGGCGGCACGCGGCCAGCAGCTCCCGCTGTTCACGCCGCAGGCGGCCCGTGGGGCGAGGCTCGAGTGGCAGCTGGCGCGCCTGGCGATCGCGTTCGGCGCCGACCGGGTCCGTCGCGTCGAGGTGGGGGACACGGACGCGCCGCTCGCCGAGCACCGCTGGTCGTGGCGCCCGGTCGCGGGCGTCGAGGTGACGGGCGCGCCTGTTGGCGAACGCACGAGCAAGCCCGCTGACGGCACGACGCCGACTGTAGCGGCAGGCTACGGCGCAGGAGCACTCGGCCGATCGGCGAGCCGGGAGATCGGCGCGCGCAGTTCGTCGGGGCCGGGCCGATGACCCGCCTGTTGCGCGAGCACCCGGTGGTTGACGCCGAGCTCGACGATGTCGGCCGCCTCATCGCCATTCGCTGGAACGGGCGCCGCGAGCCGGTCGAGGTCTGCAACCGCTGGCGCGTGGAGGAGCAGTGGTGGCGCGAGCCGATCGCCCGCGACTACTTCAAGGTCGTTGGCCGGAGCTGGCTCGCCCTCGTGTACCTCGACCGCCTCGCCGGCACCTGGCACCTCGAGCGCCTGTACGACTGACGTCGGTCCTTGCCACGCGCCGGTCGCCGGGTCGCCGGGTCGCTGCGTCGGCCACGCGACGGCCGCGACGAGCCGCGACGGGCGACGGCCCGCGACGGTTTCCGGCGCCGATCGTAAGACCGCGGCCTCAGCGCAAAGGGCTGGCGGCGACCGGCCCGGGCGGACCGGAGAGTCAAGGGGTGCGCCGGTCGTGGGCCGGGTCGCGTCAGCAACCCGGGACGCCGGACAGAGTCGTCAGCGGGTTACCGGCGACCCGAGCGCAATCGAGGTGACGAGCAGCACGAGCAGCACCGCGAGAACCAGCGCGAGCGCACTCAGGTCCCGCTGTCGGCTCGTCTGCACCAGCACCACCCCCATACTCCCCGACCGGCTCCAGCCGGTCGCCGGTTCCTCAGACGCCGTCGGGGCCGGTTGTGTTTCGCTCAGGGCGAACCGAAATCGCGAGGCGGGACTGCCCGCGAAATGGCGTTCGTCAGCCGTCGCCGCTGCCAACGCAACCGGCGCCGAACAGCACCGTGACCATGGTGGACCCGCCAAGGGGCTTGACGCTCACCTGCGCCTTGCACTCGGGCAGGTCGCCCTGCACGTCGAGCACGTGCGAGCCGTCCTCGAGTGCGCCGCCGTCGTCGACTTTCGCCCAGTTCGCCGCCAGCAGCGCATCGTGGTACCAGGTCGCGACCTCGCGCACCGAGGCCTTGGCTGTCCACGCGCCGCTGACCGCGCTGCCCGAGGGCGGGTCGGTCACGGTGGCGTCGGGGAAGAGCGGGAACTCGGTCGGGACCGCGTCGAGGATCTTGCCCCAGGGCGTCTGCGTGGTGCCAACAGGCGTGGCGGCGGGCTTCGACGGTACGGGCAGTGAGTCGGCAGGTGCCGTCGGCCTGGCGCTCGGCTTGGCGGTCTTGGCCGGTGTCGTCGGGGCCGCGGAGTGCGCGGGCGAGGCGACGGCCGATGCCGCGGGCGAGGTGCCCGGGGACGCGGTGCACGCGGCCATGAGGGCCACGAGGGCGAGGGCGACGAGGGGGCGCGCGGCGGATCGCATGGACGCATCGTAGACCCGCGTGCCATCCGCGCAATGAAGGACCCCCGCCGATCGCTCGACGGGGGTCCTTGCATGGACCCGCCAGCTGCCCATGGCCGGACGGGTCAGGTCGGCGATCGCCATCGCTTGCGGTCGCCGCCGCGGAGGGGACTCGAGGTGAGGCTCAGCCGGCGTGCTCGGCCAGGAACGGGAGGCCGACGAAGATCAGGACCGAGATCAGGGCGATCGCGATCCCCCGGACGAGCAGGTCAACGGCGACGTTCCTGGTGACGGTGCGCGAGGGTGCAGCCATGGCTCGCCTGAGACGCGCGGACTGGCGATTTGGTTGCGTGCCGCCGAGCAGGACGCCAGCCCGCCGCACGGCTAGTCGCGGGCCTGCCGCCCGTACAATCGAGCCTCGTGAACACCCTCGTCCTGCCCGGCCGCTTCCGCGCCGTCCTGTTCGACATGGATGGCCTCCTCATTGACTCCGAGCCCCTCTGGGCGTCTGCCGAGGGCGAGCTGCTAGAGCTCCACGGCGAGCGGCTGACACCCGAGGACCGGGAGGCCTCGCACGGCCGTGCCCTGGCTGACTCCGCCCGCATCTACGCCGAGCGTCTGCCCGGGGTGACGCCCGACCAGCTCCAGGACGAGCTGCTGGAGCTGATGCGCCTTCGGTACCTGGCGGGCGCACCGTTGCATCGCGGTGCTGCGGAGCTCGTCCGCGCGCTGGTTGGCAAGGTGCGCCTCGGCGTCGCGACCTCCACGACCACGCCCCTCGTCGAGGTGGCGCTCGCTGGCGTTGGGCTGCTCGACGCGTTCGAGATCATCTCGTCCGGCGCCGACCTCGGCCGCGGCAAGCCCGACCCGGCCGCGTTCCTCGAGGGGTGCCGGCGGCTGGGCACGGACCCCGCGCATGCGGTGGCGTTCGAGGATTCGCCCGTGGGCGTCATGGCCGCGCGCGCCGCGGGGATGTTCGTTGTGGGCGTGCCCGACCGCGAGGGCGTGGCACCCAGGCTGATCGCCGCCGGGGCCGACCTGATCATCGACTCGCTCGCCGGCGTGGTGGTCGAGGGCGCCTGACGTGGCCAAGCCGGCTGGCAAGTTCGCGGGCAGGCCCGAGCCGCCGCGCGAGATAGCGATGCCAGAGGTCCTCACGCCGTTCGCCGGCGACGCGCTCATCCCGCGCGGCGACTACGACGCGGTCCACTTCGCGGGGTTCGACTTCGCGGGCCAGGCGGCCGACGATGCCGCGTTCCTCGGCTGCCGGCTCGAGCGATGCGGGCTCGATGGGGTCTCGATGCGCCGGGCGCGCATCTCCGAGACGCTTCTCGACGAGCTCCACGCGACGAGCATCGACGCCGCCGATTCGATCTGGCGGGACTCCCTGCTGACGGTTCGGCGGATCGGGGCGCTGCTCGCGATCGGCGCGACGTGGTCGTCGGTGCGCGTGCGCGGCGGGCGGCTCGACCTCGTGGACCTCTCGGGAGCCAAGCTCGCGGGTGTCGCGTTCGAGGGTTGCTCGATCGGCGAGCTGGACCTGGGCACAGTCGAGGCGCGCGACCTCACGCTCACGAGCTGCGAGATCGAGCTGCTCGACGTGTCCGGGGCGCGCCTCGTCCGGGCTGACATCACGGGTGCGAGGATCGGCGCGGTGAAGGGCGTCGATGGCCTGCGGGGCGCCACGATCACCCCGGCGCAGCTCGTGGACCTCGCGCCCCGGATGGCGGCGCACCTCGGGATCAAGATCAGCGGCGACTGACATTGCTCGGCCGGTCCGTCACTGGCGGCCAGCCGAGCCCGACCTGGCTCGGTTGGCCCGACGCTCTCGACGCGGCAACTCACCAGGGGGTCAAACCGAGGGTTCACGAGCGTGGCTCCCGCACGAAACTCGGGTATGGCGCACGGGCCACGCACGGTGTGGCGCAGCTTGATCCCACCGTGAGCTGCGGCGCGGGCTAGGCACGATAGAACAGATGTTCTAGTATCGGTCTCCGCCCCCGGAGACCGATCGCGTGGCTGCCATCCCTTTCGCCGAGCTCCACTGCCACACCCACTTCTCGTTCCTCGACGGGGCTTCGGCACCCGACGACCTGGTCGAGCGCGCCGCCGAGCTCGGACTCGCCGGCCTCGCGGTCACCGACCACAACGGGCTGTACGGCGCCGTCCGGTTCACCGCCGCTGCCGAGGCCGCGGGGATCCGCCCGGTCATCGGCATCGAGGTCGAGCTGCTCGACACGGCCGTCCCGGACCCGGGTGGGATCGCGCTGCCGGGGCGTCGCGTGTGGCGCCCGGGGAGGCGGAAGCCGGCGCCGGCCGTCGAGCCGCCGCACGCGGGCGAAGGTCGTCCGGTCCGCCCGAGGCCCGAGCGCGCCCTCCTGCCCGGCCATCGCGAGGTCCGCAAGGAGGACCACCGGGGGATCGGCGAGGCGGAGCGCGGTCCGCACCTCGTGCTGCTCGCGAGGAACGCCGTCGGCTGGCGGAGCCTGTGCCGGATGGTGTCGCGCGCGAACCTCGCAGGGTCCAAGGCCGTGCCCAAGTTCACCCATGCGTTCCTGGCGGCCAACGCCGAGGGGCTGATCGCGCTGTCCGGGTGCCGGCACGGGGAGATCGCGCGGCGCCTTCGGGCCGGGGACCGCGAGGGGGCGCGGGCCGCGGCCGAGCGCTACGCCCGGCTGTTCGGGACGACGCCGGCTTCGGCTTCGTCGGCTTCGGGCACCCGGGCTTCGGCCTCGCGGGCAGCTTCGTCATCGGCCTCGTCATCGGCGGCCGCGGCCGGCTTCGTCCTCGAGCTCTCGCACCACCTGCTCCCCGACGACGACTGGCTCGCGTCCGAGACCGCGCGCCTGGCCGCTGACCTGGGCCTGCCCACCGTGGTCACCAACGACGTCCACTACGCCCGCCCCGACGGCCGCGAGATGCACGACGTGCTCACCGCCATCCGCCACGGCCGGACGCTGGCCGAGCTGCGCGACCTCCGCCGGCCCGACGGCGAGTCGTACCTCAAGGGCGGGGACGAGCTCCTCGCGCTGCCGCCGGGCGACCCTGCGGTCGAGGAGGCGGATCCCGTGCTCGCGCGCGCCTGGCGCGAGGGGATCGCGAACTCGGTCGAGATCGCGGGCGCCTGCCGGGTGGAGCTGGCCTTCGAGCGCTATCGCTTCCCGGGCTTCGAGGTGCCCCGCGGCGAGACGCCGTTCAGCCACCTCACGGCGCTCTGCATGGAGGGCGCGCGTCGGCGGTACCACCCGTTCACGCCCGCGGTGATGCGCCAGATCGCGCACGAGCTCGACGTGATCGAGAAGACCGGCCTCGCCGAGTTCTTCCTGATCTGCTGGGACATCATGCAGTTCGCCAAGCGCGAGGGGATCCCGGCGCAGGGGCGGGGGAGCGCGGCGGACTCGATCGTGGCGTACGTGCTCGGGATCACCCGCGTGGACCCCATCCGCCACGAGCTGCTGTTCGAGCGGTTCATCAACGAGGGGCGGACGGCGTACCCCGACGTGGACATCGACTTCAGCTCTGAACGGCGGGAGGAGGTGATCCAGTACGTGTACGGCAAGTACGGGGCCGAGCACACGGGGATGGTCTGCAACCTGGTCACGTACCGGGCAAGGTCAGCGGTGCGCGAAGTGGGGACGGCCCTTGGCTTCCCGCGTCCGCTGGTGGACCGGGTGGCGAAGGCGCTCGAGACGTACGACTCGGTGATGGTGCGGCGGGACCTCGAGGCCGAGGGCGGGTTCGCGCAGTTCTTCGCGCGGCCGGACGAGGATCGCGCGGCGCTCGTCACCGCGGCCCCGCCCGACACGACCGCACTCGGCCTCACTGATGCGATGGGCCAGCTCAACCACGAACGCGGCGGGCGGATCCGGACGGGCGGCGCGGGCGAGCACGGCGACGGGCGTCTGGTGCGCGCCGGGGATGCGCGGCGGTCGGTGGCGGCCCCCTCGTCCACTTCTGTTGCCCCGTTTACGAGCGAGCCTCGTGCTATCCGCGTTTCACCGGACCCGGATGGGCGGCACCCGGTGGAGATCGTGGACGACGCCGCTCAGCCGAGCGTGGATCGGGCCGGCGTCACGCCATTGACGAGCGTGGATCGTGCTCGGCTTGGACCGGTGGGGGTCGGGGTGCCGAGCACGAGCGAGGTTCGTGCGTGGCGGGCGGATAGCACGGTGACGGCTGTTGCACGACCTGACTTCGTACCCGGCGCAGCGACGGGCGGCTCTGGCGGCCCAGGCCCGGATAGCACGAGCGATGGTCGTACGCGGGGGAGCGAGCATGGCGAGGCGACCGGCGAGGCGCGCGAGCTGCGCGATGTGAAGCCGGGGACGCCGGTGCCGGCCCGGCCCGAACGGTGGCTCGGCGGGGATGAGGCCAACCGCTGGCTGCGCGAACAGGTGGGGGCGTTCGCGCCAGGCAGCTCAGCATCGGCGCCCGAGGCGGCACCCCGACCGCCTGCGGCGAGCAGTGGCACCTGGGACGGTGCTCCGGGGTCGAGGCCCGCGATCCGCGGCGGTGGGCTCGGCGATGACGAGGGCGGCCCGGGAGACACGCCTGTGAGCGTCCGCTGGCTCCGCGAGGGCCCGCCGAGCCGGGCGCTGGAACGCGAGAGAGACGAGCGCCAGTCGCCGAGCGGGCATGGCGCGCAAGAGCGGGGCGGGCGAGGTGCGCCCGAGCACGAGCGGGACGGGCGCCGCCGGGACTGGCGCCCGAACCCGGACGAGGTGGGCGCCCGGGCCGAGGGCTGGGCGCCGTACCGGGAGGTGGTCGAGGCCCAGGCGGCTGCCGCGCGCATCCACCCCGAGACGGGCGTGGTCATGCCGGAGCCGCGCCGGTTCGACCCGCGACCGGCCGGGGATGTCGCCGCCGACCCTGCCCGGGGCCCCGCATCGTCCGACCGCGGCGCCCACTCCGACCACGACAGCGGCGCCAGCAGCGTCGCCCGCCTCGACCCGCCGGTCCCGCCCGCGGGCGCTGCCCCGGAGCACCGCGGCTCGGTGGCGGGCCTGTCCGACTGGGAGCGCTGGCTCGAGCTCTGCGCCCGCATCGACGGCTTCCCGCGCCACCTCTCGATCCACTCAGGCGGGATGCTCGTGACGGCGGCCCCGCTGATCGACATCGCACCGGTCGAGCGCGCCACGATGAAGGACCGCGTGGTCGTGCAGTACGACAAGCGCGACGTCGAGACGATGAAGCTGATCAAGCTCGACCTGCTCGGCCTGGGCATGCTCGCGGCCATCGACGAGACGGTGCAGCTGATCGCGCACGACTGCGCGGTGTGCCTCGACCTCGACTACATCCCCGAGGAGATCCCCGAGGTCTTCGGGATGCTCCAGGTCGCTGACACCGTCGGCGTCTTCCAGGTGGAGAGCCGCGCCCAGATGCAGACGCTGCCCAAGTCGCGTCCGGCGAGCCTTGACGACCTGGTGGTCGAGGTCGCGATCATCCGCCCGGGGCCCATCCAGGGCAACGCCGTCCACCCGTACCTGCGACGCAAGCAGGGGCTCGAGCCCGTGACCTACCTGCACCCCGCCCTCGAGCCCATCCTCCACGACACGCTCGGCGTCATCCTCTACCAGGAGCAGGTGATGAAGATCGCGATCGAGGTCGGGGGCTTCACCGCCGCAGGCTCGGACGCGTTCCGCCGGGCCATGGGCACGTATCGCAGCAAGCGCGAGATGGACCGCCTCCACGACGAGTTCATCGGCGGGTGCGTGCGACTCCACGGCATGTCCCTCGATGACGCCGAGGAGCTGTTCCGCCGTGTCGCCGCGTTCGCGAGCTTCGGCTTCGCCAAGAGCCACGCCGCCGCCTTCGCCCGCACGGCGTACGAGTCGAGCTTCCTCAAGCTGTTCTACCCGGCGCAGTTCACGGTCGGGCTCGTCAACGCCCAGCCAATGGGCTTCTACCCGGTCGAGGTGCTCGTCAACGACGCCAAGCGCCACGGTGTTGCCGTCCTGCCCGTGGACGTCAACGCGAGCTCGTACCGCACGACGACCGAGTGGGTGGGCCGTCCGGGATGGGCGCTGGCGGGGCCTGCGGGCGATGACGGCTCCCACGACGCGGACCCCGGCGAGGAGCTCCCCGAGGGGTGCGGGATCGGCGCGCGACCCCGCCCCGTGCGCTCGACGGCGTGCTTCATGCCCTCGGCGGCTGCCCGCGAGCGATGGGCCGCCGAGAGCGTCGCGGGCTGGGGGATCCGCTTGGGCCTGCACCTGGTCAACGGGATCGGCGAGGAGCACCAGGCGCGCCTCGACGCCGAGCTCATGCGCGGTCCGTACCAGACCCTCGCGGACGTCGTGGAGCGGACGGGCCTCCCCGAGGAGGTCGTGGAGCGGCTGATCCGAGCCGGGGCGTTGGACTCGCTGGGGCGCCCGCGCCGGGAGCTGCTCTGGCAGCTGCGCGAGGTGGCGGGGGCGAGCAAGGGGCGCGTGGACGGGCGACCGGTGCGTGGCGTGGCCGGCGGGCCGGCTGCCGGTCGGCCGATGGACCTGCGGCTGCCCCCGACCGATGCGCCGGCGCTCCCGCCCATCGGCGAGGCCGAACGGCTGGGCGATGCCTATGCCGTGATCGGGCTCGACGCCAAGCGACAGGCCGTGGCGCTGTTCCGCGACGCGCTCGACGGGATGGGCGCGGTCACCAACGCATCGCTCGCCGAGCGTCGGCCGGGCCCCGTGCGGATCGGGGGTCTGGTCGTGACGCGCCAGCACCCGATGACCGCGCGCGGGACCGTGTTCCTCGCGCTCGAGGACGAGACCGGCATGGTCAACGTCACGCTCTGGCCGGACACATGGCAGAGGTGGCGCTCGATCGTGCGGCGGCATGCGCTGCTGCTCGTCGAGGGCGACCTCCAGCGCGAGGGCGAGGTGGTCAACGTGATCGCACGGCGCGTCGAGGGGCTGGTCGAGGCGACCCAGGCAACAGGCGGCCCATCGCACCCGCAGGGCGTCCGACAGCTGGGAATGGCGGGGATGCGCAGGCTGGGCTGAACTGGCATGTCGACTGGCGGCTGAGCGCCGAACGCCGTCGACGAGCGAATCCGGGCACGGTGGCCCGGGGAGAGGGGCCACCGTTGGAGGGACGCGTGGTGTCGGAGGGGGGGGCGGACACCACAGGCGGATCGCTCCGCAGCCGGCGGTCACGGGACGGCCCGAGCTTCCGCCACGGGACCGCCGGCATCGGAGCGAGATCGCGTCTGACCGCGTTTCGCACGAGGTCGCACGGCGGATTGCTCCGATGCGCAGAGTCTCTCGCGGTGGGCTCGTTTCCCGCGGCTGCGACTCGCCCGCCATGTGAAGCCTGCAACTCGCCGTGGGGTTGAATCACGGCTCGTCGTGCGTGGCGAAAGCACGAAAGCCCAGTTTCGAGCGCGGCCCACGCTCGGGAACCTGCGGTTTGACCCCTGTCATGAGTCGTGGTGAGAGGGAGCGGCTCAGGACGTGCGGCGAGATGCGGCGCGGGGCGTGGCCCCAGTGGTGGTGGCCGGGGGTCCGTCCCGGCGGGCGTCAGATCAGCGGCTGGAGCCCGACAGGCGGTTGCGCGGCGCGTTGCCGCGACCCTGCTGGGGCTTCTGCTGCGCCTTGGCCCGCTGCCCACGGTTGGGGTTGAGCAGGTCGAGGAACCGCTTGTACCAGGCGATGCCGGCCGTGAAGAACATCGTCCCGAGGATCCCGACCATGAAGGCGTAGGCGATCGTCTCCGGCCCGATGCCCGTTAGCTTGTCCGAGGGCTGGGAGAAGATGAACACGCTCAGACAGATCGAGGCGAAGATGCCGTACACGAGCCCGACGAGGTACGTCGCCCGCGGCAGCATGAACCCGATGAGGAGCGCGGCGCCGAAGGCCGGCGGGCCAACGAAGAGGCTGTTGGCCATCTGGCCGATCTGGCCCGTCGACGTGAGGACCTGCGTTCCGGTGGTCGGGTCGGTCGTCACCCCGCCGATCGTCAGCAGACCCGTTCCCACGATCGCGATGGCGGCCGAGACGAGCACGCTCCAGTGGAGCAGCAGGCGCGGCAGGTACGGGAGGTCCTCGCGCACGTTGGGGGAGCGATAGGCGGCGCGGGCCGACCCGAGGAAGCTGGGCCGGACCGGGCGGGCACCCGCAGCAGGGGCGCTGCCCGACGCGGCGGCTGCGCCGGCGGGGGCGGTTCCCTTGCGGCGGGCGGGCACGGGCGCGTCGGCGTCGTGGACCAGCTCGTCGGCGTCCTGCGAGGTCTCGAACTCCGCAGCCTGCTCGGCCCGGTGACGGCGTCGGGCCTCGGTGCGATCGGTGCGCTTGGCGCGGGCCAACGGAGTGCCTCCTGTCGATTGTGCCTGCGCGGGAAACGACACGCGCGGCCGCTGCATGGTACCGGGTTGCCGCCGATGCCGGATGAGTGCGCGATAAGTGGCGTCGCGTACCGTGCCCCACGGAACCGACCCGCCGCCGATCCCCCCGCCCTGGAGGCCATCGATGGCGCGTGTCCGGCCCGCGGTGTACGCGGCGCTCTTTCTCGTCCTGCTCGTTGCCGCATCGGCTGCGGCGGCGATCCCACGCGCGTCCGTCGCGCCGCTCGCTGCGGTCGGCTGGCCACCGTCGGGGGGCCTCGTCGTGGCGGAGGTCGTCACGGGCGGCGCCTCCGCCTCGGACGAGTACGTGGAGCTCGCGAACGCGGGCCCGGGCCCGGCCGACCTGGCGGGGCTCGAGGTGGCGTACGCCACGAGCTCCGGTGCCACGGTGACCAAGAAGGCGGCCTGGACCGCCTCGCTCGTGCTCGAGCCGGGCCAGCACCTGCTGCTCGCGAACAGCAGCGGCGTCTACGCGTCGAGCGCGGACGCCGTGTACAGCGGCGGGCTCGCGGCTACGGGCGGGGCCATCGTCCTGCGGGCGACCGGCGGCGCCGTGGCGGACGCCGTGGGCTGGGGCGACGCGGCGAACGCGTTCGTCGAGGGGACTGCTGCCCCGGCACCGGCGGCAGGGCAGTCGATCGAGCGGCGGCCCGGCGGTACCGGTGGCAACACCGTGGACACGAACAGCAACAGCGCGGACTTCGCGGTGAACGCCGCACCGATCCCCCAGAACCGGGCTGCGGCACCAGTACCGGCGCCCACGGCGAGTCCGAGCCCGGCGCCGAGCGAGACGCCGGTGCCCACTGCGACCGTTGCACCCAGCGCGTCGGCGACGGCCGCGCCCAGCGAGACGCCGACCCCCAGCGCCACGCCGACGCCCGTGCCCACGCCGAGCGCCACGCCGACCCCGAGCGAGTCACCCACGCCGACCGCGACGCCTTTGCCGACGGACACGCCCGCGCCCAGCGCGACGCCCGTGCCCACGCCGAGCGCCACGCCCGCACCCACGCCAGCCGCTACGGCGTCACCCACTGTGACCCCGGCGCCGACCGAAACACCGACGCTGCCCCCGACCCTCGCGCCCTCGGCCCCGCCTTCACCCTCGCCGTCGCCCAGTGCGGCTGAGACCCCGTCGCCCATGCCCAGCCCGGACCCGGTTGTCTCGATCGCGATCGCCCGCGCCCTCTCCGACGGCACCACGGCCGAGGTTGAGGGCGTGCTGACGACGGCGCTCGGAGCGCTCGAGTCTGGGCGGACCGGGTTCGTGCAGGACACCACCGGCGGCATCGCCCTGTACCTCGACGCGGCCTACCCCACGCCGCTCCCCGCGGGGACGTGGGTCCGCGCCACGGGCGTGGTGGGCTCTCGGTACGGGCAGCGAACGCTGCGCGTGGCCGGGGCGGATGTGGACCCCCTGGCCGAGGCCGGCCTCCCGGCGCCGATCGACGTCGCCACCGGGTCCGCGGGCGAGTTCCTGGAGGGCTGGCGACTGCGCGTCGCCGGCATCGTCACCGAGGCGCCGTCGTCACTGGCGGACGGCCTCGGGGTCACCGTGGACGACGGGTCGGGACCGATCCGGATCGTCGTGGCGCCCGACGCCCTCGACGGTGCCGCCGTTGCGACCGGCATGACCGTGGCGGCGATCGGCCCGCTCGGCCAGCGCGACAGCTCCGGAACCGGCACCAGCGGCTATCGGCTGGACGCGACGCTGCCCGGCGAGTTCACGGCCGCGCCCACGCCGTCGCCCACGCCGACCGCCACCGTCGCGCCATCCCCGCCTCCGAGCCCGTCGGCCACGGCGACCGCAACCGCCTCGACGGCGCCCAGCCCGACCGCCACACCGGTGCCCAGCTCGTCGGCGGCGCCGAGCCCGAGCGTCGTCCCGACATCGAGCGCGAGCAGCTCGCCCGTGCCCACCGCGTCCACCTCGCCCAGCCCATCCCCGACGCAGACCCCCGCGCCCACGTCGGCGCCCCTGGCCATCGGCGCGGCTCGTGCCCTCTCCGTCGGCGCGCCTGCCACGGTTCGCGGCGTCGTCATCGCAGAGGCCGGCCGCATCGGGGTGCCGAGGCTCATCGTCATCGGCGACGCGACGGGCGGCCTGCCGATCCGGATCGGCGACGGCATCACGCCCCCGGTCAGCGGGACCCAGGTCGAGGTCCGCGGCACCATTGCCGCCCCGTATGGCCAGACGGAGCTCCGCGTGGGCGCGACGGGGTGGACCGTCCTGGGCACGGCGGCCCTGCCGAGCGCGTTGGCGATCAGCGCAGGAAGCGTGGGCGAGGCCGTCGAGGGTCGGCTCGTCACCGTCGACGGCACCGTGACGGCGGGCGCCGTGAAGTCAACCGGCGGCGACCTCGTGCTCGTCATCACAGGGACGGGCGGGGCGACGCTCAAGATCTACGCGGACGCGTCGGCCGGGATCAGCCCGTCGGCGCTCAAGAAGGGCCTGGCGGGCACGTTCACCGGGATCATGGGCCAGCACGCGTCCCGCAAGGGCGCCCTCGACGGGTACCGCCTCTGGCTGCGCGACACCGCGGACGTGCACGTCGGGGCCTCGGCCTCGCCGTCCCCGTCCGCCTCGAGTTCGGCCTCGCCGAGCGCGTCGGCAGCGCCCGCCGCGGAGCCCATCGCCACGGCGAGGGTCCGCGACGGCGCCACCGTTACGGTGGTCGGCGTCGTCACCGCGGGCCGGACGCTGCTCGACGCCTCGGGTCGGCGTGCGGTCATCGAGGACGCGACCGCGGCCATCGAGCTGTACCTCGCCGCGCCCGACACGAGCGTCAGGGTCGGCGCCCGCCTGCGGGTGACCGGCGTCATCGGCCGGGCGTGGGGCGCCCCACGCCTGCACGCCGCTGCCGTGACCTTCCTTGGCTCGGCGACCCCCGCCGTGCACGACCTGCGCGCCGCACCCGGCGCCGCGACTGAGTGGCGCCTCGTCCGCGTGACGGGCACCGTGACCAGCGTCCACCGCACGGGCGACCGCTGGGTGGCCGAGCTCGACGCGGGCTCCGCCACGATCCCGGTCATCGGGCTCGCCGGTGCGGGCATCCCCGCAACCGCGCTCGAGGCGGGTCGCCGCGCAACGATCGTGGGGATCGTCCGGCGGCCGTACCCAAGCGCATCTGACCGGCGCTTCACGGTCCTCCCGCGGGCCACGTCGGACATCACCTTGGGGGCCGCGGTCGCGACAGCCAGCCCCGGCCCATCGGGTGCCGCGACAAGCGCGGGGGGAGGGAGCATGGCGGCGAGCCAGGGCGCCCCCGGCGGGTCGGGCGCGACGAGCACGGGCGTCCCCACCTCGGATCTTCGCGACCTCGCCGCGCACGTTGGCCAGCGGGTGCGCGTGGGCGGGCTTGTCACGGCGTCCACGCCGGACGGGTTCCGCCTCGACGACGGGACTGGGACGGTGCCGGTGGTCCTCGAGGGCGCAGCGGCCGATCTCGCCTCGCTGGTCGGCGAGGGCGACGCGCTCGACGCCACTGGAACGGTCGAGCAGCGGGACAGCCTCGTGCTCGTGGTCGCGGACCCTGTGGACGTGACGCTGGTCGGTGATCTCGGCGGCGGGGACCCGACGGCATCGGCGGTGGCTGCGCTCGCGCTCTCCCTGCCGAGCGGGGTCCAGGATCTGGGCGTGATCGGGGCGCCGCATGACCAGCCTGCGGCGCCCGGGCTCCCCGCGCTGTTGGGGGCGCTGGCCGCACTGGCGGGGCTCGGAGTCGCGGCCTCGATCGTCGCTCGGCGGCTTCGCGGGCGGCACCGTGACCGAGCCCGGATGCGCCGGCGGCTCGCCGTGTGGGCCGGGAATGCGTCCGCGCAGGGACCCGCCGATGCCTGAACGCACCGGGATCCGGGCGGGACGACCACCGCCCGCGCTTGACGCTCGCGGAATCGGGCCCCTATCCTCGGGCGAACCCGAGCGGCCCACGCTCGCGGAGCGGAGGATCGAACGCCTTGCCCGACGCCGACGCCCGCCTGGCCGTCCCGACTGGCGAGGCCCAGTACCACATCGGGGTCGGTCCCGGCGACCTGGCGGACTACATCCTGCTTCCCGGCGACCAGGACCGGGTCGAGCTCGTCGCGTCCCACTTCGACAGCGTCGAGCTCCGCCATCGTCACCGCGAGTTCGCCACGGCCACCGGCATGTACCGCGGCATGCGCGTGTCGTGCGTGTCCACGGGCATCGGCACGGACAACGTGGAGATCGTGCTCTCGGAGATCCTCGCGATCACCGACAAGCCCACGTTCATCCGGATCGGCTCGTGCGGCGCGCTGCAGCCCGGGATCGAGGTGGGCGACCTGGTCATCTCCACGGGCTCGCTGCGCCTTGAGACCACCACGAGCTGGTTCGTCCACGAGGGCTACCCGGCCGTTGCCCACTACGAGGCGGTCCTCGCGCTCGAGGAGGCCGCCACGCGGCTCGGCTATCGCCATCACATGGGCCTCGCGGCCACCGCTCCGGGGTTTTACGGTGCGCAGGGACGACCGATCCCGCACCTCCCCATCCGTTACCCTGACCTCGCAGAGGAGATCGCCCGCCAGGGCATCCTCAACTTCGAGATGGAGGCGTCGGCACTCTTGGTGCTGGCCGGCCTCGGCGGCTGTCGTGCCGGCGTCGTGTGCGCCGTGTACGCCAACCGGCGGACCGGGCAGTTCGCCGAAGGCGACGTCCGAACGCAGGCGGAGGCAGCCGTCGTGGAGACCGGGCTCGAGAGCCTGGTTGTCCTCGCGGAGATCGACCGCCAGAAGCAATCGGCTGGAGCGGCGCGCTGGCGCCCGTCGCTCTGGTCCCCAGGCTGAGCGCCAGGCAGGACGATGCGGCCCCGGAAGCGCTACGCTTCCGCGGACCACCAACATCGGGAGGAGACAGCAATGGCTGAGGCGTACTGCGTCAAGGACAAGGCCAAGGTCGAGGTCCAGAACCCGCAGCAGATCACGATGAAGAACGGCAAGCCGGCCCTCCAGGGCACCTGCCCCAAGTGCGGCGGCAAGGTCTTTAGGATCGGCGGCTGACCCAGCCCAACCGAAACAGTTCGTTGAGCCCCCGTCCGGCAGGTCCGGCGGGGGCTCAATGGTGTTCGGCTCTGGTCCGGCCGGCCCCCGCCAACGGGCCGCTTATCGCGGGAGTGCGCAAGGGCCCCTGCTAAGATTCCCGTCGTACCCGATCCGCACGGCCCGAAGGACTCCGCCCTGCTCGCTCGCCGCCGCGTCCCTACCGACCTCGGAACCGCAGCCGCGCTCGCCGCCCCAACGGTGACCGCCGCAGCGCTCCCGACGTCGCCGACAACGGCCCCGTCGCGCGCCGGGTTCGTCCCGTGGCACGTCCTTCCATCCCGCCGGTCGTCCTCGTGGCGGTCGGCGTCAGTGCGCCCCCAACTCCAAGGAGATCAGCGATGACCGTTCGCGTCGGCATCAACGGCTTCGGCCGCATCGGCCGCCAGTCCCTCAAGGCGCTGATCGAGCGCACCCCCGATGTCGAGGTGGTCGCGGTCAACGACCTCGTCGACGTCCCGACCAACGCGCTCCTCTTCAAGCACGACTCGACCTATGGCGCCTACAGGGGCGAGGTCAGCCACACCGACGACTCGATCATCATCGACGGCAAGACCATCAAGGTCCTCCAGATCAAGGACCCGGCCGCCCTGCCGTGGGGCGACCTCGGCGTGGACATCGTCATCGAGTCCACCGGCCTCTTCACCGACGCCGAGAAGGCTGCCGCCCACCTCACCGCCGGCGCCAAGAAGGTCATCATCTCCGCTCCCGCCAAGAAGGAGGACATCACGATCGTCCTCGGCGTGAACGAGGACAAGTACGACGCGGCCAAGCACAACATCATCAGCAACGCCAGCTGCACGACCAACTGCCTGGCCCCCTTCGCCAAGGTCCTGAACGACTCGTTCGGGATTGACAAGGGCGTCATGAACACCATCCACAGCTACACCAACGACCAGCGCATCCTCGACGTGGCCCACAAGGATCCGCGTCGCGCCCGGTCGGCCGGCCTCAACATGATCCCGACCACCACAGGTGCCGCGAAGGCCCTCGCGCTCGTCATCCCCGAGCTCAAGGGCAAGGTCGACGGCTTCAGCCTCCGCGTGCCGACCCCGACCGTCTCGATCGTGGACTTCGCCGTCGAGCTCGGGAAGGACACCACCGCGGACGAGATCAACGACGCGTTCCGCGCCGCCGCAGCCGGCCCGCTCAAGGGCATCCTCGGCGTCAGCGACGAGCCGCTCGTCTCGGTCGACTTCCGCGGCGACAGCCGCTCGTCCATCGTCGACTCCGCGCTGACCATGGTCATCGGCGGGACCGGCAACTTCGCCAAGGTCCTGAGCTGGTACGACAACGAGTGGGGCTACAGCTGCCGCGTCGCCGACCTCGTGAAGTTCGTCGCCGCCAAGCTCTAGGCCGAACGGGCCTCTAGGTCTCCACATCGGAGGGCGCGGCGGCCCCGGCAGCCGCGCCCGGGGAGAGACACATGGACAAGCTCACCGTCCGCGACCTGGACGCCGCGGGCAAGCGCGTCTTCGTGCGCGTGGACTTCAACGTCCCGCTCCAGGACGGCAGGGTCACCGACGACTCGCGCATCCGCGCGGCGCTGCCGACGATCAAGTACCTCCAGGCCCAGGGCGCGAAGGTCATCCTCGCGAGCCATCTCGGTCGGCCCGATGGCAAGGTCAGCGACTCGTTCCGGCTCCGCCCGGTGGGCGAGCGCCTGGGCCAGCTGCTCGGCAAGACCGTCCCCGTCACGGGCGACGCGCTCGGCGCGGGGACCGAGGACGCGCTCAAGCGCCTCCGCAACGGCGAGGTGCTGCTGCTCGAGAACCTCCGCTTCCACGCGGAGGAGGAGAAGAACGACCCCAAGTTCGCCGAGGCCCTCGCGGCCTACTGCGACGTCTTCGTGAACGATGCGTTCGGCACGGCGCACCGCGCCCATGCCAGCACGGTCGGGATCGCCAAGCTCCGCCCGGCCTACGCCGGGTTCCTCATGGAGAAGGAGATCGAGTACCTCGGCAAGCTGCTCGACAAACCGGAGCGGCCCTTCGCCGCGATCATCGGCGGCGCCAAGGTCAGCGACAAGATCAAGGTCCTCAAGAACCTGCTCGCCAAGGTCGACATCATGGTGATCGGCGGCGGCATGGCGAACACCTTCCTGCTCGCCCAGGGCAAGCCGATCGGCAAGAGCCTCGCCGAGCCCGACCGGGTCGAGGACGCGCGCGCGATCCTCGCCGCGGCCGAGGAGTTGGGCGTCAAGGTCGTCCTGCCGGTGGACGTCGTGGTGGCCAAGGAGGTCACTCGCGGCACCGAGTACAAGACCCTCTCGACCGAGAAGGTTCCCGCCAGCTGGCACATCGTGGACTTGGGCAAGCAGAGCCTCGCCAACATCGAGACCGCGCTGACCGGCGTCCGCACCGTGCTCTGGAACGGGCCGCTTGGCGTGTTCGAGATCCCCTCGTTCGCGCACGGCACCAAGGCCATCGCCCGGTTCCTGGCCGATCAGGCCGCGGACGGCGCAGCGATCGTGGTCGGCGGCGGCGACTCCGTGGCCGCGATCACCCAGCAGGGGCTGGCCGACAAGATGACCCATATCAGCACCGGTGGCGGCGCGTCGCTCGAGTTCCTCGAGGGCAAGGAGCTGCCGGGCGTCACGGTCCTGCTGGACCGGAAGCCGGAGGCCGTCTCGTGAGCGACACCACCATCGCCTGGGTCGATGCCCGGGAGATCCTCGACTCGCGGGGCAACCCGACGATCGAGGTTGACGTTGTCACCGAGGACGGGAGCCTCGGCCGAGCCGCGGTTCCATCCGGTGCCTCGACGGGCATCAACGAGGCCGTCGAGCTCCGCGACGGCGACAAGGCCCGCTACGGCGGCAAGGGCGTCCTGACCGCGGTCGCGAACGTCACCGACCGCATCGGCCCTTCCATCCTCGGCTTCGACGCCGCGGACCAGTCGGGTATCGACGGCATCCTCGTCGAGCTCGACGGCACGCCCAACAAGGCGGAGCTGGGCGCCAACGCCATCTTGGGCGTGTCGCTCGCGTGCGCTCACGCGTCGGCCTCGAGCCACGAGGTCCCGCTCTACCGCTGGATCGGCGGCGTGGGCGCGCGGATCCTGCCCGTGCCCATGTTCAACATCCTTAATGGCGGCAAGCACGCCACGGACTCCACGGACTTCCAGGAGTTCATGGTGATGCCGGTCGGCATTGCGAGCTTCCCCGAGGCGCTGCGGGCCGGCGCGGAGATCTTTGCGTCCCTGCGCAAGATCCTCCACGACGAGGGCCATGCGGTCGGCCAGGGCGACGAGGGCGGCTTCGCGCCGTCCCTCAAGTCCAACGAGGCGGCCGTCGAGGTGATCCTGCGGGCCATCGAGAAGGCCGGCTACAAGCCGGGCGACGAGATCGGCATCGCGCTCGACCCGGCGACGAGCTCCGTGCTCGTCGAGGGCACGGGCGTCGAGGGCGTGACGGGCCAGTACCGCCTCGACAAGGAAGGCCGCACGCTCGACTCCGGCGAGATGGTCGACCTCTGGGCCGACTGGGTCGCCCGCTATCCCATCGTCTCGCTCGAGGACGGCCTCGCCGAGGAGGACTGGGCCGGCTGGCGCGAGCTCAACGCCCGTCTCGGCGACAAGGTCCAACTCGTGGGCGACGACATCTTCGTGACCAACCCGGCGTTCATCCGTCGCGGCATCACCGAGAAGTCCGCCAACTCGGTGCTGATCAAGCTCAACCAGATCGGCACGCTGACCGAGACGATCGACGCGATCGACATCGCACGGCGCGCAGGCTGGTCCGCGGTCGTCTCGCACCGCTCCGGCGAGACCGAGGACACCACCATCGCCGACTTCGTGGTCGCGATGGGCACCGGGCAGATCAAGACCGGCGCCCCGTCTCGCTCCGAGCGCGTGGCGAAGTACAACCGGCTCCTCCGCATCGCCGACGAGCTCGGCGACGACGCCCGGTACCTCGGCCGTGCTGCGCTCTCGGGCGCTGCCGGACGCGGGATCTTCTAGCCCTTGAACCGGCGTCCCACAGCTCTTCCGGCCGACCGGCGCGCTTGCTGCGAGGAGGGCGCGCCGTGAGGCGTTTTGTTGACCGCGGCGCCATCACCGCCGCCTGGGTCGGCCTCGGCATGGCCGTCACCGTCGTGGTCAGCTTCGTGCTGGTCATCCCGATCGAGTTCCTCGTCGGGCCGGCCGCGCTGCTCGGCGGGATGCTCATCGGCTACTACGCCAACGCGCGGTCCGAGCGGGCGGGTGGGCCTTGGCGCCGGATCATCCCCAACGCGCTGCTCGCGGGCCTGGTCACCGGGCTCACGTACGCGGTGCTGCTGCTGGGCGTGAAGGCGATCTTCTTCAACGCCGACAACGGCTATCGGGACCAGTCGTCCGGCGGTCAGCTCACGTGCCAGACCGGCGCCGAGTGCGTCTACCAGCGGTACCTCTCGATCCCCGGGCGCAGGGAGGCCTTCGAGGCGGCAGGGATCACCACCGTCGAGCAGTTCACCCAGCTCTACTGGAGCGAGCAGTTCTCGACGTCGGGGCTCATGATCGGGCTGTCGCTCGCGGGCGCCCTGGCTGGCGGCGTGATGTTCGGGCTCTCCAACCGGCGCAAGCCCGAGCCGCTCGAGGCACGCTCGGCGGCGTAGGGTTCCACTGGGCCGCCGTGACCGTTCACGAGGCGGCGACCCGTGGCACCTGGGCTCCGCCTGCCCGCTCGAGGTTGGGCGCCTGGCGCACGAGAGCGCCCAGCTATCCCGTCTGGGCCCCGATGATGCTTCGGCCGCCGGGCTGCTGCCCGCCCAGCGGGCGCTCTGACGCACGTGACTGCCCAGCGGGCACGCTAGCGCACGAGACGCCGACCCGGGCCCGTTTCGGCGCCACCCGTGCTCCAGGCTGACCGCACAGCGGGCACATGCGCTGGATGCCCGCTGTGCGCGCATTTCGCGTGCCGCCACGCGCGGACCGCCGGCGGGCGGCTGGGGCCAGACCCCGTGGCCGCGACCCTGAGAGGCGCTCGTGACACTGCCACCCTGCACCCCGTCGCCGCGCTGCAGCACGCCCTCGCGTCACCTTGACCACCCGTGTCCGGTACACCCATGAGGTGGGTGCTCGGTGGCAGGACTTTCCGATTCACCCATTGAGCGGGTGAATCGGACGGGAGCGTTCCAGTCCACTCGTGAGGTGAGTGTCTGGGCAATTCCCGCCACAGAGCACCCGCCTGGCGAGTGAATGGGAAGCCGGGCACAGGCGCGGCACGGGTCGCGCACGGCGAAGGGCACGGGCGCGGCACGGGCCCTGCACTCGACCGGGCACGAAGACCGGGCAAGGGTGGGGCACGGGTCGCACACGTAGACAGGGCGCCGGGACCGGGCGCGCGACCGGTCCGTCGAGCACGACGGGATCGGATTGCCGCGAGGGTGACCCGGCGGCGGCAGAAGCCTGCCAGAGAATCGAAAACGCCCCGGCCAATGACCGGGGCGTCCTTCGTGGCGCGAGCGCCGGGCCGGAGTTACTCGGCCTTCTTGGTCGTCTTCTTGGGGGCAGCGGCCTTCGCGGCCGGCTTCGCAGCAGCCTTGGCCGGAGCCTTCGCAGCGGCGGCCTTCGGCGCGGCAGCAGCCTTGGTGGCCTTCGGCGCAGCAGCGGCCTTCGGCGCGGCGGCAGCCTTGGGGGCCTTCGGCGCAGCAGCGGCCTTGGGGGCCTTGGGGGCCTTGGCAGCCGTGGTCTTGGTCGCAGCGGTCTTGGTCGCTGCAGCCTTGGCCGCGGACTTCGCGGCGGGCTTCGCAGCCTTGGCCGGCGTCTTGGCAGCAGCCTTCGCGCCCTCGGCGGCCGGGGCCGGAGCGGCCTCGGAGCGCGTGGTCTTCGACAGGGCGGCACGCGCCTTGCCGGCGGCAGTCTGCGCGCCCTTGGCCTTGACGGCCTTGCCGGCGGCGATGCGGGCCTTCGCGGCCTTGGCAGCGGCGGCCTTGCCGGTGGTCTTCGCGACGTGGCCGGAGCTCACGACGCTCTCGCCACTGACGGCGGCATTGATCTTCTTGGTAAGGCGGCTCTTGCGGCGCGCAGCGGCGTTCGGGTGGATCGCGCCGGTCTTCGCCGCGCGGTCGAGGGCCGAGACGGCCTGAGCCAGCGTCGCTGCGACGTCCTCGCTCTCGGGCTGGGTCGTGGCAGTGCTGAGGGCCTTTGCGACCAGGGTCTTCGCCGCGGACCGCCGGGGCTGCAGGATCGCGTGCCGGCGCTCAGCCTGGCGGACGCCCTTCAGCCCGGACGGGGTGCGAGCGCCCTGCCATTTCCGAGGCGTTCTGGCCAAGGTGGCAATTCTCCGTTCGGCTAGTGCAGATTCAAACGACGCGCGCGGGCGAGGAAGGCCCACGGACGCGAAGGCGGATGGTAGCAGAGGCGGACCGGAATCGGCCAGCGCCTCTTCGGGAGCCTACGCGCGGTGGCGCTGCATCCGGTAGCGCGCGATGAGAGCCGTCGTCGAGCTGTCGTGGTCGTTGGCGACCGGATGCTCGGCTGAGACGAGCTCGCCATTGATGCGCGTCGCGAGCACCTTGCCGAGCTCCACGCCCCATTGATCGAACGAGTCGATGCCCCAGATGGCGCCCTGCACGAACACCTTGTGCTCGTACAGCGCCACGAGGGCGCCCAGGATCCGCGGCGTGAGCTTGTCAGCGAGGAGCACCGACGTGGGCCGGTTGCCCTCGAACACGCGCGCGTTCACCTGCGCCTCGGGCACGCCCCCGGCAACCACCTCCTCACGCGTCTTGCCGAATGCGAACGCCTCGGCCTGCGCGAACAGGTTGGCCATCAGCAGATCGTGGTGCGGGCCGATGTCCGTTGTGGGGTTGACGAACCCTATGAGGTCCGCCGGCACGATGTGCGTGCCCTGGTGGAGCAGCTGGTAGTACGCGTGCTGGCCGTTGGTGCCTGCCGTCCCCCAGACGATCGGTCCGGTCGCGTAGGTGACGTGGCCGCCGTCAAGGCGCACCGACTTGCCGTTGGACTCCATGTCGAGCTGCTGGAGGTACGCCGGGAAGCGGTTGAGCTCCTGGCTGTAGGGCAGGACGGCATGGCTCTCGAAGCCGAAGAAGTTGCCGTACCAGATGCCGAGCAGTGCCATGAGCACCGGCAGGTTCGCCTCGAGCGGCGCGGTCCGGAAGTGGTCGTCCATGGAGTGGAAGCCCGCGAGCATCTCGCGGAAGTCGTCTGGGCCGATGGCCACCATCAGCGAGAGGCCGATGGCCGAGTCCATCGAATAGCGCCCGCCGACCCAGTCCCAGAACCCGAACATGTTGGCCGTGTCGATGCCGAACGCCCGGACCTTCTCGGCGTTGGTGCTGACCGCCACGAAGTGGCGCGCCACGGCCGCCTCGTCGCCGCCGAGCCCGGCCAGGAGCCATTCGCGCGCGGACGTGGCATTGGTGATCGTCTCGATCGTGGTGAACGTCTTGCTGCTCACGATGAACAGCGTCTCGGCCGGGTCGAGGTCGATGACCGCGTCGCGCATGTCCGTGCCGTCCACGTTGGACACGAAGCGGAAGCGCATCGAGCGGTCGGAGTAGTTGCGCAGCGCCTCGGCCGCCATGGCGGGACCCAGGTCGGACCCGCCGATGCCGATGTTCACAACGTTGCGGATCCGCTTGCCCGTGTGGCCGATCCACTCGCCCGATCGCACGCGCACGGCGAAGTCGGCCATGCGGTCGAGGACCGCGTGCACGTCAGCGACGACGTCCTGCCCTTCGACCACGAGCCGGCCGTCGGACGGGATCCGCAGCGCCGTGTGCAGCACGGAGCGGTTCTCGGTGACGTTGATGCGCGCGCCCCCGAACATCCTGTCGCGGCGTCCCTCGACATCCGCGGCCTTCGCGAGCTCGAGCAGCAGCGGCATCGTGTCCGCGGTAATGCGGTGCTTGGAGAAGTCGAGGAACAGCCCGGCCCCCTGGGCCGTGAACCGGTCCGCGCGCTCGGGGTCGGTCGCGAACAGGTCGCGCAGGTGGGCGTCGCGGACCGCGGCGTGGTGGTCGCGCAGGGCGGCCCAGGCGGGGGTCTGGTCGATGGGCATCGTGTCGGTCATGGCCCCCGAAGCGTACGCCGGGGACGGGAACTACGCGCCGGCCTCGACTCGCTCCCAACCGTCCTCGCCAAGCGCGTGCAGCTCGCCCAGAGCGATGTCGAACCACGCGCCCCGGAGGGCGAGCGCACCCGATTCGGCCCGTGCGCGCACCCACGGGAACGTGCGCAGGTTCACCATCGACTGTTCGACCGTGAGGTGCTCGAGACGGGTGCGCCGTCGCTCGGGCGTGGTGACGTCCTCGGGCCCGAGCAGGCCCTCGAGATCCCGCAGCCCGGCAACCCAGGTGCCGATGAAGTCCGTGGCGGTGAGCGGCGCCGCGTCGTTGAAGGCGGCCTGAACCCCGCCGCACCGCCCGTGTCCCATCACCAGGATCGTGGACACGCCGAGCGCCAGGACCGCGAACTCGAGCGCCGCGCTGGCGGCATGGGCGCGCGTGTCGGGCGCGTACACGGGCACGAGCGCGGCCACGTTGCGCACCACGAACAGCTCGCCCGGGCTCGCGTCGAACACGATCTCCGGTCCGGATCGGGAGTCGGAGCACGCGACCACCATCGTTCCCGGCGCCTGCCCCTCGTGGCCGAGACGGCGGTAGCGCTCCGCCTCAGTGGGGTAGCGGTCGGCGCGGAAGCGGCGGTAGCCATCGAGCAGGTCGTCGGGGATGGGCGTGGTCATGCGCGGATGCTAACCGGCCCTCGCCGTGCACGACGACGGCGGGCCTTCGGCACCGGAGTGGTGCTGGCCGAGACGCGCCGCGACGCGGAGTGTGTCCGGGCGCATACTCCGCCGATCGCGGTCCTTTGCGTCCCCCGTCAGGCGTGCCGCGACCGGAGGCGTCCCATGCCGAAGTACATGTTCACCGGCAGCTTCACCGCGCAGGGCGGCAAAGGTGTCGTGGCCGAGGGCGGATCGAGCCGCGTCAAGGCGGTCGAGGCGCTGATGGCGTCGCTCGGCGGTCGGCTCGACGCGTACTACTTCTCGTTCGGGGCGGACGACTACGTCATCATCGCCGACCTCCCGGGCAACGAGGCCGCGGCGGCTGGCGGCATGGCCGTCGGCACCTCGGGCGCCGTCAACAACCGGACGATCGTGCTCCTCACCCCCGAGGAGGTGGATCGCGCGGCCGGCACGACCGTCATGTACCGCGCGCCGGGCAGCTGACCTGCCAATCGGGGCCGCTCCGTGCTCGCTCGCCGGGAGCGCAGGGGGCGGCCCATCCCGCCGCGTCGCGACGGGCGGCTCAGTCGTCGTGCTGCTTTCAGTTCGACGCCGATGACCACCAGGTCGTCGGTGCCCGTGTTCTCGATGGTGTGCTTGGGCGTGGACTGCGCGTACAGCACCTTCGGCAGCACGAAGTCAGGGTCCGCCCGCGTGTCAACAATCGTCGTCTCGAGCACGCGAACCGCGTCGTTCTCGAACAGGACCTTGTGGTTGTCCGGGGCGACGGTCACGCCGTCGAGGTCGTCCATCGCTCGCCGCTCCTGCTCACTCGTCCGCTGCATCCTGTGGTCGCCCAAGCCTGGGCCCTGGAGCACCCCGTCGCGCCAGGCCTAGGGCGAGGCTTCGCGAGACCGGGTGCCGAGGCGTCGCATCGCCGGTAGACTTCCCACGCCGTGCCGATAGCTCAATCCCGCCTGCGCATTTGTAAACTGCGATCATCTCGAACCCGTCCGTCGTTGCCGTCGGCCGCACGCCCGCTACGCTGAACGGATGCGCCTTTCCAACTCGCTGACGACTCGGTTTGCCTGGGTGATCGACCGGGCACCGTCCTGGATCTGGAAACCGGCGAACCTGCGCTTCATCGGCGGTCACACCGTCCACTTCTGCTATGACGGCTCGGGGCATCGAACAGTCGAGTTCGATGAGCGTGATGTCGCGCACGGCAGGCGAGTCTTCGACCCTATGCAAGAGCACCAGTCGCCTTGAGCAACGCCATCCCCCAGTCCCGCTTGCGGAACTTCTCGATCATCGCCCATATCGACCATGGGAAGACGACGCTCTCCGACCGTCTGCTGGAACTGACGCACACCATCGAGGCGCGCCAGATGACCAGCCAGGTCCTCGACTCGATGGACCTCGAGAAGGAGAAGGGGATCACGATCAAGGCGCGGGCCGTGCGCCTCGAGTACACGGCCTCCGACGGGCTCATGTACGGGCTCAACCTGATCGACACGCCCGGTCACGTGGACTTCTCGTACGAGGTCAGCCGCAGCCTCCAGGCGTGCGATGGCGCGATCCTCGTGGTCGACGCAGCGCAGGGCATCGAGGCGCAGACGCTCGCCAACGTCCACCTCGCCATCCGCGAGGGCCTCACGATCATCCCGGTCCTCAACAAGATCGACCTCCCGTCCGCGCAGCCCGACGTCGTGATGGAGGAGCTCGAGAACGTCCTCGCGATCCCGCGCGAAGAGGTCATCCTCGCGAGCGCGAAGGAGGGGACCGGCGTCCCCGAGATCCTCGAGGCGATCGTCGCGCGCATCCCGGCGCCCAAGGGCTCGCCCACGGCGCCGCTCCGCGCCCTCGTCTTCGATAGCCACTACGACCCGTACAAGGGCGTGATCTGCTACATCCGTCTCGCAGAGGGCACGCTCCACGACCACGACGTGATCCGCCTGATGGCGAGCGGGGCCGAGGCCGAGCTCCTCGAGGTCGGCTTCTTCCGCCCGCAGCTCGTGCCGGTCAAGACGCTCCACGCGGGCGAGGTCGGCTACGTGGCCACGGGCTTCAAGAACGTCCGCGAGGCGCAGGTCGGCGACACGGTGACCACGGTGGCCAACCCCGCCACCGAGCCGCTCCCCGGCTACCAGGAGGCCAAGAGCCTCGTGTTCGCCGGCCTCTACCCGGTCGCCGGCCCGGACTACCCGCTCCTGCGCGATGCGCTCGAGAAACTCCACCTCAACGACGCGTCGTTCACGTTCGAGCCGGAGAGCTCGGTCGCGCTCGGCTTCGGCTTCCGCTGTGGGTTTCTCGGGCTGCTCCACATGGAGATCGTCCAGGAGCGCCTGGAGCGCGAGTTCGACCTTGACCTGATCATGTCGGCGCCGTCGGTCGAGTACCACGTCATCCTCACGATGGACCGCGGCACGGTGGTCGTGGACAACCCGGCGCGCTTTCCCGACGTGGGCGAGATCGAGGCGATCGAAGAGCCTTGGGTCAACCTCGGCGTCGTGACGCCGGACCGGTATATCGGCGCCCTCATGGAGCTCACGACCAACCGCCGCGGCACGTTCCTCACCATGGAGTACCTCGACCCGCAGCGCGTGCACATGCATTTCGAGCTGCCGCTGGCCGAGCTGATCGTGGACTACTACGACCTGCTCAAGACGCGGACGCAGGGCTACGCCTCGATGGAGTACGAGGAGGCGGGCTACCGCGCCGCGAACCTCGTCAAGCTCGACGTGCTCGTCGCAGGCGAGCCTGTGGACGCCCTCTCGCTCATCGTCCACCGCGACCGCGCCCAGACCACGGGCCGGGCCCTCACGAGCGCGCTGCGCAAGCTGATCCCACGCCAGATGTTCGAGGTCCCCATCCAGGCGGCGATCGGCAGCCACGTCGTGGCGCGCGAGACGCTCTCAGCCATGCGCAAGAACGTCCTCGCGAAGTGCTACGGTGGCGACATCAGCCGGAAGCGCAAGCTCCTCGAGAAGCAGAAGGAGGGGAAGCAGCGGATGAAGCGCGTCGGTTCCGTCGAGATCCCGCAGGAAGCGTTCCTCGCGATCCTGCGGATGGACGAGGACTGATGCACCGCGCTCCCCGCCGCTGAAGGCCGCGTCATGCCGACCATCGACACGTCCAGCCTCCCGCTGATCCACGATCTGCCCGACTTCCTGCGCGTCCTGATGGCGCTGGGCATCACGCTGTTCCTGGTGATCCACCGCTTTGACGCGGAGCGCTTCAACGCGGCCGAATACGACGACACCGACCGCTGGGGCAACAGGCCGTCGCTGTTCCGGCGGCTCGCCTGGTACTTGCTCGGCCTCGTCCTGATCCTCGCCGTGATGGTGCTGCACCCCGCGCCTGAGACCGACCTGTACCTCTCGCTCGGCGACCGGCTGGGCGTGCTCATCCTGGGCCTCGCGTATGGCGCGGGTGGCGCGATTGCGGCCATCGGCCTCGCCTACTGGCGCTACCACTATGTTCGGCTGCCGTACATCCGCTCGTACCCGGGCGCTGTGCTCAACGCGATCGCGACCGCGTTCGTGGACGAGGCGGTCTTCCGCGGGATCATCTTCGGCTTCCTGATCACCATGGGCACCGACCCCAACCTCGCCAACCTCGCCCAGGCGCTCCTCTACGCGCTCGCGACGCGAACGGGCGCGCCGGGCCGGCCCAAGACGATGCTCTTCGTGATGCTGGGCATCGGCCTGATTGGCGGCTGGCTCACCGGCGTGACCGGCGGGATCGGCGCGGCGTTCCTGGGGCATGCCATCACACGGCTCGCGTTCTTCCTCACGACCGGCCACGCGGGCGGCATCCCGGCACCGAAGGGCACCGAGCGTGAGGAGATCGCCCGGCGCGCCGTCCCGCCGAAGGGCTGGAAGGTGCTCGACGACAGCGCCGAGCCCGACGCCCGCGCCCCGAGGACCGGCTGGGAGGGCTGACCTGACCCGCGTGCACCCGGTGTCGGCTCCGCCCGTCCCGCTCTCGGCCGCCGATCGGGCGCAGGCCGTCGCCCCGGTCGAAGGCATCGACCCCGCCCCGCGGCCGCCCGTCGCGCTCTACCTCCATGTCCCGTTCTGCGTCTCGCTCTGCCCGTACTGCGACTTCGTGGTGGTGGCGGGGGCGGCGGCGCGCGGACCAGCTTCACGGGTCGCGGCCTTCGTGGAGGCGCTCACGAACGAGCTCAGGCTTCGCGCGGACGCGCTCGACGCGCGGTTCGGCGTCCCTTCCTCGGGTTCACGGCCGGCGCTCGCGTCGGTGTACCTCGGCGGCGGGACGCCGTCGCTGGTGCCGGGGGACGACATCGCGCGGCTACTGGCGACCGTCGCGGAGCGGTTCGGGATCGCCGCGGGCGCCGAAGTCACGCTCGAGGCGAACCCGGGGCCGGACGAGCGCGGCGACGCGGCGACCCTCGCACGCGCGGGCGTGAACCGACTCTCGCTGGGGGCCCAGGCGATGGACGCGGCGCTCCTCGCTCGTCTGGGGCGGCGCCACTCGCCGGACCACGTGGTCGCGGCAGTCGGGGAGGCGAGGGCCGGCGGGATCGCCGCGGTGTCGGTGGACCTGCTCTACGACGTGCCGGGCCAGTCGGTCGAAGCGTGGGCGGCGACGCTCGATGCGGCCGTGGCGCTCGGCGTGGATCACGTCTCGGCATATGCGCTCACGCTCGACGACCCCGACGCCGAGGGCCTCACGGGTCCGCTGGGCGATCACCTGCCGACACGCGCTGGCGCGCGACGCTGGCGCGCGGCCGCTGTCCGAGAACAGGATGACGACCGGGCCGCCGACCAGTACCGCGTCGCGGTGGAGCGTATGGCGGCCGCCGGCTTCCGAGGCTATGAGATCTCGAACTGGGCGATGCCGGGGCGCGAGAGCCGCCACAACCTCGCGTACTGGCGCCGGCTCCCGCACGAGGCGGTCGGCCCAGGCGCCCACGCGTTCGACGGGACCGTCCGACGGTGGAACGCGGCGCGGCTGGACGCGTATCTCGCGCCGCTGTCGGCGGCGTCGCCCTCGCTGCCGCCGGGCGCGGAGGAGGCCATCGATGCGGCCGGCGCCGCGTCCGAGCGGGCCATCCTCTCGCTGCGGCTCGACACGGGGCTCGCGCTCGCCGCGGCCTCGTCGCCCGGCTCGCCGCTCGCGGAGCACCTCGACTGGGCGCTCGGCAACGGGCTGCTGGAGCCGTACGAGGGAGATGACGGCGAGCCGGGCGTTCGCCTGACGACCTCCGGCCGGCTCCTCTCGAACGAGCTGTTCTCGCGGCTGGTGTAGCAGGGGGGGGTGCCACGCTCGACTGGCGCTCACCGGCGGTGGCTGCCTCCGTTCAGCGGTCGCTCTGACCGTCGATCGCGCAATCTGCCCGCCAAGCGACCACGACCTCGAGCACGTGCTGAGCGCGGCGCAGCTGGTCGAGGGGATCGATGCCTCCTGGGCGCTGGTTGAGCGGGTGCTCGACACCTGGACGCTGGCGTCCCTTGCCGAGGTGATCCGCCACCCGGAGTGGGGCGCCGACGACCGCGCGCATCCGCGTGGCTTCGACATCGAGCGGGTGTTCGCCCACGACGTGACGCACATCGCGGAGCTCAACGACGTCTTTGCCGCGAACGGGCTGCCGCTGATCGACCTCTGGGGCTGAGGCCACGACTGGCCGGTCGAGCAGATCGGCCAAAAACCTACCAGCCGGGCGCCGAACCGACGCCGACGGGTCCCGGAACGTCGCCTCTGGCTGACCTGATCGGCCAACGGCTGCAATCGGACGCCCGCTGGGGGCTCGGCGAAGGGCGTTTGGCAGGATTTGGTCGATCCGATCGGCCAGCGACCCGGGGACGGCCGCCGCGGTCCGGGATCCCGAGGACCGGCCAGCGACCCGCACCTGCGCGTGCCTCCCATAGCCCATCTGGGCCCGTTGACACCCCAAAGGACGCGGCGCTAGACTGTCGCCACAGAGTTAGCACTCTCATATCGTGAGTGCTAACCACCCAAGGAGCAGTCGGATGGCGCGACGTGTGCGCACCAACGGCCCTCTGGACCTCCGCTCCCAGGCGATCCTTCGGGCCGTCATCGAGGAATACGTCACCAGTGCCCAGCCCGTGGGCAGCGCGGCGCTCGTCGAGCGCTACCGCCTCGGTGTGTCCTCCGCGACCGTCCGCGCCGTCCTCGCCGACCTCGAGGCGGCCGGGATGCTGAGCCACCCGCACACCTCCGCGGGCCGCGTCCCAACCGAGCACGGCTACCGCTACTACGTCGAGTCCATCGTAGACAGCGTGCCGCTGCCGCCCGTCGAGCAGCTCATGATCCGCCACCAGTTCGGCCAGGTGGAGTACGCGAGCGAGCACTGGTTCCGCCTCGCGGCGACGACCCTCGCCACCCTCACCCGCGCCGCCGGCCTCGCCACCCCCGCAAAGCCCGTGTCGGCGCACCTGCGCCACCTCGACCTCGTCGCCATCAGCGACCGCATGGCGAGCCTGATCCTCGTCCTGCGCGAGGGGTCCCTGCGCCAGGTGCTCTGCAACCTCGACGAGCCGGTCGACCAGGACGGCCTCTCGCTGATCGCCGGACGTCTCAACGAGCTGCTCGCCGGCCGCACCTCCATGGAGGCCGATGCCGCGTTGGCGAGCCTCCCGGCCGACGACCCGGCGTCCGAGCTTCCGCGGCGGATCGGCGAGCGCGTCATCCGCGCCCTCCACGAGTTCGACGCCGCCGCCACGGAGGAGCTCTTCAGCGACGGGCTCCTCAACGTGATGGCGGCCCCGGAGTTTGCGCAGAGCGAAAAGCTCCGCCGCGTCTTCGCGGCGCTCGAGGACCGCGCCTATCTTGCGCACCTGATCGGCGGCGTCGCCCTCTCGGGGACGATCCGCGTCTACATCGGCAGCGAGAACCCGGCCGAGGAGATGGCCGACGTGTCGCTCGTGCTGGCCCCCTACGGCCAGCCCGGTCGTGCCGTCGGCGTCATCGGCGTGCTCGGGCCCACGCGCATGGCCTACCCGCAGGCCATCGGCACCGTCCGCTTCGTCTCCGGGCTCATGAACGAGCTCGTCGACCACCTCTACGCCTGAGAACCCCATGAACGAACCCCGCAAGCCTGTTCTCCGCCGCGTCCGGTCCGAGGAGCGAATCGAGGCCCTGGACACGTCCCCCGCCGGGATCGCCGCCGCCTTCGAGAAGCTCCGCTCGGACGGTGAGGCCAAGGTCGCCAAGGCCGAGGCCCAGGCGGCGGAAGCCCTCGCCACCCTCGAGGCCGAGCGCAACCAGGCCGAGGCCGAGCGCGACGAGTTCCTCGCGGCCCTCCAGCGCGAGCGCGCCGAGTTCACGAACTTCCGCCAGCGCACCGCCAAGGAGCGCGAGATGGAGCGCGGGCTCGCCGGCGTGGACCTCATCACCAAGGTGCTCTCGCTCGCGGACGACTTCGACCGCGCCATCGACAGCCGGCCCGACGCCCTCGCGGACTCCCCGTGGGCAGAGGGCATCGCCAACATCGACCGCAAGCTGCGCGGCCTCCTCGAGAGCGAGGGCGTGACCGCGGTCGAAGCCAAGCCCGGCAGCGACTTCGACCCGCGCGAGCACGAGGCGATCGCCAGCGTGCCCGGCACGGGGCTCCCTGACGGCGTCATCGTCGAGGAGGTCCGCCGCGGCTACCGCCTCCGCGAGCGCCTCATCCGGCCCGCGCTCGTGGCCGTCGCCCAGGGTGGCGGCGAATCGTCCGCATCCCGGCCCAACTAGCTCGTTCCGCCCATTTCTCACCCGATCACTTCCAGGAGACCCACCATGGGCAAGATCATCGGCATCGACCTCGGCACGACGAACTCCGTCGTCGCCGTGATGGAGGGCGGAGAGCCCACCGTCATCCCCTCGTCCGAGGGCAACCGGACCGTCCCGTCCGTCGTCGGCTTCGCCAAGTCGGGCGAGCGCGTCGTCGGCCAGCTGGCCAAGCGCCAGGCAGTCACCAACCCGACCAACACCGTCTACTCGATCAAGCGCTTCATGGGCCGCCGCTGGGACGACCCGGAAGTCCAGCGCAGCAGGGCCTTCGTGCCGTACACGGTCGAGAAGGACCCCAAGTCCGACGGCATCCGCGTCGTCGCCGACGGCAAGCACTACACGCCGCCGGAAGTCAGCGCGATGGTGCTCCAGAAGCTCAAGGCGGACGCGGAGGCGTACCTCGGCGAGAAGGTCACCGAGGCCGTCATCACGGTCCCCGCGTACTTCGACGACACGCAGCGCCAGGCGACCAAGGACGCGGGGCGGATCGCGGGTCTCGAGGTCAAGCGGATCATCAACGAGCCCACGGCATCCGCCCTCGCGTACGGCCTCGACAAGAAGCACGACGAGAAGGTCGCGGTCTACGACCTCGGCGGCGGTACGTTCGACATCTCGATCCTCGAGCTCGGCGAGGGCGTCTTCGAGGTCAAGGCGACCAACGGCGACACGCACCTCGGCGGCGACGACTTCGACCAGCGCGTCATCGACTGGCTGCTGACCGAGTTCAAGAAGGACCAGGGGATCGACCTGTCCAAGGACCAGCAGGCACTCCAGCGGCTGAAGGAGGCCGCCGAGAAGGCCAAGATCGAGCTGTCCTCGACGATGTCGACCGAGATCAACCTGCCCTACGTCACCGCGGACGCGTCGGGGCCGAAGCACCTGGTGATGTCGATCACGCGCGCCAAGCTCGAGAGCCTCGTCGGCGACCTCATCGAGAAGACCAAGGGCCCCGTGCTCGCGGCGCTCAAGGACGCGGGCTTGCGCCCGGCCGACATCAACGAGGTCATCCTCGTCGGCGGCATGACGCGCATGCCGGCGGTCCAGGAGCTGGTCAAGACGGTCTTCGGCAAGGAGCCCCACAAGGGCGTCAACCCCGACGAGGTCGTGGCGATCGGCGCCGCGATCCAGGCTGGCGTGCTCGGCGGCGAGGTGAAGGACGTCCTCCTCCTCGACGTGACCCCGCTGTCCCTGGGCATCGAGACGCTCGGCGGCGTCATGACCCGGCTGATCGACCGCAACACGACCATTCCGACCAGCAAGTCGCAGGTCTTCTCCACGGCATCTGACAACCAGAGCCAGGTCGAGATCCACGTCCTCCAGGGCGAGCGCGACTTCGCGAACGACAACAAGACGCTCGGGCGGTTCATCCTCGACGGGATCCCGCCGGCCCCCCGCGGCATCCCGCAGGTCGAGGTCACGTTCGACATCGACGCGAACGGCATCCTCGACGTGCGTGCCAAGGACCGGGCGACCGCCAAGGAGCAGCAGGTCCGGATCACGGCCTCCTCCATGCTGTCCAAGGACGACGTGGACAAGATGGTCCGCGACGCCGAGTCCCACGCCGACGACGACAAGCGCAAGCGCGAAGAGGTCGAGCTGCGCAACCAGGCCGAGGCCCTCACCTTCCAGGCCGAGCGCTCGCTCAAGGACCTGGGCGACAAGGTGTCGGCCGAGGACCGGACTGCTGTCGAGAGCGGCATCACCGCCGTCCGCGACGCGCTCAAGGACTCGGACTCCGACGCCGTGAAGCGAACGATGGACGCACTCATCGAGGTCCTGCAGAAGATGTCGACGAACGCCTACCAGACGGCGCAGGCGTCGGCTGCGGGGGGCGAGGGCGACGGCTCGGGCTCGGGTGCGGGCCCGGACGGCGCCGCAGACGAGACCGTCGAGGGCGAGTTCAAGGAGGTCTAGCCTCCGCGCTCCTACTGCGCAAACCTGGCGGCCCGTCGGCTTCGGTCGGCGGGCCGTTCGACTCCCGGTGACCCGCCGCGGGCCACTCGATCCCCGGCGACCCGTCGCGGCTCGTTCGGTCGCTCGCCGCGGCTCGTTCGGTCGCTCGCCGCCGCTCTGCGGTGGCCCGCTCCGTGGCCGGTCGATCTTCACGCGTCCGCCCGCCCCGTTAGTGCCAGTTTCTCCTCACCCGGGAGCTATTCACGGACCTCGTGACGGATTGCGAGTGGGCCGAGCACTTGTCACGAACCGGTGCGGAGGTCGCCTCGAGAACGCCGGGCGACCTTCGTGAGCACCCGAACGGAGAGGGCATCGCCGTGGCCGCGCTCGATCCGCCAGATGGCCGACCTCGACAGCCCCGCGCGCTCGCCGAGATCCTCCTGTGTCCAGCCGCGACGCCGCCGGAGCGCTCGGATGGAGAGACCAAACTTGCCGCGGTCCATTCGTCGAATGATGACTGGCCCGCTTACGCGTCACTTGCGCGAGCCCAGGGACAACCGAGGCTTCGCCTTGACGCCGCCATCCCAGCAACCCCACGCTTGGATCGTGCCCGGGCTCACGTCGGTCGTACTTCGCGTATTGCGGTCGGACGCGTTCATGGCGCTCGTGCTCGGCGCGGCCGCAGCGGCGCTGTACGCGGTCGTCGGTGACGGCCAGCAGAACACGAGCTCGTTCCCGGGGCTCGCGGACGCACTCCTGCGCGGTCAGGCGTGGATCCCCGATCCGCGGCCGTGGCTCGAACTCGCGATCCGGCCCGAGGGCGGGTTCTGGGTGCCCTTCCCGCCGTTCCCGGCGATCGCGCTGATGCCGATCGTGGCGATCGTCGGGCCGGGCTTCGACCTTGCGCTGGCGTCCTCGGTGGCGGGCGGCGTCTGCGTTGCGCTCGCGTACGGGCTGGCGCGCGACGTGGGCGCGACGAAGCGGAATGGCGTGTGGCTGGCCGTGGCGCTGGCCGTTGGCTCTGAGCTGCTGTGGGGCGCGGGCGAGGGCGGGCATCACCTGTTCGCGCAGGTCGTCGCGATGGCGCTCGTGTTCGGGGCGCTGCGGCTCGGCGTGCATCGTCGCGCGCCGCTCCTCGCCGGGCTGCTCCTCGGGGCCGCGGTGGCGAGCCGGCTGCCGGCCGTCTTTGCGATCCCGGCGGTGGCCGCGCTCTACGCCGGACCGTTGGGGGAGTGGCGCGGCAAGTGGCGCAGCGTCGCCTGGCGACTTGTGGCGCTGGCGGTCCCGATCGCCATCATCGGCATCGCGGTCACTGCGTACAACACGGCGCGGTTCGGCTCGCCCTTCGAGTTCGGCTACGGGCTGATCGTGTCCGGGCATGACCAGCAGACGGGCTGCGTCCCGGCGACCTGCACGTACCCGACCTCCGAGCACTGGTTCGCCGATGGCATCGAGTCCATCTCGTACATCCCGCGCTCGCTCGGCCACGCGGTGTTCGACTTCTTTCGTGTCACGCCCGATGCCCCGTTCCTCGTTCCTACCGCGAGCGGCCTCTCGATCGTCCTCACGATGCCAATTCTCGGGCTCGTGGCGCTCGCGCCCTGGCGCAGGCCGTGGGTGGCGGCTGCGGGGCTGGGGATAGCTGCGGCGCTGCTGCTCGATCTGGGGCACGGGACCTGGGGGTTCACGCAGGTCGGCTGGCGCTTCATCCTCGACGTGCTGCCGCTGGCCTGGTTTCTCCTCTCGGTGGTCGCGGCCGAACGCGGGCTGGGCAGGATCGCGAAGGCAGTCATCACCTGGGGCATCGCGGTCAACGTCTACGCGTGCTCGGTTGCGTGGATCGGCGGGTTGTCGTGGTAACCGATAGGCTCCCGCAATGCGTCCCACCCTGCTGATCGACGGCGACTGCGGGCTCTGCCGCGCGAGCGGGGACTGGCTTGCGGGGCGGGTGCCCCCGGACGAGCTTCGCGTGATGGAGCTCCAGCAGGCTCCCGGCGACGAGGCGCTCGCGCGGGCCGTCGGCGACCGCGACCTGAGCGTCGTGCTGCATCTCGTCCGAGCGGACGGCACCGTCGCGAGCGGCGCGGCGGCGGTGCTCGGCGCGGGCAGGCTCGTCCCGATCATCGGCAACCTCGCCGCCCTCTATGACCACGAGCCCGGCCACGCTCTCTGGGAGCCCGCGTACCGGCTGGTGGCGCGTAACCGGCACCGGATCGGGCGGGCCTTGGGCATTCCGGCAGTCTGCGCTACGATCCCCGGATAACCGACCGACCGGTCGGTCGGTCGAAGCAAACCGCGCGGGCGCAGGGTTCGAACCAACCCCGGGAGGCTCGCGCGACCACGGGACCGAGCCCCGGACACGGAGCGAGGCCGCAACGCCACCCGGACGAGGACCACGCGCAGATGCCTCGCATCGACCCCGCCGAGCAGAGCCGCAGCCGCCGCGAGCGGATCCTCGACGCCGCCTTCTCGGCGTTCGCCAAGCGCGGCTATCGCGACACCGCCGTGGACGACATCGCAGCTGCCGCCGAGACCAGCAAGGGCGGCATCTACTTCCACTTCCCGAGCAAAGAGGCGATCTTCCGCGAGCTCATGGCGACGACCGCGGACAAGCTGGTCGCGCGGGTCGAGCGGGCGGTCGCGCTCGAGACCGAGCCGGTCGCGAGAGCCGAGGCCGCGCTGCATGCCGTCCTCACGACGTTCGCCGGGCACCGCACGATGGCCCGCGTCCTGTTCCTCGACATGGCGGGCGCCGGCCGCGCGTTCCAGGCCGAGACCAACACGCTCCACGAGCGGTTCGCGGCGCTGATCAAGGGCTATCTCGACGAAGCGGTCGCGTCGGACGCGATCCCGCCGCTCGACACCGAGATCACGAGCGTCGTCTGGTTCGGCGCGCTCAACGAGGTGGTCGCGCGCTGGCTGCTCGCGGACAAGCCCGGGCCCCTCGAGGACAGCTACCCGGCCCTGCGCGAAGTGCTGCTGCGGAGCGCGGGCGTCCCCGAGGCGAGGATTGCCCAAGGCGGGGCAGCCGGATGACCACGGCGCAAGAGCCCGTGGCGACGGGCGAGCGGATCGGCGAGGCGCTGACGCGGCTGCTGGCGCGGACGCCGGAGGCCGAGGGACGGCTCGTGAGCGCCGCCGTCGCCGTGCCGGCGATCGACCCCATCGCGCTGTTTGCTGCCGCCGCGGAGGCCGAGCTCGAGGCTGCGCTCTGGCTGCGCCCGTCCGAGGGCCTTGCGCTCGTGGGGGTCGGGCGAGCCTGGGCGACCGAGGGCGAGGGGCCGACGCGTTTCCGCGATGCCGAGGCCGCCTGGCGCGAGCTCGTGCGCGACGCCGTCACCGATGGGCCAGCCACGCCCACCCTGCTCGGCGGTCTGGGCTTCACGGGCCGCCGCCCACCCGAGGGCGACCCGTGGACGCCGTTCGGGCCGAGCTCGCTCGTGCTCCCGAAGCTGCTCCTCGCCACGCGTGACGGGGCGAGCGCCCTCACCGCGTCGGCGGTTGGCGCGCCCGACCCGCGTGCGGTCGAAGCCCGCTGGGAGTCGCTCGTCGATCGTGCCCACGCGCTCACCCCGCCCTCGGCCGGCATGGTCGCCCGCCCCGTCTTCGCGCCCCTGCGCAACGACCGCTCGCAGCCCGACCACGCCAGCTGGCACCGCACAGTCGAGACGATGGCCGGCGCTGTCGGTCGCGGTCGCCTCGACAAGGTCGTTCTTGCGCGGCGCGTGGACCTGCGCTCGCCTGTCGAGCTCGACGTGCCCAACGCCCTGCGCCGTCTCGCCGCGAGCGCGCCCGAGAGCACGATCTACGCCTATCGCCGCGACGGCCGGACGTTCCTGGGCGCCACGCCCGAGCGCCTCGTCCGCGTGGAGGGCCGGCGGTTCCGGACGGCCGCGATCGCCGGAACCATCGGTCGGGGCGCGGACGCGGCCGAGGACGAGAAGCTGGCACGCGACCTGCTTGCGAGCGAGAAGGACCGCGAGGAGCACGCGATCGTCGTGGCGTTCATCCGCGAGCTCCTCACGCCCGTCGCCGAGCGGATCACCGTGGCGCCGAGCCCGAGCGTGATGACCTTGCGGTTCGTGCAGCACCTCGCGACCGAGATCGAGGGGACGCTGCCTGACGACGCGGGGCTGCTCGCGCTCGGAGAACGCCTCCACCCGACACCCGCGGTGGGCGGCGCCCCGCGCGAGGCCGCGCTCACGATGATCGACGAGCACGAGGGCTTCGAGCGCGGCTGGTACGCGGGCCCCGTGGGCTGGCTCAACGGCGCGGGCGACGGGGAGCTGTGCGTGGCGCTCCGGTGCGGGATCGTGGACCGGACCCGGGCGACGCTCTTCGCGGGCTGCGGGATCGTGGCGGACTCCGACCCGGCTCGCGAGTGGGAGGAGTCGCGGATCAAGCTGCGGGCGGTGGTGTCGGCGCTGGGCATGCTGGAGGACGACGAATGAGCCACGCCGAGACGCTCCGCGCGCTGGTCGCCGAGCTGGTCGCCGCCGGGGTGCGCGATGCCGTCGTCTGCCCGGGCTCGCGGTCGACGCCGCTGGCGCTGGCAATCGCCTCGTGCGAGGCGCTCACGACCCGCGTGATCCTCGACGAGCGGTCGGCCGGGTTCTTCGCGCTCGGCTTGGCGCGGGTCAGCCGGCGGCCGGTCGTCATCGTGGTCACGTCTGGAACGGCGGTGGCGAACCTGATGCCGGCCGTGGTCGAGGCGAACTTGGCCCGCGTGCCGCTCGTCGTGCTCACCGCGGACCGCCCGGCCGAGCTTCAGGATCGCGGTGCGCCGCAGACGATCGATCAGGTCCGCATCTTCGGGTCGCACGCGAAGTGGGCGAGCGAGCTGCCGCTGTTCGATGGCGAGCCCGCGACGATCGCGCACGTGCGGAGCTTGGCGGGTCGAGCCGTGGCAACGGCCGCGGCCGGCCCGGCAGGCCCGGTCCATCTCAACATTCCGTTCCGCGAGCCGCTCCTGCCGGATGGGCCGCTCACACTCACCGCGGCCGACATCCCGTGGGGCCACGAGTTCTCCAGGGTCATCGTCGGTGAACGCCGTGGCCTGGGCAGCCACGACCTCGCGTACCGGCTCCAGCGCGCGAAGCGATGCCTGATCGTCGCAGGTCCCGACGACGATGGGGAGCTCCTCCACCTTCTGCCCGCGCTCGCTGCGAAACTGCAGTACCCGATCCTTGCCGACCCGTTGTCCGGGCTGCGGACCGGACCGCACGACCGATCGATGGTGGTCACGACGGCGGACCAGCTCTGCCGACCCGGGCCCTGGCTCGACGAGCATCTGCCCGACCTGGTGATCCGCACGGGGGCCATGCCCACCTCGAAGCCGATCCTCGAGATGCTCATGCGCGCCCAGCCCGAGATCATCGTGCTCGACGGAGACGGCGGCTGGCGGGAGTCCGCGCTGCTTCCCGCCACCTTCGTCCACGCTGACCCGTCAACGGCGGTCGCCATTCTCGAGGAATTCGGTTCGCCGAATGAGGCGGGGTTCACCGAGGGCTGGCGCCTGGCCGAGGGCGCGGCCGACACGGCGATGACGAGGTGGCTGGCGGGCCTTGACGAGCCGTTCGAGGGCGCGCCGTTCACCG